>Ga0265293_10000958_pt1 | contig 65979 bp, 71 predicted proteins | sample Munlanlewell138R_FD_192505 | JGI IMG/M metagenome (GOLD analysis project Ga0265293, IMG submission 192505) | Leachate microbial communities from a municipal landfill in Southern Ontario, Canada - Leachate well 138R | ecosystem: Engineered > Solid waste > Landfill > Unclassified | place: Canada... | reverse complement strand
TCCACGTTGTTCGGATTACCGACCAGTGCCCCGTCGGCGCGAAACACGAGCAGGAAGACGTCCGCCGTCTCCCCCTCATAGTCGCGCTCGATGTCGAGGACGCGGAGGTCGCCGAGGTTGGGAGGGGCCGCGGCCACCCACGCCTCCACCACCGTCTCGACTCCGCGGTCGACCTCGTCCGCGAGGCTCGTGCGCAGCAGCCAGTACGCGGCGGCGCCCAGCACCAGCAGCATCATTACGAAGATGCCGGCGTACCACGCAGTCAGGCGGAGCCGCGCCCGGCGGACCATCAGGACGCCCGTAGATCGCGCAGCGGGCGGCGCATCAGGGCATCGCATCCGAGGGATCGCCGTCCTCCAAGCGATACCCGACGCCCCGCACTGTGCGGATTTCGATCGCGTCGCCGAGCTTCCGACGCAAGTAGTGGATGTACAGGTCCACCGCGTTCGACTCCGGCTCGTCCTCGTACCCCCACACGCGCGCGAGCAGGCTCTGGCGTGACAACACCCGTCCGGAATTGCGAAGCAGCACCTCTAGCAGACGAAACTCGGTCGGTGAAAGCTCGACCGCTTGCCCCCTGACGCGCACTTCGTGACGGACGAGGTCGACTTCGACGGCGCCCGCCAAGAGCCGGGGACCCTGCACGGACGTCCGCCGGCCGAGGGCCCGCACGCGTGCGGAGAGCTCTTCGAAAGCGAACGGTTTCACGAGGTAGTCGTCAGCACCGCTGTCGAGCCCGCGGACGCGGTCTTCCAGCTCCCCGCGCGCAGTGAGCATGAGCGCGGGTGTGTCCACGTGGCGGTCGCGGAGCCGGCGGATCACTTCGAAGCCGTCGAGGCCCGGCATCATCACGTCCACGATCAGGACGTCGAAGCCGTCATCCAGCCCGGCCGCCACGGCGGCATCGCCGTCGTGGACGACGTCCACGACGTGCCCTTCGCCCTCAAGCCCGCGCTTCACGATGCGGGCGAGGCGGACGTCGTCCTCGGCAACCAGCAGTCTCACGCGCGGAGCGTACGGCGGAACCGTTGGAAACGCCTGTGAGCCCAGATGTGAGAACTCACATCCGCCTCATAGCGGTGCCAAAGCAGCACCGCGCAGACTGAGCCCAACGATAGGAGGACGCAGATGTCGAAATCAGTGGCATGGGCCTACGGCCTGGCAGGCGCGATCGTCGCCGTCGCGGTCATCGTGGCGGCGGCGGCGACGGTGGGGCTGACGGAGGGCGCAGACGCCCCGGAGTCCGCGGCAACCTTCATCACCGACACCCTACCCGGAGCGCTTGGCGAGGGCGTCGCGTCTTCGGAGGTCGTCACCACAGCAAGCGGCGAGCAGATCGAGTACGTCTACGTCGACCAGCCCGCGACCGGGGATCACGATGACGACGACTACGAGCACGACGATGACGATGACGATGACGATGACGATGATCACCATGACGACCGCGAGGACGACTAATGGCGACGACGAATGAGCGGCGAGTGCTCGTCAACCTCTCCGTGGTGGCCACCTCCGCCGCCATGTTCGCAGCAGCATGGGCGGGCATCGCGCAGGCGGATGGCGATCGGTACCGGGATGACGAGTCGCTGACGACGGCCGCGGCTGCCTTCGCCTCGACGCGAGCCGCCGTCATCCCTGACATGAACCCGGCACCGGCTCCCAGCGAGGGACAGGCCTCGAACCAGGCCCCTCGTCGCGTCGTGGTCGTCCGGGAGTCGAGGGCGTCGTGATGGCCACCGCAACCACCGAGGCCAGCACCATCGCCTTCCGCGCGATGAACACGGAGTGGTGGATTGCTATCCCCCGCTGCGCGGATCCCTCGCTGCTCGGCGCCGCGGAGGCTACCGCCTGGGCCGCAGAAGCCGCGTTCTCCCGGTTCCGCTCTGATTCGTTGCTGTCCCGCCTGAACCGTGATCGCCGGCTCTCCAGTCGGTCACTTGCGGATGTCATCGGCCGCGCGCTCGCGCTCCATCAAGCGACGGCGGGGGCGTTCGACGTCCGTGTCGGCCCGGCGGTCGCTGCCGCCGGATACGACCGGTCCTTCGAACAGATGGCGCACCGTCCGCTGGAGTTTCGGTTTCTTCTTGCGCCGCCGGTGGAGACCCTCTCCGTCCAGGCAGACGGCGAGGAAGTCGCACTCACCGGGATCGGCGGACTCGACCTCGGCGGGATTGCGAAGGGGTGGACGATCGACCGCATTGCGGAGGCGGTGGAGGCGGCTGGATACCGGGACTACGTGATCGATGGCGGAGGCGACATCTACGCCGGTGGGCGAGGCATGGACGGTGAGGCATGGCCGATCGGCGTGGGCGACGGGCTCGTCGCGCACCTCTCAGACGCGGCAGTCGCGACCTCCTCGACGGAGAAGCGGCGCTGGGCGACTGCCGCTGGCGCAGCACACCACATCATCGACCCAGCGACCGGCCTGCCTTCGGCGGCCGCCGTGACGAACGCCGTCGTCGTGGTGGCCGACGCGACGACGGCGGATGCGCTGGCGACGGCGGTCGTGGCCGACCCGGCTCGGGCCCTTCCGGCAGTCGTCGCGCTCGGCGGCGGCGCGCTCATCGAACAGGACGGGACGTGGAGCATGACGCGCGGCATGGAACGGTGGATCCGATGAACTCGCTGCGACTACCCGTGCCCGTGCAGGCGCTGCTCTTCGCCTCGATGGGTGCGCTGAGCGCCTCACTCCTGGCGCAATTGGGGACCGTGGCCAGTGAGGCCGACCGGCCTCTGCTCTGGTGGGTGGGACGCGCCTCCGGGCTGCTGGCCTACGGGGCGCTCTGGCTGTCGATGCTCTTCGGCCTCGCCGTGTCGTCGAAGGGCGCCGGCGGCCTGCTGCCGAAGAAGGCCATGATGGACCTGCACCAGCAGTGGACGCTCTCAGCGGTCGTCGCCACGATCATCCACGTATTCGCACTGGTGTTCCACGCCGAGTCCGGGGTCACGCCGTGGGCCGCGGTCATCCCGTTTGCCTCGCAGCGGCTGACCGGTGCTGTCGCGCTCGGCACGGTCGCGCTCTTCGGGATGGCAGTGCTCGTGGCGAGTTCCTGGCTGCGGACGCGCATCCCTTACGCCACCTGGCGCGGCATCCACGCGCTGGCATTCGGAACGATGATCCTCGTGCTCGTGCACGGCTGGACTGCGGGGACGGACACCTCCGCCGAAGCGGTACGGTGGCTCTACGTCGTGACGCTCGCCGTGCTCCTCGGTGCTCTCACGAGTCGGGTCGGGCTCGCGGTGGCGGCACGCAGGCACCGAGGAGCATCGCGGGCCTAACGACCTGATCCGAACTCAGTGCGCTCACAGCACCGGCTCAATGACTGGCGACTCCGACGCGACTCAGTGCTCGAAGGAGGCGTGCCTTGGCTTCCGCGGCGATCGGCTCCAGGCTAGGAACACCGGCGACCCCCATCCCCACTTCGGGGTCGAACACGGACACGACGCTTCCGTCACCCTCCTCGTAGATCACCACGTTGCAGGGGAGGAGCGCCCCGATGCCGAGGTCTGCCTCCAACGCGCGCCGGGCCAGTGCCGGGTTGCAAGCCCCCAGGATGGCGTAGTTGCGAAAGTCAACGTCCAATTTCTCCTTGAGCGTGGCCTTCACATCGATCTTGGTGAGGACACCAAACCCCTCACGAGCGAGCTCTGCCGTCATCCGGTCGACCGCCTCGTCGAACGCTAGGCACACTCGCTTGGTGACTGAGACCTCAACCACAGCCTGCTCCTATCCGATCCGCGCGCCTCTCCTCGACTCACGCGCACGGCCCCATCCCTATTGGGGCGAGAGCGCTCGGCTGTTGAGGTCGGCGGATTGCCCCGGCATCCTCGGGAGTTGAAGGAAGAAGCTCGTCCCTTCGCCCACGTCACTCACAACCGAGAGCGCCCCTCCCAGTCCCCTTGAGAGCGTGTTCGCGACGTAGAGGCCCAGGCCCTCCCCAGCGAGCCCACTCTCCCGCGCTTCGCTCGTTCGGAAGCCTGGTTCAAAGAGGCGAGCCTGTTCGTCGCGGCCGACTCCGGGTCCATCGTCGTGGACCTCCACGACGGCCCCGGAGAGGGTGGGCGCCACGCGGACGATGATCTCCCCGCTGGCCCCACTGTACTTAGCGGCGTTATCGAGGAGCTTCTGGATCACCTCCCGGACCAGTCGTGGATCACTCCGAATCACGACATTCCCAGCGGTCAGCACTTCGATGCGCATGCCCGGGTGCGCCTCTCGGAGGAGCGAGACTTCCGGTGCTATCAGACTTCCGAGGTCGACAGACTCCACTTCTAACGCACCGATCTCAAGTTCCTCGAGGTCGGAGAGGGCCACGAACAGATCCAGTCGGTCGCGGATCTGGAACGCCTGGTCGCGAACGATCCGCATGTCCTGGCGCACCTCCTCGCTTGCCTCCCGGCGCAAGGCCCTCTGGCTGTAACCGAGAACGTTCGTCAGAGGTCCGCGCAGTTCATGGGACGTGAGGTGGATCAGCCGCTCAAGGACCGACGCGGTGCCCTCGGCTTCCATTCGGGCTCGGATCAGGTCGTTCGTGTCGAGAATCGTGGCCGCTACCGCCGCGACGCTTCCATCCGGCCCGTGGACCGGGAACCATTGCTGCGCGCACGGTCGAGGAAGACCGGTCCTGATGAGCGCCTCGCCCGAGAGATCCCACTCGACGACCTCACCGCGAAGGGCGCGCCCCAGCACCGGCTCGGCCTGTTCCCACAGGCCGGGAAGAACCTCTGAAACGAGGCGCCCGACCAGCTCGGTATGGGCTGGCGCCCCTGTCCACCGGACGGCGGCCGCGTTCGCGAACAGGAATCGTCCGAATGTGTCGACGACCAAGAGCCCGAGCGGGGCGTCGCGGACCAGCGCTGCGAGCAGCGGCAGCTCGGACGGGCCGTGGCCAGCCTGCCGATGGACGTGACGCGAGTGCACCATCCTGTTGCCCCTGGGGTGGGCGAATCGATGCGGGTGATAGTAACGCGTGAAACAAGACGAAGATCGGGTCTACGTGCTGCTGAGCCTCACCGCGAAGTCCGCGCGGCATGGCTGGTCTTCTTCCCGGCGCCCGTGGACTGATGCGATAGCCTCCTCGGGCGGCAGCGCCGTTACATCTGGACACACCCTGAGGAGGTGTACAGCTAGGGACGCCCCCAGCGGCTCATCCGAGGATGGCAGGTAACGGTTGAGTTTCCGCTGGTCGGCGAAGCCGCGGGAGAAGGCTGACGTGAGCTCCCTCGAGACTATGGCCGCGACGGCTGGGAATGCGATCACGTCCTGAAGATCGGCTGTAGCACTTCTCCCACGCGACGGGCTGCTACCGACCCGATGACGTCAGCGGCGACCCACGCGGCCTCAGCCCCCGCGCGTCCGGCTCCGGCGCGGGTCTCGCCGAGGTCCTCGGCGACGACGAGCATACCCTCGACGGCTCCGAGCGCCGCTGAGGTCAGATCGGCACCAGCGAGTGCTGCCTCTGCGATGGCTTCGCGAACTGCATTGAGTGCTGTCGAGAGTTCAGGCGTGTCCTGCTCGCGGACTGCCGCGAGCACACTCCCCTTCGCCGCGTTGTGCACGGAGGCGGCAGCGTCCGCGGCGACGGCGACAGCGGACGGGAGCGCGGGCACGTCGCTCGCCTTCCGGCGTGCGATTGTCGCGCCAATGGCCGCCACCACCGAGCCGGTGCCGGCGACCGCGACTCTCGGATGCTCGCGGATTCCGGCGGCGATGCGGGCACTCACGCCGCCTACGACCGTGAGCGCCCGGCTGCCAATTGCCATGTCCTGCTCCTGACGGATGGCCCTCAGCCTGCAACGGCCGTGAGTATAAACAGCGTCGCTGCCAGCAGCGGCACGATCGAAGCCCAGGTTACGATCCAGCCAGCCCACAGCCTCAGGCCCTGACCCGGTCGCTGACGCCCGGTGTTGAAGGAGGCGACCAATCTCCGCCTTGGCAGACGCCACGCGAGGAGCAGCGCACCAACGAGCCCCAGGGCGACGAGGACACCCGATCCGGTCACCTGATCCATGCGGTCGAGAAATGGCACGCCCGCAATCTCGACTCCAACCTGCGTGAAGCTGAGCGCTGACGGGATGCCCAGGAGCACCACCAGTCCGACGACGAGCTGAGCCGAGTGCTTACGGGAGAGGTTGAGCTCATCGCGCACGGCGCTCATCACCACGACCGCACCACCGAGGCACGAGGTAAACCCGGCGACGAACAGCAGGGTGAAGAACGCGACGGCGAGGTACTCGCCACCGGCCACCTCCCCGAAGACCCGCGGGAAGGCGGTGAACGAGAGCTGGCTGCCGGCGTCGGGTGCGATGTCGAACGTGAAGACGATCGGGAACACCATCAGGCCAGCGAGGATCGAGATGCTGGAGTTGGTGACGGCGATGAGGCTGGTGGAACGCACGATGTTCGTTCCGGCCGGGACGTAGCTCCCGTAAGCGATCAGCACGCCCTGGCCCACGCCCAGCGAATAGAAGGCCTGTCCCGCGGCAGCGCGCCATGTGGCACTGTCCAACAGGGCGCCTCCGTCGATGCCGAGGTAGAACGAGCGGGCCTCGCCCGCGCCATTCAGCGTCTGCGCGTAGACCGCCATGCCCACCACAATCAAGATCAGTAGTGGCATCAGGAGTAGGCTCGCCCGCTCGATCGCGGAGACTTCGCGCAGCAGCAGGACGAAGACGAGCCCGGCCACGAGGAAGAAGAGCCACAGCGAGGCCATCCCGGAAGTGAACTCGGTGAAGGTCGTCAGCCGATCGAGGATGGCGTCAAAGGTGTAGCCCAGCGTCCAGCCGGTGACGACGAAGTAATAACTCATGATCGCGACCGTGAGGCCGATGACCGACCAGCCGATGCACACCCCCGCCGTACCCCCGGCGCGCCGGAAGAGGCCCACGGGCGAGCGACGGGTGAGGTTCCCCGCCCCGCTCTCGAGCACCGCCAGAGGAATCGCAATCAAGACCACGCAGGCCACGTAAGCCAGGACGAAGCTCCCGCCGCCGTGAAGGCCAGCCATGTACGGGAAGCGCCAAATGTTGCCGAGCCCGATCACTCCGGCGATGGTCGCAAGCACGTAGGCTCGCTCCGATCGCCAGACCGGCCGGGGCCGTAGGGCAGCATCCGCGATCGCGGACAGGACTGCGCCGGAGGGCTCGGAGGGTGAATCGGCGGAGGGCATCGCCCGGAACCATAGCATTCAAGCAGAGGCGCTCGTTCGCATCTTGGACTTGATGGCCGACGCGGAGGGAAACGGGGGTCAGCGGGCCACCACTCGCTCGTGACCGTCATGGCATCTTCGATCGGCCTGCAATCGTCAGAGACCCCAGATTCATTCGGCATCCCTCGTGCATCTTCGGGTAGGAAGTGCGTCCCTGCTGATAGTGGGCAGGCATGCACGCCAGTGGACAGCCACGAACACCAGTGGACAGACGGTGGGAACGTCACGCGATGCAACGCGACTCGCGGACCATTCATCCGGCCGGGGGCGCCGAGGCATCACACGTAGGGAGACACGAGGGGGACACAAGGGGGACACGACCGTGAACGACCACGGATGATCATGGCGATTTGCAAGGCAGTCCGAGTCTGAAACGGCGTTGGTTGACGCCCATGAACGCCCCTCTCGTGATGCATGAACCGCGGCGCGACGAGGGGTGTGGCTAGCTGCTGTGACGGCGTGGTAGACCCCGTACGAGCTCGTTGAGGGTGTCAGAGCGCGAGCGCCACGCGAAAAGGCGCGCAGCCCTTTTCGCACGAGCGCGTCGTCATGCCGATGTTTGTGGCCTGGACCTGAAACCGTTGGAAGTACTGGGGAATCGCGTCCTCGCCTCGCCGGCTGCGATGTTCGTTCAAGCGAAGCATCCGCGGTAGGTAAGTGCCTCCCCGACCTCTAGTACAACCACTTCGCGGGGTCCCCGCACCAGGAGATCTAGCATCATCTGCAAGAGTTGCGCCATGGCTCGACGCGCAGCTGCCGAGACCGCGAGACTGCCGGAGGGGCGTGCCCCGGGGATCTGCTGATCGCCTGATGCGGGTATTGGCGACCCTAACAAGCTCGTAGTGCCGCGTCTAGTTCCGTCGCACGTTTCTGAAGATCCAGTCGGTGAAGGCGAACCCAGCAGGGAGCGGCTTCGGAAGAAGACCCAGCCGGCCCCGATCCTTCGGGTGATCCTGACACTGCGTCACGCAGCGAGTCGCGAGTTCTGGCATGTCGACTTCCCAGACGCATCCGCAGTCGAGCACTTCACGCTGTGTCTCTGTGGGCACGCACGTGCTCCTTAATAGCGATTGCTCGCCTTCTGCATGACCAAATGGAAAGGCCCCTCGTTGAGGGGCCTTCCTGCAAGAGGTGTGCGTCTGGCTCATTTCGCCGTCGCACTGGTCGAGGTTCTCGACGTCCTAGAAACGGCTGCGCTGCTCGCGAGGCTGCGCCTCGTTCACGCGCAACGAGCGGCCACCAAGGTCCTTGCCGTCGAGGGCCTGAATCGCCTTGCGGGCGTCGTCGTCGGCCATCTCGACGAAGCCGAAGCCTCGAGGACGACCGGTCTCGCGGTCAGTAGGCAGCGCACAGGAGATCACGGCTCCGTGCTGCGCGAACAATTCGGACACCTCTCGCTCCGTTGATTCGAAGGAAAGGTTTCCCACGTAGATTCGTTGAGTCATCAAGCTCCACACTTCCCGCCGGAGGTACCGACGATTGGATCACCCCGGCGGGGTGCTTATTCATACGCAGGTACCAAGGGGACGTGCCGAAGGACGAAGTCAAGGAAGAACTGAGTACTATCTCAATGATACCATGGGCCTCGCGTTATGTCGAGCTAGCTGGCGCGGGCCCTATGGTTCCCGCTACCGGGAGTGGCCGGTGCGCGAGGTGGGCCGCCGCCCAGCTGTCGGTCTGGATCGAGTCATCGCACCCGACCGGCGCGAGTGCGCCTCGTCGGAGGAGCAGGATGGGGTCCCAGGTGCAGGAGTGGGATCCTGCTACGACGGCGTGTGTGAGCGACAAAGCAGGACTGCGGGCTAGCCAGGACTCCCCGGCGAAGGTCTGCTGCGCTGCTCCAAGCTGGTGCTGGGCAACTGCCGCAGGAGATCGGCCGGGGCAACAACCCCGGCCCGTCTCCGCTACGGGAGTGCCAGCCCGCGATACAGGCGGCTGACTTGAGTGGCGACGTTTGGCCAAGTCAGATGGGCGCCGACTGCGTCGGCATTCCGCTCAAGCTCGGCCTTCAGATCCGGATTCTCGAGCACGCTACGCACGGCGTTCGCGAGTTCGCTCGCGCTGCGGAACCCGACCAGGAGCCCCCGGCGGTCGCCCAGCGCTTCAGCCGCGTGCGCGTACTCCGTCGACACAATCGCCTTGCCGGCGCCGAGCGCGTAGGACAGGGTGCCACTCGTGATCTGGCTGGGGTCGAGGTAGGGCGTGACGTAGACGTCGCTCGCGATGAGGTAGTCGAGGATCTCCGCTTTGCTCAGGTATCGGTCGACGAACACCACATGATCCCGGAGGCCGCGTGCCTCGACGAGGTCGCGGAGCGACGTTCGATAGGCGTCCTCCTTGTTCCGCGTGAGATCAGGGTGTGTCTTCCCGAGGACGAGATAGATCGCGGCCGGATGGAAGCGGGCGACCTCGGACATCCCTTCGATCATGTACTCGAGGCCCTTGCGGGGATCGACAAAGCCGAAGGTCGAGATCACACTGCGCCCGCCCAGTCCCAGACGCGACTTCATTGCCTCCCGATCGGCATGGGTGACGGGAGGCGCGCCATGCGGGACCACGTTGAGCACGCGCGGATCCAGCCCGTACGTCTCCTCGAGAATCTCCCCGGCCCGCTCCGTCATGATCACCACCGCGTCACTCCGCGAGCCTAGCCGCCGCACGGCGTCGAAGACCGTAGGGGAGGGCGTGGGCAGGACGGTGTGAAAGGTCGTGATCAGCGGCTTACAGAGTCTCTCCAGGAACGAGGCGAGGTGGTCGTCGAATTGCTCGCCCCAGATGCCATACAACCCGAATTCATGTTGGACAGAGACGATGTCGATGTCAGAGGCATTGAGGTCCGCAGCGGCGCGCTCGTATGAGCTCTGGTCCCCCTGGCGGATCCGCCAGCGCACCTCGGGCCGCGGGGCGGAATCCGGCAAGTCATCCTCGATCGCAGCCCAACTGACTCGGATCGAGTGGTCAACGTCCGCCAAAGCACTCGCGAGGTCAGACGTGAAGGTCGCGATGCCGCACTCACGCGGCTCGTGCGTGGAGACCATCGCGACGTTGAGCCGGTTGGTCGGGCGCGCGCCGCTGGCGTCCGCTTCAGGCGGGCGCCTCTGGAGTCCCGTGCTCGCCGAGTCACGGGCTTGCGCGTGCACGAGCGGAGGGCGGGACGCCGCATCGCGGCTCGCGGCTCGTTGCTGAAATCGGACGGAATCGATAGAGCACCCGCTTCTGGGCAGCGACCTCGTCGGGGCCCAGAACAGAATCTCGCGGCAGACGTCACAGCGGCGTGACCAGGGCTCTGCTGGAGGGCGAGCTTCCTCTCAGTTTGCCCGCGATGGGCTGATTTGAGCGGCGAGCCGATCCCAAGGCAGGATATCGATGAACGCGAGTGCGCCTTCGATATTGGATTCTGCACCCGAGTTCTCGCTCACTCGACCGCCGTCGATGCCGTCCGCGACGAGTCCTCGCACCCGATCGTAGACCGGGCGGCCCGCTGCGTTTCGACCGTCGAACCATGCGTGGGCTGCGGTGGCGTGCTCGCTATAGCGATGGTCGGAGGTGGCGGCCGCGACGGCCTCCAGTCCAGCGATCACGCTACTCACGTCGAACGCCAGCGAGCGGGGACCAGCGAAAGCGCGTTGCACGACCGGAATGAGTAGTTCGTCAGCACTCCGGGCAGCGACCTGCACGAGATCGTCCCGTCCGAAGGCGTGACCAACGCGGGCGAGCGCAGCCTCCTGCAGGTGACCCCAGAGGTGAATCTCCTTGCTACCGGCTCGGTCGGGGAGGACACCGCCAATGGCCGTGCCAGCGATGTCCTCGGCCCAGGTCAGGGCGAGCGCGCGAGCCGAAGGCGCCGCCGTGGCCTGCCAGTACTCGAGCATGGCGATCGCGCCCAGCGCGCGAACGTCGAGGTGTGTCGTCGGAACGGAGAGCGCTGGCAGCCCGGCCTCGAATGCCTCGACATAGCTGGGGCTCCCGAAGGCACCGACGCCGCGCGCGAGGGCGTGCATGGCACGGGCCTGCCAGGGACCGCCGCCCGGATGCGAGGTTGGCGTGTCGAGTTGCCGCTCCCCTTCCCACGTGGCGATGAAATTCGTGAATGCGCCATCCTCAACCTGCATCGCGCAGGTGAATGCCAACAGCCCCTCCGCCGTCTCGCGGGCCCATTCAGAACGATGACGCTGCCAGATCGAGGCGTACACAAGTGCGGCGCGGGCGACGTCATCGACGCAAGCGACCCCTTCGTAGCCGGACTCCGCCGCTTCCCGGATCTCGAACGTCCTCCCGGTGGGGTGAGCGTACGTGGCGATCGCGAGCACGCCTGGTCCCAGCGCGGGTACCGAACGGAGTAGCCGGGCGAGCTGGCGAATCACTTGAGTCGCTCACGGTCGATCGCGGCACCCGCAGGGATGCTGACGCTCGGCCCGGGCCGTGGTCCGGGAGGGACTACAGTGAAGGTCCCGTGGCGATAGCTGCGGGGGAACGAGGTCATCATGATCTCGAAAGGTAACACTTGACCAGCTCATCCCCCTGGAGGGACGCGCACCAGGGCACCACCAGCTTCCGCGAACTCTTCACTCGTCGTGACCAGAACCCGATCCTCGAGGCCGGGCAATGGCCGTATCCGGCCCATAGCGTCTTTAATCCCGGCGCGGTCCGGCTCCCCTCGGGGGAGCGTCTTCTGCTGGTACGGATCGAGGATCGGCGCGGCGCCTCGCACTTTGCGACCGCACGCAGCGCTGACGGTGTCTCCGACTGGACGATCGACGATGAGCCGGCTCTGATGCCGCGACCCGAGGATTACCCAGAGGAGCTCTGGGGAATCGAGGACCCACGGATCGTCTGGCTCGACGAGATCCGGCGGTACGCCGTGACCTACACCGCCTTCTCCCGAAACGGGCCTCTGGTCGCGCTCGCGCTGACCGAGGACTTCCGGACGTTCGAGCGGCGTGGTCCGATCACCCCACCGGAGGACAAGGACGCGGCGCTCTTCCCGCATCGCATTGGGGGACGGTGGGCGCTGATCCACCGTCCGGTTGCCAGCCATGGTTCGTCAAAGGCGAATATCTGGCTGTCGTTTTCGCCCGACCTCAAGCACTGGGGCGACCACATGATGCTGATGGAGGCCCGGGACGGGTCCTACTGGGACGCTGGCAAGATCGGTCTGTCCCCGCCTCCGGTCGAAACGCCGGAGGGCTGGTTGATCCTGTATCACGGTGTGCGCCACACCGCCTCCGGTGCGCTCTACCGGATGGGACTCGCACTCCTGGATCTGGAGGACCCCCGGATCGTCGTGGCCCGCGGCGAGGACTGGGTGTTCGGCCCGTCGGCTGACTACGAGGTAACAGGCGATGTACCGAACGTCGTCTTTTCCTGTGGCACGGTCGTCGATGAGGCCACCGGTCAGATGCAGATGTACTACGGCGCCGCGGACACCTCGATCGGGCTCGCCACGGCGAACGTCTCGGACCTGCTCGACTGGCTGCGGACGAACGGCACCGGCCGGAGCACGTCATGAGTCCCGTACCCGGCGCCGCTGAGGCCATGGTGCGGCCCTGGGGCGCGTACCAGGTCGTCGAGGTGGGGGACGGATACCAGGTCAGCGGCGGGAGATCACGCCGATCGTCCGCCGATGCTCGGCGTGTGCGACGTCGTGACGGATCAAGTGGGCACAGGAGCATCCACGGTCATGAAGTCCGGGCCAATCGCACGGATGCTGGTGGCCGGAATGCTGACACTCGTGCCGCCCATGCCGAGGACGCCGCCGCGGTGCGCCTCGAGTTCCGTCAGGGTCCCGTCCGCTTCGTTGATCTCCAGCTCGCGAGCATCGCCCAGGTAGGCTCCATCCGCGTTGACGATCTTCATGCCGTCGAGCTCTTCGAGGCTGCGCAGCACGCCCTCGACGGTCGCTTCGCCAACCTGCAGAGGCTCCAGGCTCTCCACGGTCACGGCGTCCGGGCCAATGCGAGCGGATGCGAAGGGGAACGTGGAACGGCCGCCAGTGGCTGTCAGCACCAGTGATCGGATCTGGAGTGCGGTCGTGTCGATCAAGACATTCTCGATGCGGCCGATGCGCGCTCCGTCCGCCAGGTTGATGACCGACATCCCCTTGAGCTCCTCGACCTTCATACCCGCTGCCGCCCAGCCATGAGCCGCTGGTACACGGCGAGGGAGATGAGCGCACCGACCACGGCAATGATGATGCCGCCGATGTCGAAGTCGCCGTACCCATCGTTGCCCGTGAGGAAGTTCCAGATGACGCCGCCAACGAGGGCTCCGACGATGCCGACAAGCATTGTCCCGAGGACGCCGCCAGGCTCTGGGCCCCGGGAGATCAGTTTCGCGATCCAGCCGGCGACGAGGCCGAGCAGGATCCAGGCGATGACGCTCATGACGTTCTCCGTAGACAACCCTCGTTGGCAACAGTCGGAATCGAGGAGGGAGGGCCGACTCCTCGTCGGGAGACTGACACGCATCGTGATGCGGGCACGAGAACAGTCCTGCACGCCGCGCTCCGAATGCATGCCAATCCCTCCGGAGTGCTCCCACCTCCTCGCACTCCTCGTCGGGCGCTGTTGCGCCACCTCTCCGCCGCGAGCACCATCAGGATTGGACAGTTCGAGGAGTTCGAGGCGCGATGGACGATTCCAGTAGTCACAGTGTGAACCGGTAGCCCTCGGGATCGCCTCGTCGCGCGCCCGTGGGCGCGTGCGCGGAGGCGAGATGACCAACCCCATCACACCCACTCTCGACGAGCAGATCGAGGTCTGGCGGACGCGATCGCCCGACGAGCAGATCGATGCGTTCCGAGCACTGAGCCCGGCCGATGCCGCCGAGTTTTTCATCCGCCTCCAGGACGACGAGCACAACCAGCTGGTGCTGGCACTGCATGGTCCGGAGCAGCGCGTCTGGTTGCGCATGCTGCCCCCTGACGATGCCGCCGACCTGATCCAGGAGGCTGCGGAGCCCGACCGCCAGCGACTGATCGAGCTGCTCGATCCACGCTCTCGTGCCTACGTCGAAGCCCTGCTCACCTACCACGCCGATGTGGCGGGCGGACGCATGGATCCACGGTATGCGCGCCTACCGCCTGACATGACGGTGGAGCACGCCCTCGCCTATCTGCGCCTCCAGGGGGCAGAAGTCCCGATGGTCTACTACACCTACGTTGTGGATGACGACCGTCGGCTAGTGGGCATGGTCTCGTTCCGCGACCTGATCCTCGCCGCCCCGCAGCGCCGGATCCGAGAGGTGATGCTCGCCGACGTCTCTGCCGTCCGCGATGACACCGACCAGGAGGAGGTCGCTGCGCTCCTCCAGTCGCGGGGGCTGCTGGCGGTCCCCGTCGTTGATGCGGATGGCCGCATGCGCGGGATCGTCACAGCAGACGATGTGATCGACGTGGTCCGCGAGGAGGCGACGGAGGACATCCAGAAGCTCGGCGGCCTGGAGGCGCTGGACCTCCCGTACTTCCGGACGGGACCGGTGCCGATGCTGCGCAAGCGCGCAGGCTGGCTGTCGATCCTCTTCATCGGCGAGATGCTCACCGCGACTGCGATGGGGTTCTTCGAACACGAGATCGAGCAAGCGGTGGTGCTCGCGGTCTTCGTCCCGCTCATCATCTCCAGTGGCGGCAACTCCGGATCGCAGGCGTCGACGCTGGTGATCCGCGCCATGGCCCTAGGTGAAGTGAGGCTGGGCGACTGGTGGCGTGTCGTCCATCGAGAACTCGGGTTCGGGTTTGTACTGGGAGTGATCCTGGCGACGCTGGGCGCGCTTCGCATCTTCAGCTTCGAAATGCTGTTCGGCTCCTACGGGGAGCCGTGGGTCCGGGTGATGCTCACCGTCGCCGTCAGCGTGGTCGGCGTGGTCACCTGGGGGACGCTCTCCGGCGCGACGCTCCCGTTCGTGCTGCGCCGCTTCGGGTTCGACCCGGCCACCGCCTCGGCACCGTTCGTCGCCACGATGGTGGACGTGACCGGACTGGTGATCTACTTCACGGCGGCCAAGGTCATCCTCCTGGGAGGTGTCTGATGTTCCACCGCGCGCTGCTCACGATCGACGGATCTGCTATCGCGCTCGCTGCCGTCGAGACGGCGGTGCAGGCGACCCTCCCGGACGGAGTGATCCTCGTCCTCACGGTGATCCCGTCGATCGAGCAGTTGATGGCGGCGACGGCGAGCGCGGGCGCCGCGGGGCGCCGTGTCTCCGTGGCCGACGAACTGGCGAAGCAGTCCCTGGAGGCACACCGCCGAGAGGCGGACGCACACCTCGATCAGGCGGTGGCGGCGATCCGGGCCGCCGGCGGCCGGACCGGAGAGACCGTGATCACTACGGGCGAGCCCGGACCGGCGATCGTGCGATCCGCGGAGGAGCGCGGCTGTGACGTGGTCGTGATGACCACGAACGGCCGCTCGGGATGGCGGCGCGCCGTCCTCGGCTCGGTCAGCGACCATGTCGTCCGGCACTCGGAGCAGGTCCCGGTGCTCCTGGTCCGTCGTCCGGTGGAATGATGACGCGTCAGGGCGCGCGGCCTCCGGGAGCGCCGTCAGCCAAGTAGGGACCTAGAGGCTCGACCAGGCGAGCCGCCCGGAACCCTCGTTCCTCCAGCCGTCGACGGCATCGTCACACCGATTGTTGCCGTTAGAAGCACCCGATTGGATGGACACGCCCAAGGAGGCACCGATGTACTCACGTGTGATCCTGGCCGATGACGGTTCAGCCCTGGCTCGCTCGGCGATTCCGAGGACGGCGGCGCTGGCCACGGCCTGCGGATCTGAGGTGCTCGTCGTGCGAGTCTCCCGCGACGCCGGGGTGCGACCCGAAGACCTCGACGAGGATGAGTGGGACGGTACGTCAGCCCGGAAGGCCGTGCCGATGCGGTCGTTGCGCCACTGGAAGCGGAGCCACACCTCAGCGAGGTCGTGGTCGCACTGCAGGCAGGGGGCGTCCCGCAGGTCGGCTCGCTCGTGCTGCACGGCAATCCGTCAGACGCGCTCATCGAGGCGGCTGACGAATTTGAGGCCGATCTCCTCGTCATCAGCTCACGCGGCGAGAGTGGCCTCCGACGAGCAGTGCTCGGGTCGGTCGCAGAACAACTGATCCGCGAGGCGCGCGAGACCGCCATCCTGCTCTCACCCGCGCGCGAGGCTGGCGGAGACCAACGGATGCGCCGCGCCATGGTCACCCTCGACGGGTCGAAGGTTTCCAGGATCGCGCTCCCTCATGCGGAGTACCTGGCGAGAGCCCTGGGCGTCGAACTGGTGCTGTTCCAGGCCACGGACAGCGAAGCGGAACTCCTGGCCGCGAGCACCCCGGTCGGACTTCCACCGGCGCCCAGCATCTCCCCTGATGCCGCGCAGCGTGTCGTCGCTGAACAACGCGCTGCCGTCGAGGCAGAACTCCGCGAACACGAGGCCGCCCTGCGGTCGCGGGGCCTCGAAGAGGTCGTGGTCGAGGTCGCTTCCGGCTCCCCGTCCGACGCCATCCTCGACGCATCGGAACGCCTGGAGGTAGACCTCGTGGTGATGGCGACCCACGGGCGAGGTGGCCTCGGACGGTTGCTACTGGGATCGGTGGCGGACGCCGTCTCGCGGAACATCGAGCAAGCGGCTGTCCTCCTCATACGCGCGGAGCAGGACGACTAGCTGCGACGTCATCAGCCGGGGGGCGTCGTGCGATCGCCGTCCATCCCGCTTCTCATGGCGCTCAAGCGGCGACTCGCCAGGCCCCGCGGTGGGCTCATCGACTGACAAGGGGCAGGCTACACTGCTCCTGTGCCTCGACCCGCATGTCGTGGTGGGAATCTACGCCTGCCTGATCGGCAACGTGAAGAAAAACGTGCTGCCGATCCCTTGCCGGCTCTCGACCCAAATACGGCCGCCGTGAGCGTCGACGATCAAGCGCGCGATGTAGAGTCCCAATCCGTAGCTGTCGGTCCGTGACTCCAGCGACGAGCCGGTTACACGGTAGTAGCGGTCGAACAGGTGCGGCAGCATGTCCGGTGCAATGCCCGCGCCCTGGTCAGTGACGGAGACAGTGACCTCCTCGGGGCTGGAACTGGCGGCTGCCCTGATCGCCCCGGGGGCAGGGGAGTACTTCAGCGCATTGGTGAGCAGGTTGCTGAGGACGCGCTCGATCCGGCCACGGTCAACGTGCAGCTCCGGCAGATTGGCCTCGAACTCCACTTTGATCCGCGGCGCATCCTCGGTCGATGCATTCATCGCATTCGCCACGTCCGCGATCAGATCTCGAAGGTCAACCGGCTCGCGGCGAATCGACATGGCGCTTGACTCGAGTGATCGGGAGTCGAGCATTTCCTGGATCATGATTTCCATGCGACGTCCGGCCGCGCTGATCTCCTCAACCGAGTCGAGAGCACCGGGGGCGGGCACTTCGGTCCGTTCCAGCCGCCGGCGGAGCATCAGTGCCTGGCCGAGGACGGCTGTCAGGGGAGCGCGCAGGTCATGCGCCACCAGTGCGGCGTACTCGTCGCGGAACTGCTCAAGCCGGCGGAGGTCAGTGACATCGCGGAAGGTGATGATCGCGAGGGCCTCACGACCACCCGAGTCGGTCACTGAACTGCCACTGCAAACGATCCGGCGCGATTGACCGCGCCGCGACAGGAGGTACTCCTGATCGACGAACCGCTCGCCCCGTTGAGCCCGCGTCGTCGGCCAGTCGACCTCCGCCACCAGGGCACCATTCAGAGCGCGGAGGTGCGCAGGCCGATCTTCAAGAGTCGACGCAGTCTCTGACAACGCCCAGATCGATCGAGCCGCATCGTTCATGAGCAGTGTGCGGCCGTCGCCATCGAGGACGACCACGCCCTCCTGCAGGCCAGCGAGTAGCGCGTTCAACCGAGCCGCGTCGTCCCCGGCCTGCTCGGCCTGCTCGTCTGCCGCGAGCCCGGCCACCACGAGCCGGTAGTTCGCGTCCTGCAACTCGGCGGCCACGGGCGCCACTGTTTGGATCTGCACGACCAGCCCGACCGGCCTCGCGTTGCCATCGAACGATGGCCAGGCTGCGAGGGTCAGGTAGCCGGATTCGTCGGGATCGCCCTCGACCGGGGCGGCCGAGATCTCCCCCACGCCAGTGGCGTAGACGCGATCGAGCAAGGCGGACAACGCGGTCGCCTGGCCGGTGGGGAGGAGCTCCCCGAGCGGTTTCGCGATGATCGTCCCGCCGGACGCAGCGACTGAATCCTCGAATGCGGCCGTCGCGTGCTGGACGATATGGCGCCGGCCGGTGGTGGTCGCAATCGGCAGCGGGGATGCTCCGGCAAAGGCTTCCCAGGCGAACGCTCCCGCGATGGCCCGTTCAGGACGTGCCGTCGCCGCGACTTCCTGCGGTTTGGAGCGTCGGGGCTCCATGGGGAGTCCTCAAATTACACGGCCGTCGCGGCCGGGACGCCATCCTACCACCCCGGGGTCGGCGCGGAGCCCAGACGGACCCGGCCAGGTCAGGCGCCAGGCTCCGACCGGACGTTGCGATGGATCGGGACGCCAGTGAGGACGCCGGAGTAGCCTGTCAGCGCGTCGCCGATCACGAGTCCGCTCTCGTTGACGTCGTAGAGCCGGATGTCCGAGCTGTGCCCGCTCCCCCGCATCTTGACCACCATCATCGCCTTCCGCAGTTGGCCCTCCAGCTCGATGTACCGCTGGACGATCAAGTCGTCGGTCAAGAACGACACGAGGTTGGGGGTGAAGACGAGGTCGGTGAACGACTGCGGCACCTCCATGGTCATAAAGACCGTGATCCCGGACCCGGTGAGCGCACCCACCATGCGGTAGAGCGATTCACGGAAGTCCTCGCGGAAGGTGGGCGCGAGGGCCAGTTCAAACCCTGACAGAGAGTCGATGCTCAAGCGCTTCGCGCCGGAACGGGCTACCGCCTGCTGGACCTCCAGCAGCGCCTCGTCGACCGAGAGGTCGAGCGGTCGCAGGTACAGCACCTCGAGCATCCCGCGCCGGATCATCGCGTCCAGGTCGACGTCCCCCAGCGTCCTGGCTCGCTGGAGATATTCCTTCGGGCGCTCCTCGAAGACCGCGATCACGCCCGGCTCGTTCTGTTCCAGGCCCGCGGCGATGAACTGGGTCGCGAGCGCGCTCTTCCCCGACCCGGCGGGCCCGGCGACCAGCACCGCGTCCCACGCCGGAATCCCTCCACCGAGCATCTCGTCGAGCGCGGGCACGCCGAGTGACAGGCGCTCGGTCGGCCGGATCGTGTCGATCTTGGCGATGCGCCGGATGATCCGGGGGAAGATCTGAACGCCGTCGCTCGTCACGCGCATCGTGTGGAGCCCTGGGAGATGCGCCCGGCCGCGCATCTTCACGACCTGCAGCTTCCGCACGATCGAGTTGCGATCCACGCTCTGGTGCAGCCACAGCACGCCATCTGCGATCGTGAACACCGGGCTGTCGTGCGTCTCCGCGTCCATGTACTCCCCGACGAGGAACGTCGCCGCCTGCCAGGTCGTGAGTAGCACCGCGAGTTCCTGGAGGAATCCCGGCAAGGACAGCTCAGCAGCGCCGTCGGTCGGCGCGGCGCCCACCAAGGTCCGAAACGAGTCGACGACGACGACCGCCGGGTGCACGGCCTCGACCTCGCGGCGGATCACGTCCAGGATCCCGCGCAGGTCCCCCTGGAGCGCTTCCGTCGCGAGGCTGTGGAAGCGGACGCTCCCCTCCTCCACCTGCGCGACGTCGAAGAAGGAGAACTGCTGCTGGTAACGCAGCATCTTCAGCGGCGGTTCGCCCAGCACAGTGAAGTGGAGCGCCGGACGTTCAGGTGTGGCGAGGTCGAACATGATCTGTTGCGAGAGCGTGGTCTTACCGGTGCCCGGAGCACCGGCGATGAGGTTGAACGAGTACTCAGGCAGTCCGCCGCCGGTCACCTCGTCCAGCCCCGGCACGGTCGTGGCGAGGCTATTGATCCCAACGCGTCCGTCGCCCGCTGCGCCGGTCATGACATCTCTCCCTCGGCGGGGCGCGGTATGCACGCGTCCGGCCAGACTTCTCTGATCGCGTGCATGGTGAGGTCGTGTCCAATGAACGTGACGAGGAGCCCGATCATGTATGAGAGGACGGTGACGAACGCGTCCGTCGCCCTCGCCGAGTCGATGCCACGCAACGCGTGATCGAGTCCCTGCAGGCACTCCCCATCTGTTGGGCCCGCCCGGACGTCCGCGAGGAATGGGTACTCCCTGGCGGCGAGGTGCAGCGAGCGGGAAAGGAAGGCCTGGCTCCCGGCCAGTGTGACGAGAGGCCGCAGACGTCCATAGAAGCGCTGGCACGCGCGCTCGGCCGCGGCCGCGACCGTCCCACGGTCGCCCCGCAGGGCGAGTTCATACGAAAGGATCCACGCACCGATATTGTCGTAGGCCGTCTCGTTCATGTGTGGCGGGTCGGGACCATTTGCTGACCGCCTCCATCGCCGCCCGCGACGACAACCCTGGCGCATCCTAGTGGTTCTGAGCGGGCAGCGTTCTCCTACTCGCTTGTTTCGCGTGTCAGGACGACACCGTCGTCGGGCCGCGGTGATGAACCGGTTGGGACACGCACTCGGATCCGACGCTCGCACCCGCTACTCACGATGTCGCACGGCATCCACCTCGCGACGGACCACGGCGAGCAGCGCATCGAGTTCATATGAACCGGGGTGGCGGCGTCCGTTGATGAAGAACGTGGGTGTGCCGACCACTCCGCTCAGCGCAGCGCTCTCCACGTCCCGTGACACGCGGAGCGCGTGGCGTCGTCCGGCGAGATCACGATCGAAGCGTTCCACGTCGAGATTGAGCGTCGCGGCAAGACGCGTCAGTCCTACGGGAGTCAACGACTCCTGATCGGCAAACATCCGGTCGTGCATCTCCCAGAACTTGCCCTGGACTGCGGCGGCCTCGGATGCCTCGGCGGCCGCTTGTCCGTACTCGTGTACGTCGGTGAGAGGAAGATGCCGGTAGACCACCCGCAGATCCTCGCCTGTCAGGCGCCTCAGATCCCTCAGGATCGACACCGCGCGTGCGGAATATGGACAGGCGAAGTCGGCATACATGACCAGCGTGACGGGCGCCTGGGCCTCGCCTCGGACATGATCGATGTCCGTCGATACCGGCTCGGCGAGGTCGCCCGGTGTCGTCGAGACACCATTGGAACGGATGACGCGCATCCGTGCCGGTAGGTGCCGGGCACCCCAGAACACGGCGGCCGACAGCAGGGCTGCGAGGACCGAGGCGCCGAGAACGCCGAGCTTGGCGTCTTCGAGCTCCCGACCTCCGAACGAGATGTCCGCGATCAGCAGCGACACCGTGAACCCGACGCCCGCCAGCGTGGCAGCCCCTACCACAGAAGCCCACGGGATGGGCAGCGGCGCTCCCCCCAACCAGGTCCGGCTGGACAGCCACGTCGCGGCGAGGATGCCGACGGGCTTCCCGACCACGAGGCCCGCGACGATCCCGAGCGTCACCGACGAGGACATGGCGTGGACAATCACCTCCCCGTCCATCGCAACGCCGGCGTTCGCGAGGGCGAACAGCGGGACGATGACGTAGCTCGTCCAGGGATGCAGCAGGTGTTGCAGCCGCTCATTGGAAGAGATCGTGCCGGTGAGACTGCGGCTGGCACTTCGTGCGTATGCCGGCGTTGGTTGTTCGCGAAAGCGACGCCAGCGCACCCCGGCGCGCTCAAGGTCGCGCTGCCGAGGAGGGTACGCGGACGCCAGTAGTCCCAGCGCAACACCGGCGACGGTGGCGTGGACGCCGGACAGCAGCGTCGCCATCCATACGCCCAGTCCGAGCACGTACAGCACGCCGCCGCGGGTTCCGGAACGGCGGAGGATCGCCACCAGCATGAAGAGACCGACCGCAACGCCGAGTGCCTCGACCGAGATGCTCTCGGTGTAGGCCAGCGCGATCACGGCCAGCGCCAGGACGTCGTCCACGATCACCACGGTCAGCAGGAACGCCCTGATGCCCGGCGCGGCAGCTCCTCCGACGATCGCAAGGACTCCCAGCGCGAACGCCGTGTCGGTCCCCATCGTGATGCCCCAGCCTCGCGCACCGCCGGATCCGAAGTTGAACACGAGGTACAGGAGGGCGGGCACGACCATGCCGCCAATCGCGGCGATGACCGGAGTGGCGATACGCCGCCGCTCGCGCAGGTCCCCCATATCGAACTCGCGCCGGATCTCCAGCCCCGCGACAAAGAAGAACAGCGCCATCAGCCCGTCGTTGATCCAGTGCCGGAGGTCGAGGGTGAAGGCGGCGTCGCCGGCCTCGACCGCCAGGGTCATTCCCCAGAGTCGTTCGTACGACTCCGCCCATGGCGAGTTTGCCCACGCGAGGGCGATACACGTGGCGGCCAGAAGGAGTACGGCGCCCGCGTGCTGCGTCGCGATGAAGTCACGAAGGGGCGCGGTGAAACGGCCCTGCTGGATCGGCGCTTCCGTGGTCGACAACAACCGTCTCCTCCTACGGAGCGCATCTGCTAGTTCCTCGGAGGAGGTGCGAGCGAGGCGGTAGCGCCTCGCTTGGTCCGATCAGGGCCGGAGCGACGCCTTGCGTGCCGCCCGTACACATCGCTCGGGAGGCCGTGCATGAACAGGAACGGACGCCGTCGCTCTCGGAGAACGCGAGCTTGCGGCCGTTCAGGAGCGTGATGGTCGTCACTGCTCCGGTGAGTCGCAGCGCCGTCCTCAACGCGCCATTCGACCGGGGTGAGAGGAGGGATTCTGAGGGAACGATCGAAACGCGACTACTAACATAGCAGCTTCAACCGGCAGCGCGGACGGCCTCAGCGCTGGGCGTTGCTCGCGAGTTGCCCTCCGCAACAGACGACTTCATGGGAACACCGACGCGGCCCCCTCCGCCTGGCGACCCGGGGCTCATTCCAGCGTGCTAGAGCTGCTTCGCCCAGCGCGGGGACTCCGGATCGCCGGGGCACGATGCACGCTGTGTGCGCTGCGGTGATCGCGCTCAAGCAACGCTCTCCCGCAGGGCGTCAGGCGCGTGGTGTCCACAGGTGACTAGCATCGGCGCTCAGGCTGCCAACCGCGCGAAGACCACTCTGGCCGTCCCTCGCGGTCCACTCCCCAGCGTGGAACTCGAAGTCCTGGCGAGACACCACCAGGACCTGTCCCTCGTCGCGGCGACGAGGCTGTATCACCAGGCCGTTCTCGTGATCGCCGTCGCGAGGCTGCCCTTCGTCGTCAGGTACCCAGTACACAACGTCACCATGCTTGATCCAATGGGTGTTCGGAGTCTCAGACATGTCTCGCTCCTTTCACCTGTTCAGCCTACGCCGAGCAGGAACCGGGACCGCGCCAGGGGAGAGAGGGGGCAACCGCGGCGGTATGCTCGGCCGGTTGACAGGAGCGCCCGCGGGCGATGGCCGGTCTTGCCGGAACCGAGATGCAGCTCCGCTTTGACTCCCACACGGCGATGCGTGACTCCGAATTGCCTCGCGCTCGCGCGCTGCCGTTGGTTGTTAGGCTGGACGGGCGGTACGGCTGGCCCCGGGAGGATGAATGCGGCTCTTCGAGTGCCAGCGATGCGGTCAGTTGCTCGACTTCGAAAACACGTGGTGCCAGCGTTGCGGACTGAGTCTCGGGTACCTGTCTGCGGAGGGTGAGCTGAGCGCCCTCGTGGCGGCTGCCGGGGGCGACTGGAGCCCGCTCGTCGCTCCGAACTCGCTCTATCGCTACTGCGCGAACCAGCAGTACTCGGTATGCAACTGGATGGTGCCCGCGAACAGTCGTGACTTGTTCTGTCTCGCCTGCCGTCTGAACCAGACGATCCCCGACCTCGACGACTCGCGTCGGGTGATGCTCTGGGGACGGCTCGAGGTCGCCAAGCACCGGCTCATCCATGGTCTGATCTCGCTGGGGCTGCCGCTTACCTCGTGGGTCGAGTCCGGAGGACTTGGCTTCGCGTTCCTCGATCCAAGCGCGACTGCCGAACACGCCCCGGTCACCAGCGGGCATCGGGGCGGCATCATCACCATCGACATCAACGAGGCTGACGACGCGTGGCGTGAGGCGTCCCGTGCTGGCCTCGCAGAGTCGTATCGCACCCTTCTCGGTCACTTTCGACACGAATCCGGCCACTACTACTGGGACCGGCTGATCGCCGGGACGGAGTGGCATGAGCCCTTCCGTGCGGCGTTCGGAGACGAGACCCAGGACTACGACGCCTCCCTGAAGCGGAACTACCTCGACGGACCGGACGCCGGCTGGAACGAGCAGTTCATCAGCCCGTACGCGAGCACGCACCCCTGGGAGGACTGGGCCGAGACCTGGGCGCATTACCTCCACATGCTGGACACGCTCGATACCGCCTACTCCTTCGGAATCAGCCTGAGCCCGCGGCACGGGCGCGACGCGACGCTATCCGTCATGCAGAACCTCGATCCGTACGGCCCTATCGAACTCGACGCGCTCATCGGACGGTGGCTACCCCTGGTCTACGCGGGAAACCGCCTGAGCCGCAGCATGGGGCAGGCGGACCTGTATCCGTTCGTCCTCACGCCGCCGGTCATTGAGAAGCTGCGCTTCGTTCATCAAGTGGTAGCTGCCCATCGGGAGGCCGGCAGGACGTCCTGACCGCTCCGGCGCCGAGCGCCTGAACTCGGTTCGGCGCCCGTTATCCCAACGACGCGCTCCTCCTGGAGAGCACGACCAGATCCCCGCACGGCGATCCGCTGGCTTCTGCGTCCACTCCCTCGAGGCTTCCCCGATCGACCTGTGTGTGCGGGCTGGCAGGACCCCCTCGGTGGATTCCGCGCTGTGATGCTGCGGTGACGGTGCGAACCGGACACTGGCTTCCAAGTAGCCATGTCGTCGCCCGTCCACCCGTCGGGCAGCGGGAGTCCCGTGATCGGATCAGCCATGAGCACAGCACGGAGCGACTACACCGGTCCCTCCAACAGGCAGGCGAGAGACCAGTGCGATGGGCACAGCGTCCGGAGTGGCTGTGGGCTCCCACAGGAGTCCGCGACGTCGCACGCTCGACGCCGTGCCCTTCCACGTGGCCGCGCCGCGAATCGTGATTACTCGCCGTGTCGATGAGCGCCTCACGCCGGACCTACTGACATCCACGCTCGCGCGAAAGGGAGAACCAACTTGTCAGACAAACGCACTGGGATGAAACCGAAGAAGCCACCGGCACCGAAGCAGCCCCTGGTCGAACCGCCGCCCGCCCGACACCCTGCGACGCGCAAGAGCGGACGTGCGTAGCCACACTAACAGCGCCGCCGTCGTCGATGCCGAGGAGACACCATGACCAACATGCACATCACCACCTCGAACGCCGTCCGGCGGATCCGGGTCGGCGACCTCGGACCACGCGCAACCGAAGCGGACGTCCGGGGCCTTTTGCTCGCGTTCGGTCCGATTCACTCGTACCAACGCCCAATCGACCGGGCCACGAGGCGCCCGGGCGACTTCGCGATGGTCGAGATGCAGGATCCAGCAGCGACGCGCGCGGTCAGGGCGCTGCATGGGCGAAACTTCCGCGATCGGATTCTCGTGGTGACCGCCCAGATCTCCGACTCGACGAAGGCGCTACCCATACCACGCCAGGAGGCGTCGGTCGCTCCGAGCAACTGATCAGAAGGCGGTCGCTGGTGCTAGCCGGTGTTCGCCCCGCCCTCGTTCACCCAGCGATCCTCCGCTTTTGTCTTCGGTGCTTCTGGGGAGGTCCGCGCCCCGACGTCATCCGACCATGCGCGGACAAACTCCGCGAGGGCGCTCGCGTTGCTGAAGCTGCTGGTGTGCCAAGCACTGCCCCCGACCGCCGAGGTGTGGCGCGCGCTAGATCGCCATGAAGGCGATGTGCCTGGTTCCATCCAGACACGGACGATGAGGACAGCGGTGACCATGTACGAATACTGCGGTAACCGGCATCACCCGAGCGTTACGGCACGTCACGCCTCGGAAGCAGCGCGCGGAGGGACGGCGTCGGTTCGACGTTAAGTTCGCGGCCGACGAGCTGGCGATACTGCTCGAACGCTCGGAATGCCTCCGACTGGTTGCCCTCTGCGAGATGCACTCTGATCAAGGTCGCCCAGGCACTCTCCCGGAGGGGATCCGCCCTGATCGCGGCGAGTGCAGCCCCGATTGCGTCGCCGAACCGTTGCGCCTCGGACAGGACGATGGCGAGCGCGGCCAGCGCATGAAGCCGGAGTTGCCGCCACTCCTCTGCCTCGATCAAGACCCAGTCGTCGTACCAGTCCGGCAGACAGTCGAGCGAGAACACCTGGATCGCTTCTGTCCCGAGGTCGACCGCCGAGGTCTCAGCTGATGACAGGTCGAGCAGGCGGTGAGCGAGCCGGCGCGCATCGTGAAGGTCCACACTGACGACGGGGGACAGCTCCAGGTCCGTGTCCGTGATGGCGACCGCGTCCTGCCCCAGCGCACTGAGACGCGACAGCGCGGATCGCAGGCTCGCGTGCGCATGCTTTTCTGAGACGTCGGGCCATAGGGTGCCGGCGATTGAGGTCCGTGAGACGCGCCGATCCCGCAGTGCCAGCAGGGCAAGCAGCCGCTGCGCCTCACCGGTCAGTGCCGGAAGCAGCGTCTCGCTCTCGTTGCGACGAAGGTCGAAGCTCCCCAGCACCGACAGTCGGATGACATCGTGTGCGGCAGTCCTGGCGGGTTCGGTGGGATTCATGGGCGTACCTGACTCGCCCATCCACCTTAGGCCGAGCGGCCCCCACCAGCGGCCGGATCGCGGGGCGTAACGGCCGTGTGACGGCCTCGCTGTCATGGTTGGTCCAACGAGTCACGACAAGACAGTGAGGTACACATGAACAACGAACGCACCAATGAGCAGGCAAAGCAGACCTCTGAGCAGCAGCAGGCGGCGCAGCCGAAGCCCGTCACCCCCGCCGCTACTCCGGCACAGCAGCCCGCGGCTCCTGCCGAGCAGAACCCGCAGCAGAAGTAGCCTTCCTGCTCCGCTGAGTTCGAGCGATACCTGGGCGGTCGCTCCCGGCGAGTGCCGGTGGGGGACCGCCTCGGTCATCAGACGGAGACGAGGCTAAGACAGATCACAAGAGAGGGTGGAGGCTCATGACCAAGCCATCAGTGCCGACAACGCGACCAGCTCGACCTCCGGCTCCTCCCGGACGCGTCGCGGAAACAGCGCGAGATCTTCGCGAGCGTTCCAGTGCGTATCATCGCTACCTGCTCCGCGAGATGCTGGTCACCGGCGGTGAGTAGCATCGCCGCCGGCCGCTACGCCCAGGCAGCGTTCGAGGTTGCCCTCGACGAGGACACCCTCGATGCGTGGCTTGCGGCGGTCGAAGAACTGGGTGTGCTCACTTCCGAGAGGCGCTTCGTCCGCGCGCTATCCCAGGTCGATGAGGCACGGTTCGAAGCGATCGTCGCCGCAGTCTTGCCTCAGCGGTCCCACAGCCAGATGAACTTCTTCCGGCTGCTCTGGCGGAAACGGCGCCTCGGCCTCGGCCCGTCGATTGCCCGGCGGTTCGTGGCCCTCGTCGAGGCGTATCGCGGAATCCTGCGAGCAGAGATCACCACCGCACAGGTGCTGGACGACGACCAGGCAGCGGGCATTGTCGCGCAACTCTCGGCCCAGACCGGCAAGCACATCCGGCCGGAGTTCCAAGTCGACAGTACGCTGCTCGGCGGAGCCATCATTCAAGTCGGGGACCGGAAGATCGACGGTTCCATGAAGGCTAAGTTCCGCGACCTCCGCTCGGAACTGTCGGCGGCGCCGTAACGCAACGGCGCCGGAGCGCAGTCCGAACGATAGCACGGAGCTCCGGGGGCAGCTTAGCCGGCACCGAACGCCAGTCGCCCCGTCTGCGGGTTACTTCAGCGTCCTCCGGGTACTGCGCTGGAGCTCCTGCCCCTCATGCCGCTACCGCGATCAACATCGCTGATTCCTGCTGAGCATGAGGTCCAAACAGTCCCGCTGCACACGGAGGAACCACTGCGGCAGTGGCCGACGCCTGGTTACCGGCTCCGTGCTTCAGTTCTGTGAAGGAACCCTGCCAGTGAACCGCGCCCCACCGCCGGCATCGTTCCTACCGTCAGCGTACCTCCGTGCGCCACGAGGATCCGATGTGCAATCGTCAGCCCGAGTCCAGCGCCACCGGTCTCCCGGCTACGTGAGGGGTCACCGCGGTACAGAGGCTCGAACAGGTGCGGAAGATCGTTTGCCGCGATTCCTGGACCACTGTCGGCCACGCTGAACCAGGCATCATCGTCATCTTCACCGCAACGAACCTCGATCGTCCCGCCGTCCGGGGTGTAGCGCAGCGCATTGTCCAGCAGGTTGTCGACGGCGCGCGTCAGGAGGTACCGGTCAGCCTGCACTGTGCAGAGACCAACCGTCGAGGTGAAACGGAGCGAGATGTGCTTCGTCTCCGCCTCGGGCTGGCGGTCGCGAACGATCTGCTGCAGGAGCACCGACAGATCGAGCGAATGCCGCTCCGGCGGCTGGTGCAGATAGTCGAGGCGCGTGTAGTCGAACAGGTCACTCACCAGGCGTTCCAGCTCGTCCGACTTCGCGCTTGTGACGGCGAGGTATCGTGCCTGCTGTTCGGGCGTCTCCGCGATCCCGTCGCGCAGGCCTTCGAGATAGCCGCGCAGCGAAAAGAGCGGTGTGCGCAGGTCGTGTGCGATCGCAGCGATAAACAGCCGGCGCTCCTCTTCCAACGCCGCCTCCTGTTCCAGGGAGCGATGCAGCTCAGCCGCCATCGCCTCGAACGCGCCATTGACCTGGTCGAGTTCGGTCACCCGCGAGCGCGGGAGCGTGACCGCCAGGTCGCCCTCCGCGACCTGCTGGGCCGCTCGATGCGCTGCCCGCAGCGGGCGCACCGTCATCCGACCGAACACCCAGGCGATGGCGCTCGTCACGATCACAAATACGACGCCGGCCATCAGCAGGAACTCTGGCACCGGCGGATCCTCGTCGAACGGCACATACACCAACGCCGTGAAGACCGAATCCGAATACGCGAACTCCTCCGAGTGCAGAACCCACTGAGTGCGGGACCCCGCCCCCGGGAATACGCCCGGTGCGCTGCGATGCACTTCCTGCCCATCAACGAGCAGCACGACGCCGTCATCACCCTCGGCACGGAGCGTGGAACTCACGCTCTCCAGCCACGCAGGATCCTCCCAGCGATCAACGTTCTCCCGCAGCTGAGCGACCACCCGCCCGGCCCGGTCCTCGGCATCGTCCTCCTCTGAGAACGCAACGATGGATCCGATCGGCGCAACGACGCCGAAGAAGACGAGCGCGGCCCCGATCGCGAACCAGGTTCGGATGGGCAGCACCCATCGCTTCGCGACCGCGCTCATCGGCGTCGTTCGCCCTCGAACCGATAGCCGACGCTCCACACCGTGACGATGTGGACAGGATTCGAGGGGTCGTCCTCGATCTTCTCCCGGAGCCGGCTGATGTGAACGGTGAGCGTGTGGCGGTCTCCGACCTCACCCCAGAACCGTGCAAAGAGCTGGTCGCGGGTGAAGATCTGGCGCGGATGGCTGGCGAGGTACTCCAGCAGCTCGAACTCGCGGGCCGTCAGAGCGACCGGCGCGCCATCCACACGCACCTCGTGTGCGCGCACATCAATGATGAGACGGCCGTAGTCCAGCAGCGCATCCACCGAAGGCGCAACGTTCTGACTACGGCGCAGTACCGCGCGCACCCGCAGCACCACCTCGGCGGGTGTCGCGGACTTCACGATGTAGTCATCGGCACCCAGACTTAGCCCGCGAAGCTTGTCGCTGTCTGCCTGCAGCGCACTGAGCAGAAGCACCGGCGTATCCCCCTGCGCTCGTACATGGCGCAGGACATCGAAGCCAGACAGACCCGGCATCATGATGTCCAGCACGACGCAATCGACGGGGCGCGCATCAAGCGCCGCCAGCGCGGCACGCCCGTCGCTGGCCCGCACCACCTCGTGCCCGTCAGCCTCGAGGAAGTCGCGCATCAGCGCCGCGATATCTGCGTCATCGTCCACAACGAGCACCACCGGGCGTCGCTCACACTCGGACTCCTCCACCGCCAGTGCGCCCCATTGTCCGCGTCCGAACATTGCGTCGCCATGCCGGCCAGTGCCAGGTGAGCAAGACGGAACGAACTGTTGAGATTCCCGTGAGATCCCCGTAGCGGTCCGTTGAGTGTCGTCGCTCACGGTGGAGGCGTAGCGAGTTGGAGGACTCATGATTGAGGTCCGCGACCTAACCAAGCAGTACGGCGACACCGTGGCCGTTGATCACCTGTCGTTCACCGTGCGACCGGGCGTGGTGACCGGCTTTCTCGGCCCCAACGGCGCTGGCAAGTCCACCACCATGCGCATAATGCTCGGACTCGACCGCCCTGCGGGCGGCTCGGTCACCGTCAACGGCCACTCCTATGCTGACCTGCCGGCACCCATGCACGAAGTCGGCTCACTGCTGGACGCAGCGGCGATCCAGGGCGGACGCACGGCCTATCAGCACCTGCACTGGGTCGCGCAGGCGAGCCGCATCCCGCGGCGGCGAGTGGATGAGGTCCTGGAAATCGTTGGCCTGACAGATGTGGCACACCGACGCGTGGGCGGCTTCTCACTCGGCATGTCTCAGCGCCTCGGCATCGCGACCGCGCTCCTGGGGGACCCGACAGTCCTGCTCTTCGACGAACCCGTGAACGGGCTCGACCGGAGGGCATCGTCTGGATTCGCACGCTGATGCAGCGACTGGCGTTCGAGGGTCGCACGGTGTTCGTCTCCAGCCACCTCATGAGCGAGATGCAGGAGACCGCGGAACACGTCCTGGTCATCGGGCGGGGACGCCTGATCGCGGACACCAGCGTCGCCGACCTCATGCGCACCAGCGCACTCAGTCACGTACGCGTGGTCTCGCCGCAGGCAGCAGACCTCTCAGCGCTCCTCGAACGCGCCGGCGGCCGCGTCGACGCCAGCTCCGACGGGTGGCTCAGCGTCGCAGGCCTTGATGCCTCGAAGATTGGCGACATCGCGTACGGCGGCAGCATCCGGCTGCACGAACTCACCCCACAGCACGCGAGCCTGGAAGCGGCGTTCATGGAGCTCACACGCGACAGCGTCGAGTACCGCGCGGACGCCGTCGCTCCGGCGGTGCTCGCGACAGAAGGGTCACGATCATGACGACACTCACGACGCCAACCGGTGAACGCAGCGTGCCGCTCCAGCCCGCACGCTTCATCGACACCCTCGCTGCAGAGTGGACCAAGCTCACCTCGCTGCGTTCAACCTACATCACGCTCGCGCTCGGGATCGGACTCTCCCTGGCGGCCACACCGCTGATTGGCATGGCGTTCGGGAGTCAATGGGACGCTATGAGCACCAGTGAACAGGCCGACTTCCAGCCGACTGCCTTCGCGATGTTCGGCTATCTGTTCAGCCAGATCATCTTCGCCGTACTCGGGGTGCTCGTCGTGGCGTCCGAGTACTCCAGCGGCCAGATCCGCCTCTCGCTCGCAGCCACGCCGCGTCGTGGCCGCCTGCTGTCCGCCAAGCTGACCGCCCTGGCTGTGGTGACACTCGTTGCTGGCCTCGTCACGTCATTCGGAATGTTCTTCGTGGGTCAGATGGTGTTCGGTGTATACGACGCACCGGTCGCCTCGTTGAGGGATGACGGCGCACTGCGTGCCGTGCTGGGCGTCGGAGCGATGCTGATGATCGTCCCGGTGCTTGGAGCCTGCGTGGCTGCGCTCCTCCGCAGCACACCAGCCGCGATCACGACGGTGCTTGCCGTCACATTCGCACCTCAGCTGTTAGAAGAACTCATACCGACGTGGTGGCAGGACAACGTGCTCAGTCTCCTCCCCGGCTCCGCGATGGAAGAGCCTGATGATCTCGCACCTCGTCGAAGAGAATCCGGCGTACGGCCCGGTCACCGCAATCCTGATCATCGTCGCATGGCTCGTCGTCGGGATCGGCAGCGCATACGCCGTACTCCGCTGGCGGGACGCATGAGATTGCCTGGCGTCCCGTCTCGCGCCGCGCGGCCGAGGCGAGACGCCGGCGCTGGACTCGAAGCCAACATCCGAATTCTCAAGGCTACACACGGAAACTGGTGCGGCTCCCACTACGCCGAGCCCGAGGTCGCTGAAGGAGCGGGCCGATGGCACGCCTCACTGATCGCTTTCGCAGATGCTGACCCGCCCAAGGTGGGTGTCGTCGCCCGAGAGCCAATCCGCGAGCCACCCCGGGAGCCAGCGGCAGACGGAGACGATCAGACACGGATGATCGGGGGCGCCACGTAGATTCACGCGGAGACCCCCGACACGTCGATGGACCACCTTTGTCGCTCTTCTAATCTCCGGGACGCCGAGCGAGTGCGAACGTACATCTGAAGCGCAGGTCCGCCGGGTCGTTTATCACAGCCGAACGTCCATGCCTATGTTCGTAACCTGGCCATGACTGACTGATTGACTCGTGTTCGGCCGCATTCACGGTGGACTTGCAGATTCAGTCCTGTCGGTAACAGGACACTCCTTGTCGGTGGACATCAATGCTCTTCCGCCGACTGCATAAACAGTACGAGCACCGTCGACTACTAGCACTGCTGCGATTGGCGTCAAACTGCCGGGAACATGCGAATTCATTGCGGGGGCGACCATCCAACTGGTCTGCTAGCACGAGCTCGGCGTAGTCGCACCCACGACCGCACCCAGCCTGCTGCTGGGAACATTGCCGGTTCCTCGGTGGCCTCCGTCGGTTCGATAGTTGCTGTGCGAGCGAGGATCTCCTCCACGAGCACGCGCAGCGCCATGCGCGCAAGCGGTGCGCCCCGGCACGCATGGATACCACTCCCATAGAGGAGGCTCATCGAGTTGTCCCGATCCAACTCGACGGCCGTCGGATTGTGGAATACATCGGGTCACGATCCGCGGCTAGCCACATCAACGTGACTCGTTCGCCTGCCACGATGTGGTGACCACCGATGTCGACTGGTGTCGCTGCAACTCGCCGACTGGCGACGAGTGGGCCGTGTAGCCGAAGCAGTTCATCCACTGCAGCGGGGATATGGTACGGCCCGGATCGCAACGTCGCCTGAAGGTCTGGCAAGTGTGCGAGCTGGCGGATGATGATGCCGGCCGCGGCGGCCACCGCGGCGACGATCTACGACAACCGCACGAAGGAGGAGCGCCGCATCGATGTCGACGCGGTACTCATCAATCTCGGCTTCAAGGCCGCGCTTGGCCCGATTGCTGGATGGGGATTGGAGCTCGCGGACAACCGCCACATTCGCGTCGACGGGAAGATGGAAACCAATCTTTCAGGCGTCTTCGCGGCCGGCGATATCGCGGCGACGACGGGCGCCGAGGCGCTGAACCTGATCGTCACGGGCTTCGCGCAGGCAACGATCGCGGCGAATGCCGCGCGCCATCACATCGATCCGGACGCGCGTATCATGCCCGGCCACTCCAGCGAGTTGCAGCTCTAGGCGCAGTCCGGTGCCGCAGTTGCGTCGATCTCCGGGGCAAAGTGCCCCAAAACGAGGGCGTAGAGCGCAAGCAAGGTAGTCGCCGTTCAGCGACAGCAGGCCGTCCCGGCCTGCTCGTTCAAGCCGAGCCCCAGGCCCGGTGACCATGATGATCAGGTGGGAGATGAGCACAACGACGCCGGTGAGGAGTCCGAACAGCGACTTTGGGCGCTTGATCTCGATGAGGGCGAGCAATGCGCCTCCGCGGTGATGGGGTGCATTCCAGAATGGCGCTTGGGACGCAGGGTGCCAATGGAAGCCGGTGTCCCATGTCCTGATTCCGTGCACGGTGGCCCGCGGGCGTGCGACAGTGCCCGCATGGTTGAACTGCGGCGCACACTGGGCCTCTGGCAACTCACGGTCTCTGGCGTAGGTATCGTGATCGGTGCCGGCATCTATGTGCTGATCGGGGAGGCTGCCGCCGACGCCGGGAGCATGCTCTGGCTCTCGTTCGTGCTAGCCGCGGTGCTTGCTGCGCTCACCGGCCTCAGCTATGCGGAGCTTGCCGGACTATTCCCGCGAGCTGGCGCGGAGTACGAGTTCGCGCGCCGGGCATTCAACGAGTTCATCGGCTTCATGGCCGGCTGGATGATGATCGCCGCGAACATCGTGGCGGCCGCAGCCGTCTCGATCGGGTTCGCGCAGTACCTGCGCCACTTCGTGGACGTCGCAGTGCCGGCCGGCTCGATCGGCTTGCTGGCCGTGCTGACGCTCGTGGTAATGAGTGGCGTGCACCGTTCGATCTGGCTCTCGGTCGTCCTCGTGGCCGCCCAGATCGGCGGCCTGCTGCTCGTCATCGTTGCAGGCGGCCCATATGTCGGCGAACGCTCGCTCGTGGAGGGTGCGCACGTCTCCGGCGTCCTTGCGGCTTCGGCACTGGTCTTCTTCGCATTCATCGGCTTTGACGAGATCGTGACGCTCTCCGAGGAGACTCGCGATGCCGCACGGGTCGTGCCGCGGGCACTCCTCCTTGCACTCGGGATCTCGACGGTCCTCTACGTGGCGGTGGGCGTGGTGGCGGTGAGTGCGGTCGGCGCGGAGGCGCTCGCCTCGAACGAGCGCCCGCTGGCGCTGGTGATGGAGAACGTCTTCGGCGGACGCGCGAGCTCCGTTGTCGCCGCGCTCGCGCTGGCAGCCACCACCAACACTGCACTGCTGGTGCTGACCGCTGCCTCGCGGCTGATCTACGGCATGTCGCGAGGGGGCGCGCTGCCCCCGCTGTTCGAGCGGCTCGGGCCGCGTGGCCAGGCCCCCTGGGTCGCGGCACTCGCCGGGTTCGCGGTCGCGGTGCCGTTCGCGCTGAGCGGCCAGATCGGGCTGGTCGCGGAGGTGACCAACTTTGCCGTCTACGCGATCTTCATCACCGTCAACGTCGCCCTGATCCGGCTGCGGTTTACGCGCCCCACGGCAGACCGCACGTTCCGCATCCCCCTCACCATCGGAGCCACACCGGTCACCGCCGTACTCGGCATCGTCACGGTAGCCCTGATGGCGGCGTACCTCCGACCCGAAGCGTGGGTACTGGGCGGGCTGATGATGGTATCCGGCGGCGGCGCATGGCTCCTCGGCGGATACCTCGGACGCCAGCCGTCCTGACCCGTCCGCACTAGTGGTGGTGCTCGGCCTCGTACGCGATCGCATCTGCACGCGTCGCGTTAATCGTGCCGTCCGGGTGCTCAGGTGGCGAGTAGATCGTGTAGAGCTTGAGCGCCTCCGTCGCGGACGCGTTGACGATGTTGTGCGTGGTACCGGCGGGGATCACCACTACCGACCCGTCGGTCAACTCGGTCTCCTCGCCGTCGAGGATCGCCTTCCCGGCGCCCGCCTCGACGCGGATGAACTGGTCGACATCGTCGTGCGTCTCCGTGCCGATCTCCTCGCCCGCCTGCAGCGCCATCACGACCAGTTGCATCCGATCGGCCGTGAAGAGCACCTCGCGGAAGTGCTCGTTCGCGAGCGTCCGGTCCTCGATGTTGGTGATGAATCCAGCCATCTCCAGCCTCCTGTCCATGGTGAGAGCGAGCCACACCCCCGCTCACCTTACCGCAAGGCCTCCCGGGGTCAGGAGGCCTGATGGAGGTCGGCCGCCGCATCCTCCATGCGCCGGTGTATCGCGGCAACCGCCTCGGAACTCATGGCGGCGTCCATCAGTTCGAGGTAGATCTGTTCCTCTTTCGCAAAGTGGAGCGTGATGATGGCGTGTAGTCCATAGGCCACCCGCGCGATCGTTGCGCGGTCAGACGGCGGCGCAGCAGCTAACTGCGCGGTGAGCCGCTCGACCTCTACGTGGTCGCGGGACATCGTGGCCGTCGCCTGCGGTGAGCCGAGCAACTCGGCAACCTGCGGGTAGAGCACCCGCTCCTCTGCCCCCGCATGGATTAGCAAATGATCCTGCAGGAACGCCAACGACCGTTTCAACTCGGACTCGAGGTTGCCGCCGGACGTCAGTGCGGCGTCCCCGAGTTCGCGGAGGGCTTCGATATGGGGAAACAGCTCGGCGTGCTCATCGCGGATCGGCTGGGTTGGGCGAGGAGCGGACATCTCTACACCTCATCATCTCGCGTCACGACAGGATGGGGCAGTTGCCCGTACCCAACAGTATCCTCCGCGCGACCTCACAGCGGTGATCCCGCCTTAGCACCTCCTGCGGATTGCCCAGCCGTGTGTTCCATCTCAGGCGAGAAGGCGCAGTAGCGCGGCGGGATTCTTGATACGGATCTCGCGCCGGCTGACCTCCACAAGATCGTCCGCCGCTAGTCGTCCGAGGGCGCGCTGCACCACGTCTGGCACGGTCCCGAGCTGTGCCGCGAGTTCCGGCAGCGTGTACCAGCTCGGGCGCTCCAAGCGTCCGTCGACCGACTCGTCCAGGATCAGGCGAGCCAGGCGCTCAATCACCGAGCGGAGCGAGAGGTCTGCGACGATCTCGGTCAACCGGACCATGTGGTTTGCCATGTTCTCAATCACCCGGTCGGCGAACTCAGGGTGGATCCGCAGAATGGCGATGATCGCCGAGCGCGGGAACACCCACGCCTCCACGGGTTCGAGGGCGACAGCGGTCGCGGGGTTGGGGCGACTCGTGAAGACGGCGACGGCGTTCACGGGCTCCCACGGTTCGATGATCGCGAGGATGTGCTCGCGGCCTTGCGGCGAACTCTTCACGATCTTGACGCGGCCCGATCCGACGAGCCACAACCCCGGCGATGGTTCGCCCTCGAGGAACACGATCTCGCCGGCGGTGAGGGTGCGCCGAGTCGACGCAGCCGCGAGGCCATCAAGCACGTTGGGCGCCAGCCCGGAGAAGAATGCGATCTGCCCGAGACGGCTGGCTAGTTCAGCGTTCACTGGCTCTCCCTCACGACCCGCATCTTAGGGTGCCGCTACGGTGAGCCGTCGCGGAAACCGACAAAAGTCGGGGCGGAGTCCGGTCCTTCCACGGATGCTCTGGGCATTCGAGGAGGTACCGAATGCGGAGCGATCGCGATCTGCTGGGTCAGTGGGGACGGTACGCGGCGAGACGGCCATGGCGGGTCGTCTTGGCATGGCTGATCATTGCCGCCATCCTGGCCCTGACAGCGCGATCCGTCTCCCAGGGGACAGTGACCAACCTGACCATCCCCGGCACACAGTCGCAGGAGGCCGTCGAGGTCCTGCAGCGCTCGTTTCCTCAGCTCGCCGGCGACTACCTCGATGTGGTCTTCGCCGCCAACGGCGGCGTCGACGACCCGGATGTCCGAGGGCGCATCGGCGGTCTGGTGGAGCGGGCCAGCGACGTCCCGGGCATCACCGGTGTGGCCTCGCCACTCGGGTCCGGCGGTATGGTCTCGGAGGATCGGACAGTTGCGGTCGCGAGGATCCTGTTCGCCGACGCGGCGGACGATGTCTCTGTCGAAACGACGAGCGCGGTTGATGCGCTGGTCGCGGAGGCACGCGGCCCCGCTCTGACCGTTGAGATGGGCGGCCCCGTGGCGCTGGCCCAGGAGCAGGAAGGGCCGAACGAGTCCACCGTGCTGGGCCTGATGCTCGCGGCCATCGTGTTATTCGTGCTGTTCCGCTCCCTGGTCCCGTCGCTGCTCCCCATTGTGAGTTCGCTCTCCGGGCTCGCCGTGGGGTTCGCGCTCATCTTCTCGATGACGGCGTTCATCGACTTGAGCAGGTTCGCCCCGAACATCGCGGCCATGCTCGGGCTGGGCGTGGGCATCGACTACGCACTATTCATCGTCGCCCGCTACCGGGAGAACATGCTCGCGGGTGACGACGCCGAGGAGGCGGTGGGGGTGGCGTTGACGACCGCAGGTAGGTCTGTGCTCTTCGCTGGCAGCGTCGTCATCACTTCCCTGCTCGGGCTCGGGCTCATGGGCATCCCGTTCGTGACCTGGCTCGGCGTCGCGTCCGCGGCCATGGTGACCGTGACGATGCTGACGGCGCTCACCCTCCTGCCGGCCCTGCTGGGGCTCGTAGGCACCTGGATGGCGGCCGGGCGACAGCGGACCGCCGACACGAGTCCGGCGCATAGCCTGCCCGGGCCGGGCGGTTCGCAACACGAGGCGAGTCGCTGGTTCCACCTCGGGCACGCGATCATGCGGCGACCGTACCTGTTCCTCGTGGTGAGCAGCGCCATCCTGCTGACACTCAGCGTGCCGATGATCGATATGCGCCTGGGTTCCGCGGATGCTGGCAACAATCCGGCCGCGACGACGACACGCCGCGCCTACGACCTCGTCACGGATGCCTTCGGTGCTGGCACGAATGGGCCACTGCAGGTCGTCATTCAGGGCGCAACGTCAGACGAACTGGAGCGAGCACGGCTGGCGATGGTCGAGACCGTCAATGTCCAGTCCGTAGGACTCCCACAGGTAAATCAGTCAGGTGATGTGGCGGTGTTCTCCGTGATCCCGACAACCTCGCCCCAGGCGAGCGAGACCGTCGACCTGGTCCACCTGATCCGTGGCGAGGTACTCCCCAGCGCGCTGGCCGATGGGGATGCTCACGCCTATGTAGGTGGCGCGACCGCGCGGGCGATCGATATCGCAGACCGAGTGGGCGAGCGGCTGCCGCTGTTCTTCAGCCTCGTCATCGGGATCAGTTTCGTGCTCCTGGTGATGGTCTTCCGCTCGCTGATGATCCCGCTGAAGGCGGCGCTGATGAACCTGCTCTCGATCGGGGCCGCGTACGGAGTGGTGGTGGCCGTCTTCCAGTGGGGCTGGGGCATCGGAATCCTCGGCGTCTCGCAAGCAGGGCCGATCGAGTCCTTCCTGCCCATGATGCTCTTTGCGGTGCTCTTCGGCCTCTCGATGGATTACGAGGTCTTCCTCGTCAGTCGCATCCGCGAGGAGTACCTGGCATCCGGCGACAACGCCCGATCCGTGGCCCGCGGGCTCGCCGCTACGGCGAGTGTCATCACCGCTGCCGCAGCCATCATGATCTTCGTGTTCCTGAGTTTCGTGCTGAACGACCAACGGGTGGTGAAGGAGTTTGGCCTGGGCCTCGCCGTCGCGGTCTTCATCGACGCAACCGTTGTCCGCCTCCTCCTCGTTCCAGCCACCATGGAACTGATGGGGCACTGGAACTGGTGGCTGCCAGGGTGGCTCGACCGCCTGTTGCCGCGTATCTCCATCGAGGGCGGAGCGGCCCGACCGCTGTCTGAACCAGATCCGGCCCAGTGACACCATCCGCCAACGTATCGTCGGTTGATGCTGGTGCGGAATAGCGGAGGAGTGACATGAACAATGCTGCACGGGCCGGGAGCCCTGCTATCAAGCGGATCCTCTTGCTCGCCTCGCTGATGGCCGTGATCGCGGGTGCTGTCTACCTGGCGATTGGCGCGGGACTCGTACCCGACGACTTCGAGTCACCGCCGCGTCCGGTGATGCTCCTCGCGGGAGTCGTCTACCTCGGTGGCGCCGGCGTACTACATCTCGTCGACCGCCGCCTGCTTCTGCTAGGCGCGATCGCCAACGGCGTTGTACTCGTACTCTTCGCCCTGTCTGCCGTTCGGGGGATGGCGACGCTGGATACGGTCAGCCTGAGCGGGAAGGCAGCGCAGATCGCGCTGAGTATGTTGCTGATCGTGGCCTGGCGCCGGAGCGCAGGCGGCCCTGACCGCTAACCCCGATGTCGATTGGCGGGTAGGCACCGCATCTGGGGCACATAAAGGTAGCCGTTGGAGGGACCCCTCAACTCGGGGCGCGATCAGATTCGCCTGTCGCCGGCGGGCACCTTCTCGAAGTACCGAACTGCGAGACGATCTACTGTCTTCCCCGCCTGCCCGTGGAAGCGACAGCGCTGCGAGACAGCCTCCGGGACGTCACACTCCCGCACCGCCCCCGACGAATCCCCCGATGTAGTAGGTAATCACTGCGGCTGTCAGACCGAGGGTCCTGCCCCGGGCGAGGGGAGCATCTGCCGGCCCCCACGGGCGCGGTGGTCTTGCACTGGCTCAGCATTCCGAGGTTACCTCGTTCCCTACGAGGGCCTCGAAGCGTCTGTCGCGTGACGGCGACCACCGAGCGCAACGAGCAGGCGCACCGAGATGGCGCCGGCGAGAAGCGAACCGCTCGCCACGTACAACCACCGCACCAGCGGCGCACCGGAGTCGGTGCCACTGGCGACCGAGTGGATCAGCGCCAGTAGAAATGCCCCGAACGCGAGCGCGTGGATCGCACGCCAAGCGGTGTAGGGGATGCGTGTACGCCACCAACTGGTAGCCGCCATGAGACCGAAGGCCCAGAACGCGACGGCGCCCACGCCGACGGCCCCGGTCATGCTCGGTGAGGCGAACGGGACGAGCGCACCCATGACGCCGATCCCAGCGTGTGCGTTCGTCACGACAGCGAGTAGATGCGCCACGGTGGCGACCACGCCGGACAGCGTCCATTGCTGGTGTAGTTCGAGCAGCACCTTCCGGTCGATGAGTCCGTCGATGCCTTTCGCGCCGACGAGCACGCCGGAGAGCATCGCGATCCAGAGCGCAACATAGGAGACAAAGCCAAACGCACGGGCGGCCCACCAGAGGACGGGCACCTCGGTTCCAGCAGCCACCGCTAGCCACGGGGACCCGAGTGCAACGCCCAGAAGGAGCCACAACGGCCACGACCACAACTGCGGCAGTGACCTCGGCGGGTTCGCCGCGAGCCTCGGACGCTCCGTCATTGTTTCCGTGTTCATCGCAGGTATTGCTCCATCCCGGGTGTCATTTCCCAGCGGCCATCGGCATGCTGCAACAGCGCCTCGGCGCTGACGGCGGCAACCGCCGGCAACGCCCGGTGCGGGTCGACCACGACCGCTGTTGCCAGCGCGTCGGCGAGCGTGGCGGTCGCAGCGACGACGACCGCAGTCTGTACGCCATCTGGCCCATCATCGCGATGAGTGAGGACGGGTGCGGGACGAGCGCCCGGTCTGGAACACCGGTGTCATGGCGCCCGGGCTCGCAGTTACTGGAGCGGGATGCACCGCCGAGTAGCGTTCGCCAGCGGGTCTGCGCAGTCCACAAGGAGCCGTCGATGAGCGTGATCGTGTGGGTGCTGTTGGGTCTCGTGGCGGGAGCGATCGCGAAGATGATCTCACGAGGGCCCGAGCCCGGTGGGATCCTGGGCACGATGATCGTTGGTATCGCCGGCGCGATGCTCGGCGGGTTCGTCTGGAACCTGCTCACCGGGAACGACGGCTACGGCGACTTCGACATTGGCGGCATCATCATCGCCGTGGTCGGGGCGCTCCTCGTGTTAGCCATCTACGAGCGAATGGTCGCCCGCAGGGCATAGCGGGTGGGCCTCCTCGTGCGCTCAAGCGGGTGAGGTAGTGGGGCCCGGGCACCCGCCCGAGCCCCGTCCCCTCCGCTGCTATGCCGCGGCGGGTGTCGTCAAGAGCTCCCACGTCGGGGCGTCCCACTGCATCGAAGTCGGCCCGTTCGGGCCCGCCGGGACGGGAACATCGGGCGCGTCGCTGTTCTCCGAGCTGCCCCAGGGCACACCTCCGAACAGCAGGACTGCCACTAACACCACCGCGAGGACGGCCACGAGGATCCCGGCGATCATGCCGGTCGCGACGCCCCCGGAGTCTTCGGTGTGGATGTGCGTCATCTCAAGTCTCCTGATCCACTGCTGAGGTACGTGCCGATCCACATCCGGAGGCGCCAGTTGCGGACCAACGCGTACCACCACGGGACATCCATCACGCCTCCTTCAGTCAGTCGTCTCACAGGGTGAACGGACATCTGCTCGCAGCCGTTGGCGCCCGCTCTTGCGATCCGGTGTCAGCTTCAGGGTCCGCGTGCCAGGGAGGTCATCTCCAACCCCAATAGCAGACATGGACACCGAGAGGCCCCAGTCTGACGACCGGGGCCTCGGTGGTGGTGCACCGCCCACGGACAAGCTAGCGAGGTTCGGGGAGCAGACGTCGAACGCGATGCACCAGGTCGTCGATGTCGAACGGCTTCCGAATGCAGCCGGCAACGCTCAGTTCTCGGGCGGTCGCCTCGGCCCTGCTCGAGCCGGAGAGGAGGACGACCGGCGTCTCGAAGCCACGGGCGCGGAGCTCGCCATGAAAGGCGACGCCATCCATGCGGGGCATCCGCAAGTCAAGCACAACGAGCTCGACCTCGTCGTGCATCAGATCGAGGGCCTCCAGTCCGTCCCCAGCTGCGATGACGCCAAACCCCTCGCCCTGCAGCACGTCCACGACGAGCTGTCTCAGGGCTCGGTCATCCTCCACCACAAGCAGAAGCGGAGCCGGCATCGTACATCGCTTAGAGGTCAACGTTGGGGGGTGGGCCCGACCACCATGACGCACCCGGGCAGATGCCGGGTGACAAACCTCTCTCAATCAACAGGGAATCGGGTCGATGTCGAACGACCCGTGTCGGAGTCCGGGCATTACCGTGCGGATCCAACCGGGCTCGAGCACCTCGCGCCGCGCACCTGCCGGGGAAGTCTGCCGATGACCGTCCCGCTACCCCTCGTCCTGATCGTCAACCAGAGTGCGGGGACCCTGAGCCTCCTCCGGTCCGTCATCGAGGAATCCGGGTTTCATGCGCTCACGTTGAACTGGGCGGCAACGGATGCCGACTCGGTTCGCGCGTTCCTGATCGAGCATCGTCCGGACGTCGTGATCTTCGACATCCCCTGGCCGTACGAGGAAAACTACGATGCCTTCGTGGAGATCCACCGCGCCACGTCAGACGAGCCGATCAAATGGCTCCTGATTTCGACCAGTGACGCCGTGATCCGTGCGGCCTCAGAGCTAGGCAGCCCGGCGATCACGAAGCCGTTCGAGCTCGATGACCTGATGGAGCGGGTCGCGGCGTTGGCGGGTGTTCGCGCGACCAGCCCGGAGGAATAGCCCGCCCCCGCCCCTCCGGGTGCGGGAGAGAGGCCCTCGGTGCTCCAGTGCCGAGGGCCTCTTCGTATCGGTCGCGGCTAGTGGCGCGTGACGGCTGCGGGTCGCCCGAGCGCCCCAGCGGCCCGGCGCGACTTGGCCCGGGGAGTCGGGATCGACGCCTCGATGAGGCGGAGGAACTGCGCCGGGTGGACCGGTTTGATGGCGAGCAGGTGGACGCCCAGGTCCTCCGGAGTTGGCAGCACCCCGGCGATCTCGTCGGCGAGGAGGAACACCCGCTCGCGACCCACACGCGACGCCAACTGCCGCAGCCCGGCCTGCTCGGCAGGGCCAATGGCTTCAGCGTCAACCAGGATCGCGTCGGCCTTGCTGTGCTCGGCATCGACCTTTGCTACGGACGAGGCACGAGAGACGTTCCACCCAGCGCGGTGGGCGACGCCCGCGAGCACATGGCTTTGGACCGGGTCGCTGCTGATGATGGTCAGGTGCATGGTGCCTCCTCAGGACACCCTCAGGATGCCGCACAACCTCTTACCAACCTCACACCGGATGGGTGCGTTCCGCGCTGAGCGACGCCGGTTTACCGATCCTCTACTCCGGCTTCACAGCGAGGGCTCGATTGACGCGCATCGAAGTTTCTTACGCGTGTACTATCTCAGGGTTCTCCCTCAGGGGAGCCCCGGAGGCCGAATGCCCGTCCCCCAGAAGGCCACTACGCGCCCGACCGCGCCGCTGCATGCTCTCGTCTTCGATAGCGATGCAGAGTACGCGGACATCTTCGTCGACCTGCTCTCGTTCGTCGGCGAGGGCCCCGAAACGTGGGCGACCACCTCGCCGACCGAAGCACGGCGGCGCGCTACTCGGTCGTCGTACGACGTGATCGTGGTCGCCCGTGAGTCAGGGGACGCACATCTCCTGATCGACATTCGTCGACACCAACCGGACGCAGTGCTCGTCGTCACGACGGCGCAGGAGCTGTCTCCGCGTGAAATTTCAAGACTGTTCGCTGCGGGTGCCGACGACGTGATCGCGAAGCCGTTTCATCCAAGCGTCTTCGCCGCGTGCATCAACCGCCGGGTCCTTGTGCGGGCGCAACTGCAGCAGGGAGCGACTGCAGGGCTCGTTCCAGCCTGAGCGTCCGGACATGAGGCAGGTCGCCTGAGCAGCTGCTACCTCTGCGATCGCCAGTCGGATCGATGATGCCAGGGGGCATCGGGCGTTGAGGGGTGGGCGCGATGGCCGACTTTGACGAGTTCCTCGCGGCTAACAAGGCGTCGCAGGCCGTCGCCAGGTTCCTGCGTCCCGCGCTCCAAGCATCCACAAGTTCTGGTCGGGCTCGTGGCCGCAGAGACGTCCGCCGCGATCGGAAGAGTTAGCCATCGGACCCCACCTCCCTCATCGAGAGGACCTCCGCACCAATCAGCACCAACTACCTCTGGATGTTCCCGCCGCACTCGTCCTCTTCGGATTCCTCGCGTTCGTGGTCTGCATGCACTACTACGCTCCCGACGGCGCGGCGGCCATTCACGCTCACAGGGTGGCATTGGCCGGGATCGCGACAACCCAGATCGCGGTCGATCACTTCATCCACCTCACAGTGATCCGGGCGAGTGTGTTGCCGGGGGAGGTCGATGCCCTCTCGCTCTGGTCGCAGTACAACCCGCACGGGGTGTTCACTGCCCTCGAGGCCCTGGGCAACCTGTTGATCTGCGCAGCGCTCGCGTGCTCCGCACCAGCGTTCCCGCGGCCGAGCCGGCTCGAACGCGTCGTGCGTGGGCTTCGTCCTCGCGCTCGGTGCCCCCGTCGGGTTCTACGCGGTGTACGGACAGGAAGCTGAGCACCGCTTTGAGATCGCCGTGATCTCGGTGGCGTGGACGGCGCATCGCCGGCGGCGTGCTCGCCGCCCTCGTGCTTCGTCGCGGCAGTGAACACTCAGAGGAAAGCCCGTCGATGGCAGCGGCCTCGTGGAGCGCTCTGGCCGTCCATCGCCGCTGCTCGGCGCACGCACCTAACGGCGCTGGCATCTGCGACGGGGAGCGACCAACGCCGAGGTGCAAGGCCGATGCCCGGCCCGGCGCACGAGGCACACGCAGGCCTTGGCCAGCACGCGGGTTTCGCGGGTCAAGACGGCCACGATGGGCACGACAAGCACGCGGGACACGACCCCGAGGCGTTCCGGCGGCTCTTCTCGCTGTCGCTGACCTCCTCACGATCCCGACGATCGCATTCAACGAGATGGTGCAGGACGGCCTCGGATACTCGCTTTCGTGGATGCCAAGGGCGCGAGTTCGTCTCACCGTTGTTTGGGAACGATGGTCTTCGTGTACCAGGGACGGGTGTTCCTTAAAGGCGGCTGGGACGAGATCCGCTCTCGCCAGCCCGGCATGATGCTCCTGATCTCGCTCGCGATCTCGGTGGCGTTCGTCTCCTCGGTCGCCAACGAGTTGGGGCTGCTCGAGCTCGCGTTTCGGTGGGAACTCGCGGCACTGGTGACGGTGATGCTCCTGGGGCACTGGCAGGAGATGCGAGCGCTGGGCATCACGCGCGGCGCCCTCGCCGCAACGCGGACGGTGCCGGCATCGGAGCTGCGCGCGGGACGCGTGCTGCTCGTGCGTCCCGCGTCGCGCGTGCCGGCAGACGGGACGATGGGAGCCGGCCAGGCCGACTTCGACGCGTCGATGTTCACGGGCGAATCGCGGCCGGCACGGTTGCCCTTGGGTCGTGGGTGTGCGCGCGCGTCGACGCGACTGGCGAGGAGACCGCCCTTCGGGCATCCAGCGCCTGTTGGCACAGGCGCAACAGTCGCGCTCACGCGCGCAGGCGATCACTGACCGTGCGGCAGCGACGCCACCGCGACGATCGCGCGGATCGCATCGGGCGTCGTTGCTCGTCTACAGACCGGCATCTGTACGCGAACGGCGTGAACGCGAACGTGCTCTTCTCCGACCGAGACCGGCGACCAACGAGCACATATAACGCACCCGCGAGAACGCGAGGGGGCTGTCGCTCTCCTCCTCATAAAATGTGCCCGGCCGCCATAACGACGGCCGGGCTCGGAGGGGCTGTCGGCGGCATCGTGAGATGTCCCCGACAGTTCTGCTTGTCGGGGGGCTACGTCCCCCAGCGACCCTGGTCGAGCCAGATCGAGCGCATCTGCGCCGCGGCGTAGCAGGTGTACGAGCCGACCCACCCATGGTTACGGAAGTTCAGGATGTAGTTGTGATGCGCCGGACGCTGTAGCCGCTCCGGGAACCACACCTGGTAGACCTGGTCGTGGATTCGATCCCAGATCTGCCGCCAGACTTCCTTCTGGGCGTCGGCGTTGCTCTCCGCCCGCTGCTGGACCAATAGCGTGTCCAGGTCTGGATCGACGATCGAGCCGTAGTTCAGGCTGCCCTCGGAGTGGAAGAACGGGTAGACCCACTGGTCCATCGAGTACCCCGGTGGGCCCAGAGGAAGCCCACGACGGCATCGAAGTTTCGGTCCGACATGATCGTCACGTGCGTCGGGTTGTCGATCTCGCGGAACGAGATGTTCACCTCCGGCAGGCTCTGGTTGATCCCCGGGATCATGATCGAGTTCAGCTCGGTCCGCGAGTACCAGGACTGCATCTCCACCTCGAGACGGTTGTCCGCGGTGAAGCCGGCGGCCTGCATCATCTTGGACGCCTCGGCGGGGTTGAACTGATACCACGGGCCATTCGCGGCGCGCGTTGGATAGGCATCGAACAGCAGCGGCCATGGCATCGGGGCGTTGGAGTACGCGCCCTCCGGGTTGTGTTGTCACCGCCACGGGCCAGATCGAACTCGTCCGCGTTGAACGCGAGTGCCCAGGCTCGACGCACTCGCTCGTCCTGGTAGGTGGGGTTCGTCATCTGGAACTGGAACCCGTTAACGTTGGCACCGCGGGAGACCGGGTTCCGCCCGATCACCAGCGTCTCGCCGTCCTGTGCCAGCTGCGCAGCTTCGTCGTCGGTCGCACTACTGAAGTGCCCATAGTTGTGGGTGATGAGCCCAGCCTTGTGGGCGTTCAGGTCGCTCTGGACGTATACCTCGACCCCGTCGAGGTACGGCAACTGGTTCCCGGCCGCGTCCATCTCCCAGTAGTCAGGGTTCCGCGCGAAGACGGAGCGCTCCTTCTGAGTCCACTCCTCCTGCGTGAACGGCCCCGTACCGATCGCGACGCCCTGCCGCATCTCCTCGTCGTCCACGAGTTCCGTGGGGTAGATGTACGACCACGCGGCGAGCGAGAGTGGGAAGTCGTTGAGTGGCTGGTTGAGGTTGAAGACGATCGTGTAGTCGTCCGGGGTCTCCATGCTCTCGACCGGGGCGAAGACGTCGGCCTGCGAGCCCGCCGAGTACATCTCGACCGTCTTGATCACGTCCTGGGCCGTGAACTCGCGACCGTTCACCGGCGCCTTGTTGTGGAACTTCGCGCCCTGCCGCAACTTGAAGGTATGCTTCGCGCCGTCCTCGGAGATCTCCCACGACTCAGCGAGGTCGGGCTCGACCTCGACGCGGAACGGGTCCGCCAGCGGTCCGAGCTTGGGGCGGGTCAGCTTGTTCGAGGTATGCGCGAGCGTTGTGTAAATCGTGCAGGAAAGCGTCCGCGCGATGTCCATGCGCGGCGGGTCCAGGTAGACCATCTTCGCAATGCCGCCGTAGACGGCGTTCACACTCGGGTTCAGTTCAGCCGCCGAAGGCGGGATCGGTCCGTCATAGATGCCCGGCACCACGCGGACCTGGTCCGCCGCGACCGGGGTCGCGTTCGCGTCCTGGGTGGTGCCGACAGCCGTCGCAGTCAGCTGGGCGCCTGTCGCCCCACCGCTCGTCGTCCCTCCACCACCACTGCTGAATGGCGCATCGTGATGCCGTTCCCCTCGGTGAATCGGTTTGCCGTCTCGCATATAGAGGGCACACTTCGCGCGGATGACCTTCGACGGAACGCGCAGCCCGATAAGACCGTTGACCGTCCTGCGGCCTCGGGCATCGAGCTTGGATGCGCTTTCCTGGACGACCTGAGCCTGCCCCGGTTTCCCGGACAGTTCGCTTCTAGAGATCATGCCGCAGGTGCGGTCGCCTGACGCCTCCTCTCGTAGTCCACGGGGCTGAGGTCACCGATCGACGTGTGTCGCCGCCGCGGGTTATACCAGCCTTCGATCCACTCGAAGATCGCCCGCGCCAGCTCCGCCCTGGTCGCCCAGGTCCGGCGGTCGAGCAGCTCCAGCTGCAGCGTCCCGAAGAAGGACTCCATCATCGCGTTGTCGAGCGCCGAGGCGACCCGGCCCATCGAGCCGAGCAGTCCCCGCCGCGCGCAGCCGCTGGCCGAAGGCCCACGCGGTGTACTGCGAGCCGCGGTCGGAGTGGACCACGGTCTGGCCGGGCGTCGGCCGCCGGCGCCAGCGCGCCATCTCCAGGGCGTCGACGACGAGCTCCGAGCGCAGGTGGTCGGCGATCGACCAGCCGACAACCCGTCGCGAGTACACGTCCAGCACCGCGGCGCAGTAGACCTTGCCCTCACGGGTGGGGTGCTCGGTGATGTCGGTGAGCCAGAGCCGGTCGGGGGGCCTCGGCCACGAAGCGTCGGCGCACCAGGTCGTCGTGCACCGCCGGCAGCGGCCGCGGGCGCTTCCCGCGTCGTCGATAGAGCCCGCACAGACTGGCCCTCCGCATCAGCCACGCCACCCGCTTGCGTCCGCAGCGGACCCCACGCCCGAGCCGCAGTTCGGCGTGCACCCGGGGCGCGCCATAGGTCCCACGCGACATCGTGTGGATCTCGACGATCTGAGCGCCGAGCTCCGCATCGGCCAGCGCCCGCGCGGACGGAGCCCGGTCCCGCCACTCGTAGTAGCCCGAGGTCGAGACACCCAGCATCCGGCAGGTCACCGCGACGGGTACCCCGTCAGCGGCCAGCTCCTGGACCAGCCGGAACCTCAATTTGGGAGGTGCTCGCGCGCGAAGTAGGCGGCCGCCGCTTGACGATCTCGTTCTCCATCGCGAGCGTGCGGTTGGCCCGGCGCAGCCGCACGAGCTCGGCGCGCTCCTCGGTCGTCAGGCCGTCGCTGCGCTGGCCTTCGTCGATGTCCGCCTGCTTGAGCCAGTTGTGCAGGGTCGCGTCGGAGATCCCGAGCTCCGCCGCGATGTGCGCGATCGGTCGCTCACGCAGCCGTGCGAGCTCGACCGCCCGCCTCCGGAACTCGGGTGGGTACCTGGTAGCCATCTCGGACTCCTCCCTGGGCGACCAAATCGCCACAGTCTAGGTGTCCGGGAAACCGGGGCAGGCTCAGTTGCGTCTCGCGAGAAGCAATCCCCCGCATACGCGCTGTCCTGGCGTGGGCCTTCTCGCGAGTCGCCCAGAGCCCGAATGCGTGTCCGCTACGGCAGGCCACAAGTCCACTCTTGGAAGGACGCGCGCCGGCTATGACGAACAGGCTTGACCCGAGACTTGGCGAAGGGCCGGCTGCCACGCTCTTGTTGAGCTGGCGCAAGCGAGTACGGCGTGAACGTTGACGATACCCCGTCGCGAGCATCTCGCCCCCGAGTGTTCCTACCTGGCGCCTGGCTTCGGGATTTTCTCGCCGAGCACATGGTACTTGCCCCGCTGTAGAGGAGCGGTTCTTTCTCGGCATCGTACCGAGCCAAACACCATCGCCGATAAACAGCGTGTGGTCGCAAAGTTCCTGTGTTGAAACCAGCCGACACTCCACATTCGCCAGGCACTGATCGATCATCGGGGCATTGATCTTCGTCGCTGCGTACACAGGGAAGTCTCCGAGCCTCCACTTATAGGTGTCCCGTAGGCTATAGGACCCGGCGATGTGGGAGAGCGTCGCCTGTCGATCGGAGCAGAAGGAGAGGCCAAACTCGCCCGACCGCTGAATCAATTCGTGAGTGGCCTTCCGAGGCCCTATCGAGATCGCGAACCGGAGCGGCGATCGTGTGATCATCATCGCCCACTCACAGGCCATGACATTGCGCGCGCCGTCCACCTCGGTCGTGACTACGCAACCATCGTCGCCGTTTGATACCAGAGGCCGCGCACGAGATCTCGGGTCTCCACGTCGCCACCTTCGACGATCATCCGCCCCTCCCTCGATTGGATCCCTGATGGGTGCATCTGACTCCCCGCCTCTTCATCGTGAGCGCCGCTCGACCCTGGATTGTATGGATCCTGATTGTGAGGAACGGGCACGGCGAGTCACGGCGGTGCTCAGTGAACGTCGCACGTCGACCGACCAACGTGGCCAGGCGTGTCCCACCCCCAGCCCCAATCCCCGCACCGGTGCTACTTCTGGGCGGATCGGTCCGGACGACGCGGTATTGCTGGCGGCGGGACGCCCGGGAGTAGCTCAGTGGTTGAGCCCCTCCCTTCCAAGGAGGATGCCGTGGGTTCGAGTCCCATCGCCCACTCCAGTCCCTCCTCTTCTCCGGCTCCCTTGGCGCGCCAACGCGCCCCGTCTCGTCGCCCCCCAGAAGGCCCGGACACTGTCGGCCGCTCGAACGACGTCGTGCAGTTCGACACACACACACGACACCGCCATGGGATCTGCTGTCGCCCACTCCGTTCCGAGCGCGGGCAAGTGGCTTCCACGTTCCCGAAGTACCACTAGCGGCTGAATCTCCCGATTCTTGCGTCAGTCGATGTCCAGTCGAACCGATCGAACCGAAATCAAGCCCCAGTCGAACGACAATCAAGGCTGAGTCGAACGTCAGCCGCGAGTGGCGGCACCCACCCGCATCGAGCGCGACCATCCATCGACGAACGCATACTGCGCTGTGATGAGCGTGGCGACCCTCGAAGGTCTGGCGACCCGACATGGTACGACCGTCCCAACACTCGCATGTTCGAGCGAACTTCGCTTTACCACTGCGCGTGTGCTGCCCGTCGTCGACCACGAGAGGCCACCCACTTCGCTTGAGTCGGAGCGCGGCCGTCGAGGAAGCACACGCTGAGGTTGAGTGCACGATGGGAGCCGCTGCCCTCCTGCCCGACATCGAACGGCTCAATGCGATGAGTCCGAGATCTCTCGGCGTCTTGGGCCTCAACCCGACCGGAAGTGCTCTGTCACCTGGGCGATGCCTTCGTCGCTGCCGAGAAGATTGACCCGGTCCCCCGTCAGCAGCCGGAGCTGCCCACGCGGGACCAGCACCGTGCCGTCCCGCTCCACCGCAGTGACGACCGCCTCTCGCGGGAGCCGGAGCTCGGCGAGCGTCAGGCCGTTGGCGGCATCGGTGCGCTCCACCACGATCTCGACCGAGGCGACGCCTTCAGCGTCGTTCCTGCCGCGGGCCCGCGCCCTGGCCGTCGCGTCGGTCAGGCGCTGGCGGCCTCGCGCATATGCCAGCACCACGTCCGCCCGCGTGAGCAGCCCGACCGGGATGAGGCGGCTGTCCTGCTCGCGGACCACGGGGAGCTGACGGGCGATCTCCGCGCCTGCCTGGGCGATCGCCTCCGCGACGAACTGCCCGACGCGCGCCGTGACCACGCGGCGGGTGGCGATCTCTCCCATCCGCCGCTCCTCGTCTCCGGCGGCGGCCTCCTGCTCGAAGTCCGGGATCGTGGCGATGCCACGGAGCGCTCCGCCGTCGTCGACCACGAGGACGGCGTGACGCCCGGAGGAGGCGAGGCGCGCCGCGACGTCGACGACTCGCTCGTCGTCGCGGGCCTCGAGGAACTGCCGTTGCATCGTCTCCTCGACGGTGACGAACCGCAGCGGGTCATCGGCGGCCGAGCGCATGGTCTCCGGGCTGACGGCGAGCTCGCTGACCTGGAGGTCGAGCACGCGCGCGATCTCGGTGATCGTGAGCATCCCCACGAGGCGGTCCGGCTCTTGCCGGTCGACCACCGGAAGCCCCGAGATGGCGGAGCGGGTCATGCGCTGGAGGGCCGTGTGCAGGGTGTCCGTCGGGTAGGCCACGACGACGTCGCGTTGCATCGCCTCACCGACGGTCGGGTGCTGCTCCAGCGCCGCACGCAGGGCGTCGCTCTGAGTGAAGATCCCGACGAGCCGGGATCCCTCGACCACGGGGAGCCCTCGGAGCCCGTGCTCGTGGAGCAGTGCGCCGGCTTCGGCGACCGACGTCGCCGGAGGGACGCTGATCGGCGAGCGGTCCATCGCCTGCCCGACCGGGATCGCCTGGATCAAGGGCATGGTGAACTCGCCGCGATGCGCCGGGGAGGCCGCGCGGGTGGGGACCTGGCTTTCGTAGATCGAGGTGTTGCCGGTCACGAGGTAGGAGACGGACGTCGCGATCATCGCGGGAACGATCATCGTGAACTCGCCGGTCATTTCCGCGACCATCACGATGATGGCGATCGGTGCCTTCGCTACGCCGCCGAACATCGCGCCCATGCCGACGACGACGAACGGCTCGGGCTCCGGCGGTAGTCCCGGCACGTGCCCGTGCAGTAGCCCCCACATCGCGCCGCCCAGCATGCCGCCGATGAAGAGGCCCGGGGCGAAGACGCCGCCGCTCCCGCCGGACCCGATCGTGAGGGACGTCGCCACGATCTTCAGGCCGACCAGCGCGAACATCGTTCCGACGGCGAGCGCGCCGGTGTTTCCCTCGACGGCGAACTGGAGCCACCCGTACCCCATCGAGAGGATCTCCGGGAACTGGATCGCCATGAGGCCGACGAGGGCTCCGCCGATCGCCGGTTTCACGTGCCGCGGCACGGGGATGCGATGGAAGAGGTCGCGCGTCCCGTAGAACGTGCGCACGTAGGCGATCCCGGCGATCCCCGCGGCGACGCCGAGCACCGCGTACCAGCCCAGCGAGGCGGGATCGTCGAAGCGGAACCCGAGCGCGGAGCCAAAGACGGGATCCCAGCCCGACCACGAAGCGAAGATGGTGTAGCCCACAACCGAGGCGATGAACCCGGGGACGATGGCCTCCAGCTCGAAGTCGCGAAAGTAGAGGATCTCCGCGCTGAGGAGGGCGCCGCCGAGCGGGGCCTTGAAGATCGCGCCGATGCCCGCGCCGACGCCGACGGCTAGCGCGATGCGGCGGTCGGCGGCGCTCAGGTGGAACACGTCTCCCAGCCAGGAGCCGAAGCCGGCGGCGATCTGCGCGGTAGGCCCCTCGCGTCCGGCGCTGCCGCCCGAGCCGATCGTGATCGCGCTCGCGACCAGCTTCACGGCGGGGATCCGCGACCGGATGCGCCCGCCCCGTTCGTGGAACGCCTCGATCGCGGCGTCCGTGCCATGCCCCTCCGCCTCCGGAGCGAGCATGAACACGATGATGCCGGAGAGGAGCCCGCCGGCGCCCACGATGAGCGGGAGCAGCCACGGGGCGGCGATCGGCGCGTACACGGTATCGCCCTCGCCACGTGGCATTGGCGGCTCGTAACCGGCGAGCTTCCCGAGGATGAGATGCATCGCCACATCGATGGCGCTGAAGAAGACCATCGCGCCGATCCCAGCCACGATGCCGATGAGCACGCCCAGGATGACCCACTTGCGGAGGTATGGCCCGAGGATTCGCTGTCGCACGTCCCCGCCGGTCAGCTGGAACGGTGGCGCGATCCCTCTCACGAGGCGAGTCCCGCCGAAGCGGCATGGGGCGCATGCCGACCCGCGAGCGAGCGAAGACCGAGCCGTCGAGCCGGGCGAGTCAGCATGGGCACCTCCGGCCGCCCATGCTGACTCGGTGCCGGGCTCTGAGCAATTTGCTCTGGTCGCGCCGGAGGACGGCCCGCTGCGATGTCTGCGTCGCGCACATCGAGACGCGCTCGGTCATTCGTTCGAGTACCTGCTCCTCGCGCTCGTGATTTCCAACTGGCCCTGGTATGCACGAGTGTTCCGCAGCCTCGTACGCCCTGAGCGAGAGCGTGGCGATGTCACCACCGCACGCGCCCTGGGCGCGAATGAGACGCATACGCTCCTCCGACACATCTCGCCGAACGTGGTCGGCCCGCGACCGTGCTCCTCTTGACGAGCTTCGGCGGTTACATGCTCGCCCTGACAGTACTGCTCCTCGACCTCGACCACGAACCGCCGGCCCCGGAGTGGGGTTCGATGGTGAACGATGGACGCACCTACTTCCAGACCCACCCATGGATCATCGTCACACCCGGCAGGGCGGTCGCACTCGCCGTGCTGGCGGTGAGTCTGCTCGGTGACGGCCTGCGCGACCTCCCAGATCCGTACACCCATCACTAGCGTCGGCCCTAGACGCTAGACGCTAGACGCTAGACGCTAGACGCGGATTACTCGTGCCATACCGCACGAGAACGAGTACTGCTGCCCCGACGAGCTTGCCAACATCGAGCGCGAGCAGCTCCACGGCATCTTGGCTGACGTGGAACTCACGGGAAGCGAGGGTGGTCACCGGATGGCCACCAGCGTGTATCACAGGTGTTATATCGATCCGTTCCGGTTACACCGGCGGTATGCACGGCCGAATAGCGAGGGGCCGTGAGGGTCGTGTTAGCTTCCATGAGGAGCCGTCGATGAGCGTGATCGTGTGGGTGCTGCTGGGTCTCGTCGCGGGAGCGATCCGCGAAGATGATCTCGCGTGGGCCCGAGCCCGGCCGGATCGTGGGCACGATGATCGTTGGCATCGCCCGCGCTCTGCTCGGCGGGTTCGTGTGGAACCTGCTGACCGGGAAGACGGCGATGATGACTTCGACATCGGCGGCATCATCATCGCCGTGCTCGGTGCGCTCCTTGTGCTGGCCATCTACGAGCGGAGGGTCGCGCGGAGGGCGTAGTACGAGCGCCTGAGCCGTCCCCTGCCCGCGAAGTGTGGTATCGAGGTCCCGGCGCTGGTGAGCCCGCGTCAGGTCCTCGTTGCGCTAGGCGCGCATGGCGGCCGCGGTCTGCCCGATGCCGGCGATGCCGCGTCCCGACTTGCTGGCCGGTGCGGCCGGGATCGACGCCTGCACCAGCCGGAGGAACTGCGTGGGGGTGGACTGGCTTGATCCTTCACCGGGCTTTGACCGCCAGACGCCGCGTGAGACCTCGGCCAACGGTGGCAGAGCTGTACTGTGCTGAGGGTTCCCCCGTAGTGCAGTCCCCCGGAGGCTCGATGCCCGTCGCTGATCCCGCCCCGACAAGCTGTGGTGTGCCCCTGCGCGCACTCGTCTTCGACGGCGATGCAGAGTACGCGGGCATCTTCGTCGACGTCCTGTCGTTCGTCGGCGATGGTCCCGAGACCTGGGCGACGACCTCGGCGACCGAAGCCCGGCGCCGCGCGACCAGCGGGTCCTACGACGTGATCATCGCGGCTCGGGAATCGGGGGACGACCATCTCTTGCTCGACCTCCGTCGCTACCAGGCTGACGCAGTACTCGTCGTCACCACGGCACAGGAGCTGTCGCTGCGTGATATCTCGAGACTGTTCGCTGCGGGCGCCGACGACGTGATCGCGAGGCCGTTCCATCCGAGCGGCTTCGCGGCGTGCATCAACCGCCGGCTCACCATGCGCGCCCAACTGCAACGCGGGACGATCGCCGTCTCCGTCTGACCGCCTGATGCAGGCCCGGGGTCATGTCCCGGGGCCTGCACCTGACGATCCGTCCTCTTAGCTCAGCGGCAGTAACCAAGGAGTGGCGTGTTGGCGGGGCACGCTGCGGAGCAGCGACCGCCAGGAAAGAACAACACGGGCGGCAACGGCCCCTGGATACGCGCAATCTCGACCTGCCCGGTCGACGTCGCAACTGTCATCGTATCCGTCGCCCCAACAGTATCTCTCCGCTGCTTCTCCGCACCATCACACTGAGCCAGAGACGACCAGCGATGCCCGCAGCTCGCCCGACTGCTCCTTACGCCGGGAGACTCCGGACGGTGATCCGTTGGCCCATAGGCCGAATCAACCCGATCCTGACGCGATGTTGCTCGACGGCGCGACCCTGACGATCGGCCTGATCCTGCTCCTCGGGGCCGCGTACTACCTCGTGAGCTCTGCCGTCACGATCTCCCTGTCGCTCGGAATCAGCCGGGTCATCGTTGGCCTGACGGCGGTGGCATTCGGCACATCCACGCCGGAGTTCCTGGTAAGTCTGGTCGCCGGGCTCCGGGACTCCTCCGGGGTCGCGCTGGGGAATGTCTTGGGTTCGAACGTCGCAAATGTCGGCCTCGTGCTGGGCATGGCAGCAGTGATCGCCCCAATGCGGGTCCATGCGCGACTGGTGCACTGGGAGATCCCCATCCTCGGTGCAGCGACCGCTGCAATCCTCCTCATGGGCCTCAGCGGAGCGATCCAGCAATGGGAAGGCGGGCTGATGGTCGCCGGCCTCACCGCATTCCTGCTGGTCTCGCTGCGCTTCTTCCCCGAAACAGTCGCCGACATCGAACTGGACGCGGAAGTGCCGTCGGACGACACCGAGCAGCAGGCCCGTTCGCTCGTCCCACAGGTCGGGCTGCTCGTCGGTTCGGTCGGCGTGCTCGCGATCGCTTCACAGCTGGCCGTTGCTGGCGCCACCGGGATCTCGCAACGGTTCGGTGTCAGCGACTTCGTGATCGGCGTCACCGTGATCGCGGTGGGGACGAGCCTCCCGGAGCTCGTCACGAGCGTGGTTGCGGCGTTCCGCCGCGAGCACGACATCGCCGTCGCGAACGTGATCGGCTCGAACATCTTCAACCTACTCGGCGTGATCGGGCTGACCAGTACCGTCGTGCCGCTTTCAGTGGACGGCGGCCTGTACCGGTTCGAGATGATCGCGCTTGCGGTCAGCACGGTGATCCTGATCCCCTTGGCCTGGCCCCGCTATCGTATCGGGCGCGCGGAAGGATTCATGTTACTCGGTGTCTACGCGACGTTCACTGTGCTCGTGATCGCGCGCGGTAGCGCAACGTAGCAGCATCGCGCAACTGTCCGGCAACCATGCCGGGCCGTCCGGCCGCGCCGCGCATGTCATCGCGTGATGCCCCACCACGCTGGCCCGCACCAGCTCGCTGCGCCCGGTCTCCTCCTCCGTCCGGGTGTGCCGGACGACCAGGAAGATGCTCATCAGCGCCACGACGATCGCGAGCCAGCTGAGCAGCTCGTTGGCGAGCATGGCGCCGAATGTGTAGTCGTCCAGACCGTAGCCGGGGCCTGTGACCACTTGCGCGGTGGGACTCTCCATCAGCGCGGCACGGGCCTGGCGGTCGGCCCCCGTGGATAGAGCGTCGGCAGGTTCACGGCGCTCAGCAGCACGAACCCGACGATCGAGGCGATCCACACCGGCAGGCGGACGCGGCCCCGCCGCACCACAAGACGGATCAGCGCGTAGGCATCAATCGAGTGTCTGGCGGCAGGCTCAAGACATGCTCAACGACCGCTAGATATCGGGGTGACGGGCGAACGAGCTAGGTGGCCGCTGCCACGGTCGTGTAATCGAACAGGCAGTCGGTGACGTAGCGTTCCGCCACGTCCCGTGGCTCCCAGCCAAGCGTCGTCACGACTTTCCCTTCCAGGTCCTTGTAGACGTGGAAAAAGTGCTCGACCTCGCGAAGGAAGTGAGCGGCGACGTGACCGATCTCCGTCACTTCGTCGTAACGGGGGTCGGCGACCGGGACGGCGAGGAGCTTCTCGTCGTCGCCTTGCTCGTCCTGCATGCGCAGCATGCCGACCGGACGGACCTCGATCAGTGCGCCGGTAAACGACTCGAACGAGCCCCAGATGAGGACGTCTACGGGGTCGCCGTCCCCGGCCTTGGTGCTCGGGATGAATCCATAGTGCCCAGGGTAGTGGACGGGCGAGTAGAGCACACGGTCCACGCGGAAGAGTCCGGCGCGTCGGTCGTACTCGTACTTCGCCTGCCCGCCGCGTGGGATCTCGATCACGGCGCTCAGGTGATCCGGGGGACGCGCGCCGGCGGGAAGCAGGTAGAGGTCGTTCATGTGTCGTGTGTCCGGATCAACTGCGACGGACATGGCTCAAACGACGGCCTTCACGAGCGCGACTGTCAGCATAGCCACCCCCATCAGCGCGGTCTGCATGTTCGCGAGGTATGCCGGGGTGAATCCGGCGCGCTCTCGGTTTCGTCGCCGCGCGGATGCTCGAAGGAGCGCGCCGTACGCGTACGCCAGGAGCCAGCAGAGCGTCGTGATCATGAGCGGCACGGCGATCGCCGAGAGCAGCGACCCGGCGTACCCGGGCCGCCACCAGATCTTCCCGCTGGCGAGGACGAACAATGTCGTGATCAGGATGATCGGCATTGAGGACTCTGTCGACGTCAGCCGGTTTCGTCGCAATGCAGTCACGCTCCACCCGCACCGATCCCGGGCGCGGAATTCTGAAAGCTGAGAGACCCAATGATCGTCTTGCGAGACTGCTCAACGACGTGTCAACAAGACGGAGGGACCGATGGTGTCGCGGCAGCGGCGGGCGCTCAGACCGGGGCATGCTCATCTCCGACGAGGCGATAGCCCACGCCCGGCTCGGTCAGCAGGTGCTGGGGATGCTGAGGATCGGCCTCGATCTTCTTGCGGAGCCGCGCCACGTAAACGTGTAGGTAGTGACTCTCGTCCCCGTACTCGGGGCCCCACACTTCTTGGAGCAACATCCGGTCTGTCAGCACCCGGTCACGGTGACGGACGAAGGCTTTGAGCAGGCTGTACTCAGTCGGGGTCAGATGCACGTCTTGGCCGCGCACCAGGACCCGCCTCCGCTCGAAGTCGACGCTCAGGTCATTGCCCTCCCAGATCGCGGTCGATGCGGGTGGCGCGATCCGCCGCAGCGCGACGCGGACGCGGGCGAGGAGTTCATCGACGCCAAACGGCTTGGAAACGTAGTCGTCCGCCCCGGCGTCGAGGGCGACGACGCGATCGCGCTCCGTTTCTCGCGCGGAGAGCACGATGATCGGCAAATCGGAGTGCTCGCGGACGGTCAGGATTAAGTCGACGCCGTCCATATCGGGCAGGTTTAGGTCCAGGATCACCACATCGGGGTGGTTGGTGCGGGCGAGTTCTAGCCCCTCCTCAGCCTCCTCCGCAGCGTCCACGACATAGCCGCGAGCCTCCAGGTTGCGGCGGATGAGGCGCAGCATCGCCGGCTCGTCGTCGACGACCAGGATGCGAGCGCCGCTCACAGGGGGATCCCCACACCGTTCGGGCTGACGCGAGCGAGCGCATCGGGAATCTCGATCGTGAAACAGGCGCCGCCGCCTGGTCGGTTCGAGGCGGACAGCGTGCCTCGGTGTCCCCACACGAGCGCGTCCGCCACCGCGAGGCCGAGTCCAGTGCCGCGCCGGTCACGCAGGCCGCGGGCGCGCTCGAATGGCTGGAAGAGTCGGGGCAGCTGCGTCGTCGGGACGCCAGGCCCGTCGTCTTCGACGGCAATCGTCAACAAGGAGGCGCGCGTCTCGACGCGCACGGTGATCGTCGTCTCAGGCGGTGTGTGAAGAACGGCGTTCTCCACCAGATTGCCGACCGCCTCGTCCATCGCGATCCGGTCGATATACGCCGGTGGCAGCTCTGGGTCGCAGTACACGTCGATCGTGCGATCTGGCCAGGTGTCCCTCAGCCGCGAAACGATCAACCGCACCACGTCGTCCACGTCGTGCCACTCGAGCTGGAGGCTCAACGCGCCTGCCTCGATCCGCGACAGATCGAGAAGGTGCCGGACCAGCCGGTCGAGCCGCCGCGCCTCATCGGCGATCGACTGGAGGAAATCGCGCCGATCCTCCTCATCCCACGGGATCTCGGACTGCAGGCTATCGGTGGCGGCCATGATCGTCGCCAGCGGCGTACGCAGGTCATGCGAGACGGTGTTCAGGAGGTCGTTCTTCACGTCATCGGCCCGACGCAGCAGCTCCACTTCTGTCGCCTCACGTCGGAGCCGTTCGCGATCGAGCGCTTCGCCGATCTCGGATGCGGCAGCGAGCAGCAGCAGCCGTGTGCCCGCGTCCAGCGAAGGGGTTCCGAGTTCGAGCGCGACCGACAGCCAGCCATCTTCCGGAGTCGCGGGGATTCTGACGTGGTACAGGTCGGACGACGGGTGTCCGCTTACGCCTCTTGTCGTCCCCGCATCCTGGACGTCCTCCGGCGAGGTCGCCGAATCGTCATCGTCGACCAGGACCACCCCCGAGATGTCGTGACCGAGATGGCGCGTGGCATCGACGAGGTCGCCCGAGACGGATGCGACCTCGAATCGCTCCTCCGGGAGCACAACACGAATCGTCGACACCTGTGCGCCCACCGCTTCACGGATGACATCGGCGGTCTCCTGAAGCCCCTCACCGAGTGTTTGGGCACTCATCACCCTCGCAATGCGGTAGAGCAGCAAGGCGGCGCGCTCGCTTCGATGGGCTGCTGCCTCACGGCGACGCGCCAGGGCGGCAAGCTGTCCAGTAACGAGGCCGGTCAGAAGCAGTGCTCCGAGCGAGACCCATTCGTCGCTGTTCGCTACGAACAGGGCGAAGCGCGGTTCCACGAACAGCACGTTGAAGGCGACAAACGACGCGACCGCCGCGACCACGCTTGCTCGCGACCCAACGAACACCGCCGAGCCAATCACGGCGGGGAGGTAGAGGACGAGAAGCGTCGGAGCGGTCGTGAACAGCTCTGCCAGTGCGATCACGGCGGATACCGCCCCGACAAGCACCAACGGGACGGCGAGTGTGAGGAGGAGACCTCTGGTCAGCAGGGTCAGGCGCATGATCCGATTATGGCTGCGTTTGCTCTCCGGAACCAAAAGACTCCGAGAGGGAGGGCGTTGACACGGCGTTGAGTAGGCTCACGCGAACCCGTTTAGATGGGCATCGCCTCTGCGCTCGATGCGTCACCGGTGGCCCAGATCACGTCCGATGAGGGCTGCTTCGTCGAAACCTGATGCTCGCGCTCTCCTGGATGGCGATCACTAGTTCGTTCACAGTGCCTAACCTCATCCTGGGTCTCGGAGTCGGATGGCTCAGTCTGTTCGTGTGCCGCGCAGCTCCAGGCACTCCTCGATACAACCGAAGCGCTCGCCATCTGCTGGTGCTGGTCGCCTATACCGCGTGGGCGATGACCGTTGCCAATGCTCGTCTGAGTCAGGATTTCGTGGGAGCTTCGTTCCGTGCTCGTCTCCGTGCCAATACGTGCACGAACCGATGCTGAAGTGACGCTGAGGGCGGCCCTGGCTCCGGCGTGGCCAGAACCGGTCCCCACGCCGAAGGCGGAGGCGTCCCGGGACGGTGCGCAGGGGAACCGACCCAGAGGGCCTGGTGATTGTCAACACCCCCTGCCTGCAGACCTCCGCCGAGGGGCGTCTGGGAACAGATCCGGGTGGGCCGCGCGGACAGCCGCCCCCTCAGTCTGTCCATCGCAGCGTAGGTCGCGATATCGACCACCACTCCGTCCTCCTCACGTTGGGACAAGTTATGTCTTGTCTCTGGCGATGAGCACCTGAGTCAGGGTGCGATCCATGATGACCCCAACGGACACCAACTCGGCGCGGGTAGTCCTGAACGGACAGCGGGCCATCAGCCTACCGTCGGAACAGAGTTGCGAGTTGCTGGCGGCGTTCAGGGTGAGAATGAGGCCCGCCGTGCTGGATGCGAAGCACGACTGTCCCGGTCCCGATCACTACCCCGCTCGCCGCGCACAACGTGCGGTGCACGGGCCAGCAGTGCTCAGCTGTCCGCCGATACCGCTCGCACCCTCACGCTTCAGCAGCACCTGGGAAACGCCATTCTGTCCAGACTGCTGGCGCGCGCCACGATAGGAGGCGTGGCATCCGGACCAACCATGCGGGCAACCCGCCGTGCTGCGTCTGAGTTCGCGGCGTTCATCCGTCGGACCAGCGCCGCCGAACTGATTGAGCGTGTATGAGAGGAGGTGCAGCCGCTGCGGCGTGGAGTCGGCGTCTCGGTCGAGGCGCTCCAAGCCCACCGCGCCGTACTCGCGGCACAGGTCGCCGACCTTGGATCACAGGAAGTCGCACTTGGCTTCATCAGTGCGCGGGAACAACCATCGATGCGCGCTCGGTTCGTGCGCCAGCTCTCTGATGAACAACCACCATTGCCTCCTCGCTTCCCACGCACCAGGAGGAGGCCAGTGGTAGCGTGAAGAACTGGAGCGCCGGGAAGTCTGGTCGGCAACGTCACGGAGTCGATCCGGCTTCAAGGAGCTCCTATGCCCACGCCCCAGCGTCCGAGGCCGATACTGGCTCGCGGTTCATGGACCGAGACCGCCCGCATCGCAGCCATTCTCCGGACAGAGACGGTTGGCGGCGCACTCGTGCTTGCCGCGACCGTGATCGCGCTGATGTGGGCGAACTCGCCGGCCGCCGAGTCGTACCATGAGCTTCGAAGCTACCGCGTGGGTCCGGAGCGTCTGCACCTCGATTTGGCGCTGGGTACGTGGGCGGCAGACGGCCTGCTCGCGATCTTCTTCTTCGTCGTCGGGCTCGAGCTGAAGCGCGAGTTCGTCGCCGGTGATCTGCGCTCGCCGCGGCGAGCGGCACTTCCAATCCTCGCCGCGGTGGGCGGAATGACCGCCCCGGCACTGCTCTATGTGGCGGTCAATCTCAGCGGGAACGAGACACTCTCCGGGTGGGCGATCCCGACCGCAACGGACATCGCGTTCGCGCTTGCCGTCCTTGCAATCGTGGGGACGCATCTGCCCGCGGCGCTGCGTGCGTTTCTGCTAACACTCGCGGTGGTCGACGACCTGCTCGCGATCGTGATTATCGGGATCTTCTACACGAGCGATCTGAGCCTCACCGCACTCCTCGCGGCACTGGGCCCCTTGGCGTTGTTCACCCTCGCGGTGCAGCATTGTATCCGCACCTGGTGGGTGCTCGTCCCGCTCGCGGTCCTCACTTGGGCACTCGTCCATGAGTCAGGAGTGCATGCCACGATCGCGGGCGTCCTTCTGGGATTCGCAGTGCCGGTGCTGCGCAGTGATGACCACGGGGAACCGGAGCACACGGGGATGGCGGAACACTTCGAACACCGCCTGCGGCCGATCTCCGCCGGCTTCGCCGTCCCGATCTTCGCGTTCCTCGCTGCCGGCGTGACCGTCGACGGGTGGAACGGATACACCAGCGCTCTATCAGATCGCGTGACGCTCGGCGTGATCGTCGGGCTCGTGGCTGGCAAGACCGTGGGGATCTTCGGTACGACGTACCTGTTGACGCGCTTTACCCGCGTTGAACTCGACACCGGCCTCAGCTGGGTCGACGTCCTCGGCCTCTCCCTCCTCGGTGGGATCGGCTTCACCGTCTCGCTACTCATCGGCGAGCTCGCATTCAGTGCAACAAGTCTCCACGACCACCACGTGAAGGTCGGAGTGCTCATGGGGTCGGTCCTCGCCGCCGTCCTCGCCGCGATCATCCTCCATTCGCGGAACCGGGAGTACAGGCGATTGCTCGCGGTCGAGGCAGTGGACCTCGACCACGACGGAGTGCCGGACGTGTTTGAATAGAGGTGCCTCGATCCAGAGTCGCGATAGCGAGTACCCGCCCCAGCCAACCCGCGGCAACTGCCGCGCCTCATTCACCGAGATGGTCTCGGACCATCGCGGGCGGGCAGTCATCATCCAACGCGTGGCTGAGGGGTGATGCACGGCACCTAATGCCGATGCGCCGGCTGCAGGTCCTTCCCGTCGAGCCCGCCCGCCACCGACGTGGTGGTGCCCATCGAGTGCTATCTCAAGTTCCTCAGCCTCCTCCTCAGGCGCGACGAGCAGTTCCTCCCGCTCCACTCGGATCTGAGCCTCCGCGGCCTCGCGAGACGACGTCACGAGATCCACTCCCCGAGCGCCATCGACGAGGCGCCGGCGACCAGGCCGGCGACTCCGGCGAGCACGATGGCGCCCTGCCCCGGGTCGGCGCCGGCGAAGCCGGCCACGAGTGCGAGATTGGACACCAGCCCGTCGTTCGCACCGAGGACAGCGGCGCGGAGCGCATTCCCGCCCCCAAGCGCGCGGTGACGCGACTCGATGCGTCCGATCACTGAGCCCGGCACACCCTCGCTGCGCTGGCGGCGTGAGAGCGCGTCGAAGATCCGATAGTGCGAGGTCTCGTCAGCGGGAAGGCCGGCAGCCTCGGCGACGGCCACCCCCGCGTACATCGTCGTCGCGTCGCTCTCCATGGTCTTGATGACGGGCAGGACGGCGTCGACCCCGAAGGGCCGCGCGAGCCACATGAGGAGGCGAACCCGGCGCGATGGCGAGGGCGGCTGATCGTCGACACCCGCTTCGCGTAGCTGTGCGCGCCAGAGTTCCAGGTGCCGCTGTTCGGCCGCGGCGAGCTGACGGTAGATCTCCTGCAGGTCCCGGTCCTGTTCGAGCTCCGCCAGCTGCCCGTACATGTAGACCCCGTCCGCCTCGTCGGCGAGGAACGCCCGGTAACGCTTGATCTCGGCCTCGGTCGCCATCTTGGCCCTCCCTGGTCACGCGCGGCCATGCGGCAACCGCACGCTGATCTCCAGGCCTCCGGCCGGGTGGTTTCGCGCCGCCAGCGTTCCGCCGCATCGCTCAAGCAGACGGCGCGCAATAGTAAGGCCGAGGCCGGAGTGTCCCTCCGTTGGGGTCCGCGCCTCACTCATGCGTGTGAATGGGTCGAAGAGCGTCGGCAGAGCTTCCGGCGGGACGCCGGGGCCATGATCCCGCACCACGATGACTGCGTCGTCACCATCGACGCGCGTCGAGATCTCAAACGGGGTGCCACGCGACGTGTGCGCCAAGACGTTCTCAACCAGGGCACGCAGGATGCGTCGCAGCACACTGTCCGCGCAGCGCACGGGCACACGCTCGCCGCTCCAGCGCACCTCGGCCCCGTGCCGTTCGATCAATGAAGCGAGTTGCCCGAGTACCTCCTCAACGACGTCAGCGGCATCGCACATTTCATCGGTCGCCGGGGCGTCGGGGCGATCGAGGCGCGCCAGCAGGAGCAGATCCTCGACCAGTTCAGCGGCCTCGATGGAGGTCTCGTTGATGTCGTTGACGGACTCACGCTGTGACTCGGTGAGTGGCTCGCGCAGCAACAGTTCGGAGGAGGCGCGGATCACCGCGAGGGGCGACCGCAGCTCATGCGAGGCGTCCCCGACAAACGTCCGCTGACGCTCGTAGGCCGTGGTGATCGGGCGTAAGGCACGCCCGGCGACGAAGTAGCCGCCGACGCCGGCGAGGATGAGTCCGACTGCACCGGTCCCGCCAAGCACCCAGAGTAGCAACGCCAGCTGTCGGTCGTGCGCCTCCAGACTGCGTCCACCGAGGACGACGCCTTCGACTCGGCCGTTCGTCACGACGGGCGTCGCGAGGACACGCATGCGATCACCGTGCTCCTTCACCGTGGCCCAGATCGGTTCCCCCTGCAAAGCCATCCGTACGAGCCCGTCCTCGACGAACTCGTCCGCCTCCACGCTGTTCGGGTTCCCGACCAGTGCCCCGTCGGCGCGAAACACGAGCAGGAAGACGTCCGCCGTCTCCCCCTCGTAGTCGCGCTCGATGTCGAGGACGCGGAGATCACCGAGGTTGGACGGGGCGGTGACCAGCCACGCCTCGACGACCGTCTCCACCCCACGGTCGACTTCATCCGTGAGGCTGGTGCGCAGCAGCCAGTACGCGGTGGCGCCCAGCACCAGCAGCATCACTACAAAGATGCCGGCGTACCACGCAGTCAGCCGGAGCCGCGTTCGGCGGACCATCAGGACGCCGGGAGAGCAAGCAGTGGGCGGCGCATCAGGGGCTCGCGTCCGAGGCGCCGCGGTCCTCCAGGCGGTAGCCGACCCCCCGCACCGTCCGGATCTCAATCGCGTCGCCGAGCTTGCGGCGCAGGTAGTGGACGTAGAGGTCCACCGCATTCGAGTCCGGTTCGTCCTCATACCCCCACACGCGCGCGAGCAGGCTCTGGCGTGACAGCACCCGCCCGGGATGGCGAAGCAGCGCCTCCAGTAGACGAAACTCTGTCGGTGAGAGCTCGACCGCTTGCCCCCTGACGCGCACCTCGTGACGAACCAGGTCAACTTCGACAGCACCTGCGGACAGCCGGGGCCCCTGCACCGACGTCCGCCGGCCGAGCGCGCGGAGCCGCGCGGAGAGCTCCTCGAAGGCGAA
>Ga0265293_10000957_pt1 | contig 66011 bp, 42 predicted proteins | sample Munlanlewell138R_FD_192505 | JGI IMG/M metagenome (GOLD analysis project Ga0265293, IMG submission 192505) | Leachate microbial communities from a municipal landfill in Southern Ontario, Canada - Leachate well 138R | ecosystem: Engineered > Solid waste > Landfill > Unclassified | place: Canada... | reverse complement strand
CCTTATACTTTGGATCTTGTTCAGTTTGACCTGAACTAAATCCTACTCATACACTGTTCAATTTTCAAGGTCCATCTTTTTTGTCGTCTCATATTTCCCTCATGAGCGCGACTTTTATATCTTACCACGCTGTCCTGTCGATTGTCAAGTAGTTTTTTCTCCCAGTTTCCTGTTTGTGAATTGTAACTTTAAGTGCCGTACATTTTGTTTGGTCTTTTGTTTAACCATGCCCCATAACTTTTTGTTGTATAATTCCTTTGAAAGCTTTGTGGTTGCATGAAAGGCTACCAAACAAAATCCTTTGAGCGCCTATTTGCCTATCAAAACAGCTTTTTTATACTACCACGCTATTATCGGTTTGTCAACTTATTTTAAAAATTTATTTATGATTTATGATCCACTTATGATAATATCTCATTGTACCACATGTGAACGGAGTCTCAAAATATCTTCTATATATATGCTTTTTAAGTTTCTGTTATAAATAATACTTGCAGGATGATAAAGAGGATAAAGTTTAAAAGTAAATCCTTCATTATTCATTATTGTATAGCATCTACCATGCCGCTCCCCAATACTTACATTAAAATCATTAGTCACCGCCCGAAGCGCAACATTTCCCAATGTTACAACATATATAGGTTTAATAATATTTATTTCGCCTTGAAGATATTCTTTGCTAGTTACAACATCTTCTTTGGTTGCCGGTCTATTTATCACTCGACCAGTCTTCGGATTTATTTTTGATAATCTGTATTTTACTGCGTTTGTTATATATATCGAAGATCTCTCCAACTCTAATATATCCAGAAATTCATCAAGGTTTTTACCCGCTATCCCTACAAACGGTCGTAAAAGGCGAACCTCATCTTTACCCGGTGCCTCACCTACTAATATGATTTTAGCATCAAGATTACCTTTCCCAAGAACAATTTCCTCTTTATTAAATTCTGCTATGTACTTATTATATAATCGACGCATCGCTTCACTTTTATTTAACATATCGAATTAAACCTCTGCTTGACTTTTTTAATATCAGCCCACACAAGAACTTTCTTTGATTCATCCCTTAACAGTGCTGCCGGGTGAAAAGTAGGCATTAATGAAAAACCTTTTCTTTCATACCATTGCCCGCGGATATGGGTAATCCTTGCGTTTGGGTCTATTAAAAACTTTGTAGCTGTAGCGCCTAAGCAGACAATTATTTTAGGTCTTATTAACCTTACTTGATTTCTTAGAAGAGGCATACACTTAATTGCTTCCTCATCGGTAGGTACACGATTCCTAGGGGGACGGCATTTTACAATGTTAGATATGTAGTAGTCTTCTTTCTTGAACATTAATGCATCCAGCAACAAATCCAACAGTTTACCGGCAGGACCTACAAATGGCTGACCTTGCTTGTCCTCCTGCTCTCCTGGACCTTCACCTACAAACATAAGCCGAGAATTTACATTTCCCTTGCCCATGACTACATTTGTTCTTGTACGAGCAAGGTTGCATTTTTGACAGTTTTCACATTCGTGTATTATATCTTCCCAACTTAACATAGAAACCTCTTTACAAAAAAATCATATCATTATCGCTCCTACAGAATCTTCGGATATCAGCAATCTCATACCACAGAATACGTGACCCAAATTATAAAAAACTTGTTCAATAACCACCAACCCAAAGGAGTTTTAATATTTTCATCTATATTGTTTTTTTTATTATATCATATCTCAATCCACGCACCTGTTTTAGGAAGCGACATATTTTTTATAATCACTTAGCCCTTGTTTAGCTGTTTTGTTATTATATCATGAATTTCGAAGAAATTGCATGATATAATAACAAAATACTCAACGCTGCATCCAAGCTTCATCCAAGCACATAAAATTCATCCAGCTAATAAACTTTTTTCCTTCATCAATAATTAACGCAAATTCATTTAAAAAAGTGCTCATTTATCAAAGCTTTAGTTTTTTCTTTGTCAAATATCAAATACCAATTAACATCTTCCACTTCACCTGGAAGGCTATATGCTGACACCTCATCCAGTTCCAGCTTAGTAGCTATACTGACATACTTTGTGATATCGCTTATGTTTATATTGGTTTTTATATGCTCTTTAAGAATATTATAGATCTTATCTGCCTTTGCTATATACTTAAGCTTAAATTTTTGTTGAATAAATGCTTTTATAAAGTCCTGCTGTACTTTTATCCTACCAATATCACCTTCATTATAACCTTCCATTTTATTATTTCCTTTTCTGTATCTTACATATTGCTCAGCCTTCTTCCCGTCAAGTAACTGCGCCCCTTTACTAAGATGTATGTGTAGGTTTTGCAAAGGATCATCGTAATGCATGTCGATAGGCACATCTATAGCTACACCTTCCAATGTATCAATGATTTTCCTAAATCCTGCAAAGTCGATGGTAACATAATAATCTATAGTCAGACCCGTCATATTAGACACTTCAGCTATAACCTGTTCTTCAGAACCCAAACCATATAACGCATTAAACCTCATCTCGTTTCCTTTTCTATAAACCTTTGTGTCGCGAGGTATTGACAGTATATTGATCTTTCCGTCTGTAGGATTACAGTTAAAAAGCGTTACCACGTCGCATCTTTTACCGCCATCATCTAATCCAAGCAACAACAAATTTACAGGCTTTTCACTTATAAGGCTGCTCTGTCTATGTGAAATCTGCTCATGCGTATTTTCTCTATCTATTTTATATTCATGCTCTTGTATCTCAGAAGAACGAGTAACTCTTCTATTCATGTCAGATAGAATTTTAGTTCCTGTTACAAAAAATAACCATGCTATAATAAAAGAAAAAACTGTTACCACTCTTTTAGTTCTCATATCTATCCTTCTTTTTTTATTATTCTTCATTTTATTATGCAAATTAAATGTGAAATTAATGTTGGTAATAAAATATAATTTGAGAGCTTTGAATGGTAAAATCGGCTTGTGATTATTCTGATAAAAAAATAAAAGCTCTCGAAATTCAAGAACTTTTAAAATTTGGTGGAGGGAGATGGATTCGAACCATCGAAGTCAGTGACAACAGATTTACAGTCTGCCCCCTTTGGCCAACTCGGGAACCCCTCCATATTAAATTGTTTACCATGGTGCCCGGACACTATCCGGACACCTAATGGAGCTGGTGGACGGAATTGAACCCCCGACCTACTGATTACAAGTCAGTTGCTCTACCTGCTGAGCTACACCAGCTTAGTGAATAAATCTTTTGTAAATCCTTAGTTTGTCTAAATAGCAGTTATATCAACTGCTATTTAAATTCTTCCATTTAACCTAATGGTTAAACAAGTTGGCGACCCGGAAGGGGCTCGAACCCTCGACCTCCAGCGTGACAGGCTGGCATTCTAAACCAACTGAACTACCGGGCCTTATGGTGACCCATAGGGGACTTGAACCCCTGTTACCGCCGTGAAAGGGCGATGTCTTAACCGCTTGACCAATGGGCCAAATTACTTGTCTAAGACAGGGGACGGTTCTGTGTCTTGTTTTTTTACAAGACACAGAACCGTCCCCTGTCTTGTGGTGACCCATCGGCGATTCGAACGCCGGACGCCCTGATTAAAAGTCAGGTGCTCTACCGACTGAGCTAATGGGTCATAAATGGCTGGGATGGCAGGACTCGAACCTACGAAATGCCAGAGTCAAAGTCTGGTGCCTTACCGGCTTGGCTACATCCCAAAATAAGTGGGGTGGATAGTGAGGTTCGAACCCACGACCTCCAGAGCCACAATCTGGCACTCTAACCAACTGAGCTATACCCACCACGTTTTTTAAGAATAACAATTATTTTAAGACAGATATATATATTTGTCAAGTATATCTGTACTGCCAATATTGAACACTTTTTTTAAAGCCCTCGACTTATGTCAAATGTTAGTTACCCTTAGGGGCATTAATAAAGAGTTCTTATACACATTGCTTTGATGGTCGGGGTGAGAGGACTCGAACCTCCGGCCCCATGGTCCCAAACCACGTGCGCTACCAGCTGCGCTACACCCCGATATCCATTAAAAGCGCAAAGATTATTTTACTACATAAAAAATAATTATTCAATACCCTTATAAAGTATTTTTTTTAGTTTAGCTTCAGTTTTGCATCATATGCCTCCTAATGCTCGAATATAATACGATTTATGTCATTTGCAAAATAAAGATGAAATCATTAAAGGTTAATGCCAAAAAGTTTTGTCTATGCGAGGTTAGATACGCTTTTTTCTTGAGTAATAACCACCTAGTATTAGAGATGTTGCTCGCAAAACAGTTGTGTCTGAACAGTAGCGCCTGGTATACTTTACCAGTATAATTTCATGATTTTGCATTGAACCCCTATACCAATTTGCTTTATAATTGAGATAACTTTATTATATGCACTTAATTTAACAAGTGAGGTGTTCCTAATATAAAAAAGTGGACTACGCCACTTTTTTTCGCTAGGGAACCTTATGGTTCCCTTCGACGGATGCTCCGCATCCTGAGCACCCTCCTTAAAAAATTAGACGAAAGATAAGATGTGCAATTATCCTTGGTGCATAGTAATTGTAGATAGCAATATTTTGAGCAGTCACAAGGTCAAATATTGAGAGACGGAACTTGTTTAAATAATATCAGTCTAACAATATAAATGTACCTTATTAAATTTTAATAAAGCTCATAGCAATAAAATAAACAATTACAAAGGGCACCCAGCAAGTTTGACTTGTTACTAGCATTAAAAACACTTACTTAATAATACATAGAAAGTTGAGGTGAATCCGTTACTGCAAAATAATTGCTATGTTTTGCATAACGGTATAAATGAACATAAGAAGAAATAAAACTTTGAGTTTAGTATGCTTATTACTCATTTTTTTAATTACTATTCATATCGGTACCAGTACTGTTTTAGCATACAATATGCTGAAAGATCAAACTATTTATGAATCCTCATCGGTTGAAACAATTACCTCCGGTGTAACTCTTGAAAAAAATATACGTTTTACAAATAACGGGTGGCTGAACATAAACATTATGAAAGTTGATTTGAAGGATCCTTTCATACTTATAGATTCACTTATAAATGAGCCGGTAATAAAAAAGACAGAAACAGCGAGAAATCTTGCGACCACTAGGGGAGCTGTAGCTGCGATTAATGGTGGCTTTTTCAACCTTATGAATCCTGTTGAGTTTGCATATCCTGATGGCATGGTTGTAAAATCAGGATCAATTTTATCAGCTTCTACTGAGTTTAACATGTATAACGACTCTATGGCTACATTTTCAATTAGTCATACGGGGCAGCTGCTTTATGATTACTGGAAAACGAACGTCAGTATTTTGAAGATAGATGGGACATCGTTTCCGGTTAATGGGTATAACAAAGAAAGTATTCATGATTATTGTGACATAACTGTCTTTGACAGAAGATGGGGTGCCATGTCACTAGGAAATTCCCGTTACTCTGATCTGACTGAAATTATTGTCGATAAGGGCGTTATAGTCGAAGTACGAACCGGATTGCCACCAGTTGAAATCCCGGAAAAAGGTTTTGTTATTGTTTCCAGAAAAGATGGGGCACAAAGACTTAAATCAAATTTAGCTTACGGAGAAACAGTGGGATTAGATATACAAACTCTGCCAGACTGGAAGAGTATAAAAACCGCTATAAGTGGTAGTGCAATACTTGTTCACGAAGGTGTTATACCACCAAAATTTTCTTTTGATATTTCCGGTCGCCATCCCCGAACTGCTATAGGCAGCACAAAAGACGGAAACCAGCTTCTTCTTGTAACAGTAGATGGAAGACAAAATAAAAGTATTGGTCTTACTCAACAGGAAATGGCATCTCTTATGCTGGAATTGGGAGCATTTAATGCAATTAATATGGATGGCGGCGGATCTACAACAATGGTTGCAAGAAAACCAGGCACACTAGAGCTTAATGTTACTAATAGTCCGAGTGGTGGCTTTGAAAGGAAAATATCTACAGCTCTTGGAGTATTTTCTGCTGCACCACAATCACCCCTTGATGGTCTGATAGTAGAATTAGAGGATTCTAATGTTTTTATAAACACTACAAGACAACTAACTGTAAAAGGGTATGACCAGTACCACAATCCTGTCTCTGTAGATCGAAATTCAATCGCTTGGAGTGTTGAAGGGGTTGAAGGCATCTTTACCGAAAATACTTTTATACCTACGTCAGCAGGTGCTGGGGTAATTAAAGCAGCGGTTGATGGAGTTTCAGGTGAATACAAAATAAATGTTTTGGATTTTCCTGTACAGCTAATGCTAAATGAAAAATTTACTAGAATGCAGTCAGGATCAAAAATGCAGCTTATCATCGACGGTAAGGATCAGGATGGTTTCCACGCCTATTTAAATCCTAATGACATTACTTGGACAGTTCACGGTAATATTGGTACTATTGAAAGCGGGCTTTTCACTTCATTGGGTCAGGGTATGGGCTACATCCAAGCCTCACTGGGCGATTTAAGTGCAAATTGCGCTGTTTCAGTTGAATCGGAAACATTCAAATATATAGATAATTTTGAAAAACCCAATGCTGTTTTTCTTTCATATCCTTCAGGACTTGAAGGTGGTTATGAGATTTCAAATGAGCAAAGCCATTCGGGCAATTATTCCGGAAAACTTTCCTATGATTTTTCCGAAAGCACCGAAGGTACTAGAGCGGCGTATATGTACTATGAAAACGGCATAGCACTGGAACCTGATACAAAAATTATCGGTATGTGGGTATACAACGTAAGGCCTAACGACAGCTGGCTTCGCGCAATGGTGCGTGATACATCTGGAAAAATGCATTATATTACTTTTGCAGATCGGTTGAAGGATTTCACAGGCTGGAAATATGTTGAAGCTTCTCTTGATGAGATCAATGCACCTGCTAAGCTGGAAAGAATTTATGTTGCTCAAATAAATGATATACCCGACATGGGAACTATATATATTGATGATTTAAGCGTAAGTTCAGGCTCCTCATCCGAAGCGGTATCAATTCCGGATGACTTTATTGTTAAGGATGATGACTTAAAAAGTGTTGATTTTATTGAAAATGATCATTCCTTTAGGTTTTCAGTGTTCGGAATTTCAAGAGAACCTTCAAATTTATTGGAAAGGGTGCTGCAAAAAAGTTATCTTGAAAGAATAAACAAATATCTTCAGGCGACTGCTATTGTTGGCTCAGTACCTGATGATATTAAAAGCAAACTGGTTATTCCTTTAATTTCTACCAGTTCAGGATGGCAATCTCATGACATAAAAGATAGTAGATTCATTCAACTTGATATGTCAAAAAACGGATTACGGTCAACTGATCCACAGCAATGGCACTGGTTTTTAAATCAACTTGAGACTGCACCAGGACAAAATATCTTTATATTCCTTCCCCACGGCTTGGAAAACTTTAATGATAAATATGAATCTGACTTGTTTTCGCAAATACTTTCTGATTATACGGTAAATCAAGGGAAAAAAATATGGGTTTTCCAAAAGGGACAATCAAATATGAGTTACAATGAAAATGGAGTGAAATATTTATTCACAGCCGGTCTAGACCAGGAAGGAATTGCACCCGACAATACCGAATTTGCTAAGTTTATTCTGGTAACGGTACAAAATGACGAGGTTACTTATGAACTAAAAACAATTATAAATGAGTAAAAGCTTAGGGACATCAAGCCGCAAGAATGGTTACTTAACAAAATTCCCACAGAGGAGCATAATTAAGAGCTCGGGGGACATCAAGCCTCTCTCACTTTTGGTTGCAGACTTCGCTTAACAACCTAAATAAAAGGGGAACCAAAGGTTCTCCTTTTATTTAGGTATTAGCAATATCGAATATCTTAAATTCTTGTAATATGGCTTTTAAAATTTGTAATAGTCAAAGCTTCTCATAAAGAGTTGCATGGCTTCCCAAGCCTCATAACCTGCTATCTTTTCAAGCGTAGTGCGGGTCTTTTTCCGATTTATATCAAAGCCGTGCTAAAATAACGTTCCGCCCTATCCGCCAATATAGTTGCAATCACTTTATCCTTGCCGTACTTTTCAGCCATCTGTTGTGACGCCCATACATTTGCCCCCGAAGATGTTCCAACAAGCGCACCGGCGACTTTGGCAAGCTTTCGTGCGGTATCAACTGCATCATCATCAGATACCTCCACCACTTCATCCACTAAAGACGTATCTAGTACAGGTGGTACAAAACCATCTCCAATACCCTGTATCTTGTGTAAACCTGGTTCATGCCCCAAAAGTGCAGAAACATTTTTAGGTTCGACAGCAGCAACTATGCATGCAGGGTTTTTTTCCTTAAGATATTTCCCAACTCCGCATAAGGTTCCACCACTTCCCAACCCAGATACAAAGATATCAATATTTCCGTTAAGCTGTTCCCATATTTCCGGTGCTGTTGTAAGATAGTGAACTTTCGGATTATCAGGATTTTCAAATTGTTGGAGTACAAATATATTCTTATTTTTTTCAACCTGACTATTTACTTCATCAATTGCACCGCTAATACTTTTTTCAGAAGGTGTAAGTATTAGCTCCGCCCCAAATGCAGCAATTATTTTTTTTCTTTCTTCACTCATATTTTCAGGCATCACTATTACTACCTTATAACCTTTTTGGGTTCCTGCCAATGCCAGCCCTATGCCTGTATTTCCTGAAGTAGGTTCCATTATAGTCATGCCCGGCTTAAGCTCGCCCCGCCTTTCGGCTTCTTCAATCATGAATTTGGCTATGCGGTCTTTTATACTACCTCCGGGATTTAAAAATTCTGCTTTGGCAAAAATGCTTGCCCCTGTTAACTTGTAAAGATTTATAATCGGAGTTCTTCCAATTAAGTCTAAAACTGATTCGGTTATCATTAAAATTATCACCTTAATTATATTATTTCTATTAGATCTATTTTGTGAACTAACAAAGCCAGTGTTAGATATAAAGATACTTTCTAAAAACTCTTAAATCCTTTGAATACTGACTCTTTAGGCAAAATCATATCAAACTATACCTTGTCATGTCAACAAGAGAGATAATATGCAATTGTTTTGAAATTCATGATATAATTATGAACTAGTAATTAGTTTTTCAAGATAGACAGATGATGTTTATCTAATGAATTATAATTTTAAATAACAGTAGGAGGTCAATTATGGATTCTAAAGTACTTTTCTCTTCAGTAAAATATAACAAATATCATGCGAACGAAACATTGCCAAAGAAATTTGAGCGGCTGATTGACAAGATGAATTTAAAAGATGTAGTACAAGACAAGCTGACCGCTATTAAAATGCATGTAGGACGCAACGTAGGGTACACTACAATTCACCCCTTATTTGTAAAAATTTTAGTTGATAAACTAAAAGAATATGGTGCAAAAGTCTATATAACCGATCAGACAGTAAGGGATGCAGGGGTTAGAGGCTACACAGAAAATTTTCTTGGTGTTCCAATAGTTTATTGTTGCGGTGTAACAGGCAAGTATTATTATGAAAAACATGTAGACTTTAAAACTTTTAAGAACGTAGATGTCGCTGGCTACATCCATGATGCAGAAGTAATGATTGACTTTTCCCATGTAAAAGGTCATGGTGCCTGTGGATATGGCGGAGCATGCAAAAACATTGCAATGGGCTGCGTTACAGACCGGACAAGAAGACAAATCCATGGTCTTGAAGGCGGTCTTGAGTGGAACGAGGATTTGTGTATCCACTGTGAACATTGTATAGATAACTGCAATCACAATGCTAACAGTTTTAAAGATGGCAAATACAAGATTTTTTATCACAACTGCACCTACTGTCAGCATTGTGTAAAGGTATGTCCAACCGGAGCCATAAAGCTTGATAATACAAGTTATGTAGATTTCCAAAAAGGAATGGCACTATGTACCGAAACGGTTCTTAATACCTTTAAACCCGGGCATGTATTCTATATTAATTTCCTTACAAACATAACTGCTTTATGCGATTGCTGGGGACTTTCGCTGCCTCCGCTTGTTCCTGACATAGGAATTATGGCATCAGAAGATATCGTTGCCATAGAAAGGGCAAGTCTTGATGCAATCAAGTTTGAAAACTTCATTCCCGGGACAATACCTCAAGGAACAGAGCTTGGCATACAAGGTCATCTTTTTGAAAGGGTTCATCATAAAAACCCCTTCATACAGCTAGATGAGCTAGAAAAGAAAGGACTTGGCAAGCAACAATATTCAATAGAAGAAGTAGAATAACCATCCTATCCTTGGTGGCTCTATCATTGAATAAGAAAGTATGCTTTCTTATTCAATGATTAATACCCCAAAAAGTATATTAGTTGACCTTCGCATACAATATATAGTGTTATAGTGCTTCTTTCTACAGTATATATTGTATGTGAGGTTAGTTCAACTTACTTTTGGGGGAATAATCACAACATGGAAAGTCCCTTAGGCTTTTATTTGTCAAAGATAATATCTGAAAGAATATTGATATCCTCTTCTGTCAGGCAATCTGACATGATCGCTATTATTTCTCTCAATTCCTCCACACTAATGCCATCCTCAATAATACTGATAATTTGGTTTATATTATCAGATCCCATCTTGCTAATTATAGCAAAAGCAGCCATCTTCTTAGCAGAGCTTATATTTTTTATATATGAAGCTATTCCATAACTTGTGATACGCTCTAATGGTTCTGGCATATTGTTTTGTAAGTTTTCTGAAAGTACTTCAGTTTTGAAAGTGTTATCTACACTTTTATCTTGATCTGATAATATATCCAATTTATCCTGCACCATTGGATCTTCAGGTGATACATATTCTCTTTTTACCAAGCTTTCATCAGGAAATACCCACATAGTGCCATCCACAATATATCCGACTACCGAATACACCAGCACCACATTAAATATCAAGATTAAAAGTGTAATAAATAAAACATTAATTTTCTTCATAAAAATAATACCTGTAAATTTTATATTTATAGGTATTATTCTCTAAACAAATCAAAGATTATTCATAAAACTGGCAAATTAATTTTTTAGTCCAAAACACATCCAATATCTGCTATTTAACGTTTTTAGCATAAATCATTCATAAGCAAGGGTTCAGATGGGTTTTTGCAAAAAATAGCAGTAAACCTTTTGATAAAATCCCTTACTTATAAAGTCTTTACAATTTCCTTCAGGTAATTTGCAAACTCTTCTTTTAAATCATCCCTATGCAATGCAAACTCTACATTTGCCTGCAGAAATCCAATCCTATCTCCTACATCAAAGCGCTTTCCTTCAAATTCATATGCATACATTGCTTCATTATGCATAAGGCTTTTTAGGGCATCGGTAAGCTGGATTTCCTTAGCTTTTCCAGGCTCTGTATTTTCTATGTGTTCAAAAATTGAAGGTGTAATTATATACCTTCCAATAATAGCCATGTTGGAAGGAGCTTTATCAGGTTCAGGCTTTTCTACTAAGTCATTAATCTTGTATACCTTATCATCTACCTGCTTACAGCTAACAATACCATATTTTGAAACATCTTCTGCCGGAACCTTTTGAACTCCGATTACTGTTGTCCTGTATTCTTTGTAGACTTCAATCAGTTGTTTTAGGCATGGAACTTTAGAAACTATGAGGTCATCGGGCAGTAAAACTGCAAAAGGCTCGTTATCTATAAAGGACCGTGCACACAAGATAGCGTGCCCCAAACCTCTTGACTCTTTTTGTCTTATATAATGTATGTCTACCATTGCTGAAATGTCCTGAACAAGTCTTAAAAGATCAGTCTTATTGCCTTTTTTAAGCTCTTCCTCCAATTCATAAGATATATCAAAGTGGTCTTCCATTGCTCTTTTATTACGTCCTGTGACCATTATAATTCCTTCGATACCCGAATCTATTGCTTCTTCTACACCATATTGAACTGTTGGTTTATCAACAATAGGCAGCATCTCTTTGGGCTGTGCCTTTGTGGCTGGTAAGAACCTTGTCCCTCTTCCAGCGACGGGAAAAATTGCTTTACGTATGCTCAAGTCCCCTGCACTTCCTTTCTTAAGTTTTTGCTTTGATTATTTATTTGACTATTTATAAAGATCATCCAGTCTTGTAATCATTTTACCAGATGTCTGTATTATTTGAAAGAGTAAATGTACTTTACTTCAATCCGCTTTTTAAAGACAGTTATTGTTCACAGGTAACTAAAGACGTTTCTGTTCACATGGGTCTTAAGCAACACAAAAAAAACAATTGGTTTTTTAAAAAAATAATTATCCTGTTCGCTTGTTACACACATATCATTGTAAATTATTCAAAAAGCGGATTAAAGGTGCTTAAGCTTATTAATCGATGGTATTTTTCCCCATTATTTGTAATTAATTTTCACTTGAGCTATTTAATATACCCAGTGTTATTAAATGTTATGCTTATCCACTATTGACTTCACTTTACAATTATGTTAGTATATATGAAGAAGGTATTTCGCAGAAAGACTGTCGGATGCCTTTATTGTATTTTGTATCAATTCCATTAAGTATTAAATATTTGCAAAAGGGTGAAAATAATGAGTATTATTAGGCTCACAAAGGGTGTTCGCGACTATTTATTGGAGCATATAGCCGAAATAGATAAGATTAAAGATTCGGTTTTGAAAAAACATTACTCAGATGATATTATCGAAGGAAATAACTTTGAATCTTTTATTAATAGCTATATTTCCACAATAAATTCTATAATTGATGAATCAAAAGTGTCAGCGCAAGGTAATAGTTCTTGTCCTTTTGTGACTATCGGAAGTATTGTAACTGTTTATGATATTGAAGATGATGAAACTTATAAATATTTAGTGACAGCCCCGTATTCTGCTTATAGTCAAGTAGATGCAGATAATGCGTCCTGTTTGTCCCCCCTTGGTCAGGCTTTATTGCTCAAAAAAGCAAATGAGAAAGTAAAAGTCAATGTTCCAGCTGGGACTTTGCATTATATCATAAAAGGTATTGTAATTCCTGAATTGAATAAAGAAGAAGAATCTGCATTGAGCATTTCTAGCAAAACTAGCAGTGTTGGCAACCTTTCATTCTAGAATTGCAAAGTGAAAAAGCAAGTATAAGCTACAAATTTTTTTAAAAAAAGGTGGTGCAAGCCACCTTTTTAGTGTTGTAGTTCTATAGAACACAACAGAACTATTTTTTTAAGTCTCTCATACGTGAACAGTTCATATATTAACCTCAAATCCTTGCTACTTAAACGAATGATTGGTTTTCTTTTGCGGAATTTTGAGTATGCGACCTATTGATTTATAAACCAACATAACGATTAAAGAATTCCCAAAAGATTTAATCAGATTAAATGGAATAATAGCAGGCAGCAGTAAACCAATTACAACTTCAACCGGTGTGTTAAGAAACTTCGGTGTTACATAAAGATTCAAGCCAACCATTACCACTGTCATAGAAAAAGATCCTGCTACTAAGGCTATAATTGCTCCCTTTAACGTATGAATTCTCTTATATATCCAGCCTGCAATAATTACAAAACTACCGGTTGCAACAATGTGCATCACAGCTCCAATCCACCCACTTCGGGAACTAACCGTAAGAGCTTGAATTACTGAAACAACAATGGTGATTATTAGTCCTTCAATGGGTCCATAAAGAAATGTTCCAATTAATATAGGTACATCAGCTGGCTCATATTCAAGAAATGGAGCTGCAGGTATAATAGGAAACCGCACCAGCATCATAAGTATTATTGACAGAGCTGAAAGCATACCCATCTTTGCAAGCTTATTAGCGTTAAACTTCATTTTAATTCCTCCTAATAAAAAATGTGGCTTCGCCACTTTTTTTCGCTAGGGAACCTTATGGTTCCCTTCGACGGATGCTCCGCATCCTTGAGCACCCTCCTTAAAGCAGCAAAGGGGCTTCCCCTTTGCAATCCCCATTGTCTAGGAAAGTATACTTTCCTAGACAAAATAAAAATTCCCCAAAATATAATCTCAGGGAATTTACATGCTTTATAATTTAAGCAATAATCTTCTTCCATCCAGACTTTACTGTCGGCTCCGGATTCTAACCGGATCTGCTTTCGCTCGCGGGCTAATGACTGATTGTCATATCACCGCCGGTCGGGAATTACACCCCACCCTGAAGACTACATTTATTCTTTGATTTCATTATAACAGTTTGTTATGTGGTAGTCAATGGTGCAAATGTTGTGTTTCATAGGGTATTTATGGATGATTACAGTTCACAGTTAGCTAAAGAGATATAACTTTTGCAATGTTAGGAAACATTAGCGAAATGCAGCTTAGAGATGTATAGTCAGAGTGAGGAAAAGCAAGCCGACTGTTCTACGCAAACATGCAACAAAGTAACATTTCAATAAAATTAATCAAAAAAAAGAGGATTTTTTAGTTAACTGGAGAATAAACTTAGTATAAAAAAGGGAGGTTACTTTTTATGAAATATTTAGAAAAAGCATTTAAATTTTTAGCAAAACATTATCTTCTGGCATTACCTCTTTGGGCTTTGTCACTTATACCCGGAATATTAGGAGGGAAAACAATCAATCTATTAGCAGACGGTAATTACTGGATCGGTCTGCTTCAGAATCCTACCGCAATGAGAGATCCTGCACAGATCCTAAACCTCTTTGCATCAATATTGCCACTTTTTGCAGGTGCAGGAATTCTTTCTTTTATACTTAGATTTGTTGTTTATCCGCCAACGTACGGACTGATAAATACCGCTTTATCCACAGGTCATTCAGATCTTAATGGCTTTGTTCCATCACTTAAGGAAAATATCGTGAAATACATACTGTATTGGATTGGAACACTGGTTGTGGGAATTATACTCTCAATTGCGTTAATAATAGTTATTGCAGTAATCGGTGTTCTTGTTGCTGTTCTTAAGTGGTTTGGCGCTATCATTGCCTTGTTAGCTATGCTTTTGCTTATAGTTGTTGGTTTAGTCATAGGCGCACTTCTTGGTTTATGGTTCCCTGCTATGGTAGTTAGCAATCTGGATGTAATAGCAGCATTGAAAAAATCAGTTGAAGTTGTGAAAAAGGATCTTTGGATGATAGTAGGTATTACTTTGTTGATAAACTTTGTAGGCGGAATTGCAGGCTCAATTTTAAGTTTTCTTAATTTCATACCTCTTATAGGTCCCATTATTACAAGCGTAATACCAGCTATAACAACCTTCGTACTTACAGTATTCTATATGATGGTATACAAGGACAAAACGGAAGGCACTACTTCAGTAGTATAGCATTTTTGTTTCTTATATTCACTTTATCAAAAAAAGGTGGCTATGCCACTTTTTTTGATATTGTACGCACACCTGTTGACTCAATTAAGTGAACAATCAGTTTACAATACAGCTTATTATAGAAACTTTTTCTTATCTTTGTCTTTTCCGTTTTTTATCAAGGAGAGCCGAAATACCTGAATCCTGATCGTTTTTAGACTGATCTTTGTTATGTGTTTGTTTAGAACGCTTGCCATCTTGTGTATCAGACCTGTCTTTTGTATTTTCTTTCGCTTTATTATTAACAGTACTCATCTTCCTGCTTATAGCAGGTGCCTTTTGGGATAAAGGAATCTTTATAAGGCTGACCAGTTTTTCTGCTTTTTTTATAACTACATTTATACCCTTGAATGAAATATTTAACCTTCTTACAACTATATCCAGTATTAAGAGTACTATCGCCAGAATTAACAAAGGTGAAGTAATATCAGTTACGCTGACAACAGGCGGCGGTGACCCTGAAAAAACATCTCTCGACGAGTTTATTATTCTTCCTCCGCTCTCAAAAGCCAATTTTTCAAAGAAAGCTTTCTTATCTTCGCGAACAATATTATATTCTTGGGAGTATGGGACCGCTATTCCTGTGCTCAAGGACTTTGTTACTCTCCCGCCTTCCTTCACTGTTACATTGGCAATATAAATTCCTGTTTCATCACAGTCAAAGTAACCTTTATATGCGCCCGGGAATACCGCATCAAGTCTGACAGACTGCTTGTTACCTGATGGGCTCACCATCACAGCATCAACCAAAGCTTCACCTGTCCCCTCATCCGGTGGGAGGTTAACCTCCACAATACCTATCCCATCTTTTTGCATACCAGTTACCAAAAACTCCTCCTCAACTCTTTTTTGAGATAGCCATGAAATAGTGTTATTCCAAAAAAGAGGGGACTCATCCCATAAGAGCCAATTAGATGTCCACATACCTTTTACATCAGATGTCCATGCAGCAGTTCTACCCAGACCATACTGCCACGTAGCAAGCACCGGATCGTCACTGTCACTTTTTAAAATAACTCTGGCAGTGCTCTTTGCTGTAGTGCCAACATACCCATCTAATGAAGGTAAAGAGTTTATTCCACTTAATATTTCTGAGTAACTTTCAAGCTGTGGGGTAAACCTACGGTTATTTATATATGTCTTTCCGGCAAGAAAAGTCTCCTTTGCAAATATCTTAGGTATATCACTAAACTCATCAGTCATGTAAAATCTTCCATTCCCGGTGGCTGCAAGAATCTCAAGAAGCCATGCATCCGCTTCCTGACCTACTGCTACTGTTGATAGCGTAATACCAGCTTCATTCAACTCCTCCATAATTGGCTCATATCCTGTTTTTTCCGCTTGACCATCAGTAAGGAGTATTATATGTTTTAGCTTTTCATCTGAATCTTTTAAAGCAAGATATGCTTCTCGCAGCGGAGGTAGTATCTGTGTGCCACCATCCGGACGTATAGTTCCTATAGCGCTTTGTATTTTGCTAATATTATCAGCTTTTTTAAGATCCACTGCCCATTTGACAGCTGAATCAAAAGCAATAATACCGATAGAGTCATCCTTGTTAAGAATCTGGGTAGATCTTATAGCCGCCTCTTTGGCAAGCTCTAATTTTGATATTCCATACTGTCCGGAGCTCATACTCCCTGATTTGTCAATTGCAAGCACAAGCGCAAGGTTTGGAACCTCTTCTTTAGGCTTGATATCCATATTTACAGGCAAGATATTCTCCAAGGGAGTCTTGTAGTACCCGCCAACAGCATAGCTGTTTTCACCGCCTGTTACAAGTAATCCTTTCCCCTGCAAACTTACTGCAGCTTCAAGGTTTGAAAGGAACCTATTGTCTAATCTTTCAGCGGAAACATTCGAAATTATAAAAGCATCATAGGCAAGCATTTCGAAAAGGGCAACAGGCACATTTTCTGGTTTTAAAGATTTAATATTTACTCGGTCCCCCAGAATCTTTACAAGCTCAGACGCAGCCTGATCAGCATCCTGTACAACCAATATCGCTGCTTTGTCTTCTACATAACTAAAAGCAGACATGCTATTGTTACGCATGATGGTATCTTTGTCAGGTTCTATTACTGCTGAATACTCAAGTACACCGCCACTTTCTGCTGTGCCTGAAAAAACAAACCTGTTCAATCCCTCTGAAATCTCCACCGGTTTTTCTGTAGTAATTTTTCTTCCCTCAAATAGCTTTAATATTCCTTTTGTCTTAATCGTACTGTCTATGCTTACTTCAATTTCAAACTTGTCATTAAGCCGCATATTTTCGGGTACCCTAACACTTGTCAACTGAACTTCCTCATTATATACAGTATCTATCGGATAGATGCCAAGCGTAACATTCTGATGCTTTAATATACGTGCCTGCTTAAATGCATCTCCTGCATTTTCCTGCCCATCAGTTACCAGAACGACTCTTTTTCTATCTTCACCAGGTATAAGCGCTACAGCAAATTTAAGCGCCTGTTCAATATTCGTAAAATTCCCATTCACTTTGGTCTGGAATGAATTGAAGTATATGCTTTTTGAAGGTGTTGTTTCAACCGAAGTATCAGCCCCAAATTGAATAATTCCTACTTTATCGTCAGATGGGCGACTTTTCAATGCTTCATGGATAAATTCCTGAATTGCACCTTGCATTTTTAATGTGCTCTCCGAGCCATCTACCACAAAAACTGTGGTAACCTCATTAGATACTCTTTTCAAACCCATACCAGACAGCGCTAGAATCAATATAGTTAATAACAAGGCTCTCAAAGCTATGATAAGCTTTGCATTTAACATTGCGCTCTTTAAAAGTTTTCGTGCTGTAATCAGTAAAAAGGCAACTGCCACTGGTATTAGCAGCAGAACAAGCGGATGATTAAAACTAAATACCATTTGTATAAACCCACCATTCTATAACAATAACACATAATAAAGTCCAGAGTATAATCCATTGAAGGTTAAATCCACCTTCCACGTTTATTTTAAAATTCTCATGCATTTGATTATTCATTTGCTCATAATCGTCTATCAGCTTGTTCAGGTTGGATTCCTGACCCGAAGGAACATTCACTGAAAAATAATCTTTCAGTTCACCGTCAGGCAGCACCTGCACTAAAGTGTAAATTCCAGCAGCATTTATTTCATCAAACATTTGTGCAGGAAAAGGCGGCGCAATTGTTATGCTTATATTGTCGGGTGTCATTACCGTTGCTTTTTGTACGCCGGGATTAAGATTAAAATCAATGTTATCCCCTGAGTAAAAGTTCAAGTTATTGCTAATACCCGACGGCACCAACCATTCCACAGAATTAGTCATAAGTATTGGAAAGGCTGACTTAAGTGGCAAATCAGTATTGTGAACATCAAAACCAAAAACAAGTATACGGGTGTTTTCCCTTGTACCTGCAAAAACCAGACTACCTTTGTCAGTCTTAAGAACTTCTTCTGCCCAGTACGGTGTTTCTAGTATCCTGCTTCGTCCTATTGAAAACGAATAGTCACTTATATAATCAAGTATTATGTGCTCCAACTGTTCAATTTTAGGATGCTCAATAGTATCAACAACGCTAAAGAATTTGTTTACAGGAGGGTTAAATACCATTATACTTCCGTCTTTGGGAAGCTCATCTGGCAAAGAACCATCATATATATAAAGATCGTAGCCTTTAAGGTTATACATATCCTGTGTCTGTATTTTGAAAACCTCTGTATTGTCCATAAGCGTCAGTAATTTATCAATAAATGTATTCCCTTTTGATACAAGTGCTACCCTTTTGTTTTTTGAACGTTTCGCCACATTGTACGCTCTGTTATCTACTGCAAGAGAATCCTTTTCATCAATACTGCACTCAAGAATTACTGCCTCCAACGGAATGCCACTCCAATATATATCTGCAGTCTCTCCACTTTTTACCATAACCTTTTTTGCATCAAACACCTGACCGTCAACATATAAGCTTACAGGAATATCTGAATCTTGGAAACTGAAATTCGCAATTTTTGATAATACAGTTATATTGCCACCTGTCCTAGTGTGAGACATCAGCACAACGGCATAATTTTCGCCTTTTCCCATGGTCTTGTAAAATCGCACATTTGCGTCTGGTATATTAAGCACTTGGTCGCTAAAAAGGGCGACAAGAGATTCGGGAAATTGTCTTAACACTGATTGAATTAAGTTTACTGCTGCTTCGGTATTGCTAGAAAAATTAGTAGCATTAAGTCCTTTGATTTTTTCTCGTATCCTATTCTTATCCTTTATGGGACTCTCTTCAATAACTGCATCATTACTTATATTAATTAAAGTGATCACTGTATCAGGGCTAAGGTTATCCACGTATGAAATTGCCTGCTCTTTTGCATATTCCAGTCTGCTAGGGTTAACATCAACCGCCTGCATGCTTAGCGATGTATCTATCACAACAATTACACTTTCTGACACTCCGGATACATTTATAAAAGGTCTGGATAACGCCAGCGTTAAAAGGATTGCAGCAAGAAGCTGAAGCAACATGAGAATATTTCTTCGAAGCCTTTGCCACGGTGCATTTGCTTTCATATCCAAAAGAACCTCATCCCAAAGCTGCAGGCTTGGCACAACATGCTCTTCATGTTTTTGCTTAAGAAGATAAAGTATAATAATCAGCGGCACAGTAGTAAAACCAATAAATGCCAGCGGGGAATAAAATGTCATCTGACCACCTTAGCCAATCTATTTTTTAAGTGAAACAAACTGCTCAATCCGTTTTTTTATAGGTAGTTTTGAATGATATAGTATAGCAAAAAGAACAATCGGCTTTATTTTGATAGAAAACCAGGTGAAAAGAATACAAAAATGCGTGAAAAAAACACGATGTTTTTTTAGCTTTTTTGCGCCACCATACCATTCTAAATATCACATGGATGTAATGTCCCTTACTATATGCTCCACCGGAACTTTTGTATTCATGAACATATACTTCATTCCGCGCTTATAGCACTCATTTTGAAGCTTTTGTCTAAACCTGCTTAATACCTCTTTGTATACCCCAAATACCGAAGCAGAGGCTGTCACATCAAGGTATTGTCCTGTCTCTGCATCTAAAAGTCGCAGCTCTCCATTTAATGAAGGGTCTGTCTCCTGAGGCGACAACATGTGACACACATATACCTCTTGCTTTTTATATTGAAGGAACTTGAGAGTTTCCTCAAAATAAGTTGCGTCTAAAGCCTTTTGGTTTTCACTGCGTCGCATCGAATGCTTTTGCCTGCTTCCATTTTTACTTAATTCATCCTGCTGTACATTATTAGAAAAAAAGTCTGAGATTATAACCGAAATTCCTCTGTTTCCCTTAAGCTCTGATTGCTTTATGGCAGTATAGATATCGGTTTTGCCTCCATACTCTATTTTCTCAAGAAAGCCCAGCAATTCTGAAAAATTATTTTTCCCACGCATCGAAAGTTTCTTCTTATCAACTGTTTTGCTAAAGCAAATGACAGAAACATTATCATAGTTACAAAGACACAAGTAACCTAATGCTGCTGCCAGTCTTCTTGACGAAAAGCTTTTTTTGGGGTATCCAAAATTCATTGACCTGCTTGTATCAAGAAAAATATTTACCGGTGCCTCTCTTTCCTCCATAAAAAGCTTTATGAAAAGCTTCTCAAACCTTCCGTAGGCATTCCAGTCAATTCTCCTAAAATCATCACCAGTAAAATACTCACGATAATCGGAAAATTCTACCGAGCTGCCCTTGCTTCTAGATTTGCGATTTCCACTGGCACCATCGGATAAAATTATATTTGAGGAAAGTGATAGTCTTTCTATTTTTCCTAAGAACTCACTGTCAAACAAATTTTCCGTTTCATTTTTCTGTAATTTGAGGTTTACGTCCAGAACCGTTTTGCCTCGATTTTCGTCCATACTGATCTTCCTTAAATTGTATATTGTTCAGCAAATTAAACACGGTGCTTTATTCACCAGTCACATCCATTGAGCACTTTGCTAATTCTCCATTAATTATCCCAAAAAATTTATAATTTCACTAATTACATAATCAGAGCTAATACCATCGGATACTCCTTCAAAATTAAGAAAAATTCTATGCCTTAAAGAAGGCAGTGCTGTATGCCTAATATCCTCAAAAGCCACATTGTAGCGCCCTTCAAGTACTGCTCGGATTCTTGCTGTGGATACAATAGCCTGTGCTCCTCTAGGACTTGCACCAAAACGAATATACTTTTTGATCTTATCAGGTGAGTATTCACCTTCAGGGTGGGTTGCCATTACAAGCTTCATAGCATAGTCCAACACCGGTTTAGCAATCGGGATATCCCTTGCAGCTTCTCTCATTTTAATAATTTCTTCACCATTTGTTGTTTTATAAAGATCCTCTTCGGTATTACCGGTAGTAATATTTACAATCTGTGTTAACTCATCTAATGACGGGAATGGCACATTCAGCTTATATAAAAACCTGTCCATTTGTGCTTCAGGTAGAGGATAGGTTCCGTCCATTTCAATAGGATTTTGTGTTGCTAACACAAAAAACGGCTGTGGCAGCTTATATGTATTATTTCCTACAGTAACAGTTTGCTCCTGCATAGCTTCAAGCATCGCACTCTGTGTCTTAGGTGTAGCTCTGTTAATCTCATCAGCCAGAACAATATTGCTAAAAACTGGACCCGGTTGAAACTTGAACACTCCATTATCATCCTTTGATCTAGTTATTATATTAGTTCCAACGACATCAGCAGGCATAAGATCCGGAGTAAACTGTATTCTAGAAAACTGCAAATCCAATACATTTCCAAGAGTTTTAACAAGCTGTGTTTTCCCAATCCCCGGAACACCTTCAAGAAGAACATTCCCACCAGCAAGTATGCATATGAGTACTTGTCTTATAAGCTCTTTTTGCCCGATTATCCTCTTAGCTATTTCAGCTTCTGTCTTATTAACCACTTCAATAAGGTGCTGTATATCCTTAACACTTGTCTCCATCCACCATCCACCATCCCCTACTTTATTTAAACTTATGTGCCCTCATTAGCCAGAAGAATCCTTCACCTTAGTATGAATTCTTTTATGTTTATTACCGAAAAGCATTTTTAGTTAAACTTGCCTTTTGCAGAATAATCATATCATCTAATGAGCGTAGTTTGTCATTCTAACGACATAAAATAATCCCTTACAATATCTTTCATAACAGGAGGTATTGAGTCTCCCTCTAGCACTAACATGGCTTCATCCTTGTATTGTCTGAAAACCTCCGAGTAGGAAATGATCTCGCCCTTTTGCACAGGTACTCTATCAGAGTCTATCCAATAGCTCTGTCCCGAATCGCCCGCAGTTCCTCCAACCTGTGAGGGATCATTATCTCCTCCAAGTCTTTCGGGCACAAAAATACTTTCATACTCCTCAATTTGTGAATCTCCTGGTTCCCTTCCTCCTGACCCCTGTTCATCACCACTAAACCCACTATCGTTTTCTCCGCTACTATCTCCGGCACTACCTGACCCCTGCTGCCCGAACCCTTCTCCTCCCGGTGCTCCGGAGCCTTTAGGAGCCTGACCTGTATCATAAGATGCTTGACCACCGCCTTGTGACACTTGCCCTCCGGGTATTGCACCTGGTTGTATAAGATTATTCTGATTAAGTTCTGCAATCTGGTATTTTGCATTTTGCATAGTATCCAAAACCTGCTTGAGCATCTCATCCGAGATTTCATTTTGACCGCTTGAATTTCCGGTACCTGATGACAAAAGAGCTTCTTCAAGCTGCGAAAGCTGCTGTGCAACTCTTGAAAAATTACCGTTTTCTATAGAATCTGCCAAATTCGATAAAGACTGCGATAACTGTGCATTTTCCTCAAACTTGTCTGATGCCGAACTTAGGGCTTGGGAAAGCTCCGTTTTTTGCTCCTTACTAAGATCCTCAATTTTGTTTGCTAATTGCTCAATTTTTTGTTTAAAATCAACACCCTTGCCGCTTGCCATTGTTTCACCTAGCTCTTGTGTAAACGAAGATTCTTTCATGCTTTTTAAAAGCTCTGCAAGATTTTTATTTAATTGGTCATGTTCGGATAATTCTCGTATTTCATTCATGGATCTTGAAATTGCCTTTAGTGCATTCTCTTCACTATCTGTCCTTTTGAGCTCATCAACAAGCTCATCCAGCATTCTTACAGCTTCTTCAGTATTTTCATGTGACAGTTGAGATTTTTCTAATAACGCTTCTTTCTTTTCCTCAATCTCCTCCACCTGCTTTTGAATCTCACGAGCTATATTTTCGGTTTTTTTTGCTTCATCTTTTGACCATGAAGGAATAAAAAATGATACAGCTGTTAAAATTACCGTTATAAAAAACACCAGTGCAAAACTTTTAGGAATCTCTATTTTAAACCTTTCTTTAAAGTTAAAGCTCTCAACTTTTAAAAGCGCATCCTTTCTTTGGGCAATAGCTAACGATGAGCTTTCATTTCTCAGCTCATAGGCTGTAACAACTCTTTCCTTAAGTCCTAGTAAGTCAGCTTTTTTTATAACTTTTTGATAGCTAGGTCGCGTAAAAAATATACAAACTACGGCAAATGCTAGACTAAGCAAATAGACCCAAGCTATTTTTACAAAAAGGAAAGGTGTAGGCACAAACACTGCCACATATGAAAAGACCATGGACACTGCTCCCGCTGCAACAATCGCCTTTATTGTCAAAGCTGACCAACGCGAAAAGTGCATTCTGTTTTTAAGTGGGCGTAATGCTCGTAAAACATTAAGAATGCTGTTATGCTTCATTATTTATCAAAATCACTCCTTAAGCCTCTTACTTTGTGCTCTCTTTTCCTTAATTTAAACATATACCTCTTAACTGGCTTTATCTTCCATGCGCTCAAACTAATTAACGTAATTGAGGCTATCACATCAAAAATCACATTAATTACCCAATGACCTATCCGACTCGAAGTCACTATTCCAATAAAACTCCTAATGTTCAGTATGCTAGAAAGGCCACTAGTTCCGGTATCAATTATTGACGCAAGACCAAAAATAGGGTTACCGAAAAGAAACCAGACTGAAACATCTGCAACTGCACGATCTGTTATCCTCTGAACAATCACATAATAAAATATATATGCAATCAGTGTTCCAAAAAAGAGAAACATGATCATAATATAAGTCGCAATCATCGACACTGCGCTTCTTTTGAATATTGTTGAAAAGAATATACCAAAGCTTGCAATCATAAGTGCAGTCGCTAGATATAACACGAATAGAATTATGATATCAGAAATTCTTACACCACCAAAAAGAAATACCGTGCTCATTATAGGAAGTGAAGCAGTCACAAGAAGCAGAACATGAGCTATCGAAGCAACTACTTTTCCTATAATTATTTTTAAAGTTGAGTAATCAGTGCACAGCAAAAGATCCAGTGTCTTACGCTCTCTTTCTCCGCTTATAGCACTAGCAGTAAGTGCAGGAGTTATTATTGCTATCATCCCCAATTGGAATGCTGCAATGACATTAAAAGCTTCGGTCATTATTCTCGGATTAAAATAGTTGTAGGTTGAATACATACTATCAAAGAAAAAAGTAAATATCAAAAAACCTAAAAAACCAAGGTATAATGTTACCAAAAGCGGCGACTTCCATCCTCGCATTTTTATCTTAAGATCCTTCTCAACTATTGGATTAATTTGCATTTTTCGCTTCCTCCCCTGTCAGATGCATAAAAATTGATTCAAGATTCTCTCCTGTTTCAGAAAATGAAGTAACAGGGATATCATTTTGCACCAGCTTTTTAAGTATCTTGCTCAGTTTCTCACCGTTTCCGCAAAAGTCTGCTTCAATATAATCAACGCCTGCAAATATACTTCCAATCTCATGCTCTTCCTGAAGACATTTTACCGCAGGTTCCATATTTCCACCAAGTATCTTGACCTTTATCCTTCTTGAGTGGGATACCTTGGCCATGATTTCTTCAACCGAACCACTTACAACCATTTTCCCATTATTTATTATTCCTATGGCGGTACACAGCTCTGAAAGCTCATGCAAAATATGTGAGCTTATAATCACTGTTCTACCCATAGATTTCAATTCCTTAAGAATTTCCTTCATCTCAACTCTGGCTCTAGGATCTAACCCTGATGCGGGCTCATCCAGTATAAGAAGGTCAGGTTCATGAATCAGGCTTCGCGCAAGACACAAACGTTGCTTCATCCCCCTTGAAAGTGTATCCACATAAGTATCTTCTTTATCAGACAAATTTACCAGCTCCAAAAGCTGGTCAGTCACTTTCTTACGCCTTTTTATATCCAGTCCATACAGACCTGCATAAAAATTCATATACTCACTGACCTTTAAGTCATCATACACACCAAAAAAGTCAGGCATGTACCCAATCGTATTTTTAAAGGCATGCGGGCTCTTATTTATATCTATTCCGTTTACAATAACACGACCGTTGGTAGCTTTTAGCAATCCGGCAATTATTCTCATGGTAGTTGTTTTTCCAGCTCCGTTTGCCCCTACAAAACCATATATCTGACCTTTTTCAATTTTAAGGCATAAATTGTCGACAGCCAAAAACTTCCCATACTTTTTAACCAAGTCCTCAACAATAACCATTAACGCACCACCCCGCCTACTGCTATTTGTGGTTCTCGAAACATCCCCATGCCAGCTGATTCTCCAATTAAATCAATGGAAACCCGAACACGTACTTCATATCTTCCACTCAGCATCGACTCAATATCTTTATCTAATGTAAAAGTACTGCTTGTTTCCTCCCAACTCATTGACTTAAAATTGTAGATATAATACTTTATTTCTTTAATTCCGGCTGAATTTTCTATCACCCTTTCAGGGGATGTGTAAGTCGGTGCACTTGTATTGGTATAAAGCGATTTTGGCCAGCTTATAAAAAGCCAATCCGGACTTATTTCCTTAGGCACAGAAAATAAATAATCATAACTTCCACTTTCGGTCACTCTTACACTTCTGTCATATCCGTCACTATAGTAACCAATCTTTTTATTGTCGTAATCTTCAAAAACCGGAGCAATTATCCCGGTTGGATATTCTATCCGGGAACCTTCAGACATTTCTATTGGTACTTCAGAATACACTATATTTGTATTGTAGGCTTTTGGGGCTTTGCCGTTCACTTTTAGTTGATAACCTGGATTACTATCATCAAATGCAATAAATGAAAGCTTTATCTTACCGCCCTGTTCATATGTATTATCAAACATGTGCCTGAACACATTATTTATCAAATCCCTTTTCCTGATACTTTCTCTCATCTCAATAGTCATATGCCCCCCCTGCTGCGGGCTGTATGGACCGAGCCAATCATTAATAAAATAATCAAAAGAGTTAGTAGTATGATCCATAAGGTTTATTGTAAGTGTCTTAGTTTCCTCAGGCATAAGTTGTCCAACACCGGTATAAATATTACCAATGCACAATAAAGCATCTTTTAGAGTCATTTCTGTGTTATTCTTTATATTAACTGTTAAAACACCGTTTTTAAGAGAAAAAGAATCAAATATACCCCCTTTATAAGGCAATTGTGTGGAAGCAGAAAAATAATTTGGAGCCCACAATCCTGCGTCATACTGTTCATAGATTACAGGATTAGAATCTGTGTACTTTGCCCTTATTATACCCTGATTCGGATTAGCACTGCTATTTTGCCTATATCCAATATGATCATAATACTCGTTGGCTAAACCAACACTAATTCCACTATTTTTAGGATACTCAATTACCATCCGGTTACGCTCATCGCTAAAAACAGTCATGGCGGTATCAATATGCGCAGTTTTCTCTACTTGGTTAACAAATATCACCGATACATTATTTACAACCGCTTGGGCAAACCTTGTTTTATAGCCCGCTATGTAAATCACACTGACAAAAACAGCCGCTAAAATCGGTATTGCAACCCAGCTCATATCTCTTTTATCCATCCTTTTAAGAACAAAATAGAGTATAGGTCCAACAATAAGTATATATACTCCTAAAATTACAAGCATCATTCTAAACGGAGGCGTCATCGTCTCAGGAACCTGGGAAGCAAGATAACGCAAATTGCCTATATTGTCACGTATACTGCCATATGTATCTCTTTGAGCCGGCAAATTTGATATAAGCATAGATGCAACTTTCGAAAGCACATTTTCTAAAAGAAGCCTGGAATCCCCAAAGGTAGCAAAGGGCTCAAAAAACGGATCAAAAGACAATACCACAACACTGCCATTTCCAAGTTTTTTTGCAGATACAATAGGAATACCCTGCTCTTCAACTATTGCATCTCCACTTTTTAGGCGCACATCTGTGACATAGATATCTTCTGGTAACTGTTGCTCTATAAAATTTTCAAGTTCATAAATATGTTTTAAACTAATTGAACCATTAATATCAAAAAAACTCAAATCATTATCAAGTCCAGCTGTTACTTTAGCTGCATGCTGACCTACTATCAGCGCAAGTGTATTACCTTTTTTTACCCAATCAACAAGAGCCTTGTATTGCTTGTCTGACAATGAAGATGTATCAAAACTGCTTATCACTATAAAATCAAAGCTGTCCATTCCAATATCATCTATAGGGAAATTATTTTTCCCAAGCTGTACAACTTCGGCAGCAGTTTTATCAAGAGTTATATAGCCATCTTCCATTGGTGGCATATTATATTTCGTTTGAATTTCAGACAGCGTATTTGGTTTCATAATCTCAATAAGTCTTATCCCTCTAAGCTCGGCAAACACACCCGGATCATCACTTAAAACCCCTAATACTGGCGTAGTAGGAGAAACAAGCTTTTCAAACGAATAATCAACAGCACACAGAACGCTTTTCCCATCGACCAGTCGTACTTCTACATTTCTATCAGCGGTATACATTGGAACGTTTATTATTATTTCCTTTGCAACCCCTGAAGGAAGAACTGCCGGTGCAGCATGTATCACTCGGGTATCATAGCCCGAGCTAACCAAAACCTGTGCTTCACACTGTATGTCATCAGCCTTGTTCTGTACAGTAATTCTGAACGGTACATATGATCCGTATCTTGCCATATTATTAAAGCCTGCTTCAACCCCCATAACTATATCATTTCCATTAGCAAAAACGTAAATTTTTGGTGTTGCAAACACCAATACAAATATCATAGTTATTACAGCAGCTATTTTTATGTTTAGTATTTTTTTAGCCATATAACCACCTCATCCTATGTTAGACCGATTATGTGAAAATAATGTTCCGAGTTAACGAAAGATTAGCCTTATTACATTATACAAGAAAATTACCATATTGTACGTGTTTTATTTAAAAAACTACCTTTTTTAAAAGCTTAGCATAAAACCGCTACATTTTAAAGTAGTTGGTTAATCTACTACACAAACCTAGTAACCAAAAATATTACCATTGTAACTGTTATTGAGCTTAACACTGTAGCTGAAAAACAAGTCTGTGATGCAAAATCAGGCTCGTTGTCAAATTCAAGTGCAAGTATGACCGTATTGACAGCAGTCGGAGCGGATGCTGCGATAATAAGAACCTGTGCCACTAGTCCATGCAATCCAAGGATCAGAGTAAGAATGTATGCAATAATCGGACCCATAACTAAACGTATAAAGTTTGAAAGATACACGCGTACAGACTTAAAATTTATCTTAGTGTTCGCAAGCTGAATACCTAAAAGAAGCAGTGCTGTAGGGATCATTCCCTGACCAAGAATTTCAAGAGCCGAATAGACAGGTGTCCATAATTTTAAATTAAAAAATTTAAATATAAATGCAAATAATATACTATAGCCCATAGGTATTTTAAGTATACTTAAAAGCGCTTCTTTAGTGCTTCTTTTTCCACTGCTGGCATTATATACTCCAATAGTGTTAAATGTAATATTCTGTGCCATTATACAAATAACTTGGATTGAAATAGCATAAGGATCATTATATAAAAGCTTTATCACCGGAAGTGAAAAATTTCCTCCATTGAAAAAGCAAACAGAATTTACAAAAGCTTTTGAAAGCGTTTTGGGATATTTCTTCAGCTTGACAATAAGAGAACTAATTAAAAATAATGCAAAAAACAAAAGCAATCCAAAAGAGATGATTGAAAGTGCTACTGAACCTCCAACATTACTTTTATATATGCTGATAAACAATAAAGCAGGTGTACATGCATATATTTGGATTTTGACCAGTGCATCAGCATCAATCTCAAATTTTTTCCTGATGACATAGCCAAGTCCAATCTGAAAAAAAACAGGTAAAATAACATTAATAAAAATAAAAAGAAAATTATTCATAGTGTCGAAACGTTGAAATCCCTTATGAACGCTTTCTAAGCTATATTCTGCTATACATATGATTATCCAGCTTTCCTAAGAAAGCTGGTCAAAAACTTCGCTCGCTGCTTGCCTATGCATTCAAGGCTACTGCAAGCTATGTATTGGCAATAATTAACCAATCTATTTACTTATCAAAGCAGACGTTTTGGGAGTGCGCTTTTAAAGCCACCTCACTTTAAAAAATTATTATTTAGAAAAACATTTAGATTATATAATATACAAAAAAGATCTCAGTTTCAAGCAGCTTAATTTTTTATTCTTTAATTTGTTTTTTTATGTAACATCTGAACATAGTACAATCCTGCGAGAATAACAATTGTAGCAAGGATGCCTCCTTCTGGTCCAAAGTCTCCTCCTGTAAGTAGGTTATTTTCTGTTACAACTATCTCATATATTCCATCTAGCGCCATCCCACTGACCGGAAAACTAAATACAATGCCTAAAAAAAAGTTCCATGCTATATGGTATCCTATAGGCATCCACAAACTGCCTGTCTTTGCCCGCATTACAGCAAAAAGTATTCCTACAAGGAAAATATTTATTATACCCATGAAACAGATATTTGGATTGGAACCATGCATTAAAGTAAATATTATTGAAGATACAACTAGAGGCAGCCACTTGTTATCCGTTTGCTGAAGCACCATCATACAATATCCTCTTGCGAACATTTCCTCATTAAGTGCCACCAGAATAAAAATAACCAGCCCAAGTAATACTGAAACTGAAAAGTTTGGATGCAGCAAATCATTCTTTAGGGTTATATTTCCGGTAAGTAATAGAGTAACAAAAATAACAGTTATAGAAATTGCACCAAGAATAAGTCCTATAATAAAATCACTCTTATATCTTCCCAAGCTAGTTAGCCCTATATCCTTAATTTTTCGTTTATCAATAATTTTAAGAACAAGTAATACTGCTGTAATCATTGAAAGTGCTGCAATTGCCAATGAGATAAAATTTAAAATACGATTTGTTAAAAGCTCATTGTATATATTGTTAAATAACATTGCATTCGGAGAATTTTTAAATTTTGTTTTTGCAAAATAAACTGTACAAGCTAGAAATAAAGCTGAAATTGAAACCGTTCCAAATACATAATATAAGGCTAGAGTAATAGAAATCTTCCAGCCTGACCTTACCTTATTATATTTGTTTATAAATATTTTTTTCAAGTTAATTCCTCCGAAAAACTATCGCTTCATGTCTTCTGTGATATAATTATATCATGATTGCTCCCCAGTAAGTCACAAAGACTTTCTGAGATACAATCATATTATAATAAATATGTGTAAAAATAAATGCTGATAGTACTCATCTAAATTTTTATTGGTTTTGCTTTGCAAAAAAGGTCTTTTTAAGTTTATGATAGTTTATATGAAATATATGCAAACAGGAAGGTGATTTATATGAAAGAAGATTTGATCAAGGTGACTTTTTCGGAAAATGAAACATTAATTATTTCTGAAGAAACTAAATTATTCGAGCTGGCTCCTAAGTTCCAGCGAAACTTTAAGACAACCATTGTAGCTGCTAAGGTGGATAATGTTTTGCGGGAGCTTACCTACCCTTTAAACATAAGCAGCAATGTTGAGTTTATTGACCTGACTGATCCTGACGGAATGCTAGTATACTCAAGGAGTGTATGCTTCTTACTGATAAAAGCTTTCCATGATCTGTTCCCTGAAAAGGAAATACTTATTAGCCATTCAATAAGCAGAGGATTGTTTTGCGAAATGGAGGATAACACTTCCATGACACAGGAGGATGTTGTAAAAATAGAAGCCAGGATGAGGCAACTTGTAAAAGATAAGAGACCTTTTGTTAAGAAAACCCTTTCTCTTGATGAAGCTATGGAAATATTCAAAAAAATGAACCGAATGGATAGGTTCCATGTAATAGAGCATAGAAAAAAACCTTATGTAACCATATACAATTGTGATGGCTTTGAAGATTATTTTTATGGTTATATGGTACCTGATACAGGTTATTTGGATCTGTTTGCCCTAAAGCATTACCGGCACGGTCTTGTTCTACAGCTTCCCCAAAAAATAAACCCTGTTATTCTCCCTGAATATCAGCCTAATGATCGTGTATTCAACATACTTATTGAGAATAAGCGTTGGGAAAGTATCTTAGGAGTTGAAAATGTTGGTACCCTTAATGATATAGTGGTTTCAGAAAAAATTCATGACCTTCTAAGAGTAAATGAAGCGTTGCATGAAAAGAAAATTGCCAACATTGCTGATATGATCACAAGCGAACTTCCCAAAAAACGTATTGTGCTGGTAGCTGGTCCTTCATCCTCTGGCAAAACAACCTTTTCCCAGAGGTTATCAATACAGCTTAGAGTCAATGGATTAAGACCGATTATTATCTCTCTTGATGATTATTTTGTTGATCGTGAACATACACCAAAAGATGAAAATGGAGACTATGATTTTGAAGCATTTGAGGCACTTGATATCAAGTTATTTAATGAGCATCTCCTTGCACTTCTAAATGGAGAGCCTGTCAATATACCAATTTTCAACTTTCATACAGGCAATCGTAAAAAGGATGAGTGGAGAAGAATTACCATTGATGCTGATCATCCATTGATTATTGAAGGAATTCATGGACTAAATCCAAATCTTATATCTTCAGTTCCCGAAGAATACAGATTTAAAATATACATCAGCCCAATGGCAGCACTGAATATAGATAATCACAACAGAATACCTACTACAGATATAAGGCTTTTAAGAAGAACTGTAAGAGATTTCCAGTTCAGGGGCAGCAGCGCATTAAATTCAATAGAACGCTGGCCATCAGTACGCCGAGGGGAAGAAAAAAATATCATGCCGTATCAGAATGAAGCTGATATAATGTTTAATTCTTCACTCATGTACGAGCTCGGCGTGTTAAAACCACTTGCTGAAACATTGCTTTCGCAGATAACGGCAGATTATCCCGAATATTCGGAAGCCAGAAGACTTATTGAGTTTTTAAGCTATTTTCTTCCTATAGATTCAAATGAAATTCCCTTTAATTCAATACTCAGAGAATTTATCGGTGGAAGCTGCTTTTATGACGATCACAAGTGACATCAACTAAAGCACACTAAAGCTCAGTAGTTTTACGGCTAAGTTTCTCAAAAAAAAAGGAAGCAAAGATGATATTCTTTCGCTTCCTTTTAATATGTACATCCCAATTAGAGCCCCCGCAAGCGCGGGGGTGTATTCATATCTGCACTATTTGCAGGTACAAAAATATTATCCCACCAAAATCAAATTTTATTATTAATTTTATATTGTAGAAAAATCTAAATATCAGACATTATCATAAGTGGATCATAAACATAAAAGTTTCGAAAAATTTTCCGGTTGACTATCTGAGGCATTTGATGTTATAATAATTTTTGTCGTTAAAAAGATTGTATGTTTTATTTAAGAGTTGCAAAATATTCAATCTTAAATAATGGGCGCTTAGCTCAGCTGGGAGAGCACCTGCCTTACAAGCAGGGGGTCATAGGTTCGATCCCTATAGCGCCCACCATATGCTGGTGTAGCTCAGCAGGTAGAGCAACTGACTTGTAATCAGTAGGTCGGGGGTTCAATTCCGTCCACCAGCTCCAAGGTCAGCTTAATTAATAAGCTGACCTTTTTTATTGTCTAGGTAAGTAAACTTTCCTAGCTACTCTTACCCACCCTAGCATAAACCTACCTGTTATTTTAGTGGATAATATGCTGTACCCAAGACAGGTTCATCATTTATTGACATAATGATATCTAATAATGAATTTTTAAATAAAATTTGACATATTTAGCTGGCTTATATATAATGTTAATACTTTCTAATTGTGTGGGGGGGGATACTTTTTTGTCAAGGTTAAATATGGTTATTGCGGATAGCGATATGGCCTATACCGAACGCTTATCTGCCTGGTTTATGAGTAACTACCCAAACAGGTTAAATCTTGAAATATATACACAAAAGGAATTACTCTTGGATTGCCTTACCAATAATGAAATTTACCCAGATATCATCTTGATATCATCTAAACTTATGCCTTCAGACAAAAGTAGTCTTAGCTGTGAAACAGTCATTATATTGTGTGATAGTAGTACACCAAATGAATTTGAACAGTGTTATTGTATAAATAAGTATCAACCTGCTGATAAATTATTTAATCAAATAATAGACTATTATTATGAAATGCGTGAAGATGCAGTACACATTATCAGGGGTAACAGCAAAACGAGAATTATAAACATTTTCTCTCCCCAGGGGAACTCCGGAAAAACCACAATATCTGCTATTTTCGCTCGTGAACTTGCACGCCTTGGGTTTAAAACCTTATACATAAGTTTCAGGAGCATTAACTGCACAAACATCCTTCCTCTTACCGAAAATACGCAGAACAATTTCTCAAAGCTAATATATTATATAAAACAAAATAGCAGCAACCTGAGCATAAAAATCAGCACTCTGGTATCTTATGATCAAGAAACATCACTATCTTACCTTTTAACACCTGACAGTTGCCTTGAGCTTGACGAACTTAACCCACAGGATATCTCCAAACTCCTTTTGGAAATTACCGCCTCGGGAATTTATGATTATATTGTTACTATTACTGATACTTCATTGACCCATAAAACTCTGACCCTTATGGAATGTGCCAATGTTGTATTGATACCAGCAATAGCATCCAGACATCTATTGGGCAGATTGAATTTTTTAGAAAAGGAAATAAAGAAAATTCGATTAACTTATCACCCTGAGATTTCAGATAACTTTTTGATTCTATTAAACAAATCTTTTGAGGATGTGGATACCACTATATACCCATACCCAGTTCTTGCATGTTTACCCAACCTCGAAAAGATAGAAATGGAAAAACATATTGTAACAAGTAAACTTGAAGGCTATATAAAACCTGTTGTAACCAAACTTATTAGCTTAATGGATGCAGGAGATCTATAATGGACATACATATAATTACTGATGAGCTTAATAATAACATATCGCAAAACTTGGATGTGATGAAAGATTATTCTGATGACGATATTCTTCAGCTAATTGAGCAAACTGTCTTTGAAAAAGGCAGAGAAGTATACCTTAGCTCAGAAGATAAGCATAAGATTATTATTTCGATTTTTAACTCCAAAAGACGCCTTGATATAATACAACCTTTATTAGATGACGATTCTGTTACCGAGATTATGATCAACGGACCTGACGATATATTCATTGAAAGAAACGGTCATATCTACAAAACTGATCTTAGGTTCAGCCACGAAGACAAGCTGTACAATATTATCCAAAGTATAGTGTCAAAAGTAAACCGAACTGTAAATGAGTCTTCTCCAATTGTTGATGCCCGGCTTAAAGACGGCTCAAGAATAAGCATTGTTCTGCCACCAGCAGCGCTTAACGGTCCTGTACTTACAATTCGGAAGTTTCCCCAAAAGCCTTTAGCGATGGAAAACCTGATACAACTTAAAACTATTACCGACGAAGCGGCTGTGTTCCTTAACACTCTAGTTCGCGCCAAGTATAATATATTTATATGCGGAGGCACAGGATCCGGCAAAACTACATTTCTAAATGCACTATCAAATTTCATACCCTGTGATGAAAGAATAATTACAATTGAAGACTCGGCGGAGCTTCAAATATCAGGTGTAAAAAACTTAGTTCGCCTAGAAACACGAAATCCTAACACCGAGGGAAAGGGTGAAATTAGCATTCGTGACCTGATACGTACGTCCCTTAGAATGAGACCTGATCGAATTATTGTTGGCGAAGTAAGAGGTGCCGAAGCCCTTGACATGCTGCAAGCAATGAACACAGGTCATGACGGTTCCCTATCCACAGGTCATGCAAATTCCAGCAGAGATATGTTATCAAGATTAGAAACAATGGTTTTAGTCGGCGCATTGCTGCCACTAGACGCAATAAGGCAGCAAATAGCCTCTGCCCTTGATATAATAATTCAAATAGGCAAGCTACGAGACATGAGCAGAAAAGTTCTTGAAATTAGTGAAATAGTTGATTATAAAAATGGTGAAATAGTCCTAAACCCTCTTTTTGTCTTCAAAGAAAACGAGTTGTCTGAAAATGATGAAATCGAAATATTCTCCGATACAAAATCTTACTTCAAATCAGGTTCCGTCATAGGACAACTTACAAAAACAAATAACAGCTTGCGCAACAACCTTAAACTTAAGATGGCTGGATTTTACTCTAAGGAGGGTCACCTATGATTATCATTGTAATAGTGATTATCTGCGCAACAGCAGTAATTATTTTTAAGACTTCAAATATCGGTAAAAGCGTTAGGTTTGCACATTTGTCTTATCTTTTTGAACGCAAAAGAAAAAACACTACAAACAATGTGGCAAAAGTCAACTATAAAACTTACAGCTTTACATTCTGGGAGTATTTAAAGTATCTTGCTTTTGCATCCATTGTACTTTATCTTATAGGTTACCTTTTTTTCAGGAACTCCTTCTTAAGCTTTGGCTTATGCCTGTTTTCTTTCTTATATCTCCCTGTTAAAAGGAAAATCATTATACTTAAGCAAAGGTCAGAGCTTGAGTTACAATTTAAAGATATGCTTCTATCTGTGTCCTCATCTTTATCGGCAGGTCGCTCAGCAGAGGGAGCCTTTAGCGACGCTCTAAACGAATTAAAGCTTCTTTATCCCTATGATAATTGCCCTATAATACAGGAACTACAAATAATCATCAGAAATATCAGTATAAATGAACCGCTTGAGAAATCCCTCGCTGATTTTGCAGAGCGCTCTGGTATAGAAGACATAACAAGCTTCAGTGAAGTATTTTCAATATGTAAAAGCACAGGTGGTAATCTTGTAGAAATAATACGAAATACTGCTTCTGTAATAAATCAGAAAATCGATATAAAAAACGAGATAGAAGTAATAATTGCTGAGAAAAAACTGAGTCAGAAAATTATGAGCATGATGCCCTTTGGGTTGCTTTTGATGATATCATCAGGCTCTCCAGACTATATTTCACCACTTTTTAGCCCTAAGGGAAATGTTGTAATGGTCATAGTACTATTATTATTAGCCATCTCCTACTTTTTAGGAGCAAAAATTATGGATATTGAAGTCTAAAGATTAGACAAAAGGAGGTTTTGAACAATTGTATATACTTTTATCTGTTGAGATTTTGCTCACTGTCCTGCTTTTCTTTCTGGCAGGTAGAAGATATGATTCTCATATGAAGATACTATCTGAAAGCTTATTATACCCAACGACAATTAACAAAAATTTAAATTATTATGGTAAAGCTGGTGAACAACACACTAAGAGTTTATCTGTCAAAACTATCTTTGCAAATGATAAAAGCTGTACTAGCATTATATTTCTTCCTATTGGTCTGCATTTTTTAAAATTAATAAATCATAAGTTTTCATCAAAATATGAAGGAAGGTTGGAGTTAAAACTGAAAAACCTTTCAGGTCCGGGACAGAGTCGCAAATTTCTTGAAATACACATGGCAAAAAAAATAAACATTCTTTTATTTACATCAATTTTCATTACTTTCGTTGCTACTCAAATTAAAATTGATAAATTCTTTATTGTTTATTGGGCTGCTATTTTATTGCTACTGTTTTACATAACCGATAAACAGTTAGACAAACAGATAAAAGAAAGAAAACAAAAGATGCAGATTGAATTTCCCGAGTTCTTAAACAAGCTGGTGCTTTTAGTTGATGCAGGACTCTCTGTACAGGTAGCATTGAGAAAAATTATCAGAGACAACAAAAAGATAAACCCTCTATATACCGAACTTGGTTATACTCTTAATGATATTAACTCCGGCAAATCAGAAGCTGAGGCTTTTGAGTTGTTCGCAAGACGCTGTTGTATTCATGAAATCACAGCTTTTACAGCTGCCTTACTCCAAAACATAAAAAAAGGTAACCGCGAGTTTGTACCCATCCTTAGGGTGCAAGCTGTTTCATGCTGGGAGAATAGAAAAAATATTGCCCGCAAACTTGGTGAAGAAGCCTCTACAAAGCTTGTTTTTCCCATGATTATTACCTTCATTGCTATTTTAATAATGGCAGTAACTCCGGCATTATTCCAAATAAACTTCTAACCGGTAGGGACAACCATTAAAAAATATAAAATCAAAAATGAAAGGGGGGATTCATTTGACTGGACTTAAAAAATTGTTTAGAAAGCAGGATGGTATAGGCACTGTTGAAATAGTAATTATTATCGCTATTTTAATCGGTCTGGCATTAATATTCAGGACTCAGATTTATTCCTTTGTAAATCAGATTTTTGAAAAGATCTTTGGCGAAGCCGGTAATGTAATAAGTGCACCTACCGGCAGTGAAATGCAGCATAATGTAATTGGTCAATAATTTGATTATCATCCAGAAAGTCACCAAGTGATTTTTTGATGAAATTCAGCTATTTTTAAGTTTTATGAGTCTTCTTAAAAAACTGGATGATCATAATGATTTAAAACTATGGAAGCAAACCGCTTTATTTTGCAGGGAGCGATTTATATGGCTTTAGAATCTTTAAAAAAATTTAATATCAGTCTGACAAGTAACGACGGAAAACGTTTACTAGTTTTTGAAGCAGCTTCAGCAAATTCCGACATTTCACTTATAGACTACCAACTTAAGATGCTTTCCCATAATCCACAGGGCTATATTATTCCAGCAGAAATCTTAAGGCTAGATAACACTGTTTCAATTGCTTTTAACGTGTCAACTCTGATTCCGATTTCAGAATTGTTAAAGAATAAGATTAGTATAAACATCATATGGAATACACTATATGAAATGGTTACTAATATAATTGACAGCAGAAAACTTCTCCTTTTTGAAAGGAATTTTGTTTTGGATGAAGAATTTATATATATAGATGGTTCAAACAAGATAAAATTGTTGTATCTTCCTGTCGCTACAAAGGAAGAGCAGCCAAATGAGTACCTTGAGAACTTTATATTGCGGTTTTTATCCAGAGTCACCCATATTATTCCCGAAGGTGATGAATGTTTTAGAAGAACAACTGCTTTAGTTAAAAGCGACAATTTTAACCTAGACACACTTCATGGATTGTTGAGGAACTATCTGCTTCAAAAAAATCAACAAAGCAATAATCCATTAATAGAGCCATGTAATGTTAAACAATCTAATGTAAGTGAAAAAGATACATATGACAAAAGAAGCTCTCTTTTAATGCGTACTCTTGGAGTATTTTTACTGTCACAGGTAGCAATCGCCGGTATATCGGTAGCTGCTGAAAGGTATATGGACAAAGCTGGTCTTTCCCAGATCAGCAGGTACCTCCCAATAGTTGTTTTTATAATGTGTGCGGAGTATGCAATATATAGACTTTTTCTTCAAACAAGAATTTCTGCTGCAAAAGAAATAACGCAAGTTGATAGTGGTTCCTCTACGCTACCAAATCCGGTCAAGGCTAATGATAGTTATGCTGCAAATGATAGTCAACCCCTACCACCTGACATTGAAGGTAAAAGCATAGCTCTACCCAATAATCAAAGCAGCATGCAAAGTGATAATCATAGCATTGACTCAGATAAGCGGGATCTTTCAAAAAGCCGAGATTCAACCATCTTCAGTGATGAAACCACCTTGTTGGGTTACACAGGTGATTTAAAAGCATGGCTTCAACATGATAATGAAGGTGAGCTTTTGATGACAGAACTAAAAGAAGGAAGCTTTCTTATTGGTCGCAGTGTAGATCTTGCCGATATGGTCATCCCTGCAATATCAGTAGGCAGAATACACGCCAGAATAATTACAAGAGACGACGATTTTTACCTCATTGATGAAGACTCAAAAAACGGTACTTTTATAAATAATATTAAAATTGACCCAAAGAGAGAGTACCAATTAAAAAATGATGATATAATTACATTTGCAAACATGGAGTACACATTTATAAAATAAAGTTAAGAAAGGATGTTGTTTATGAATAAGGCTATTTTAATGGGGAGACTTACAAGGGATCCAGAACTGAGGTATACTTCAGCTAGCAACATAGCTGTATGCTCGTTTACTCTTGCAATTGATAGACCTTTCAAAAAGCAGGGTGAGGAACGTGAAACAGACTTTATACCAGTAGTCGCTTGGAGAAACACTGCTGAATTCTGTTCAAAATACTTTACTAAAGGGTTACGAGTGGCAGTAGAAGGAAGGATCCAGACAAGGAACTGGGATGATGCTGAAGGAAAAAGACATTATGCTACTGAAGTTGTAGCTGATCAAGTTCATTTTGCAGACGGAAAGAAAGAGGGCAGCACAGATTTCTCAAGGGGTCCACAGTTTGACTCAGGCAATGATTTTCCGCCAATAGAGGACGATACCGATCTTCCGTTCTAATCTATGGACAAGCCGCAGCAAGCATTGGGTCGCTCCTTGGCGTTGCCCGAATTATTCTGCAGTAAAATTGTTGACAAAAGCTTGGTGGATTATTCCGTTTACACTAAAGAATATTCACTTCCAGACAAACAAAAAAAGTGGGTCATTCCCACTTTTTTTGTTTGTCTATATCTTGTTATTTATTTTTAGATCATTACCACTTACTCATGAATAAACATACAAGAATGCGTAATGAGGGTCATTAATCTTTTATTTTTAAACCTGTACGCGCCCTTTGAGCTTTGAAGATTCATATATTGCAAGCACCAGGTCTACGCATTTACGAGCAGATTCCCCAGTTATATAAGGCTCTCTGTCTTCATGCACGGACATGATAAAATCCTTTACAATGAAATAATGGGAACCTAAATCTATATTAGATGGGTCATTTGCTGAGGATACCGCTTCCATGTCATCCTCATCTAATGAAGTTATTATAACCTCATCCCCTTCTCTTTTGTGCAAGGTAGTTCTACCATCAACATACAGTATTGATCCCTTTTCACACTCAATCCTTATAAGATCGCCCTCAGGACCAGTTTCAGGAATATTTGAAATAGTAGTGCCCATTACAACACCCTTAGCACCATTTTTAAACTCTAGCAAAGCAACCGCCGTATCTTCAACTTCAATATCTCTGAGTAGTGCAGTAGTAATTGCTTGGACATATTCAACATCGCCGGTAAGCCAACACATAGCGTCTATAGCATGAATACCCTGATTCATCAGACATCCGCCACCATCTAGCTCCCATGTACCGCGCCACGCTCCGCTTTTATAATACTGAGGTGATCTGTATCCCCTGTATTGACATTCTACAATGGTCATTGGTCCTAATTCACCACTGTCCAAGATCTCCTTTGCTTTTATAAGTCCGCTTCTGGTTCTATTGGGAAACACTACGCCAAGTTTGACATTGTGCTCTCTCGCTGTTTCAATCATCTTGTCCATTGCAGCTTTATTAATTTCCAAAGGTTTTTCACACAATACATGCTTGCCTGCCTTTGCACTTTCAGTTGTAATTACACCGTGCAATCCACTAGGAGTACAAACACATACTGCATCTATATCTGTAGATTTCAACATTTGTGTGTAATCCATGTATACTTTTTCGACATTATATAGTTTTGCAAAAGCTTTTGCCTTTTCCTCATTGCTACCACCGCACACAGCAACAAGTTCTGCTCTTTTATCAAGTTTAATTGAATCTGCATGGGACTTTGCAATCATACCGCACCCAATAATTCCAAACCTTACTTTTTTCATCGTAAAGCCCACCTTTGTTAAACAATATAGGTCGATGCTGCTGTTGCGCCTCCACGACCAGTCCAGTTAGTGTGGAAGAACTGACCACGAGGTTTATCCAAACGCTCATAAGAGTGTGCTCCAAAATAGTCTCTTTGAGCCTGAAGCAGGTTAGCCGGTAGTCTCTCGCTTCTGTAGCCGTCGAAGTAGCATAGAGCTGAGGCAAATGCTGGAATTGAAATACCATTCATCATTGCTGTTGCTGCTACTCTTCTCCAGCTTTCCTGAGCCGCTTCTACTCTTTCTTTAAAGAACGGATCAAGAAGCAGATTGTTAAGACCAGGATTTTTATCAAAAGCTTCTTTTATTTTGCTAAGGAATGCTGATCTGATTATGCATCCTCCACGCCACATAAGAGCTATTCCACCATAGTTAAGATTCCAGCCATAAGTTTTTGCAGCTGCCATCATTAAGCTATAGCCTTGTGCATATGACACCATCTTAGACGCATAAAGTGCATTTTTGATATCTTCAATAAATGCTTTTTTATCCCCCTCAAACTTTGGTTTGGGTCCAGCAATAACCTTTGAAGCTGCTACTCTTTCTTCTTTCAATGCAGATAGACAACGTGCAAAAACAGCCTCACCTATTAATGTAAGTGGAATTCCTTCGTCAAGCGCTGTAATAGCAGTCCACTTTCCTGTGCCCTTTTGTCCTGCAGTATCAAGTATTTTGTCAACAATAGGCTTGCCATCTTCATCTTTGAACGCAAGAATATCGCGAGTTATTTCAATCAAATAACTGTCAAGCTCACCTTTATTCCATTCCTTGAAAACTTCATGCATTTCATCTGCCGACATACCAAGAAGTTCTTTCATCAGCTGGTAAGCTTCACAAATAAGCTCCATGTCTCCATATTCAATTCCGTTATGAACCATTTTAACAAAGTGACCGGCGCCATTTTCCCCAACCCAGTCACAGCACGGACTTCCGTCTTCAACTTTTGCTGCAATTGCCTGTAGAATCGGTTTTACATACTGCCATGCGTCAACAGATCCGCCTGGCATAAGACTAGGACCTGTCAAAGCTCCTTCTTCACCACCAGACACACCTGTACCGATATAAAGTAAACCTTTGCTTTCAACATATTTTGTACGCCTTATTGTATCTGGAAAATGAGAGTTCCCACCATCAATAATTATGTCTCCTTTTTCAAGATGAGGTATAAGCAATTCGATAAAATCATCAACGGGTTGTCCTGCTTTAACCATCAGCATAACCTTACGAGGTTTTTTAAGAACAGAAGTCAGCTCCTCTATCGAACGTGCTCCTACAATGTTTTTCCCCTTAGCCCTGCCATTTATAAAATCATCCACTTTGGAAACTGTACGGTTATAACATGCTACTGTAAAACCTTTGCTTTCCATGTTTAATATTAAATTTTCACCCATAACCGCAAGACCAACAAGACCTATGTCTGCTTTACTCATACTATTTTCCTCCTTGTAAATACTTAGATTTTATTATACCAATATACTGCTCAAAATCAAACCAAAAAATGTTACTCATTCTTAAATTCACTTCCACGGTGGAGTCTCGGGTAAGAAACTCAAAAATTCTTTAATTAAAGCATCTTCATAGCTGCCTTTATATTCTCCGTTTATAAATCGGTCGAAAGCTTCATCATAAAATCTCTGCCAAGATTCATCTTCTTTTCCGGGAATAATAGGATAAAACAGGACATTATTTGCCCTAGCTGCATTCATATCGCCAGCAGCATCTCCAACCATAAGAACTTTTTCATCCTCATATCTTCCCTGCTTTGCAAACTTCAAATGTTCTTCCTTTTTTCCCATTTCCTGTCCTGCTATAACTTTCACATATTTTGCAATGTCATGTTCTTCCCACTCGCGAACAAGAGCCTCACCGGGGGTAGCAGAAACAACAATAATATCAGCATGAACTTTCATTTTATCAAAGCTCTTTTTAGCATAGGGAAAAGGCGGAACTCCTCTTACGATTTTTTCAACAGTCTCATTAACAGCATTTGACCACTTCAAAGCTCGACTTAAAACTTCATCGCCTGTTTTGGCAACTACTAATTCAAGCGCTGGATTCCCCAGTTTTGATTCGGTTTCTACCCACTTGCGTAACGAATCAACATTCGGACTTTTGAAACCTCGATTTTGAGCTTCACGTCTATCATCAAGCAAGTCAAACACCATCAAAAGAGCTGGGAATCTGTTTATTCCTCTCCAACGAGAATAAAGGTTAACGAATTCAGCTGCTTCCCTTGCATATTTGGATACTGCCTGCAATTCCCATTCGTTAATAATATTCGGTATGAAACACTCCTTGTGCTTTATTTCCATTGTGTCAAAAGCACACCCATCCGAATCAATACCAATTAGAAAATCCTTATCTTTTTTAAATTCCTTTAACAAAAAAGCGGGATCTTTCACGCTATACCTCCTTCAACTATTTATAATCATATAAATTTATCTTATATGCTATCATAAATAGCATTTTACTTCCATCTTATCTTATGCAATTAAATAATTTTTAAAAAAATATAAAATAATTGTATAAAACTAATTTCTTGGGTTAATAATATTACTGACCTCACAAAATACATTTTGACCCCCTTTACATTACGGTTAGCCGCAACGGCTAACCGCTTTTTTTTCGCTAGGGAACCTTATGGTTCCCTTCGACGGATGCTCCGCATCCAAAAAAAACCTCCTTAAAGCAGCAAAGGAGCTTCCCCTTTGCAATCCCCATTGTCTAGGAAAGTATACTTTCCTAGACAATGGGGATTGAATTATCGCAACTTAATGTCGATGTGGTTTCCCAAAACGTTTTTTAAGCTGCATAACGCATAATATAATTATTGAAAGTGCTGTAATTAGAAGACCGGTATAAAAATACTTCGGCACAAACACTAATTCAATCTGATGTTCCCCTGAAGAAACATCAAAGCTTAAAAGTCCATTATCAATTGCTTTTGTTTCTACTTCCTGATTGTCAACCTTAACATGCCACCCTTCATTAAAAGGTGTTGTTATCAGCACAATACCTGAGTTTTCCGCATTTATTCTTCCTTTAATTTTGTTATTTGAGAAACCCTCTATTTCTAGGGGGGTTTTTCCGATCTGAAATATTGCCTCTTCAAATTGGGGAATATTCAAGCTAGAGGCATATAGCTGAAAGCTGCCTGATTCTTTAGCAGATTTATTAAACTTTAGATTAAGCTCAAGTGTAGCCCCTGCTTTACAGAATCCAGCATTTATAATTGTGGACCTGCTTGCGTTAAAGTCAATCCTTTTTTCTCCCAGCATGATAAAACCATTATCAATAACATTAGCAGATGTTTTCAGATAAAGATAAACTTGGCTGTCCTCCTCTACTTTAACCTTTATCCTTGCTGTAGACTCAGTGTCAATATTAGTACGTTTGAAATTGTAATACCTTGTACCTGAACTACTAAAAGTCATGTTACTATGCATACCATGAGCTATTTCAAGTGGAGCAAATATATCTTTTATACCACATATTTGACCTGTAAAATTATTTTGCCCATCAAAGGGATTTGACCACCCACTGCCAAACTTCTCAAGCTCCGAAGGCACCATAAATCCTAAAGGTAATGCATACGGATTTTCATAAACGGTTATTTCATCAGTGGACTCAATTTGTCTATATATGCGCTCGTCAATAACTGGTGAGCGATGAATCAAATACTTTATTCCAAATATAGAGTCTGTGAGTATTGTGGACCCCTCATACTTAAAACTATTTATACTATTACTGTGATATCCTAGGTTCTCCATCATTTTGACCGGTTTTTCGGGAAATGTAGATGAAAATATAGATATTCCATGATAGTTATAAAGATTAGGATCATTTGTGGTCTTAGGCGGTAATACTTCCATTCTGAAAAAATCATTATTCTCTTTGGAAAGCTTTGCAACCTGCTGTCGGATTTGAGCAACTTCAACACCACTTGAATAGCCGTCTCTTAATGTAAAACCCTCTGACATGTTAACTTCTAAAATTCCCACAATTGAACTTAATGTTATTTCAAATATAACTGCCAATAAAAATAGCAGCTCAGGCCTTTTCAGTTTTGAGTTTGACCCCTTTTTTACGGTAAGCACTGCTGCATACATGATAACGATTACCAAACTGGCATATAATGAATAAATTTTGATGGAAATATCATCAAATTTTTGTGTAAGCACAATTAATATAAGCACTGCTGAGGCAAATGCCCCAATCTGCCTTTTTGTAAGCTCACCAAGTCCTCTTAATCCCTTGTAACCTATTGAAGCAATTAAAAAAATATAGACAAAAGAGAATCTGTGGGGCAGCTGATTCGGGTAATGAAACCCATGCCAGATGAAATTGAGCATGTTAATGTTAAAACTCATGATCAAAACAAATACCAGACCAATATTGAGGAGTTTTTCTTTAAGACTGACGCTGCTTAAGAAAAAATAAGCAGGGACAAGAATTAAAATTACTATTCCACAATATAAATTCGGCATTCCTTCTCTTATTGCAGGAGAAGCCAGAGTAAAATGCCGCGTAATAAAGTCAAAATAATCAAAGAAGTGGGTGAATGTTTTAGGAAAAACGTCTCCCACTGCAGAAGTATGTTTTAGTGCAAAATATGTTGGAAGCAGCAATACTGCTGAAAATCCTCCAGCTAATAATGAAAACCCAGCAAATCTAGCACTTGTTTTAATCAACGGTTTTACAGGTCTTGCATGATTATATTGAAAATAGCATACTGGGAAATAAAGCGCGCTAAAAAAGCATATAAAAAACGCTATGTAAAAATTAGAAATAAGTGCTATAGCAAGTGTAATGCAATAAAAAACACCGCTCTTATCTCGAACCATTTTAACAAGCCCAAGAATAACAAGCGGCAAAAGATATAGTGAGTCCATCCACATTATGTTCCAAAAATAAGAAATAACAAAACCTGAAAGTGCATATAGCACAGAAAACGCTACAGTGTACAGATTCTGCTCGCGATGAACACCCTTAAGATAATAATTAAAGCATGCTCCGGCAAGCCCAACCTTTAATAGGGTAAGAAAAAGTATAGCCTCAGTAAGATAAGCTTTTGGAAACAGAACTGTCAATATATTAAGGGGACTTGCCAAGTAATATGCAAACTGAGGAAGATAACTTGCACCAAGGCCACCCGACCATGAATACAGAATACCTGAAAACGATCTGATTCTATCCTGCAAATCCGATATAAATGGCGCATATTGATGATAGAGGTCTACTATCAGAATGTCCCATTTCCCAAAAGGAAAAATAAGCTGACATATAAAAGCTATTTCCAGAATACATGCAGGAATTAAAAATGATAATAGAGAAATATAATTTTTCTTTATAAATGAGGATATTAAGCGAAGTCCACGCCCAAGGGTGCGCTGAGTTTGAGGTCCTCCAGCTTTAAATAGTCCTGTACATTTTAAAATATTTATGTTCAATCGCAAAAAAGATGCTCCTTTAATAATGTTACTTTAAATTCTCCGGGTTCAAGCCTTCTAGCTCATCGACTACGAAAATTCCGTCTTTACGAATCAAGCGATCATCAAACCATATTTCTCCTCCACCATATTCAGGTCTTTGAATAAATACAAGATCCCAGTGAATCGCTGAATTATTCCCATTGTCACAAGCTTCGTAGCAGCTGCCCGGCGTAAAATGAATGCTTCCTTTTATCTTTTCATCAAACAGTGTATCCTTCATTGGTTTTTCAATATAAGGATTTACACCTAATGAAAATTCACCTATATACCGTGCGCCTTCATCAGTATCAAGTATCTTGTTTATCTTTTCATTATCGTTTGATGTGGCTTTTACAATTTTACCATTGTTAAATTCAAATCTTATGTTTTCAAAAGTGTTACCCTGATAAACAGCAGGAACATTGTAGGTAATGTACCCATTTACAGAGTTTTTTACAGGTGCTGTATAAACTTCACCATCGGGAATATTTCTTTTACCGTCACACTTAACCCCCGGTAAATCTTTTATAGAGAATGACAAGTCAGTTTCTTTTCCTGTTATTCTTACCTTATCTGTTTTTCCCATTAAGTCCACTAGGCTGTCCATTGCTCTGGACATTTTGGAGTAATCAAGATTACACACCTTAAAATAAAAGTCCTCAAACATTTCAGTTGCCGTTCCGGCAAGCTGAGCCATTGAGTGATCAGGGTATCTTAGCACCACCCATTTTGTTTTCTTAACTCTAATTTCATGATGTACAGGATGCTGATAATGCTCCATGTATATCTTCATTTTGTCCGGAGGCACTGCACTCATTTCACTTACATTCTGCCCGGTGCGAAGACCAATATATGCATCCATCTCACTCATTCTAACCGCTTCATATTTAGCCATGGACTTTATTTGCTCTTGTGTGCACTCACTTAAAAGTACTCGATCCAGTTCATTGTTTTTTATGTTAAGAAACGGTATCCCACCTGCTTTATAAGTCTCCCTAATTAGTTCTTTTGTTAGAGGCACTTCATTTCCAATATCATCTATAAGAATTTTTTCTCCAGGCTTTATGCTGCACGAATAATTAATCAGGTTTTTTGCTAATCGCTCTATTCTAGGGTCTTTCATAAAAACTCTCCAATCTATTCTTTATTATCACAAAGTCATTTGACTCCCTAAAAGCATCAAGATAGACTCATTAAACTTCACCAGTAGCTTTTTGTATTTTATGAATCATATTGCATAAATTTAGGACACTTCGTATATTTATAACAATTTCTTAAGCTCATCAAGTGTTCCCTTATAAACTGTAAGTGCATCTTCAATAGGTTTAGGCGTAGTAAGATCAACTCCCGCCTTTTTCAGAAGCTCAATTGGATAATCAGAGCTTCCGCTCCTTAAAAAGTTCTTATACCTGTCTACAGCAGGTTTTCCTTCACTGAGAATCTGTTGAGATAAAGATACTGCAGCTGAAAAGCCAGTAGCATATTTGTATACATAAAAGCTTGAGTAAAAATGTGGTATTCTCGCCCATTCCATACTTATATCTTCATCAACAATGATATCTTTCCCAAAGTAACGCTCATTTAGTTCACGGTAAATACTGCATAATGAGTCAACTGTAAGTGCCTCGCCCCGCTCCATTTTTTCATGTGTTACTTTCTCAAACTCCGCAAACATCACCTGTCTGAAAATAGTTCCACGAAATTCTTCAAGATAATGATTCAAAAGATATGCTTTTTCATTTTTATCAGTAGATTTCTTTAATAAGTAGTCCATCAGCAAAAGTTCGTTTACTGTAGAAGCCACTTCTGCAACAAATATTTTATACTGACTATAAATATACGGTTGTGTCATATCGGTATAAAAGGAGTGCAAAGCATGCCCCATTTCATGAGCTAAGGTAAACACATCATTTATACTACTCTGATAATTTAACAGTACATAAGGATGAACTCCATAAGCGCCCCATGAGTATGCGCCACTGGTTTTCCCTTCACTTTCATGCACATCAATCCATCCACTTTTAAATGCACTCTGAAGATAGGAAAGATATTCATCTCCCATAGGATAAAGCGCTTTTTCTACTGTTTCTAGTGCTTTAGCATAAGGAATATCTTCTTTGGGCTGATCTACAATAGGCACATAAAGATCATACATATGAAGCTCATCTAGTTTCAATACTTTTTGCCGGAATTCTACATACTCATGTAAATGTCCAAGGTTGTCGTTTATTGTTTTTATCAGGTTGTTGTATACATCTTTTGATATGTTGTCGTCATCAAGTGAAGCTGTAAGGCACGAATCATACTTTCTTGCAACTGCAAAAAATTTGTTCTTTTTAAGGTTAGCGTTCAAAGAAGCAGCCAAAGTATTTCTATGGCTTTTATATACGCTGTAAAGTGCTTTGAATGCGTCATGTCTAACTCTTCGATCTCTGCTCTCCAATAATTTGATATAGCGTCCTTTTGTGACTTCTACCTCATCCCCACTTTCATCTTCAATAAAAGGGAACTTGATATCAGCATTATTGAACATCGTAAAAATATCCTTAGGTGACATTGCCATTTCTGTAGCCTGTGCCAGAAGCTCCTCTTCCCTCTCGGATAAAATGTGCTTCTTCTGTCTTAATATTTCTTTTAGAAATATTTCATATATTTTAAGCTCGGAGTCCTGGTTTATAAAATCAAACAATTTCTCCTCAGGTATAGCTATTATTTCAGGTGTAATGAATGAAACGGCGGTATTTACTTCTGCATAAAGAGCCATTGCCCTGTCTGCAAGTGCTTGGTAGACTGAGTTGGCATTGTTCTCATCTCTTCTCATTCTGGCATATGCAAAAATCTTTTCAGTTAAGCATGCTAAATCATCGCAGTACTTAAGACAACTAAAAAGGGATTTTGAACTCTCCTCCAGCTTCCCTTTAAAATCAAGTATTTCTTTTGACATTTGACCAGCCTTTTTGTAGTCATCCTCCCAAAAAGAATCATCTTCATACATATCCTCTAGTTTCCACTTGTACTTTGCATCAATCTCTTCCCTTTTGGGAAGCTTGTTGTTTTTCTTTTTATCCATCATAATCACCCTTTTGCATAATACTTTTTACCGCATAATAGTGTTGGTACATCTCACCCATGTCGTTGCACAAAAATAATATTCTGCTCTTTTTCCTTCAAACAAAAATTTAAACTGGTACTTGAGCCAAGTATCCTGTTTTTATGCTTCCCTTATATAGGCAAGTTTACTTAATACATTATAATTCATTAAGATAAATTTTTCCACCTATAGTTACAATATTTAAATTCATTATAACCTTTACTCATTACAGTTCGCAGGTAGCTTAAGAGATATAACTTTTGCAATGTTAGGAAACATTAGCGAAATGTAGCTTAGAACAGAACACCTTTACTCTACGCGCTCTAGTACTTTATATAGAACTACTGCTGCCTCTGCTCTTGTTGATGTATCCTTAGGATCAATTGTATATTCTGTTCTCCCGTTAATTATTCCTTCCCCACATAATGATGCCATACTGTATAGTGCTTCCTCTGAAACAGAATTTCTGTCAATAAATTTATCAAGCACTGAAATATCATGATACGGCAACGGCTTATTGACAGCCATCGCTGCTTTTACAGCTATAGTTGCCATTTCTTCTCGAGTTATTACTTTATCGGGATAAAACATATTTTCGCTGTCACTTTCTACAATTCCAAAGTTTCTGGCTATTATTATTTCTCTATATGCCCAGTGATTTACCTTAACATCGAAAAAGTTGCCTACAGGTATATCATGAAGTCCAAAAGCCCTTACTACAAGAGCTGTAAACTCTGCACGGGTAATTGAATCGTTCGGAGCAAACAATTTATCTGTTTTTCCCCTGATTATACCTCTGCCAGCAAGATCCTCTATTGCATCTTTTGCCCAGTACAGCTCCCTTATATCATCAAAAGTAATACTTTGTTTGGTACGGGCATATACCTCATCACAATAATCGGAATCTCCACTTAAATTATAGGCCTTTAACCTGTAGTAGTACCGTGTGTCCGGCAAAAGGGTACTGTCAGTAAATGAAGTTGTATCCTTTGCAACCTTTTCCAAGACCCCAAAACCTCCAAAATACGTCCTTCGTTCTATTATAAATCCCTGCTCATTAAAAGAATTATCTTCCCACACTAGTGTTATCATTTTTGGGGATAGAACCTTAACATTCAAGTGAGAAGGCGGCATAGGAGCACCAGTAATAACTTCAATTTCATCACTTATTGACTGGCTCCCAAATTCATTGTTATGCGTTGCAATTCTATAAAAATATGGTATGTAGGGCTCTAAGCCTTCATCTATAAAGCTGTTAAGTCCAGAGGGCAGGAATGCTTTTGATTCCCACTGCCCATACTCTCCTTCTTTTCTTTGCACTTCATATTCAGCATTAATATTAGACTGTTCAGTCCATTGAATTAAAACTTTATCAGCAGAAACTATGTGATAGATAATATCTGAAGGTGATGAAGGTACAGATGTTTTAACAGTAACCTCTTCTGAAAATGCCGATCTCACTTCTCCTAAGACATTTTTTGTATATGCCGCTAACTTGTAATAATACCATGTATCCGGTTCCACTTTTGTATCTTGTGTGCTTTGTATATCCCTTCCTAGTGTTTTTATCATTGTCCATTGGCCGGACTCGCCTTTTTTTCTCCATAATTCAAAACCAGTCTCCCGGTCTGAATTATCCTTCCACGAAAGACTTATCAAAGAGTGAGAAACCACAACGGCATCAAGCTCTGTAGGAGCTTCAAGCACTTGACTTATAACAGAGACTTCTTCCGAATAGTTTGATTCGTTTTGGTGGGTCAATGCTTTCACCCTATATGTATATTTTGTGTTTGGAATTACCGACTCATCCGCCCATTGAATTTGATTTTCATAAACATATGCGGCTGTTATAAAGCTGCTTTCGCCAGTCTTTCTCTCTATCACAAATTCAGTTTCATCCGAATTATCTTTCCAGTTAAGACTTATTCTTTGAGGAGTAACCGCTATTGCAGTCAATTCAGAAGGCGCATTTAATTTGGTATACACCGCTTGACCTGCATCACCACCAGGATAAGGCGATGAGAACAAATAGGCACCCATTACCGCTCTCACTCTGTAAAAGTACTTTGAATTCGGTTCAAGACTAGTATCGCTATAATTAGTATCTCCACTTACTAATGATGCAATTTTTTCCCAATCACCTTCGTTGCCATCATCGTCGATAATTGCTTTTTTTCTCTCTACAATACTGTTATAGCTTCTGTATCCCGGATATGTCCACGACAAATCTATTTGGGTTGCTGAAACTGGAATTATTGTTAAAGAGTCTGGTGCATCTATTAGGTCATCCGTCCTTGCCGAAACAGGATTTGAAAACCCAAGCGAGTCTCCATACGGATTATATGCCTTGACCCTGTATGTGTACAAATGCCCTAAAGTTAAATTATAATCAATATGCGAATTTTTATTTGCCGATAAAACTGCTATTTCAATATAATCATCACTATCTGTTTTTCTTTCAACCTTAAATCCGGTCTCATTATTAGAATTATCCTTCCATTCAAGAAATATCGTATTATTGGAGAGCACAGTCATACTAAGCCCAGAGGGCGCAAATGGGCGTCCCATGGAAACTACTGCCTCTTTGCTTATGTCAAAATTATTTTCTGATTCCCAAGCAATTATCCTGTAAGTATACGAAGATGTTGCACTCGAAACAAATTGATCAGTATAAGATGTTGCATGATGGCTGAGGCTAGCAATATCAATATAACTTCCTTCACTGGATTTTCTCTGAACCTTAAGACTTGAAATGTTGCTTGTGTTGTTTTTCCACGATATTGTGACAGTAGCATTTGTGTTAACGTTACATACAATATCTTCCGGGGCTGCAGGTTTGGTTACCGGTTCAGATACATTGCTAAGCACACTATATCCTCCCCAACCTTTGTTATTCAACCTGTATCTATAAGTTCCTCCCTCTTTGGGGCTTTCAGTTATACTTTTTCTTTCCTTTGTCAGATGAGCACTTACCACCTGCCAATCACTCCATGTAACACCGTTATGCCTAGAACGTTCAAGATAGTAATTTGCAACATTCACATCTTCATCCCATGTGATTGTTGCAATTCCATTTTCTATGCTTGCAGTAATAACAGGCACTTCCACGGCTTTTAGAACTGCAGGCTCTGAAGGATCAGATTTATTTCCATAACCATCAGCTGAAATAATAGTATATTGAATACGCGAGTTTTCATCTAGAGCAGTATCATAGAAAGTATATGAGTTTGTTGATGCTCCAAGCTGAGTGATTTCTTTTCCATCATTTCTCATTATTATAGTTCTAGTGGCTGCATTTGAATTAGTTCTCCACTTTAGGGTAACTCGTTTACTTACCTGATTATATTCAATTGCCACATCAGTAGGTCTGAGCATTTTGGTGGTGCTTGCCTTTGTTATTGCCTCATCAACTATGTTTCTACCTGAATCCATAGCCACAATTCTGTATTCGTACGAAGTACCTGGTGTCAGTCTTTCGTCGGTGAAGGTAAGATAATTTCTATCAACATCAATATTAATAGTTCTAATTTGTCTATCGTCCCTGTAAATCGTATAGTAATAAGCTTTAGGAACCGAAGTCCAGTCAAGTTTTATAACCGTGTCAGTATTAGGCTTAACAGGAGCGGCCAAAATGCTAAAGGATGCATGCGCATTCAGCGGAATTATAGTTGCTACCAAAAATATGGTAACAAAGACAAACAATATTTTTTTTATATTAATTTTAGAAATTTTACGCATCTTAGCTCTCCTTCTATCTTCTTACATTGTCAGTTTTCATCTTGCTTACAACAGCCACAACTTACTCATAAATGAATTTAAAAGAATTCACTAACTATTTCGGTATTTTTATCAAATTTATTAAGGTCATATTATAAGAATTGAGGATGTTATATATTAATAGAAAATAAACAGGAAGTGACTACTTTGACATATTGGCTTGATGAATAAACAATTATCTCTAAATACTACTAGTTCCAACAAGGAATTGGAAATAATATACTCTTCTTGGGAAGTTGACAAAGCACAAAAATAATTATAAAATGTACTTTGTCAACTTATGCACCCATAGCTCAGCAGGATAGAGCGTCGGTTTCCTAAACCGCAGGCCAGGGGTTCGAATCCCTTTGGGTGCACCAACAAAAGCCGCTAATCTCTAAGGTTGCGGCTTTTGTCGTATACTAGTGTTGGTATAAATATAATGTATTTGACTACTATTGATGTGCAGAGATATCAAAAATTATCAATGATGTTTAAAAGATTGATTATGGTGGTGTGCAATGAAATTAATAAAAGGTACAAATGAATGGTTTATGAACGAAGCCTTGAAGGAGGCTACAAAAGCATATATAAAAGAGGAAATTCCAGTAGGAGCTGTGATTGTGAAGGATGGTAAAGTTATAGCCCGCGGTCATAATGAAAAAGAGCGAAGAAACAACCCACTTCATCACGCAGAGATGGCAGCTATCCAAAAAGCAAGCAAAAAGATTGGGTCATGGCGTCTTTATGGATGCAGCCTATATGTAACTTTAGAGCCGTGTCCCATGTGTGCTGGTGCATTAATACAATCAAGGGTCGACAGGGTAATAATAGGTGCCCCAGACCCGAAAGCAGGTGCTGTCGGGTCGGTTATTGACCTGTTGGCTGATGAACGATTTAACCATAAAGTTGATGTTGTTCATGGTATCCTTCAGCATGAATGCTCAAAGATATTGAAGGATTTTTTTGCAGATTTAAGAAGCAGGAAGTAAAATCAACTTCTCTTAACCTGTAATAAAACTTCATTTATAAAATTTTCAGCCATGAAAAACTGCGCCTCAGCATTTGGATGCAAGTCATCAGGCATATACTCTGCTTTATCTAAGCCTAGTATTTTAAGACCGTCTACATAATATATACTTGTATCTCCATGCTTTTTGAATATTTCAACCACATACAAAAGCATATTTCGCATTTCCATAAGTGTCATGGAGTTATCCCATACACGAGATCCTTCTCTTTTGGGACTATGAATCGGCGAAATCACAACAATTGGAACATCAGGGTTTTTATCACGAATAATATTAATCATTCCAATAACATTTGACTTAAAAGTTCTAGGCGAAAGTTCACCCTTATAGCAATTTATTCCCAATTTCAGAGTAATTATGTCAGCAGAAAGATCGCGTATCATCAACCCAATCATTGGATCGATCTTGCATTGTCCCCCATATCCAAGGTTTGTAAGGTGAAAATTATTTTCCCTAGCAACGATACCTGCCCATATAGTAGAAGGTGAACCGGCATCTTTAGAATGACTTATGGAGCTCCCATAATGCACCCATCTCTTTTTATCAATAAATGTGCGTTGTATTTGGGCATCATCATCAATTAGCACTTTTTCCAACACAAATGGAAATCTCGGGTCCAGCCATATTTCAATGTTTTTCATTCCAGAATCTATAGGTAAAAACTTAACTTCCTTGCTTTGCTCACATGTGTATTGTTCAATAAGCTTTCCATTTGAATAAACATCCATTTTCATGTTTTCAAAGAGTTCATAAAGCTTAAGTCCAATATTCAGTGAATCAGTTGTGAATGTAAGTCGGATTCCTGATGATTCGCCTGCTCTGTCAGATACATGTGGAAAAAAATCACTATGGTTGTAATCAATTCTCCACGGTCTGCACCATGCGTCATCAACCTGCACAGATACACTACCCTCAAATGAAAATACATTATCAGTATAACAATATTCTTTCAAATAAATCTCCCCTTTGTTTCAGCTTTCTTAAGTAGCTGTTTTCATAACTCTTTTGATACTACCTTCAGCATTTTTATCATGCTTCAGTTCCCATTGTATGCATCACCAAATCGCTTAAAAACATCTGTTTAGCTGTTACCTTATTTATGAGTGAACTAACATCGTCATTGAAATGGCAATGCACAACTACCCAAAAGTGTCTGTTGATTTTTACTTAAGCTATATGTTACAATATTATAGCAGTTATGAGCAAGAGTTAAAAGCAGCAATTAAAAACAATACAGACTTTTACAAAATATACATGCTTGACAACATCAGGCTTTGTGAGCGCGCGGGCAGAAGAATTAATTTTGCAAAGTTAACACTTTTTGCGCAGTTCTTTGAAAAAGCATTTTCCCGATTTGGCTGTTAAGGATTTCTTAGAAAGTATAATGTTGGGTACTGGAGATTTAATAGAATACGGAGAGTTGTCCGAGCGGCTGAAGGAGCTGGTCTCGAAAACCAGTGTACCGAAAGGTATCTAGGGTTCAAATCCCTAACTCTCCGCCAATTCATCAAGACCCGCGCCCGCAAGGCGCGGGTCTTGATGTTTTATATGGGTTGTGGGCTTCCGCTTAACTTATACACCCTACAAAATTGTACTTAACCTGTATGTTGTGCAACTTAATGCCGCATTCGTCGCATTGTTCGTGTACCGACACATGGTCTATAAGCTGATATGCCGTCGCCCGGTCGAGCCTGTCGATGGTGGCGCACTCCTTGAGTATTCCTAACCATCTTTGAATATCGGCTCTGCTGTTCCTGTTATCTTGAATATGATGCTGTAGATCGGACGCCTTGTCGTTTAGTTCGGTTATCTCGCGCTCGTAATCGGTTAGCATTTTCTTAAACAGGCTGTCCGGCACGTTACCTTTGAACTTTTCTTCAAACAACGCTTTGCTTGCGTCCTCTATAAACGATATGCGGCTTATCGCGTCGCGCAATGACTTTTCCTTCGCGGCGTTTTCGTTTTTACTCACTTCGCCCGAATATTCGAGCAGCCTGTCAAACAAACCCGCCTCGTCTTGTACCGCTGTTTTCACGTGTTGACATATCATTCTTCACTTCGGGACAACTTGTCCCGAAGTGATTCATTCGTACCGTTTTGCTTGCGATTTATATAACTTAGCGTACTTGCCGCTTGAGGCGATCAATTCGCTATGAGTTCCCGTTTCGGCGACCCGGCCGTCCTTCATCACTACAATCCGGTCAACCAATTTGCACAAGCCAATGCGATGAGAAATAATCAGCGCTGTTTTACCCTCAGCGGCTTTTATGAATTTCGTTAATATCTCGGTTTCAATCAGCGGGTCGAGAGCGCTTGTTGGTTCATCGAGCAGAATGATTTCGCTTTCCTTGAATAAACCGCGAGCGATGGCAAGCTTCTGCCACTGGCCGCCCGAAAGCTCTTTGCCACCAAACTCACGCCCCATCATAGCATCAAGGTTGTTTTCCACCATACCGGCATCGGATAGTGTGGCTTGTATCGCCGGGTCATCGTCTATTCGAGCAATATCGGATATGGCTACATTTTCACGCACAGTCAGGTTGTATGAAACGAAATCTTGAGCAATAGCGGATATACCAGCGTAAAAACTTTCTTTTGTGAAGTCTGTAATTGCTTTTCCATCGTACAGGATTTGCCCCTGCTCGGCGGGATATAGCCCAAGCAAAACCTTTGACAGCGTTGTTTTTCCGCTGCCGTTCTCCCCGAGAATGGCGATTTTTTCACCTTTACGGACAGCGAGGTTGATAAAGCTGAGCGCGTATTTATCACTGTTCGGATATTTGAAGCTTACATTTTCGAGCGTTATACTCTCTGCCAATCCAAGGTATCTGTTCCATGGTAGTTTGCATTTGGAGTGTAGATAACTTTACCATCTTTGATGGTTGTTTTGCCGTTTTCACCTTGCTGTACATTTAAGATTATTAATGTATCACCGTCAATGTCTGTATCATTGGCAAGTACATTAATGGTTGCTGTCTTATCTTCATTGGTCGACACGGTGTCATCCTCGGCAATAGGTGCGTCATTTACAGGATACACAACAATTTTCACCGTTGCGGTATCAGTAACTCCGGCTTTATCTGCTATTGTATAAGTCAGAATTTCTGTGCCATTCCAATCAGCATTCGGGGTGTACGTTATACTCTTACCGTCATCAGAAATTACAACAGTACCATTTTTATTGCCCGTGACCGCGGTTATTTTTATTTCGTCACCTTTAAAGGCAATATCAGGGTCGGTATCGTTATACAGCAAATCATATATTGTAAGAGATGTATCCTCGTTCATTGTTTTGTCTGCATCATCATTGGCTATGGGCGGTTCATTCACAGGATTGATTGCAATAATAATCGTTCCTGTGTCGGTAAGGCGCCTCGTATCTGCACCATCACCTGTATCGGTTACGGTAAAGATGAAGCTGTCATTCCCATCGTAAATTCCAGGATAAGGCTTATAACTCCATGTGCCATCAGGTTTTAAGGTCAATGTTCCCTTTTCAGGCAGAGTATCAACACTGAATTTTAGCTCATCGGTCGGGGTTTCAATATCGGTCGCGGTAAGTTTTCCTGTATATGTTATTTTTTCATCCACAGCCACAATTTTATCATCTGCTATCGGCGCATCATTTATCGGATTTACCGTTACTGTTATAGTTGCGGTATCATTTAAAAATCCATCACTGACCGTTACCTCAAAACTGTCTGTTCCATTAAAGTTTTCATTCGGTGTATAGGTATAGCTGCCGTCTGCGTTTATGGTTACGCTACCGTTTGATGTTTCCTTGGTTTCGGCTGTAAATGTCAGGGACTCGCTATCAACATCACTTGCCGTCGCTGTTCCGCTTATGGGCTTATCCTCATCGGTTGTGATCTGGTCATCATTGGCAACGGGTCGGTCATCTACCGGATTCACCGTCATGGTAACTGTGATTGTGACAGGTTTATCGTCGGGGTCACCATTATAAACTGTGTAGGTAAAGGTATCCTCACCATTATAATCCTGATTTGGCGTATATTTTATTTTTCCGTCGTCCGTAATCTCAACAGTTCCATGCTCACCTTGTGTTACTTCTGTGATTACCAATGTATGCTTGCCGTCCAGCACGTCAACGTCGATTTCATCTTTGGGTATATCGAATGTAATCGGCGTATCCTCGTCGGTTTCCTCGCTGTGGTCCACCGCTATCAAAAGATCGTTTACAGGTGTTATCGACACAGTAACGGTTGCGGTTGCAACTCCGCCATCTTCGTCCTCTACAATATAGGTGAATGAGTCTGCTCCGTTAAAGTGTAGATTTGGTGTATATACCGCCTTGTTTTCTACGATTTTAACAGCACCGTTTGACCCTTGTGTTACTGATTTTAGCACAAGGTCTTCTGTATCAGTTTCAATATCGGTATCATTTTCAAGTACATCAATAGTGATTGGGGTATCTTCATTTGTTGTAACACTATCATCCTTTGCAACAGGCAAATCGTTTATGGATTTTACTGTTATATACACCGTTGCTGTGGCTGTTATGCCCCTTTTATCTTGGATTGTATAGTCAAATTGGTCTGTTCCATGGAAATTTAGATCCGGTGTATATTTGACAGCATTGCCCAAATTTACTGCTACACCCCTTGACGGACCGTTAGACAGGCTTATAACCTCAAGCACTTCACCATATTCAGGCATAACAAGGTCACCGTCAAAGTCATTTGCCAGTACATCAATAGTTATTTCGAGGGAATCCTCATCAATTTCTATATTGTCGTCATTGGCTACGGGGTTGTCATCCACACTTTCAATTGTAACAGTAACCGTTGCACTTGCCTCTCCGCCATCTTTGTCCTCCACAACATAGCTGAAGGTATCCGTTCCGTAATAGTTGGGGTTAGGTGTATATACCGCCTTATTGCCTACGATTGTAACAGCACCGTTTGACCCTTGTGTTACTGATTTTAGCACAAGGTCTTTTGTCTCAGTTTCAATATCTTCATCATTTGCAAGTACATCAATAGTGATTGAGGTATCTTCATTTGTTGTAACACTATCATTCTTTGCAACAGGCAAATCGTTTACGGACCTCACCGTCATGTGTACAGTGATTGTTGCTGTTTCTCCTTCGTCGTTTTTGACCGAATAGGTAAAGGTATCCGTTCCAAACCAATGCTCTTCATCTTGGGTGTATTTTATTGTTCCGGCTGTGGCATCAACAATCTCAACTTTGCCATCAGCACCATCGGTCACACCGGTGATGACCAGTGTATGCTCTCCGTCAAGCACGTCAACATCAATTTTATCCTTCGGGATTGTGAACGTCCTCGGAACGTCCTCGTCTGTTGCCTCATTATGAGTTATCTCTATCAAAAGGTCATTTACATTATCAACAATAATCTTTACAGTTGCGGTATCAGTAAGCCCACCCTTGTCGGTTATGGTATAGGTTAAGGTTTCCTCACCGTACCAGTGTTCATTCGGTGTGTATGTTATACTCTTACCGTCTTCAGAAATTACAACCGTACCATTGTTATTTCCTATTACCTTGGTGATTTTTAGGTCGTCGCCTTCAAAGCCAATATCGGGGTCGGTATCGTTATCCAGTAAATCGGTTAAGTCAAGGGATGTATCCTCACTCATTGTCCTATCCGCATCATCATTTGCTACGGGCGGCTCGTTTACAGGGTTGATGGTTATAGTAACTATTCCTGTGTCGCTAAGGAGCGTCATGTCGTCTCCGTCACCGGTATCGGTTACGGTAAAGGTAAAGCTGTCTGTGCCTCCCCAAACACCTGTATTAGGCGTATAGCTCCATGAGCCGTTTTCACTAAAGGTCAAAGTTCCCTTTGTAGTATCCGTATCTAATGTGTATACCAAGTCTTGAGGCAAGGTTTCCACATCGGTTGCAGTAAGTTGCCCTGTGCATGTTGTTTTCTCATTCATTGAGATATTATAATCTTGCGTTTTTGGCGGTGTGTTTACAGGGCGTACGATAACATTAACAATCTGAGTTGTTTTGTTTTCGCCATCATCTATGTTAATTGTAATCCTAAGTGTTCCGTTTTTATTTTCAGTAGGGGTAAGGTTTACCGTATATTTTCCGCCTGTACCGCTTAGTTTTATATTATTATCTGCAATAAGCCCCTTTTCCGTGGACGAAAAGGTGACAAGAAGGTTTTTGCTCTCCGTTTCAGGGTCACTTATTATAACATTAAATGTTCCGTGCGTGTTCTCGTCCATTTCCCATTTCCACGAGGTTGGGTCTGATTCTACAATAGTCGGCGGGTCGTTAACCCCCGTTATGGTAATATAAACCGTTCCTACGTCTGTAAGCGCACCGTCACTGATAATATATGTAAAGCTATCGGTGCCGTAATAGTTTTCATCCGGTGTGTAGGTAGCAATGCCGGCTTCCGAAACAGTAACCGTTCCGTTTGCAGGTTGCTCCCAACTCACTAAGGTGATTGTGTCACCTTCCACATCAGTATCATTTTTAAGAATATCTATATCCACAGAGGTATCTTCTTCGGTTGTGGCATAATCGGTATTGGCAACAGGCGCATCATTTACTGCTGTAATGGTAATATAAACCGTTGCTTCGTCTGAATTGCCGTAGATATCCGAGGCGGTGTAGGTAAAGCTGTCCTCTCCGAAATAGTCTTTATTCGGTGTATAGGTCAATGTGCCATCCATATTGTTTCTTACCTTGCCATGGTCAGGTGATGTATATCTTATAACTTTTAAACTATCTCCTTCGGGGCGTTCATCATTGGAAACAACACTGAATTCAGTTTGGGTATCCTCCAAAATGGTGTAGTAATCATCCTTTGCAACCACCCATGAGGTTTTTGTATCTATACCAAAGTTTAGTATTTTTGTATAGGTTTGCGTTCCGTCATCTGCAGTAATAACAATTACAGAGCTACCGCTGGCATTCATTTCAGGTGTTATAGTAAGTTCGTACTCTGTGCCTGTTTGAGTAATGCTAAGACCGCTGTCTTTTACAAGATTCTTGTTTTGCGAAACAGCAGAAACCGTTATGGTGGCATCGTCAGGATTTGGAACCTTAAAGGTAACTGTTCTAGGTGTGCCCATAGTCGAGGTTACCGAAGGCAGCAGACCTATAATTTCGGTCGGGTCATAAACAGGCGTGACTTCTATATCGGCTCTGACAGTTATAGAAGCGCCTGCCAAATCTGTAATGCTATATTCAAAATAATCATTGCCGTTATAGTTAGGGTTAGGCGTATAAGTAGCAATTCCGTTATCTAATGTCACCGTTCCATGCTCAGGTTTTTTTGTAATTGCCACTTTATGGACATCGTCAATATCAGGGTCAACGATATTTTCTATCAGGCTGATATATGTGGTTGTGTCCTCAAGCAGAGTAACAGTTAAATTCTCTGCTGTCGGCGGGTCATTGACAGGTTTGATGTTAATATCAAATGTTTTTTCGACGCTTGCCAACCCGTCGGTTGCAAAAAGGGTGATGGTTGTGAGTCCATTTTTATGCTCGGCAGGGTCAAAGGCAAGGGTAATCTTATTACCCTCACGCGTCATGGTGATTTCGCTGTCCTCAATGGCCGATTGGTTGGATGAACCGAACAGGAAAACAAGATCATCAATATTGTTATCCACATCATCTAAGGTAATTTCAACATTTGTGATAGGAGTATCTTCATCTACTTCTATGTCCGACACATCGGAAATAGTAGGTGCATCATTAATCGGTAGAATGTTGATTGTTATAGTAGAGGTTTTTGTTTCGCTGCCAACAATTACATGGTAAGAAAACACATCCGTTCCGTATGCGTCGGGGTTTGGTGTGTAATAAACAATATCGCCTTCTACAAGAATTGTTCCTCTATCAGAACTTACAACTTCCGACAAATCCAATGTAAGAGGTAATCCGCTGTGGTTATTTATATATGAAGCTAAATCTATTGAAAATCCTGCACTATCCTCATCTACCGTTTTTTCGTAGGGCGATATGTAAAAATCGCTTGCCGAGGCGGCGTTTGTTGTAAGATATATGGTGGCGGTAGATTCCAGCCCTCCTGTATCTTTTATGGTGTAGGTGAAGGTTTTACTGCCTGTATAACCGGGGTCGGCAGGTATTGTTATCTTGTCGCCCTCAAAGCTTGCATCGCTCTCTACGCTCACAATGCTAAAGCTGTCACCATCTACATCGTAATCGTTCGCCAAAACATTGGAAAGAACAATCGGCTCATCAAACTTTACATTATAATAGTAGTCATCTTGTGCAACAGGTGCATCGTTGACCGGCGTTACCGTTATGGTTAATGTTCCTGTTGCCTTTGCTGCATGGCTATCACTGATGGTATATTGTATGCTTTCGGTACCATGCCAATCTTTATTTGGCGTATAGGAAAACTTATCTTCACCCAAATATGTAAGAGTGCCGTTTTCCGGTTTTCCAATCTCCAAAAGAGTGATTAGGTCATTTTCCGCATCGGTATCGTTTGCGATAACATTAAAAGTAACTGCCTCATCTTCGGGTGTGGTAATATTATCAGCCACAGCCACAGGCGCATCATTTACAGGGTATACAATTACAGTGAAATTACTGCTATAACTGCTACCTCTTGAATCGGTTGCGGTTAATGTGATAACCGCTGTTCCGTAAGCATCCTTTTTTGGATTGGCAGTAATGGTATAGGTGCAATTATCCTCGCCCATTTTTGTGATAACGATATTCTCACTCGCAAAAAGGCTTTCGTCGCTTGAGGTTACCGTAATCTCAACCTTGTCTAAATCTACAGGGTCATATACTATAAAGATGATAGGCCCTAATGTGCCGTCCTCCGCAATCATTTTCGTGGGAATATTTGAAATGATAGGCGTATGCTCATTGTTGTTACACGCAACAGTTACCGTTGCAGTATCTTCATTCTCGTGCCCGTCACTAATAGTGTATGTGAAGGTAACAAAGCCGACATAATCATTATCAGATGTATATAAAATACTTCCGTCCTCTTGCAACACCGCAGTTCCATATTCGGGAGTACTGACAGAGCCTTCTACAACGGTAATTGTGTCACCGTCAAGGTCATAATCATTTTCTAAAACATGAATGTAAACAGATTTCCCCGAATTAATGGCAGCAAAATCATCTGCTGCAACAGGGGGGTCTTGCACAGCGTTTACTGTAAGCTGAAAAGTTTCGGTTACATAAAATTCACCGTCACTGACCGTAACGCTGATTGTAGTCACTCCAAAAGCATTGCTGTTGGGCATTATGGTAAGCGTTCTGTTCGTACCCTCACCCATAACAGTAATGTGATTATCACTGACAACCGATTTGTCACTGCTACCTACCGAAATTACAAGCTGTGATGCATTTGTTTCATGGTCGCCGATAATAAAAACAATACCAGCTATAGGAGTATCCTCATTGGTAACTTGGTCTTCAATTTCGCTTATCCATGGCTTGTCATTTACAGGAATACAAACAAGAGTTACCGTTGCGGTATCCTCTCCGCCTTTTTCGTCATTGATTTTATAGGTAAAGCTTGTTCCCTCGTCGTGATTTTCTTTGGGTATATAGGTAAAGGTTTCCGTTTCTTCATCCAGTGTAAGCTCCCCAACCTCGGGCTGGGTGAAGGATTCAAATACAAGGGTATCTCCTTCTATATCACTATCGTTTTCTAGAAGGTCTGATACTTTAAAGGTGATTTGCGTATCCTCAGTAAATGTAACGGAATCGTTGTTTGCAACGGGCGGGTCATTTACGGCCGAAACTTTTACCGTAAAGGTAATTTCCGCCACGTTAAAACCATCAGAGGCTTTCAGCGTTATGGTTGCATCTCCGAATGCATTTTCCTCGGGTGTAATTACGAGGGTAATGCTACCATCACCGCCGATTCCGGTCATTATTATTTTGTCGCTTCTAATGATAGACGGCTTGTCGGATTTGATTTGTGCGGTAATATTCCCTGCGGGGGTTACATCATCAAGCAAATCAAAATTTATGGTGAGCGGTGTATCCTCATCTGTGGTATATTCCTCTAAAAGATTTTCCGTATAAGGCGGATAATCTACATAGCTTACCGTAACTGTAACCGTTGCGGTGTCTGTGCCGCCTTTGCCGTCCGAGATGGTGTAGGTGAAGGTGTCTTTACCGTAAAAGTTGGTATTGGGGATATAGGTCAGGCTCTTTTCATCCTCGCTAATCTCAACTGTGGCATTTTCAGAGGTTCCCACTCCAATGATTGTAATATTATCCCCATCTGTGTCCGTGTCATTTTCCAAAACATATATCACAACACTTTTATTTTTTTGCGTGTTTGCAGTATCGTTTTCTGCAACAGGGGGTGTATTTGCTTTTATTGTGACTGTCACAGTGGCTGTTCTTTCTGTATTGTCAACTGAGTTTTGGATTGTATATGTAAAGGTATCCTTTCCTATATATCCCTCTAAAGGTGTGTATAATATGCTTTTACAATCAGGTGAAATACTTACCTCACCTTTGGTCGTACCTTCTACATCAACTATTGTAATTTTATCATCTTCCCCATAGGCGTCATTACCCAATACATCTATCTCTATCTCTGTAAAGCTATGTATGGTGATAGAGTCATTTACTGCGGCAAATTCAGACTGTATACCAAGTTCCTTGGTCAAATCTTCATCCAAACCTCCGGTCAGGTCTTCAACCGGATCTTTGGTGGTTTCTGCCTTGGCAATTTCCGAATATTTTTCTTTTCCATCGAAAACTCTCGCCTCAACAATTCTCACACCTTCGTCGGTAAGGGTTATTTTTTCGGTATATTCCATCCAATCTCCATCATTGATACGATATTGGATAACTTCACCGTCTGACAACTCGGCAGAATTTCAACAGTTAAATCACTTGACCGTTCAGCAGTGCTAAGTTCTATTACAGGTGATTTAATAGATTGTTCCTCCGGCTCAGGTGTCGGACTTTCTGTAGGTACAGGAGTTTCTTCCGGCTCGGGTGTCGGCTTTTCTGTGGGCACAGGGGTTTCCTCCGGCTCGGGTGTCGGCTTTTCCGTAGGTACAGGAGTTTCCTCCGGCTCGGGTGTCGGCTTTTCCGTAGGTGCAGGGGTTTCCTCCGGCTCAGGTGTCGGCTTTTCCGTAGGTACAGGAGTTTCCTCCGGCTCGGGTGTCGGCTTTTCCGTAGGTACAGGAGTTTCCTCCGGCTCGGGTGTCGGCTTTTCTGTAGGTACAGGAGTTTCCTCCGGCTCAGGTGTCGGCTTTTCCGTAGGTACAGGAGTTTCCTCTGGCTCGGGTGTCGGCTTTT
>Ga0265293_10000956_pt1 | contig 66013 bp, 64 predicted proteins | sample Munlanlewell138R_FD_192505 | JGI IMG/M metagenome (GOLD analysis project Ga0265293, IMG submission 192505) | Leachate microbial communities from a municipal landfill in Southern Ontario, Canada - Leachate well 138R | ecosystem: Engineered > Solid waste > Landfill > Unclassified | place: Canada... | reverse complement strand
TCAGAATCGTACCGGGATGACAAAATTTCAGAATCGTACCGGGATGACAAAATTTCAGAATCCTACCGGGATGACAAAAATAAAAAAAGTTATAGTGTTTAAAGGGTTGTAATTTAACAATCAAAGCGTATATTTGCCATCTCCCCATGTGCTAAAAAAACTATCTCTAAATTCTAATTCCACTCCGTCATTTATTGCTTTTCTTAACTTTTCCATGAGTCTTAATAAAAAATTGAGATTATGTATTGTATTAAGTCTCAAACCTAGAATCTCATCGCTTCTAAATAAATGATTAAGATAAGCTCTTGTAAAGTTAGTACAAGTATAGCAATTACAATTTGCTTCTAAAGGGGTAAAATCCCGCATAAATCTTTGATTTTTAATATTAAGTCTTCCATGCTCTGTCAAAATCACACCGTGTCTTGCAAGTCTTGCTGGCAAAACGCAATCAAACATATCAACACCAAGCAATGCTCCATCAATAAGTTCTAAAGGTGAACCTACTCCCATAAGATATCTTGGTTTTTCAATTGGCATAAAATCAGTTGTGCTATCGAGTATTTCTTTCATTAATTCCATTGGTTCGCCAACACTTAAACCACCGATTGAATATCCAGGAAAATCTAAAGAAGCTAGATATTCTGCACTTTCTTTTCTATATTTTTTATACATTCCACCTTGAACTATTCCAAAAATAGCTTGATTTTGAATGTTTTTATGGGCTTCAAGACTTCTTTTTGCCCAATTATGAGTTCTTTTGATTGATTTTTCAATGTATTTTTCATCACATGGATATGGTGCACATTCGTCAAAACTCATTATTATATCTGCACCTAGTTTGTTCTGAATTTCAATTGAGCTTTCGGGTGTCATTCTAATATATTGTCCACCTATATGTTCTCTAAATGTTACTCCGTCATCATCTATTTTATTTAATTTTGCAAGTGAAAAAACCTGAAATCCTCCACTATCTGTTAAAATGCTTCCTGAATATTTCATAAAATTATGAAGACCACCTGCTTCCTTTACAATATCTGCTCCTGGTCTTAACATAAGATGGTATGTGTTTGAAAGTATTATTCCTGCTCCAAGTTGATCAATTTCATGAGGAGAAAGGGTTTTCACTGTTGCTTTTGTTCCTACTGGCATAAATACAGGTGTTTGAAATGTTGAATGTAATGTTGATATTTCTCCTGTTCTTGCTTTAGTTTTGGTTGATTTCTTGTGTATCTGAAATTTCATGCTTTTCATTTTTTATACTTTCCCCTTTATATTCCATAATACTTTCAATTAAATGGCTTGTTTCTCCATGATCATGAACATAATAACTGACTTTATCTATATATTTTGGTTCTCCTGGTAAAGTTGTAACACCGACTTTACCTAGATCTATATCTCTAAATCTTTTCATTATATTGATAATATCTTTTATACCAAGATCTGTATCCATGTTATAATATATTTCTTGAATTATTGATGGCAATTTCCATACTATTCCGATTTTTTTCATTTTTTCAAACATTACTTTTAAAAATTTCTGCTGTCTTTTAATTCTTCCTATATCTGCATATATTTTATCTCTATATCTTACATAATACATTGATTTTCTTCCGTCAAGATGCTGATAACCTTTTTTTATATCAATATAAAGTTCACCTCTTCTATCAATATAATGCATATCATCCTCGACTTCTATGTCGATTCCGCCTAAAACATCTATTATGTTCACAAAACCATTTATATCTATGTTAATAAAATGATCTATTTTAATTTCCAAAAGTTCTTCTATTGCAGTTCTTGTCATTTCAACTCCGCCATATCTGAATGCTGCGTTTATTTTTCTATCACCTTTGTTTTCAATAAATATTTTTGTATCTCTTGGAATTGATAGTAAATGAACTTTTTTTGAATAGGTATTTACAAATGCAAGCATCATTGTATCAGATCTTTTGTAATTATCTCCTTTAGGATCATTATCAACTCCTAGTAAAAGAAATATCATCTTTCCAAAATCATTTCCTGAATCAGAAGATATTAATCCATTAGAGTTTTGATTGTCTGTTTTAAAAAACCATAATAAAAATACTATACAAATAAATAACAAAGTTGAACCTATAAACACCATAATTTTTTTTGTTTTGTTATTTTTTGTAAGAACTTCAATTTTCTTATCTATATTTAAACTTTCTTTTATTAGCTTATCATCCATATATTCAGTTAAATCCTTTTCTGAATTCTTCACTTAGAGTAAATGCTTTTTCAATATCTTCAAAAGCTTTTTCTCTTATTTTTTCTACTCCATCAAAATCTCTTGAATACTCCGAAATATCACATAATCTTAAAAAGGAAAGTTCAAAACTCTCTTTTTTATCCCATAATGTGTGTTTCCTAATTGCTTCTAAATATTTCATATTATTTTTTAAAAAAATTTTATTTTCAAGTAAAAACTGAGCTCCAGCAGGAGAATGTAAAAGTACTGCATTATCAAATTCTATATTAAGTATTTTCCAATCACTTCTTTCTGCAAGTTCTTTTGTAACATTATAATCTAAATCTCTTGCTATATCATGAAAAAAACACATATTGATAATATTATCTGCATTATCAATTTTATGTAATTCACATAAACTCTTAGCATAATCGGAAGCTCCCTTCATATGCCTTATTCTTTTTTCTGAAAGGTTTAATTTAAATTGATTATTCAGAATATTCAAATCTGATACCTGATATATCAATTTCATCTCCTTCTTTAACTCCATATTCTTTTAATGCTTTAAATACACCTATATTTTCGAGTTTATCCTGCATTTTTTCAAGTGCTCTTTCATTTCCCATCGATGTTTTTTCGATAATATCACTTATTTTTTTTCCTGTCACATAATAAATTCCATTTTCTTTTTTTATATTAAATATTTTATCTTCATTCAATTTTATAGTAAATTCAGGTATATATTCTCTCTCAATCTTTTCTTTTTGAATTTGTAATCTAGTTTTTTCTTTTTCTACTTCTTCCCATACTTTTTCAAGTAATTCTTTTATTCCATAATTTGTTGCTGCTGAAATAAAGAAAAATTCTAGTTTTTCTTTTTCAAACATTTTAGTAATATCATCTTTTTGCTTATCATTTAATATGTCAGCTTTAGAAACAACAATTATCTCAGTTCTATCTGCTAATAAAGTTGAGTATTTTACAAGTTCATTTCTTATGATTTTATAATTTTCAATTATCTTTTCAGGTTCTTCGCCAGATACAAGATGTAAAAGTACTTTACTTCTTTCAATATGTCTTAAAAATCTATGACCAAGACCACAGTTTTCACTTGCTCCTTCTATTAGTCCTGGAATGTCGGAAAATACAATGCTTCTTCTAAGATCTAGGGAACAAACTCCTAAATTTGGAGATATTGTTGTAAAAGGATAATCTGCTATTTTTGGTTTTGCATTTGATACTACTGAAATAAGTGTGGATTTTCCTGCATTTGGATATCCTATTATTGCAGCGTCTGATAATAATTTTAACTCAAGTTCAACCCAAAATGTATCGCCTGCTGTTCCTTTTTCTGCATATAAAGGCACAGATTCGTTGTATTTAGCAAATCTTGCATTACCTCTTCCACCTTTTCCGCCATGAGCTACGATAAATTCCTTTCCATCTTGATCAAGATCTACAATAATCTTACCTGTTTCGGCATTTTTTATAACTGTTCCAACTGGAACATCAATTCTAAGATCTATTCCTCTTTTTCCGTGTTGACTACTTCCTCTACCATTAACGCCAGGTGAACTTTTGAAATGTTTTCTACCTCTGAATTTAATTAAAGTTGATACTTTACTTGTAGCATAAAACACAATACTTCCACCATTTCCTCCATCACCGCCGTTAGGACCACCTTTTTCGACATATTTTTCACGAAGAATACTTATACAACCATTTCCACCCTTTCCCGCCTGAAGATATATTTTAGAATAATCAAGAAACATCCGAGCTCTCCTTTGAATAATAAATATCATTTTCTATTATGTAAGTCCAGATATCTTCAGTCACCTTATATCTGAATTCTTCTTTTAATTTTATAGCTTTTCTAATTTCAGTTGACGAAACTGGAATAATATCATTTTTTATAAAAACTATATCTTTATTTTTAAAATAATTTGGAATAATTATTTTTTTATTAGATCGTCTAAATACAATTATCTGAAATTCATTTATTATATCAATATATTTATGCCATGTATGAAATTCCTCAAATTGATCCTGACCTATTAAAAGACACAAATCTTCTTCTTTTCTATAATATTTTAATTTTTTTAATGTGTTATATGTATAAGAAGGAATAGCCATATTTTTTTCAATATCACTAACCTCAAATTTACAGTTTTTATCTGTTTCAATTTTAATCATATTAAATCTATGTTTGAATTCTGTAATAACTTTATTTTGTTTATGTGGAGGATTAAAAGACGGTATAAATAGAATTTTTTCAGCATATCCATTATTTAAAATAAACTGAGCTAAAATAACATGACCTATGTGGAGCGGATCAAATGTACCGCCAAATACTGCTGTTTTTTTCATAATAGTTTAATAAAGAAAACGGGTGTACAAACAGCACACCCGTATTAATATAAAAATTAATATTAAGCTTCTACTGGATAAACACTAACCTTTTTTTTAGTTCTATAATATGGTTCAAAAACTACTTTTCCTTCTATTAAAGCAAATAAAGTGTCATCTGAGCCTTTTCCAACATTTTTACCAGGATGAATTTTTGTTCCTCTCTGTCTGATAAGAATGTTTCCAGCTTTAACTATTTCACCACCATATTTTTTAACGCCCAGTCTTCTACCTATACTGTCACGACCGTTTCCTGAACTTCCAACACCTTTCTTACTAGCCATTTATGTTCACCTCCTCGATTGTTAAAAATTGAGTATATTCATATTTAATGTTTTCAAAACCTGTTAAAAGATTTAGGGCTAATATCTGAACTTCATTTTTATTGGAAAAAATAATACTTGCATTTCCTTTGACCATATTTTCAACTTTGAATAATTCACCTTCTTCAAAAAGCTTTCCAAGTGTATTCACAGTTGCAAAAAACAATACAGAAACACCGGCACACACAATATCATTGCCTTTTACATCAAATCTCGCATGGCCATTTATATTAATTTTTTTTATAAAGCTCCCCTGTTTTTCAACAGTAATTACAATCACTTTTATCCCTGAATCTTATCAACTTTTAAAGTTGTAAACTGCTGTCTATGACCAGTAAGTTTTCTATATTTCTTTTTTGGTTTGTACTTGAATACAACTACTTTTTTAGCTTTGCCGTGTTCAAGAACAGAACAAACAACTTTAGCACCTGAAACAAAAGGATTTCCGATTTTTGAATCCTTTCCATCATTCAAAAGAAGTACATTAGATAATTCTATTGTACTGTTTTCTTCAACATCCATTCTTTCGACTTTGAATAATAAATCTGGTGTAACTTTGTACTGTTTTCCGCCATTTTCTACTATTGCGTACATATATTCCTCCGTCTATTTCTCGCTGAAAAAAGGTCCCATAAAGGAGTTTTAATACCTTTGTCAAGCGGTTAAAAAAGTATATCAGCAAAGTCAATGAAAAACAAATTGGTCAGCGGTATATTAGTATGCGAGTTTAAAAACAGTATAAGAACGGTATGTGAAGCGTATACGAGTATATAAAACAGTATAGGAGCGTATAAGAACGGTATGTGAAGCGTATACGAGTATATAAAACAGTATAGGAGCGTATAAGAACGGTATACGAGCATTTGAATAATTCTTAATTTTTAATTTTCTCTATTCTATACATTTCTTACGAGTTCATTTATTTCTGAGTTTTTGTTATTTAAAAGCTTTTTTAACTGTTTTAATATAATTGGATCTTTTGAATTTTTCATAAGTGGTATAAGGTTATAAAATATTTCAATATCCTGTTCTTTCATCATTTTTTCAACAAATTTTCTGTTAAGACATATATTAAGTTTTTTCATACCTAAAACTCCAAGTCGTCTTAAATATATAGATTCTGTATTATATACAATATCTTCGAGCAATGTTGCAAAAAAATTATCTTTTGATCTTATTATTGTTGATAAAAGCGCTCCTGTAAGTTTTTCGTTTTTATATCGCAAAATCTTTCCTGTTATATAATCTTTAGTTATATTGTCAAAATTTTCAAAATAATATAAAAGTAAGTATAAATTCTTAGGAGTATCAAAGTTTCCTGAAGAAAGATCTGATAATTCTTCTTCATTTTTGTCATTATATTTTTCATTAATAACAATTAATCTATTAAGAATTTCAAGATTATCTGGCTCAACTTTTGAAATAATAGTATTTAAAAAATAAAACATAGAATCATCTTCTTCCTTTTCCATCATTGATATAATATTTTCAATGAATTTTTCAGGATAGAGTACGATATTTAATAAAACAGTGTATTCGGCATTATTCAAACTTTTTATATTATTTTCATAATTTAAAAGTTCAACTCTTCTTTCAAATAATCTGTTAAAAATCAATGCTATTGTCTTTCTATCATCAGCAATTTTTAATTTTTTTATTAAATCTGGAATTTCAATATTTATTTTTGATTCTTCTAAAAACATATTAACAACATACATATCGTTTTCTTGATTAAATCTCTCTTTTATAAATGTATCAAGATGTGAATAATTATGTATTTCTTCCAAAGCTCTTTTTCTCATAAGTGAATTCTGTGAACATAAGTTTTTTTTCCATTCACTTTCTGTTAATATTTTCTCTTTATCTAAATTATCTTTATTAAAAGAAAGGTTTATATGAGGGTTTAAATCATAAAAAAGCAATGCTCTAAAATAAAATATATCTCTATTTATAAATTTAACAAAGTTTTGTAAATCTAAATGCTCAGTTAATGCGAATAATGTTTTTTTCCTTTTATCGTGCTCATAAATTGAATAAAAATTTGATCTAATAATTTTGTTTTCTATTTTATTTCTTTTTTTTATAGATAAATAAAATAATATTAATACAATTATTGAAAAAACTAATATTGATAAAACTAAAAATATTTTCATAATAAAATCCTCTGAAGCTGTTGAAAAAGTCTGTTTTCTTTTTTTAAACTTAACCTTAAAAACAAACAGCATGGTCAGGCCGATTTATGTAAGCTAAATTTATAGCTCGGCACAAACCCTATTTTTGTTTCAATGTTTAATAATTTTAGTTTTTCAACAGCCTCCTCTGATTAAATATACAACCCAAAAGAATAATATACAATAAAAATTGTCCAGTGAACAATTTTTCGTGATTGTCGAATTAAAGTCAAAACCATAAACAAAAGCAAAAAAAAAAATCTACTCGGTAACTTGAGTGAACGTTGCGAAGCATATAATATACGGATGTATTATAAGTGAACGAAGGTAAAGAGATATTTTATATGGATGTAAAATATCGAATGGTACCGAATGATTATTTTTTTGCGTTAGTGTAATGATAAAAATATCAAAAGCGAGATCCCGGCTCAGAATCATACCGGGATGACAATTTCTCAGAATCATACCGGGATGACAATTTCTCAGAATAGTACCGGGATGACAGATTTTTAATTTTAAAGCCTTATCCGTGTAAATCCATGGCAAATGGTTTTCCGCTCTTTTCCCTTTACTACACAATACATTTCATATAGAATAATAACATGTATAAAGAATTTTCACAGTTTTATGACAAAATCATGGATAATGTTCCTTATGATGAATGGGCTTCTTTTATTATAAAAAAAATTCATCAGCATTCACCTCAATGTAAAAATATACTTGATATCGCATGTGGAACAGGTAATATAACATATTATTTAAAACAGGAATTCAAAGTCACCGGAACTGATATTTCAAATAACATGCTTTCAATTGCAAAACAAAAAAATCCTGAATGTAATTTTATAAAAGCTGATATGTCTAAAAACCTTCCCATAACCGAAAAATTTGATGCAATAACATGTATATATGATTCATTAAATTATCTTGCAACTGAAGAACAACTTTATACTTTTTTTGAAAATTGTAAAAAAAACTTAAATAAAGGCGGTATTCTTATATTTGATATAATAACTATGGCTAAAATAAGAAATCTTTTTAAAAATAATGTTTTTACTATGGAAAACAAAGATTTTTTTAGTATATGGTATAATAAATTTGTAACAAAAGATTTATTTATAAATGATTTAGTATTTTTTATCCGAAATAATGATGATAAATATACAAAATATAAAGAAAAACACAAAAGAAGGATATTTTCTGGTGAAATAATATTGGATTCTGCAAAAAAAAATAGTTTTGTTTTCAAAGCTAATTATGATGGTTTCAGCGAAAATAAAACTGATAAATACTCAGAAAGAATATTATATATTTTCAGAAGGGAGGATTTTTGATAAAAAAATATATTCTGGATACAAACATCCTGATAAACGACAGTGATGCTATTTTTAATTTTGAAGATAATGAAGTTATTCTTCCACTTGTTGTACTTGAAGAACTTGACAAACTCAAAACAAACTCTGGTTCTGCTGGAGCAAATGCTAGAAAAGTTCTTAAAAATCTTGATAAGCTTCGTGAAACCGGAAGCCTTATAAAAGGTGTAGAAGTTGGTAAAGGTGGAATTTTAAAAATTGATACAAAACATACTAGTGTAAATGCTGATATTCCTTCTTCACTTGACAGAAATTCAGCAGATAATCACATTATAAGCGTTGCTTATTCAGTTGGCAAAGAAAGTAAAGAACCGGTTATACTTGTTTCAAATGATATAAATGTCAGAGTTAAATCAAATGCTTTAGGTATAAAAGCTGAAGCTTATGAAAGTAATAAAGTCAATTTTTTAGATGTTTTTAGAGGTTTTCAGATTGTTTCAGTTGAAAAATCTGTTCTTGATACTTTTTATCAAGATAAAGAACTTAAACTTGATAACAAATTTACACCTAATGAATGCATTTTACTTAAAGTTCCTGGAACAGGACAGTCTGCCCTTGCAAAATATGAATATCAGACTGATACTATAAAACCACTTTTTCATATAGCAACTAAACCATGGGGAATTGATGCAAGAAATCTTGAGCAGAGATTTGCAATAGAACTTCTTATGTCTTCAAATGTGCAGTTAGTATGTCTTATTGGTACTGCTGGAACTGGTAAAACCCTTTTGGCATTGGCTGCTGGTCTTGAAAAAGTTCTTGGTGAAAAAGTTTATAAAAGACTTATTGTATCAAGACCTGTTATTCCTATGGGAAAAGATATAGGTTATCTTCCTGGTGGTAAAGATGAAAAAATGGGTAGTTGGATGCAACCTATAACTGATAATCTTGATTATTTATTTGGTGCTGATATAAAAAAAGAATACAGTTATCTTTATGAAAATAAATTAATTCAAGTTGAAGCTTTGACTTATATTAGAGGAAGAAGTCTTCCAGATAGTTATATTATAATTGATGAAGCTCAAAATCTTACAAGTCATGAAGTAAAAACAATTATTACAAGAGCTGGTGAAAACACTAAAATAGTTCTTACAGGTGATCCATTTCAAATTGATATTCCTTATCTTGATGAATCAAATAATGGTTTATCTTATGTTGCTGAAAAATTTAAAAATGAACCTATTGCAGGTAGAATTGTACTTAACAAGGGTGAAAGAAGTATTCTTGCATCTAAAGGTGCAGAGCTGTTATAATATAAAAAAGAAAGAATCAAACTTAGAAAAAAAGTTTGATAAAGTCTTTAAAAAAATATAAATGGGGATTTATTCCCCGAAAAGGGAGTATAATATGTTGGATCTCGAGAATATTTTTTCTGATTCAGCCAAAGCTATGAAAGCTTCTGTTATCAGAGAATTACTTAAGCTTATTAGAGAACCGGGAATTATTTCTTTCGCAGGTGGACTTCCTGCACCTGAAACATTTCCTACAGAAAAAATCAAAGAAATAACTTCTAGTATTATTGAACGTGAAGGTGCATTTATGATGCAATACGGTCCTACTGAAGGTGATCCTAATCTTAAAGCTCAAATACTTAAACTTATGAAAAATGAAGACGATTATCCTTTTGATAACGAAAATGTTCTGGTAACGACTGCCAGTCAACAGGGTCTTGATATGACAGGCAAACTTTTTGTCAATTCTGGTGATACTATTGTTGTTGGTGTTCCAACTTATCTTGGTGCATTACAGTCTTTCTCAGCTTATAAAGCAAATTATATGGGAATTGATCTTGATGAAGAAGGTTTAATAACATCTGATTTAGAAGAAAAACTCGAGGCAATTAAAAAAAGAAATGAAAAAATGCCTAAATTCATTTATGTAATTCCTGATTTTCAGAATCCTACTGGAATAACTATGAGTCTTAATAGAAGAAATGAACTTTTAAGAATTGCGTATAAATTTGGAATACCTATTCTTGAAGATAGTCCTTATCGAGCTTTAAGATATTCTGGGGAATCTATTCCTACTATACTTTCATTAGATAAAAAAGGCTATGTTATTTCAATGTATACTTTTTCAAAAACAATGCTTCCTGGATTGAGATTAGGATGGCTTGTATCTCAAAATAAAGAAATAATACAAAAGCTAACAATAATCAAACAGGGTACAGATCTTTGTACTCCTCCATTTACTCAAGCTATAGCTGCTGAATTTGTAAAACTTGGTCATCTTGAAACTCAAATTACAAACAATGTTGCATACTATAAACAAAAATTAAAATTCATGCTTAATGCTCTTGAAAAAGAAATGCCTAAAATTGATGGGCTTTCTTGGACAAAACCTGAAGGTGGTATGTTTTTATGGGTTAAACTTCCTGATCACATGAGTGCTGATGATTTATTTCCAAAAGCTGTTAAAGAAAAAGTTGCTTATGTTATAGGTTCTGCATTTCATTGTAATGGAAAAGGTCAAAACACTCTTAGAGTGAATTTTTCTTATTCAACAATTGAAGATATAGATCTTGGAATTAAAAGACTTGCTAAGGTGATTAAAGATAACGCTTGATGAAGACTGATATTGTATCAACCGATTTTAGAGGAATTCTAAAAGATGTTACATTAAATAAAGAAAACTCTTTTAAAATCGGTGAGGTCTTAAAAGGTAAGATAATGGGTTTTTCTGACGGAAAACCCATTATTTCTTTAAAGGGAGAAATATTTTCTGCAACTTCAAAAGTACCTTTAAAACTTAATCAAAATATTAATGTTTATGTTCAAAAAAAAGAAGGAAATACAACATTTCTTAAAATAGTTGATCCAGAAGGTAAAGATTCTGAATCAAAAAATATAAATAATCTGCTAAAAAATAATATTGAAATATCAAAACTTCCAATGCTTGAAAAACTTATATCAGAAAATTTAAATACAGAAAATGCTTTATTATATTTAAAAAAAGGTTTTAAAATATCTCCATCACTTATTGATTTGTTTAATACATTGAATCAATTAAAAGATGTTAAAAACATATCTGATCTTTATAAAAAAATACTTAACTTTGTTCCTGAAAATAAAAAAGAGGAGTTTATAAATAAATTTCTACCTGATTTATCTGATAAAAAAAGCATTTCAGATTTTTTAAAAAACTCACTTTTATCATTTGAATCAAAATTTATTTCAGAAAACAAACAAAATTTTCCAGATATTAAAGAATTTATTGCAAAAACCCCTAATGGGGATAGTTCTTCGATTCAAAAATTCATTGATATAAATAATATACTTTCTTATGATGATAAAAAAACTGTATTTATTCAAATTCCTTGGGGTTACAATGATAAAGAAAAAACATTTAAACACTCTGAATTATCATTTAAATCAAATAATTTAAAAAAAAAAGATGAAGTTGTTAATATTTTTTTTATTCTAGATATGTCTAATATAAATCTATTGAAAATATCATCAAGTTATTATATAAAAGGTAAAAATCTTGATATAACCTTTCAGACTGAAAATGAAGATTTATTAAATTTTATAGAAAGTATGAAAAATGAGCTTAAAGAAATAATTGAAAAAAATGGTTTGAATGTATGGATAAAAACTTTAAAATCTGATATAAATAAACCAAATAAAATAAACAAAGTTAATATTAATAATAGTGGAGGCATTGATATAAAAGTATGAAAAAAAAAGCAGTTGCTGTAAAATACACTCCTAAAACAAAAACTGATTCACCTCAGGTTATTGCAAAAGGATTTGGTGAAAAAGCTGATATATTAGTCAAAAAAGCAAAAGAACTCGGCATTGTAACTTATGAAGATCCTGATGTAGTTGAGATACTTTCAAAAGTAAATCTTGGCGATGAAATACCTGGTGAACTTTTTGAAGTAGTCGCTGAAATTCTTGTTTTTGCATATAAAATTAATAATAAATTTCCAGATTGGTTAAAGGGGACAAAATGAATCCAACAAAAGCGTTTATCTCTTTAAAAAATTTCAAGTATAATTTACAAAATATCAAAAAACATGTCGGTAATAAAAAAATGTTAATTGCAGTTAAAGGCGATGCTTATGGACATGGAGCTGTTAGACTTTGTGAATTAATTGAAAAAGATAAATTAGCTGATTATCTTGGTGTTGCAACCTCAGGCGAGGGCTTAATATTAAGAAAAGCAAATATAAAACTTCCAATACTTAAATTCACCCAATGTTTTCCTGAAGAATTAGAAGAGTTAATTCAAAATAATATTGAAATTGCTGTATACTCAGAAGATTTTTTAGAGTTTGCTGCTGATATTACAAAAAAAAACAATAAAGAATTAAAAATACATATAAAAATCGATACAGGTATGGGAAGAGTTGGTATTACCAAAAATTCATATAAAAGTATAATAAGTATTCTTAAAAAAAATCCTCAACTAAAAACAACTGGATTTATGACACATTTTGCTGCTGCTGATTTCAAAAAAAAAGATTTTACAATATTACAAAATAAAAGATTTATGCATGCTATAGAATTTTTTAAAAAAAATGGTATAAACCCTGAAATTATACATGCAGCAAACAGTGGAGCTGTTATTGATCATCCTGATACTTGGTATGATATGGTGAGACCTGGTATTATTTGTTATGGGTATTATCCTTCAAATGAAACAAGTGAAACTATTAAGATTAAACCTGTAATGACTCTAACAAGTGTTGTATCATTTATAAAAAAAGTTGCTGCAAACACTCCTATCTCTTATTCTATGACATATAAAACTCCTGAAAAAAACTATATTGCAACTATTCCAGTAGGTTATGGAGATGGTTATAGCAGGCTTTTATCTAATAGAGGTAAAGTTTCTATAAAAACTCGGGAATATAAGGTTTGTGGAAGAATATGCATGGATCAATTTATGGTAGATATTGGTAAAAATAAACCTGATATTTGTGTTGGAGATGAAGTTGTATTATTTGGTGAAAAAGATGGAAATTGTGTATCACTTGAATATTTATGTTCAATTGTAAATACAATTACTTATGAATTGTTAATCAATGTTTCTCAAAGAATTCCACGAATTTATATAGATTAAAAAAAAGGCAGAGGATTTGTTTTCCCCTGCCATAAACTGTGGGGTTTTAAAGCTTTTCTCTAGTTGAAATGTATTGTTCTGCTATTTTTTGAAGAAATTTTTGATATTCAGCTTTTTCTTCCTCATTTAATCTTCCATCACCATCTTTATCAAATCTATCTAAATATTGTTTATGTTCTTCTCTTGCTTTTAATCTTTCATTTTTATCAAGAATACCATCTTTGTTTTCGTCAAATCGTAATAAATGATACTTTTTAACAATTTCATTGTTTTGTCCCATTCTATTTGAAGAGGAAAATCTATTGCCATTATTAGAATTATTTCTATGTTTATTTATCTTTTCACGATTTTCTTGCATAAATTCTTCTAAATTCAATCTTTCAGTTTCAGAAATAATTCCATCTTTGTCTAAATCAAATTTTTCCTTAATCTTAAGCATATTTACAGAATCATCACTTTGTCTGTTTTTCATTTTATTACGCATATTATTCATTTTTTTGTGAGCATTTTCAAATTCTTCAAATGAAATAACTCCATCTTTGTTATTATCTATAATTTTAAACATCTCCTCAGCAGAAAATTTCATTGAATTTCCTGACCTTGAGTTTTCACCCTGCTGTTTATTACCCATACGAGGTTTCATTGCAAATACTGATAAAGCTAATGCTGCTGTAATAGTTATTGCTAATATTTTTTTCATAATTCCTCCTTTTTTTTTAGTTTTTAACACTTCTGAGAAATTAATGCAAAATCTATACCAAAGGATAGTTCTCTGTTAAAAAAATTACTTGAATTAAGATAAAAAATATAAATTATTAGCAAAGTTCGGCATAGTTACTTCAAATTTATTTTTTTATCTTCTTTGAAAAATGAATATTTTTTCAACAGATTCAAAATAGGTAAATTTAATAAAGAAAATTATATGACGAGTTTTTGACAATAAACTGACATTATTGTCAACTTAATTCATAAAAAATTAACATTTTTACTTTTTTTGTCGATATGTATTAGTTTAAGTATTAATAAGTTTCAAATATATTTCCACGGAGGGAAATATGGGGAAAAAACTTAGTATGCTAAAAATAAAACCTGGAATGAGACTTGCAAAACCAGTATATCAAGCTGATTTATGTCTGCTTGAAAGTGGTAAAATACTAACTTCAAGAATTATACAATTATTAAAAAACAGAAAGGTCATAAGACTTGAAGTAATATAAATACAAATATACTAAAGTTATAAATGTGTAAAAAATAACAAAAAATAAATCTTCAAATCCAGTGTGTATCTTTGTAAAATGTGTTCTGTTCTGAGAATTTGAGTAACATCTTGCTTCCATTGCCATTGCTATTTCTTCAGCTCTAAAAAAAGAATTTATAAACATTGGTATTAATATTGGCGGGAAACTTAATATTTTCTTTATAAATGATGGTGAATCAAACTCTGCTCCTCTGCTTTTTTGTGCATCTATTATTTTACCTAATTCCTGAAACAAAACAGGTATAAATCTTAATGCTAATGAAAGCATTAAAGCAAATTCATCAACTGGAAATTTAAATATTTTAAATGGATATAATAATTTTTGAAATCCCCATGCTATTTCAGTTGGTTGAGTAGTTAATGTAAGTATTGAATTAATCATTATTATAAAAAATATTCTAAAAAATATTAAAAGAGCATTTAAAAGTCCTTCTAATGTGATTATAATCTTTGAATATTGAAATATTACTTGTCCTTGACTTGTAAAAAATATATGCATTATAAATGTAATTATCAAAAAAAATAATATTGTCTTCATTCCTTTTAAAACTGCTAAAAATGGAAGTTTTGCAGAAAAAAAAAGTAAAAGTACTATAAATCCTAAATTTACTGTCCAAAATATACTTTGACAACATACAATCAAAACCATAAAAGTAAAACAAAATAATATTTTATTAACAGGATTTAATATATATAAAAAACTGTTTCCTGATACATATTGACCTAATAATATTCCATCAAACATTAAATAAATTCTCTATATTTTTTATTTTTTCTTTAAAATCATCTTTATCTTTAAATTTTATTTTTTCAAGTAAACGATATATAAATGGTTTTTCAACACCAAAAACCTCAAGTTCTTTATTTGTAAATCTCATCATTGTATCAACAAAATCACCGCTAAAAATAACTTTACCGCCTGAAAGTAAACATATCTTATCACAGCATTCTGAAATAAAATCAATATTATGAGAAACTGCAATTATTGTCTTTCCTTTTTCTTTTAATTTAAAAAACATCTTTTTTAATGATAAAATTGAGGAGTTATCGAGACCTGCTGTTGGTTCGTCAAAAATTATAATTTCAGGATCATAGGCTAAAATCGAGCATATTGCTACTTTTCTCTTTTCTCCTCCTGATAATTCAAAAGGATTTCTATTTTTAAAACCTTCATAATCTAAACCTGCTAAAACACAGCTTTCTTTTATTTTAACAAGTGCTTCTCTTTTAGACATTCCGAATTTTTCCGGTCCATATATAAGTTCTTTTTTTACTCTTGTCTCAAATATCTGATTATCTGGATATTGAAATATCATACCTACTTTTTTTCTAAGTTCAAAAGGTTTTTTTATTGTATTCATATCAAATTCAAGTACTTTAATGCTTCCAGTTTTTGCTATAAGAAGTCGATTTATAAGTTTAATGAGTGTTGATTTACCTGAACCTGTATTTCCGCAAATAAAAAATATCTCTCCTTTTTTTATTTGTAAATCCACTCCATTAAGGGATTTTATTTCAAAAGGAGATTTTTCATTGTAAATATGCTCAACATTATTAAAAGTAACTGCATTCATAAAAAAAATATACAACAATATTGATAAATCTACAACTTGACTAATTGAATTAATTGATTAAATTAACAAAAATCAATATAATTTCATCTCAAAGTAAATTTCATATAAAAAAATTTCATCCAGGTACTATTTTGAGAATCTGTCATCCCGGTATTATTCTGAGCCGGGATCTCGTTTTTTTGATTTTTTTCATTACACTAACGCAAAAAAATAATCATTCGGTACCATTCGATATTTTACATCCATATATAATATCTCTTTACCTTCCTTCACTTATAATACATCCGTATATTATATGCTTCGCAACGTTCACTCAAGTTACCGAGTAGATTTTTTTTTTTGCTTTTGTTTATAAAAACTCCTTCATACTTTATTTTAATTGAAAAACTTCTAACTCCTCTAAAAATTCGACATTGGAAATTAAAAATCTGTCATCTCGGTACTATTTTGAGAATCTGTCATCTCGGTATTATTCTGAGAATCTGTCATCCCGGTATTATTCTGAGCCGGGATCTCGTTTTTTTGATTTTTTTCATTACACTAACGCAAAAAAATAATCATTCGGTACCATTCGATATTTTACATCCATATAAAATATCTCTTTACCTTCCTTCACTTATAATACATCCGTATATTATATGCTTCGCAACGTTCACTCAAGTTACCGAGTAGATTTTTTTTTTGCTTTTGTTTATAAAAACTCCTTCATACTTTATTTTAATTGAAAAACTTCTAACTCCTCTAAAAATTCGACATTGGAAATTAAAAATCTGTCATCTCGGTACTATTTTGAGAATCTGTCATCCCGGTACTATTTTGAGAATCTGTCATCCCGGTATTATTCTGAGCCGGGATCTCGTTTTTTTGATTTTTTTCATTACACTAACGCAAAAAAAATAATCAAAAATTTAGTATAATTATTCAGCGAATTCATTTAGTATTAGATTTGTAATATTTAAAAAAAATTAATGGAGTATTTATGCAATTAGGTGTTCTTGGTTATATTATAAAAGACAATAAAGTCCTTCTTTTATACAGAAATAAAAAACAAAACGATATGCATGAAGGTAAATGGGTTGCTCCTGGTGGACATATTGAGCATAATGAAACTCCTTATGAAGCATTATTAAGAGAAATTAAAGAAGAAACTGGCTTAAATGTATTAAAAGCTAGTTTAAAAATAATGCTTACCTTTCCAGAAGATGGTACAACTCCTTTTGGTGAGTTGTGGTATGGTTTTGTTTATTTAATTGAAGAATTTAACGGTGAATTAATAAAATGCAATGAAGGTGAGCTTTCATGGATAGAACTTGATAATATTTATAATCTTCCGATGTGGGAAGGTGATAAAATATTTACTCCTTATGTTTTTAAAAAAGGAATATATGATATAAAATTAGTCTATTCTAACCTAGAATTAATTGACCACTCAATAAATAAAGTAAATAATTATTGAATTATTCAATATAAAGCATTATTATATTAATATATGAAAAAAAACATCTTATTTTTAATTTTTATATTATTTTTATTTTCTAATTACACTTTTTCCAATGAATTAAAAAACTATTTTCCTGATAAATTTATACCTAAAAACCTTAAAACTCTTAATGTTTCAGAATATGACAAAGCTGTATCTGAAAAAATTAAAAAACATTTTTTAGCTAATTATAATATTGCAGATCACAATGATAAATTTTTAGTTAAATTATGGAATATAGCTGGTCCTATTATTAATTTTATGGATCTTTCTTATGATTCTATTGATATTCAAATGATTACATCAAAAGGTTTTTTAATTCTTTCTGCTCCTGATGGAACAATATATATTTCAGAAGATACTGTTAATTTTTGTCAAAACGATGATGAAATTGCTTTTTTACTTGGTCGAGAACTTTATTTTATAAAAAATGAAATTAAAAACAATATTATGAAAAACACTCTTATAAGTGAAAATCTTAGAAATAATGAACCGGTTGTCACTGAATATTTTTTATCTGCTTATTCGCTAAACACTCTTGAAGCTGACAGAAAATCTGCTTATTATATTTTCAAAACTGGTCATTCACCTTGGAATGCTCATTCTTTTATAAAAAGATTCGTAAATATATCAAAAGAAAATTCTATTTTTTTTGACAATAGTAAAATTCCAGAAAGAATTAATAATTTATCCAATTATATTAAAAACTCTATGCCTTTTGCCCATGTAAAACTTGAAAACACATCTAATTATAGAAACACATATTATTATTTTATATTAGGTAATAAATTTTTAAAAGCTAATCTTTTAGATGATTCTATTAATGCTTATAAACTTTCAATTTCACTTAATCCTAAGATTGCTGAAACTCATAATAATATTGGTATTGCTTATGCTAAAAGAGGATTTTTTCAAGAAGCTGAATATCATTATGATATTGCTATAAAACTACAACCTGATTATAGATATTATTTTAATCATGCAATTACATTAATTAAACTTGGACAAAACAACAAAGCTCTTATACAACTTAAAAGATCAATAAGTCATAATCCTTCAAATGAAAAAGCTCAAAAATTATATTTTTCACTTGAAACTGTAATAAGGGAGACTGAATCATTATGATTAGAAATATTCATTTTCTTCATCTGCCAATAATTATCGCAATAATTGCTGGAAGTATATATATATCACCTTATTTATTTATTTTAGCTTTTATTTTACCTTTAACAAATATTTATTTGTCTGCAAAAAAAATATCATTTTTTTCTGTACTTTCTATCACTACTTTGAATACTCTTTTTTATGTAATTGATGTAATATCTCAAAACACTAAATTGTTTGGTATTAGTAATGATTTGCTTTTAAAATTTCAAAACATGAAAATTGTTGAAATTATAAGTGTTAATATTATTTTTAACATTCTTTTTATAATAAGTTGCTCTATAATACTTAATTTGAAATTCAAACAAGAAGATGATTTTTCCGGTGATATGATTAAAAAATTTCAAAAAGAAAAAGAAGATTTTATAAAAGATAATTCAGATATAAATCATAGATTAAAAGATTATAAACTTGATTTTTCTCAAAAACTTTCAATAATTAGAAAACTTATAGAACTTGGGAATTCCAATTCAAAAGAATCTGGCGATGCTATAATTTCTGTTTTAAAAAATGTTCTTGACCTAAAAAACTTTGCTTTTTTTAAATTTTCTGAGAAAAATAATTCTTTTGTAAAACTCTATGATAATAATGTTGATATGTCTCTTATGAAAAAATCATCTTTTTTAAAATGGGTTTTAGAAAGAGCTAATAATTTTCCTTCAAATATTAATATTCTTACAAAAGAAATTCTTGAAAAAAATCCTGAATTTGGAACTATATTAAAAAGTGATAAAAATATCCCTGATTTATTTATTGCAGTTAAATCTGGAATTAAATTACATGGTTTTATATTAGCTTATGATATTGATAAAAAACAGGACAATGACTTTAGAGCTCTTGCACAGCTTGTTGCTGAAATTCTAGTTCTTATATTGAATATTAAAAAAACTTAAATCGATAAATCTTTCACTGCTTTAAAACAAATCCCGACTCAGAATCATGTCAGGATGACAAAAACTATTGAAACACAACAGCATCGGTTGGCTTGTCCAACCGCTAACTAATAAATTTGTTGTTTTATTACAAATTTATGCTAACTGTTTTTATATATTCTTCTGCTTTTTTAAGGTCTTCAGGAGTATTTATCTCAACTCCATCATAAACAACTTCAAAAACTTTAATTTTTATATTATTTTGCATTGCTCTTAGTTGTTCAAGTTTTTCAATACTCTCAAGTTCAGATTCATCAATAGAAGTAATGTTTTTTAAAGTATCTTTATCATATACATAAAGACCAATATGTTTATAATAATTAACATTTTCAACATTATCTCTATTATATGGAATAGGTGATCTTGAAAAATAAAGAGCATTATTATTATAATCTGATACAACTTTAACTGTATTAGGATTATTAATATCCTCTTTATACACTATTTTTGTCTTTAAAGTACTTACACCTTTAAATCCAGTTTTAAACGGCTCTACTGCTTTTAAAATCATATCTTTTCTTATAAAAGGTTCATCACCCTGAACATTAATATATATATCAGCTTTAATTTTTTCACAAACTTCAGCAATTCTATCTGTACCACTATTATGATCATCTCTTGTAAGAATTGCTTTCCCATTAAAAGATTCCACATGCTCTAATATTAACTTTGAATCTGTTGCAACAACAACATCAAAACCCGTTTCCAACGCTTTTTCATAAACACGATTAATTATAGTTTTGCCACAAAGCATTTTTAAAGGTTTTTGAGGTAATCTAGTAGATGCAATTCTTGCTGGTATAACAATTACAATATTCATTTTATCTCCACTTAAAAAAAAAGCAGGGTTTCCCCTGCTTTTTATATTAAATTTGAAATTATACTAAGGGAAAATTCCTCTTATTTTTATAACATCTGCAACTCTTTCCATAGCAATCATATAACCAGCATTTCTAAGGTCAGTTTTATGTTTTTTTGCCATATCGATAACAGCTTGAGCATTATGGAACATTTTTTCTCTAAGTTCATTATTAACTTTTTCTTCTGTCCAATAATAATGATCCATATTCTGAACCCATTCAAAATAAGAAACAATAACTCCACCTGCATTAGCAAGTACATCTGGGACAAGTACAACACCTTTATCACTAAGGATTTTGTCAGCATCTGGAGTAGTTGGTCCATTTGCAGCTTCAACTAAAAGTTTAGTTTTTATATTATTAGCATTTTTGCCTGTAATAACATTTTCTAATGCTGCTGGAACAAGAATATCACATTCTTTTTCCAAAATTTCCTCATTAGACATTTTTTTGCCACCAACATAATTCTTAATTGTTCTTTCTTTAGCAGCTAGTTCAAGAAGTTTGTCAATATCAAGACCGTTTTCATCATATATTGCACCAAAAACATCTGATACACCGATAAGTTTACAACCACATTCTTTAACCATAAGTTTTGCAGTGATTGAACCTACATTACCAAATCCCTGCACTATAAGCCTTGCACCTTTCATTTCAAGACCCATATTTTTTGCAGCTACTTCAGCAGCAAATCTAACACCTCTACCTGTAGCTTCTGGTCTTCCTAAAGAACCGCCTAAATTAATAGGTTTACCGGTAAAACTTCCACGTTGAGAAGTTCCTTTTAATTGACAATAAGTATCAACCATCCAACCCATTATCTGACCATTTGTATTAACATCAGGAGCTGGAATATCTTTTTCATGTCCAAGTTCTTCAATCATTGCATAAACATATCTTCTTGAAAGTCTTTCAAGTTCAGATTCAGAAAGTTTTGTTGGGTCTACTGTAACTCCACCTTTTGCTCCACCATAAGGAATACCTGCTATAGCACATTTCCAAGTCATCCAACCAGACAAAGCTTTTACTTCATCTAAATTAACATTCTGATGAAATCTTACTCCGCCTTTGCCAGGTCCCATAGCATCACTATGCAACACTCTGTATGCTTCAAAAACTTGTACACTACCATCATCCATTTTAACTGGTAAACTAGCAATTACAGTTTTTTTCGGTGCTTTTAAACAAGCAACCAAGTTTTTATCCATTTTAAGCATGCCAGCAACTTTATCAACCTGCTTAATCATGTTCTCAAAAGGATTCAAGTTTTCAGCCATTTACTCCTCCTAGAATCAGTCAGAATCAAATCTTCCTGAAATATTATTTACTCCACGCACAAATTGTAAATCTAACGCAAAGTATTGTCAAACAATAAAGGCAAATAATTAAAAAAGTTATAGGGTTTGGGGGGTTTAACCCTCAACTCTAAAACTCGTAGCTTTAGCTACGCTAACTAGACTACTTCGTAGTCACTAACTGCTTTTCAATAATCTCTCAACCGTATTACATTATCTCTTAATTTGTTTTTGTAATATTTATTTAATTTTTCAATTTCTTTATTAAGATCTTCTTTATCATATTTTTCTATTTTCTTATAAGTCTTGATATTATCAAGATTGTGATTTTTTTTATAATTCTTCATATTTTATATTCTCATTGGCTTACACATATTAAGCCTGCTTCAAAATGCCTTGTCTTTTTATATTTGTATTAAAACTCTAAATTATATATTTATTCAGAGAATTCAATTTAATATTTTATCATAAGTACAAAAAATAGACAATTCAAACAGTTTTTAATATACTTTTTATATGATATTTCATGTTGATATAAAAAAAATAAGAGATTTTGAAAAAAGAGAATTTCTACTTTCACTTGGAAATGGTTCTTATTCAATGAATAATATTCTTCTAATTCCTTCAAGAAGATATCATTCTCTTTATAATTATGCTTTAAATCCACCTATAAATAGAAAATCTTTTATTCACAATATTGAAGAAACTGTATGTATTGATGGTCAATATTTTAATATTTTTTCAAGAAGATTATCAAATGAAACAATTTTTCCAGAAGGTTATAAATTTATTAAAAAAATTATAATTAAAAAAAACTTTGTTATATGGTTTTATAAAATAAAAGATATTTTAATTATTAAAAAATTAACATCAGATCAAAACAACTTGAATCTTTCTTATAGCATAAGAAATAAAAAAAATCACAATGTTAAACTTTTTATAAGACCATTTTTTGAAAATCGGGATACAGACTCTCTTATTTCAGAACAATTCAATGTAGAAATATCTGGTGACAATATTAAAAACAACTGTATTTACATAAAACCTGAAAATCATATTGAATTTAAAAAAGATTCAACAAAAGCAGATTATTTTCTTTTAAATGAATGGAAATATAAAATGCCAGAAAATCTATTAACTCTCAACTCACCAGGTTATTTTATAACCGAACACAATGAATCGGGAGATATTTCTTTCAATATATTTGCTGAAGAAAAAAGAAAAGTTATAAATTTAGAATATAAAAAAATCCATAATCATTCATTACAGAGTCTGCTTGATTTTTCAGAATCATTTATTGTTAATAACAAAGATAATATATTTCTTATTGCTGGTTTTCCTTGGTTTGGTCCTTGGGGAAGAGATACATTTATCAGTCTTCCAGGTCTTGTTATTTATACTCAGGCTTTTGATATTGCTGATAATATACTTGAGAGTTTTTCTAAAAATATTTTAGATGGAATAATTCCAAATCTTATTACAGAAACAGGTGAATGTCATTATAATACTGTAGATAGTTCGCTTTGGTTTATAAACGCTATATGGGAACTTTATACAGTATCAAAAGAAAAAAAATATATTGATAAATACTATGAAATAATAAGCTCAATTCTTTTTAACTATCGTAAAGGAACTATTAATAATATATTTATGGATAAAAATGATTTTCTTATAAATGCAGGAGATTTAAACACACAACTTACTTGGATGGATGCTAAAAGAAATAATGTCTGTTTTACACCAAGATTTGGAAAAGCTGTTGAAATAAATGCTTTATGGTATAATGCTGTTAAGATATTTGAACAATTTTCAGAAATTAGTGGTTTTTCTCAAAATGCTGTTAAAATGTTTGAACTTGGAGAAAAAATTAAAGATAGTTTTAATAGAAATTTTTGGAGTGAAGAATATAATTATCTTTTTGACTGTATTCACAAGGATAAAGACAATTCCTTAAGGCCAAATCAGCTTTTTAGTATATCATTACCTTTTCCTGTAATAACTGATAAACAAAAAATCAAAAAAATCGTAAATATATGTACTAAAAAATTATATACAGAAAACGGAATAAGAACTCTTTCTCCTGATTCAATTAATTATAAAAGTAATTATTCAGGTGACTGGTTTGAAAGAGATTCCTGTTATCATCAAGGTACAGCTTGGCCGTTTCTTATCGGGACTTATTTTGAAAGTTATCTTATAAGTGAAAATTTTTCTGAAATTTCCAAAAATAATGTTAAAAAAATTCTTATAGATTTTGTTATAAGAAATCATAGAAAAAGCGGATGTGGTTATATTCCTGAAATATTTGACGGTTCAGGTCCTCAAATTCCTCAAGGAGCTCCAATGCAAGCATGGAGCAGTGCCGAAATATTAAGATTATGGATAAAATATTTTAATTAATTCCAAAAAAATCATTTTGCCTTAAAGCTTCAAAAAGAACAATACCGCATGAAGTAGAAAGATTCAAAGACCTAACATTTTCTGTTGGAATTCTTAAAGTTCTTTCTTTGTATTTTAATAAAAGTCTTTCTGATAATCCAAAAGTCTCTTTTCCAAAAACAAGAAAATCATTTTTTTTATATTTAATTTGAGAATAATTTTTAGAAGCTTTTTTTGAAAGAAAATAAAAATTCTCAATTCCAAATTCTTCTATCAAATCTTCAATACTTTCTTTATATTCTACTTTTACATGTTCCCAATAATCAAGTCCTGCTCTCTTGAGATATTTATCCTCAGTACTAAATCCAAGTTTACCTACAAGAAAAAGTCTACAACCAGTCGCAGCACAAGTTCTTGCTATATTACCTGTATTTGGAGGAATTTCCGGTTCTACAAGAACAATATTGAATTTAAACATATTAAAATTTATAATCCCAACCCATTATAAGTTTAAAATCATATCCATAATACTGTTCATTTGTCATAGATATAGGAAATGCAAGAACACCCTGTATTTTTTCACCCATTTTAGCCCTTACTCCTGCAACTAAATCAGCTTTATCGCCAAAAGCTCCCCAATCTTCCCCATTTATTTCCAATATTATAGTTATAAAATCATTTTTTGAATATTCTAATCCAGCATTAAAAGTAAATTTATCATCATTAAATGTATAAGGTTTGGTAACATCATCTCCATTTCCTGTAAAAGAATATCCTATATTAACATGACCATTAATTAATCCAAACTGAGTACTAACTGCTCCGAAAACTTCAAAATCAGGTTCTCCAGTTACTTGTGCTGGTGCAAGGTTTTCATCATTTCCAGAAGGAAGTTTTATACCAAATCCAAAAGCTGCTGCTCCTTTTTCATTACCAAAAGGAAATGAAAACTTTCCTCTTAAAGCAACATCTCCTACACCTGATTCTTTCATAGTATATGGAAATAAAATATCATCTTGTATATCTAATGTATGCACAGGCAATGTATAACCTACTTCAAAATTATTAGATACACCCATTGCAGCATTTATATATATAGAAGAAAAATCAGCTTTTTCGCCAGGTTGAAAATCAAGATCTTTACCACTGCTTTTTACAATTTTTGAATACATATATTTTGCACCAATAAGATATTGACCTTTCTTTAAAGTCCGTGCACTTATTGTGTTTATAAGACCTGTAAGTCCTGTTAAAGTTGTTCCTTGAAGTCCTGGATAATATTTAATTATCTTATCTTTAAAAACATCATCTGCATCGTTAATATCTTTTATAACATAATCATTGCCATATATTGTATCAGCCTGAGCTTTTTTTTCTCCTATATTTTCATCAGGATAAATACTCTTATATCTAATTGATTTAGCTTTACTTTCTTCTAAAACGCTTCTTAATGCAGTAAAACCTGTTTTTTTTAATTGTTCATCAACTGTTTCTCCAGATGTAACTGAAAATGTATATAATGGTATTAATATTATTAATATAAAAAATAAATTCTTGATATTCATACATAACCTCCTGATATTTTATTAATTATCGGTATTATTTAAGTTTTGATTTAGCTTATCCGATAAATATTCATAAGTTAATTTAGTTCTCTATAGGAGGTTTTAATGCATTGTCCATTATGCGGTGAAAAAATGAGAAAATCATCAGATATCAACGAATTTCATCATAATAAATTAGAATGTATAAAATGTAATTACAGAATTTTTTACAGAGAACATCATAAAATTGTTAAATTAGATTTTTTATAAAAATTTCAATAAAGAATTTCTTTTATACTGTTTTTGAGTTCAGTCATATTATTATATCTTTCATCAGGTGATTTTTTCATACATTTCAAAATAATCTTATCTACATCAAGACTTATTTCACTATTATGGGCAGATGGGGAAAGAGGTTCTTCATTAAGATGTTTATTTTTTATATCATCTCCATCAAATGGTATTACACCGGTTAATAAATGATAGAAAGTAACTCCAAGAGAATATATATCAGTTCTTCTATCGATTTTTCCACCTTTTATTTGTTCTGGCGACATATAAAAAGGAGTTCCCATTACATCATTCACTACAATATTTTCTTCACAAGCAAGACCAAAATCCATAAGTTTTACATTGTTTGTAGTATCTATCATTATATTTTCAGGCTTAATATCTCTATGAACAATATTATTATTATGAATATATTCAAGAGCTGTACATATTTTTTCACCATAAGAAAACACTTGTATTGTTGGAAGTTTCTTTTTACTTAATAGAATTTGTCTTAAATCAGTTCCTTTTACATATTCCATTGCATAATAGACATTTTTACCTGAGTTAACATCAAATATACCAATAATATTAGGATGATTTAAAGAAGCTATTGCTCTTGCTTCTGTAAGAAATCTATCAACTGCATCTTTATTATTAACAAATTCTGAATTCATAACTTTTAATGCAACTTTTCTACCAAGCTTTTTATCAAGAGCTTTATAAACTATACCCATTCCACCTTTTCCAATCTCAATAAATTCATCGTATCTTTTTCTAATTTCAAGAGTAAGTCCAGTAGATTCATCAATTGTTCTACTTAAAAGAATATTACTATCAAGCCTTTCAAGTTTTGAGTTTACATCTTTATAATTAACATCTCTTGCAAAAATTTCTCTATAAAAATGTAAAGCTTCTTTTTCAAGTCCTTGTTCTTCAAAATAATTTCCAAGATAATATAATTTTTCATTTGAGTTTTCTATATCATCAAACCATGTTATTTTTATGTATTCTTTATATGCTATTTCTGGAAGTGATTTAGCTGCAAAAAGTTTGCCAAGAATAAAATGTAATTCACTATTATCATCTGTTTTAAGAAGTTCTTGAATAAGATTAATACCTTCGTCATAAGCTTGCATTTTTAAAAGTTGTTCTGCTAAATATCTTTTTAAAATATTTTGATCTTTTATATTCTCAATACTTTTTAAAAAATCAGTTTTTAAAACATTAATATTTTTACCATCAATAATATGCTGAGAATTTTCAGGTATTATTTCTTTAGAAATTAATTTTTTTATAAGTTTAAATTCAAATCTTGCTTTTTCTTTTATAACTTCTTCTTTAACAGTGTTTTTTATACCAAAATCTTTTATTTTTTCAATTTGAAGTAAAGCTTCATCAAAAAAACCATTCTGTTTTAAAAAATTAACAATAGTATTAAAACAATTATCATTTTCAAGACCTGTAGAAATTGACTTTAAATAGGATTTTCTAGCTGAATCTATATCATTAAGAGTTTGAAAAACTTTGCCTGTATTAAACCAGTTTTCAGCATTATCAGGTTCTATTTTAATAATTGTCTTGTATTTATCAAGTGCTTCTTTTGGATTTTTTTTAAAAAGAATATCTGCAAATTTCTTTTTTAAATTAATATCATCAGGAAATTTTATCTCATAATAACGAAGTTTTTCAACAGCTTTATCAATTTCACTATTTTTATCAAGTACATCAATATACAAATACATTATAGCTTTATTATCAGTTTCAATTTTTTCGAGATTGTTTGTAATTTCACTCATATATTCGTTATTTTTTATTAAATTTTGAGCATTCAAGATAATATCATCTTCTCTTTTTAAAGCGACTGATATATCAAAAAGATATTTAAGAGCAGAAATATCTTTGTTTGTATCGTATATTTTTTTAAATAAAATATAAGCTTCAGAATCTCTACCAGATAGAAGTAGCATTTTTGCCATTGTAAAAATTTTTTTATAATCTTCAGGATTTTTTCGTAAATAATCGTTAAGATCTTTTAAAAACAAATCTATTTTACTTTTCCATTTTTCTTTTATAAAAACTTCAATAAGTTCCAGAGCTTTTTCTTCTCTAAACATTCTAAGAAAATCATAATATTCGCTATATGCTTTTTCATCTTTGAATTTTTCAATATATTTTTGAAAGAAAATATCATTGTATTTTCTAAGATGCTCATGATTTAAACAATTATTCATTAATTCAAAGAAATTCCTGTTTGCTGAATATTTATCAATATTATCCATTATATTACTAATAAATTCATTTGTTTTATCAGGAAATGATCTTATAACAGTATTAATGTATTTTGTACAATTCTTATAATCTTTTAACAAAAGCAAACCTTCTACTATTTTAAAATAATATTCGATTTTTTCAGGTCTTTTTTCAATAAGGTCTGAAAGCATGCTAACTGCTTCACGATTAAGATTCTGTTCTTTAAGTATTCTTACAAGCTTCATTTGCAAAGCAAGTACAGCATCAGCATCTTCAGATATATTTATAAATTTTTCAATAAGAGCTTTAGCTTTACCAGTTTTTCCATTATCTATAAAAAAATCTGTTATTATTCTGAAAAGTTCAGCATCTTCAAAAAACGAATTTGGATAATTATCAACATCTCTCATAAAAATATTAAGATTTATTTCTTTTAATTCTTTCAATTTTGCAAATATATCTCTTGCTTTATCCGTCATATCGAGTTTTAGCATTATTCTAATAAGATCTATGTATATATTTGAGAGATATTCTTTATCACATTTATCTTTTATTTTATTAAGAATTTCAATAGCTTCAGTGTTTTTACCTTCTAATTCAAGATCTCTTGCTGTATCGATTGAAACTTCAACATCACCTTTTTCGGCAAGTTTTAAAGATAAATTCCTTTCAGCCTCTATATCACCGATTTTTTTAGCTTTTTCTAAAAGAATTTTCATATCTTTAATTTCAACAGCTTCTTTTAACTCTTTTTTGGTAATTTTTTCATAGCTTTTTTTATTTACATCAGACACAAAATTTTCTTTTTTATTTTTCTTTATAAGATATATCAAAATACCTGTAACAATTAATAAAAGACTTCCAGCTATTGATAAAAATATATTTGTAGTGACTTTTATCTTATTTTTTTCCTTTTCTTGTTCTTCTTTTATAATTTGTTGTTCTTTTATTTCTTTTTTTTCAAAAAAATAATTTCCTTTAATATCTTGAGAAGAAAGATCTTGTTTGAAAAGATCTATTTTTGCCTGTGCAATAAGTTCAGGTGGATTTTGTTGATTTTTAATAAATTTCATTAAAAAAACTCTATTTGAAACATCAATATCAAAAGGATATAACCCAGAATAAACAGAAAAATATTTTAAACTTTGTTCAAGATTTTCTTCTCTCAAAAATACAAAACCGAGTTTTTTAGAAATTTCAGGATTATTTGGCTCAATTTCTTTTAATTTTAAATATATTTTTTTAGCCTGAGAAAAATTACCTACTGAATAAAAATTATCTCCAAAAAATTTCAAAGCTTCTGGACTATCAGGATTATATTTAAGAGCACTTTTATAGGTTGAAACAGCTTTATCCAAATCTCCTTGCTTAAAATAAACATTACCTAGAGATTCATAAGCTGCACTCCATTTAGGATCAATCTGTAGAGCTTTGATAAAATTAAGTTCTGCTTTTTTATATTCTTCTTGTCTAGTAAAAATATTGCCTAAATAAAAATAAGCTTCTCCGCTTCTTGGATAAAGGTCAATAAGTTTTTCAAATTGTTTTATTGATTCTTCAAAATTCTGCTTTTGAAAAAAATCTATTCCTTTAAATAAAAGATCATCTTTTTCTGCGGAAAAAGCATAAAAACTCTGCAATATTATAAAAAAATATATTAACAATTTCATATATAACCTATTTTACACAATTAATGTGTTTTTCTCAAAAATTAAAAAATTCCAAACAATTTTTTCTTTAAAAATTTTTCTATATCTGTTTTTCTTCTAATACTTTCAAGTTCACCAAGACTTATTATTTCATTGTATTTATCAAAATCCTTTAATTGAAATTTATTTACTTCAGGTGAAAGAATAAGCATTTTATTGCTTTCTTTTAACATTTTTTCAGTAAGCATTTCATAAAAATAAAGTTGCCATTCAAGAGAACGATAAAATATTTGAAGACCAGAACGCATATTATTTTGTTCATAATTTTCAGGATAATATCCAACATTTACCACAATATTTTTTTTCTTTTCATTTAAAATATAATAAGGAATAGATCCTGAAATTCCACCATCTACATATATTTTATCATTTATTTCAAGAGGTTCAACAACACCAGGTATAGCAGAAGAAGCAACAACAGCATCGAGAACTTTTCCTTTGTTAATAAATTCTTGTTTTCCGCTTTTTAAATCAAAAACAGCCAGTTTCAAAGGAATTTGTAAATCTTCAAACATTAAATCTTCAGGAATTACTTTAGCAAGAAGAACTTTAACTTTTTCTTGAGATAAAAGGTATCTTTTTGTATATAAAGCAGTAATCATAATATAAGATGAAAAAATATTAACAGCTTTTTCGAGTTTGAATTTTTTAAACTCTTCAGATTCAATAATAATTTCTATTTTTTTTTGAACCTCATTTGAATCTTTATATATTGCAAACAAAGCTCCAACAATAGCTCCAATACTACATCCTATTATACTTTCTGGCAAACCTATTTTTTCTATTATTCTTAATACTCCTATGTGAGAAAGTCCTCTTGAACCTCCACCACCTAGAGTTATTACATATTTTTCATAAGATCTTTTCATATTCATCATATATTTTATCAATATCAAACTCTTTTACCCGAGCTTTTCCTTTTCTTTTTATATCATTTAAAATTTTACAGTTTTCAGTTAAAAAAATCATCTTTTCAGAAATTTTTTTATAATCACCTTTATTAACTATTATACCATATTTTCCGTTTTCAAGAACTTCACAAGGTCCTGTGCAATTTGTTGATATAACAGGAAGACCATAATACATAGCTTCTATAAGTACATTCCCGAATCCTTCTACATCTGAAGTTAATAAAAAAACATCAGAACATCTTAGATAATCTGATATATTATGAACAAATCCTTTAAAATAAACTTTTTCGCTTATATTATATTTTTTTGCCAATTTTATAAGATTTTCTTTTTCTTCACCATCACCTAAAATCAATAAACTTCCATGTTTTTTAACTTTTAAAAACTCATTAAAAGCTTTTATAGTAGTATCAATTCGTTTTTGATAACTTAATCTAGCAAGAGTTATAAAAATTGGTTTTTCAAAATAGTATATTATTTTTCCTTCGTTTTGGTCAAAAAAATATAATGGATTGTAAATTACTTTGAGTTTGTTTTCTTTTACAAACAGATTATTTATAATATCTGATTTTATTCCTTTGCTTGCACAAACAATTTTATCCATTCTATTATATAAAAAACCTATAATTTTTCTTGATAAATAATTGTATATATTAATTTTCTTCATCATAAAACTAACATTAGTTTGTATAACAGGAATAATTTTTTTATTTAATCCAAATAATGATAATAAAACATAAAATTCTGTAAATAGTTGAAATCCACAAAAAATTATATCTGAATTTTTTAATGATTTTCTAAGTTTTAATAATAATAAAGGAATATGTAATAGATTTTTATGATTTTTTTTAAGTGAAATTATATTGATTTTATCTGAAACAAAATCTAAGAAAACACCTTTTTTTTTAAAAAGTACAATAATGACTTTATGTTTTTCACTAAATTTGTTTGCTAAAACAAGAAGTGCTTTTTCTGCACCTCCACCACCTAAATCAGGTACTATAAAAGCTATTTTCTTCAAGAATTTCTCCAAAAAAAAAGAGAGGTTTTCACCTCTCTTTTTATTAAAAAGTTTTATTTATCTGATTCTTCTTCTAATTTTTTAGTTTCGGCAACAACTTTTTCCTGAACATTTGAAGGACATTCTTCATAATGATCTAATTTCATAGTAAATGTACCCTGTCCTTGAGTCATAGATCTTAAATCATTTATATATTTATACATTTCAGATTCAGGAACTGTAGATTTTACTTTTGTAAAACCTTTTTTATAAGCTTCTGTACCCATTATTCTACCACGCCTTCCATTCATATCACCCATAATATCACCCATAAACTCATCAGGAATAACTACTTCAACTTCCATTATAGGTTCAAGAATTACTGGAGATGCTTTATCCATACCATCTTTAAAAGCCATAGAACCAGCAAGTTTAAAAGCCATATCAGATGAATCAACAGGATGAAAAGATCCATCATATACAACAACCTTAATATCAATTACTGGATATCCTGCAAGAGTACCTTTTTCCATTGATTCTCTACAACCTTTTTCAATAGAAGGAACATATTTTCCAGGAATTGATCCACCAAAAATTTTATCTACAAATTCAAATCCAACACCTCTTTCAAGAGGATGCATTTCAAGAAGACAATGACCATATTGACCTTTACCACCAGACTGTTTTTTATATTTTTTTTCAGTCTTAACTGAATTTCTTATTGTTTCTCTATAAGCTATTCTAGGTTTTTCAACTTCAACTTCAAGTCCATTTCTTTTTTTCAGCCTATTTATTACAACATTAAGATGCTGTTCTCCCATTCCAGATACAATTGTTTGAAGAAATTCTGGATTAAAAACAACTCTCATTGTAGGATCTTCATCTCTTAGTTTATTAAGAGCAGTTCCTAATTTATCTTGATCCGCCTGTGTTTTTGGAACAATTGCAATTGCAATTAAAGCTTCAGGAAACTTAATTTTTTTATGTTCAACAAAGTTTTTTGAAGAAGAAAGTGTATCATTAGTACCAGTACTTTTTAATTTAACAGTAACTCCAATATCTCCAGCTATTAATTCTGAGCAATCAACTTTATCTTTTCCTCTTAAAGAAAATATATTATTTATTCTTTCAAAACTATTTTTTGTTACATTTCTAATTTCTCCAGCTTTGAATTTACCACTCATCACTTTAAAATAAGCACTTTCACCAGATTGAGTTTCACTCATAGTTTTAAAAACAAATGCTGTAAAATCTTTATCAGTTTCAATTTTAAATTCAATTTCTTCATTTGTTTCTTCATCAATTGCTACAATGTTTTCAATTTCTGTCGGTGCAGGAAGATAATTTGTAACAAAATCCATAAGTTTTAAAACACCAATATTTTTTGATGCATTTCCACATAAAACTCCCATAAGCTGACCTTTTTTGGAAGCATTTACAAAAGCATTAATAAGAAGTTCATTTGATATATCTTCACCTTCAAGATATTTTTCCATCATTGATTCATCAGTTTCAACAATTGATTCAATAAGCTGTTCTTTGTATTTTGCAACTTCATCTGCATATTCTTCAGGAATTTCAGATATAGTTAAATTTTTACCAGTTTCATCAGCTGTTATAGCTTTTTCATTTATAAGATCTATAACCCCAACGAAATCTTTTTCAAGTCCCATAGGAATTACAATTGGAATAGCTGTAGATGAAATTCTTTCTTTAACTTGAGAAAGTACATTATTAAAATTTGCTCTTTCTACTTCCATTTTGTTTATAAAAACAAGACCTGCTTTACCTTCAACATATTCGTAACTTTTAATTGCTTGAGCATCAACTCCAGAAGATGCATCCAGAACAAGAACAAAACCATCAGCAACATAAGACATTCTAATTGCTTCACCCTGAAAATCTGGTGAACCTGGAGTGTCCAGAAGATTTATCTTGCATTCATTCCATTCGTTAACTGCAAGTTTTCCGCTAATTGACATTTTCTTTTCATGTTCTTCTTCAAGAAAATCACAAACACTTGTTCCAGAATCAACACTTCCAAGTCTATTATTAGCTCCTGAATTAAAAAGAAATGCTTCTGCTATTGAAGTTTTTCCAGCACCTGACGGTCCTAAAAGAACGACATTTCTAATCTTGTCTGAATCGTATAATTTCATAATCTCACTCCTGTACAGTTTATTTACCAGCGGGTAATATAGATTGCAGAATATTTTACAATAACATTAATTATTTTTCAATCTTTTTTTAATTGATTCAAAATGAACCCTCTGATCTTCGAAAAAAATATTTTTTTCAGATAATTCATAAAAATATTCAAATTCTTCTTTATTCCCTGTTATATATGTATAATACAAAGCTTCTTGAGCTATTTCAAATTTTCTTCTTAAATTATTATAATTAATTGCAATTTTAAAATTTTCCAAACTTTTTTTTATTTCATTATTATTAATTAAAAATCTTCCATATCTATAATAATGTTCTCCCCAAAACTTATCATATTTTATTGATTTTACATAATATTCTTCGGTTTTTTCATTGTTTTTTTCTCTACCATAAGCTAAAGCTATATTTGTATATAAAAAAGAATATCCAGGTCTTATAATAGAAAAAACTTCCATTTTTGGAGGATTTTCTGAATATTCAAAACCAAGAGCACCTATAAATATAAAAATAAAATAAATTAATAATATAAAAATTGATAATTTTATATATTTAGTTTTTATTTTTATAGTATTTTTAAAATTATATGAACATAAAAAAATTATAAATAAAAACAAAGCTCGTTCAGAATAAAGTATATGCTGAACAAAAGCTATAATAGAAAATGCAAAAATATATATAAAATTTTGATTATTTTTGTTTTTAAAAAATAAATTAAAAAATAAGAAAATTAATATAATTCCAAAAAAACCATTTTCAGATATAATCTGTAAATAATCATTATGAACATAATGAGATGGAGGTAAATAATCAAAATCTTTGTTTATATCAAAATTTTGCAGCAATCTATAATAATTATATCTAAAAAGTCCAGCTCCACTGCCAAAAATTGGATTTTCTATAATTTGTTCAATAGCGGTTTTATATAAAATTTTTCTATGATAAAGACTTGAATTTATATTTTGAGAAAAAATAATATAACTTGAAAATAATATTCCTAAAATAATTGCAGATAATATTAAGGTTTTTTTAAAATATTTGTTTTTTGAAATATTAAATATATGAATTGATATAAAAATAAATAAAGCTGTAAAATTACCAGTAAGAAATATTGCAAAAGCGTGAAATAAATTTAATAAATAAAATCGTTTAAATTTTCTTGCATAAATAACGCCAGGAATTGCTGCAAAAAGCAAAAAGTTACCAAGCATATTACCATTAATAAACCATAAACTTGAATCTATAAGCTCTCCTCTTTGAGATAAAAATCCATATTTAAAAAATGACATTAAATAATTAAAAACATTAAAATAATCAGCTATTATGAGAAAATCAAAATAATATATTGTAAAAAGAATATTTCTTCTCAACCTTGTATATTTAATATTTCTTAACAAAATAGAACCTAAAAATAAACTTAAAAACCAAAATATTGAATAAATACTTTCATAAAAATTATCTCTAAAAATTGATAATACAATCTGAAAAATAAAAAATATCGATATATAAAAATCAAATTTTGTAAGTTTTAAGCTATCTTTCTTAATAAAAAAACTAATTATTGTAAAAAATAATACTATTGAAAGTCTTTCAATAACCCAAGCTTCATTTTGAAAAAAACATGGAGTAAAAAGAATTAATAAAAATCCCCAGTATAAAATTCTTGCCATTTATTGTATTCCTTTAATATATTTTCATCATATTTATTAATATTCAAATACTTATTAAACATAATATCATAGGATATCATTATATTATACAATTCAGGATCATTATATAAACTAATATTTTTTTTAGGAATATTACATATTTTATTAATAATATCTTTATTTGAAAATGAAGTTTTTTCAAGCTGATATATAAGACCTTGTGAATAAACATTATAATTAGGATTTTCTAAATCAAAATATATATTTTTAGAGTTTTTATTTAATTCAATAATAGAATTCAAATTAAATTCAATATTATCCGATTCAATTTGAGGAATATTAATTTTTTTTGAAAGTTTTTTTAAATACCATTTATCTTTAAGATTTAGCATATTTATAAAAATAATATCTTTTTTTAATAATTTTGAATTATCCATAAATTGAAAATAAAAATTCCTATTATCAATTGAAGTAAAAAAAATTGCAGGTTGTTCTATTGAATCAATTATATTGTTTGTGAAATTATTAACAAACTCAGAGTTATCAATATTAAATGGAAATATATTTACAAAAAATAATATAAAAAAACTAATTATTATCAAAAATTTACTTTTTGAAATAAAAATACCCATAATAATATATAAAGAAAAAAATCCAGGTATTAAAAAGTGAGTACTATGTTCAATTCTCAATGAAAGTAAAATAAAAAATACAATAAATATTAAAAAAACACTAAATAAAAAATATAAAATATTTTTATTAGAATAATCTTTTCTTTTAATAAAAAATATAAAACCTGCTAAAAAAACATAACTCTCAGGTCTTTTTAACAGATTTGAAGCTATTTGTTTGATATTAAGCAAAAATATATCTTTAGAGAAATCAAGAACATTAGAAGCAACCTTAAAGTCTTTTCCTCTTATATGATTTATTGTATTAATTAAATTATCTGCATTTCCATAATCAAGTGGGGGATTATTTATAGATCTTATTGGAATATAAAACCATAATAATAAAGGTAATAAAAAAAGTAGAATAATTTTTTTATTCTGCTTTAATTCATTTAGCTTAAATAAAAAAAATGGAATTATAAAAACAATATTTATAGGAGTTATAGTACATAAAAGCCCTAAAGTAAAAAAAAGATTTTTATTGTTTTTAATTAAAAAGTAATAAATAGCTATTGTAAAAAAACATAAATTAATAGAATATATCTCAGATATAACTCCGTAATATCTAACGCTATAAAGCAGATAAAAGCAAAATATAACAAAAATATTTATATTTAATTTTAAACTTATTTTATAAGCAAAATAAAATGATATTATTATAAAAACAAAAGATAAAAAATTTATTCCTCTATATTTTCCAATAAAAAAAGCAATTTTGGCAAATATTCCATATAAAGGAGCTCCAGGAGAATGTGAAATATCAAGAAACTGGCCAACTTGCAAAAATTCAGCAGAATCTCTTGTTGTAAAAGAATTTCCAATATTTGATATATAAACAATACAAAGAATAAAAGTTAATAAAATAAGATCCCGTCTCAAAATCATACCATGATGACAACACTTTTGTATTTTATAATTTCCCATTTTCCCTTGCCTTTATCTTTTTTCCCAAGTCCCAAACCCCGCATCCCGGTGTTTTCCCCGCTGTTCTCTATTCCCCTTTCTTTAAATCTATTAAATAAAAATCTTTTCCAATATTTATTTTGTTTTTGTATTTTTCAGCAAATATTTTATGTTCAGGTAAAATCAATACATAATCACATTCAAAGATTATTTCACCCTTTTGTAAAAACATATCATAAGCTTTTTGTCTTTCATATATATTTTTAACAGATGGAGCAGAATACTCAGGAAGTACAGATATTGCATAAGCTGATGTAAAACTTGTAATTAACATAGAAAAAGAAGGATCACATAATATTTTACCCTTTAAATCAGCATTTATAAGAATTTTTTCAATTGCAAGAGCTTGTTTTAATGTACTTTTATTAGACTTAATTGTTAAATTAAATGTTGTAATTAATAAAAATACAATAAAAACAAATATAATTGTTTTTTTCATTCTTTTATAAAAAATTAAAAATACCGGAGAAAAATATAAAACCGGCGGAATTATCTGATAAATCCTTAAAAGTTTTTGAGAATTTAAAGTAATTATTTTACTAAATAATGGAGTAATTAAAATAAGAATAATAGAAGCAATATAAAGATAAAATATGAATTTTCTTTTTTTAAAAATTTTATAAAAAATCATAAAAACAAAAAATAATATAACATTAATATATCCTGATACTCCATTCATTGAATGTTTAAAAAGATAATTATACGAAATTGAAGTTATATTGTTAAAAAATTCATTTTGAATATTAAAATTATAAAATTTTAGCATTGTTATTGGTAATATCCCTAAAATATAACAAAATATATAAAAATATCTTTTCTTTATCAAAGAATATATTATTATATGAAATAAAAATAACAAAGCATAAAAAATATGTATTCCAGATAATACAAACCCTAAAATTATAAGAAGATATCGATTATTTTGCTTTAAAACATAAAGAATAATCGGCAACATTATAAATAATGCAAAAGAAAGAGGGTAAATTGATAATGAAAAAGCAAGACCATTCCATAAATCAGAACTTATACCAAAAAAAAGTATTGTAAAAACAAATATACTAATTTTTGCAGTTTTTTTACCATAATATGATTTTATACATATAAACCAGGATAAAACAGATAATATATAAACAAAAATACTACTTGAATTCCAAACATATCTTATACTTGAATTCAAAGAAAATATATTATTAAGCAATTTTACAAAAAACGAATATAAAGGAATTACAAAAGAATAAGAATATCTTATATCATAAAATTCACTTCCATAAAATGGAGAAAAATTTATAAATTTTTGTTCTGTTAAAATCTTTCTTAAAAATGAATAATGATACATTGCATCTGAAAAATTAAAATACGGTAGAAAAAATCCCATTATAATTGATATAAGAATTACAAAAGAAATACAATTATATAAATTTTTAGGTATTTTTATAATTTTTGTATTTTTAAAATTAAAAATCAGAAAAGATATTATCTCAACAAAAATAATTGTAATTAAAAATTTAATATTTAATTTAGTTAAATTAATTAAAAGAATATTTGAATAATAAAATAAACAAGAGTATAAAATTACATACTCAATTTTACCTTTGCATAAAAAAAATCCAGGTATTAAAAAACAAAATACCATTAAAAATGTTACAGGATACATTAAAAAAAATAAAATAAATAATGTCTTAAATATTATAGAATTAATTTTGCTCAATCCATTCATTATCTTTTAATAAAAAAGTCTTTCCATTTTCAAACTTTATATTTTGTTCTTCTACCCAACTACCTTTCCATGAAAAAAAAGTTTTGTCAGATACAAGTTTTAAACCTTCAGATTCTTTAACATTATTAAGAAATTTTTTCCTTGAATCCTCATTACCTGATGCAATAAACCATATCTGTGAATTTTCAGGTTTATACATAAAAAACTGTGTTTCTACTTTTATTTTTCTTGCAACAGGTTTATATGAAGAAAACACCATGTCAAGTTCAACCGAAGCTGTATAATCGTTATTTATTGTTATTTCTTTTAAAATATAATCTGTTTCTTCATAATTATTTGATACAAGATTCTGTGCCATTTCATACATTTTATAATTTTTTGATTTTGCATCATGTATAAAAGTTAATAATTTAAAAGATTCCTCTACTTTATTTGAATCAAGAAAACTCGCATATTTTTCAATTATTCTCTCAATTTTGCCTTTATCATCTAGCATAAAATAAGGTTTACATCCTAATGTAAAAATAAAAACAAAATATAAAATAAATATTATTTTACTTTTAAACTTCATAAGTCTCTGGTCTCCTTTTTATAATATGTTCAAGTAAATTCCAAAACACAAATCCCGCAACAATTGTAATAATATAAAAAAATAATATTATAAACTCAAATACTACAATATTATTTTCACTAATTCCAATTTTACCAAGAAAATAAAGATTCGCAGCCATTCTTGTACCAATTCCCATCATAGATATTGGAAGAACATTTATCAAAACAGTAAAACATTGAAGCCAAAACATATAAATAATTGGAACTTTTACTCCAATCATTAAAAACAGAAGATAATACCATATAAAATAAAAAATAAAACTTAAAAAAGTATAAAAGTTCATATAAAATAAATCTTTAAAATTAAATATAAGATTTTCTTTTTTAAATAAAACTTTGATTTTTTCGGGTATAAATTTAATTAATGACTTTCTAAAAATCAAAAAAAGAATTATCAATAAAATTCCCGCAAAAACTGAAATATAAAAGAAGTTTTTAAGTCCAAGAAAATAAAAAGATATAATACCAGGAATTAATATATAAAAAACATCCCATATCCTATCCCATACAATGATAAATATAGCTTTGAATTTACCTAATTTTGCAAAATATCGCATTTTTACAACTTCACCAATTCTTGAAGGAGTTATTGAACCAAAAAATAAAGAAGTAAAATATATAAGATATTTTTCAAAAAAGGAATAGTAAATATTTTCACTATTAACTTTTTTTATAATAATATTCATTCTAAAAACTCTAAGAAATACAGATGCAAAACTAAGAAATAAAGCTAAGCTAAAAAGATATTTATCAACCTGAGTTATAGCATTTATTATTGAATCCCAATCTAAACTTATCTTTTTTAAAAAATAAAAAAAAAGTACAAAACCTACTATCCTTAAATATACAGTCCATTTTTTCATTTATCTTGTAATCCTTTTAAGCTGAGAAATCTGCTCGCTTATCATACCAAAAAGAAACACAAGAAGAGAACTTATAAAAAGTAGCAAAGCAGATGTTGATACATTAATAATATTATATAAGTAAAATTCAAGACCAATAAATCCAAATCCACTAAAAAGCAGAAACGCTGATAAAGGAACAAAAAATTTTAAAGGACAGAAAAGCATTAAAGTTTTTAATATTAAAAGTAAAGTACGAATTCCATCTTTTATTTTTACACTGCTTTTTCCAACTCTTTTTTCAACAGTAACAGGTATGTATTTTATTGAATAACCAGATTTTATAAAAAGCAAAGTTGAAGTCGTTGTAAATGAAAAACCATTAGGAAGTATATCAATAAATCTTTCAATATCATTTTTTTTAAATATTCTTAATCCTGAATTAATATCTTTTATTTTAAATCCTGCTACATAAGAAGCAAATTTGTTAATTAAAAATTTACCAGGTCTGCGAAATAAAGGAAAATGAGATTCAGATGATCTTGCACCAATTACTGTATCAAAATCATTCATATATTGGGTAAGTTTCCATAAATCTTCAATTCTATGCTGAAAATCCGCATCCATAATACAAATATAAGGAGTTTTTGCATTTCTAATCCCAGTCTTCAAACTAGCACCATAACCTTTATTATAAGGATGAGAAATTACATTAAAATCTTTTTCTTTTAACATTAATCTTGAATTATCGTATGAAAAATCATCTACAAATATTATATTTAACATTTTTTCTAATTCTACAAATTTTTCAATTAAAATATTTAAAGCTTTTTCTTCATTATAAACTGGTATTACAAGAGTTAATAATTCTTTCATAAATTGATTATAGATTAAGCTTGTTTTTTTTTCAAAAAAAAAAGCGGTCGCAATGACCGCTTTTATTTATAACTAATTAAAATTAGTCAAGTAATGTTCTAAAAGTAACTGTTCTTTTTGCTGTTTCTCCAGCCTGTTTTAGAAGATAAAGTTTGTTTTTTTCACCAACAGTTTTATAACCACTTAAATAACCTTGAGTTGATTCCCAGATTACATAAGCCATTCCTCTATTATCTCCACCAACTGCACCATTAGCAAAAACTCCAGTTGGAATATAAACTTCATTACCAATTTTCCATACTGTCAAAAAGTCATCAGCACCAGCAATTCCTGCAAGATTTCCGTTTAAACTTCTTGAGAAAATATTATAAGTAAATGGTGAGTCATTAGGTCTTGAATATTGAGCACCTACAATCGGACCACCAGTAGCAAGATCTGTTTCAGTTCCATTAGGCATACTACCTATGAAATCCTGATATTGAAACCAACCAGTTGCATCATCACCAGCTAAACCACCAATAGTAATAAGTCTTCTGGAAGCTACTGGATTTTCATTAAGTACAGCAACTGTTGTACTATTAGGTCTTACTGATTTAGTAAAGAAAACCATCAAAGTATCGTTAGTATCAACTTTAAGGTTAGCATTATTATCCTGAACTCTTACTTTAGAAACTGCAAGATCATCTGGAAGATAATATGTAGTAATATCTTTTTCATATTTTGAAGTTCCACCAATTTTAAAATCTGAAGCATAAGTTTTTACCCAACCAGCATAAGCATTTACTTTGTAAGTATTTCCCCATGGATCTGAAGGTAAAACTGCAAGATAATTACCTAGAAGTTTTCTAAGAGTATCTTTTTCTTTATACCAACTTGCAGTTCCTACATAACCTGGTAAATCTGTTTCAAATAAATTTGCTCCGTTTTCAGTATCGTGTAGAAGTAGTGAATTAGCAATTGTTTCCATGTCACCAAGTGATTTAGCAACCTGAGATTTAAAATAAATATCTCCCAAGTATAAAGCTGCAGCACCTGTCATAATAATAACGATTCCAAGTGCAATTACTAGTTCAACTAGTGAAAAACCTTTTTTAGTCATATAAACGACCTCCTTGTTTTTTTAAGACTATCCCTTATGATAACCTTAATATAAAAACATTACATATAAATAATATGTTATAGTTTTTTTTATTTTTTGTCAATAACCAAAAAAACTTTTTTTATTACATTAAATATCAAACTTAAGACAAAAAAATGATTTTAGGTGACCGGTTCATTTATTGCGACACTTTTCTCAAATCACCAATAACATTATAATACTCATTATCGACTTTTTTCAAATTATTTGAATTATCTTTTTTATTTAAATTTGAATTTTTACTAACTGTATATTCTTCGTTATTTTCACCATTCACAAAATATGGTGTAATAAACATAAGCATTTCCATATTTTTTTTAGAAACTCTTTTATTTTTAAACAAAGACCTTAATATAGGAATTCTCTGAAATCCAGGTATTCTTGAATCTTCATTTCTTTCTTCTTGTTTAATTAATCCACCTAATACAGCTGTTTCTCTATCTTTAAGTCTAACAAAAGTAGTTGTATTTCTAGTAGAAGTATAAAGTTGACCATCATTATCAATTTTTAACAGGTCGGAAACATCAATATTCAAATCCATACTAACTTCTGAATTATCATGTATATATGGAGTAACTTCTAAAGTTATGCCAACATTAGCTTTTTCAAATTTTTTAAGAGGTTCTATAACTCTCAAATTATTTATAGCTCCTTCTGTAACATATTTATGAGCTTCCTCATAAGTATAATAAGGAACAGGAATTTCATCTCCAATTTCAATTTTTGCAGTTTTTCTATGAACTACTCTTATTTTTGGAGAAGAAAGTATATTGGCTTTTTCCTGACTTTCCAAAGCTTCCAATTTGCTATATATACTAATATTTGATGGAATATTCAAAACATCTATACTTTGTGGTGTTAAAGGAAATTGATCAAAAGAAAGACCAAAATTATTAAGATCTTCTCTTTTCATCTCAACAATATGTAATTCTATAGTAACTTGACCATTTTTTTTATCAAAATCAGAAATTATCTTTTCAAGAAGTCTAAGGTTTTCTTGAGTATCATAAGCAAGAATTGCATTTATTCTTTTATCAATACTTAAATTTTCAATTTTAATTTTTTGACTTAAAACTGTATTAGAAGATATCAATTCAAGCACTTTATCAGCTTCAGCATTAACAAGTCTAAAAATAGATTGATTTTTTTTCTGATGAATTTCTCTTGATTTATCTTTTTCAGATATTATCCAAGTATTTTCATTAAATCTATTCATAGCAAGTCCTGATGAGGCAACAACAAGATCAAGAGCTTCATTTACAGGTAATTCCTGAATATAAAGATTAAGATTTCTTTCTTTAACCTCACCATCTATAATAATATTTAATCCTGTAAGATTTGATAAAGTCTCAAATATTTCTCTTAAACTCATTCCGGAAAAGTTAAAATTTATATTTTCAGTTTTAAATGAATTATCTGGTTTAGAAACAGTTTTTTGAACATTATAATTAGTATTTTCATTTTTAATACTTTCAACATAATCGTGTTCATCATCATTACATTCAATACACTCATCAAGTCTTCTATCATGACCTAATTCTTTTATTAAAATATCTTCAATATTTTCTTCTTTTGTCTGATTACCCTTTAATAAAATAACAATTTTATTGTTTTTTGCTTCAACTGTATGTTCTTTAAGATTTTTCCACACACAAATAACTCTTGTAACTGGTGGAGTTTTTTTTAATTGCATAGGTTGTATTATATTAATATCTGAAATAGTAGATTTTATAGGTATATCAAGCATTGAAAGATAACTATCAGGAATATCTATAACTAGATTATTACCTTTAATTGTATTTGAAAAATTATTAACTATATTATCAAACTCAATAATTATTTGAGAATTGTTTTCATCATTAATTATTTCTATATTTTTAAGAAATATTTCATTAGCTTCTCCACCAAACACAAAAAGTGCGGTAAGAAGTATTATCAATAGCACTTTTGTTACTTTATTCATATATTTCCTCTCTCTTTATTTACAAAATATTTTTATAAAAATATTCTGCAACTTATATTTATATATTCATCTTCATATTGCTTGCTAGTGAGAATACTGGCAAATATATTGATAACAATATAGTTCCAACAAAAAAACCTAACACTATTATTATCGTCGGTTCAATCCAGTTCATAAAGGTCTCTGTCACATAATCAAGATCTTTTTCATAAAATTCAGCTATATTTATAAGCATTTTATCAAAATTTGCTGTTTGTTCACCAATTGATATCATTTCACGAGAAATTTCAGGTATCATTGTAACACTTGCAAAAGCTTCACTTACCGTATTTCCTCGCTCGATATTTTTTTTAACTCTTATAAGATTTTCTTTAACTGCTAAATTTGTAACAATTTCATCAGATCTTTCAAAAGCAATAATAATTGAAAAACCACTTTCAAAAAGAATACTAAGATTTCTTGAAAATCTTGCAATATAATATTTAATAATAATATCTTTAATAATAGGTATTTTTACAAATAGTCTGTCAATTCTAAGTTTACCGGCTTTAGTTGAATATATTTGAAAAAACACACCTGCAAAAAGCACAATAAAACCTAATTCATAAAAAAAATAAGTACGAATAAAATCAGCTACCCCAATAACAACCTTTGTAATAAGTGGCAATGCATCAAGCGTAAGACCCATTTGTCCATATAAAGTCTGAAATTTAGGTACAATCTGCATAAATATAACAAATACTAGTATTAATATAAGCAATAAAATTATCGCTGGATATGAAACTATGGCTATTATCTTCCTTTTTACTACAATTCTTGTTTCAATAAGATCTGAGCATTTTTCCAAAAGTTCATATAATCTACCACTTTCTTCACCAGTTCTTAAAAGTCCAATGTAAACTTTATCAAACATTCCTGGAAACCTTGAAAAAGCTTCGTATAAGGCACTTCCGTTCTCTACATCATGAGAAATTACTCCAAGTGTTTCTTTTAATCTAAGATTTTTTTCTTGTTTATAAAGAATATTTATTGATTTAAAAGCAGATATACCAGCTTTTATTAAAGATGCAAAATATCTTGTAAAAAGAAGTATATTTCTATCAGATACTGTACTCCATTGCCATACACTTTTTATTGGAGATTCATATATAGATACAAGTTTTTGTCTTTTTTCTATAAGAACTTTTTTCAAATTTTCAACATTTGGAACAGTTATTTTACCAGTAACTCTTATATTTTCTGCATTCATTGCAGTATAAAAGTATGTAGGCATTATTCTACCTCAAGAAAAATATCATTTTTTATTTTATTAGAATTAATATAAACAACTTTTCTAAAAAACATAATATGACCAATATAAACTTTAACCTCAACATAATCATCAAGATCAACTTTTAACTGATAAAAACCTTTTTCATCAGTTTTTAATTCTTTATTTCCAATAACTACTTTTGCTCCAATTACAGGTTTTTGAGTTTTTTTGTCATAAACTTTACCAAAAATAAGTGAATCTTTATTTTCATAAGCAAGAGATATATTAAATATTCCTGCTCCAGGTCTTATTATAATATCAGCATTATAAACACCATAATCGCTTGAAATAATACTCATTGTATATTCACCAGGAATTATATCATGAAAATAATAAGAACCATCTTTACCTGAAACTGTGTATTTATCTTCAATTGTAATAGTAACACCAGATATAAATTTAAATGATTGAGCATCTCTTACAACTCCTTCAAGACTACCTTTTACACTATTTACAATATTATTTATTTCTTTATTATCTTTTCTTCTTTTTTCAAACTCTCCATATCTAAAATCAGGATCTTTTTTTAAAATAGTCCTTATTTTAGAACTTTCCTCCACAACAACATATTCTTCATGTGGTTCATAAGAATCTGAATATATTACAATTCTGTGTTTTCCACGAACAATATCCTCAAAAACATATTTGCCGCCAGATACATTAACAGGCTGATTATTCCCAACAGAAACCTGTGCATTTAAAACAAGATCACCTTCAATATTTCTAATCTCACCAATTATTTTCCCATATCTAATAAGCGGTTTTAAAAAAAACTTAAAATTATTAACATTAGCCTCATTTATAGTAATTTCTTCTAAATATTTTTCATAATCTGAATGTTGTATTTTTACAATATATTTACCTGGATTAAGATTGTTAATAAAAAATTCCCCAAATTCATCTGTTTGACCCATTATATTATCAAAAGAAATATTAATATTACTAACTCCAAGGCCTGTATCCTCGTTTTCGATAATACCTCGAGCTTTTACCATTATCGGTTTGTTTTCAAGAAAAAAGTTTTGAGAATTACTCCCATGAGTAATTTTAACAATATCATTATAATCCATAAAATCATTTGCTTTAACACGAATTATAAGATTTCCAATAATAAGATTTTTAAGTTCAAAATACCCTTTAGAATCAGAAAAAGTTATTTTTCCGCCACACTCAATTTCAGCGTTAACAACTGGATATTTACTTTTTCTATCGAATATATAACCTTTGAAAAGAGCTGATGGAGCTGAATAAGAAAGTAAAGAAAATAATATTAAAAACAATATAAATATTCTTTTTATTTTCATATCACCCTCTCAAAAGCGTTATTACTAACTAATCGACTTGAAAAAGAATATTAAACAGTATTTAAGTATTTACCAGCAGACAAAACAATTTAAAAGCAAAGAAATATCTGATAGTATAAAAAATATGAATTTATTAATATTTAACATGGAAATGAATGAAAAATCAAAAGTTTTATCTCATTGTATAGATTGGGTAAATAATATTTCTATTTACTTTGATAAAGTTTTTGTAATAACAGTTAAAAGTTCAAATTTTAAAGTCAATGAAAATGTGAAAGTATTTTCAATTAAAAGAGATAAATTCAATAGATTATCTTCAATTATTTTGTTATATAAAATTTTATTTAAAATACATAAAAACTATAAAATTAATGGTTATTTTGTTCATATGGCTGCGTACTTTGTACCGTTTATATTTTTATTCAAACTTTATTATAAAATTCCAATACTTTTTTGGTATGCTCATTCTTCAGTTACAAAAGCTCTAAAAATAGCAACTTTATTAAGTGATAAAATATTTTCACCATCCAAAGAAAGTTTTAAATATAAAACATCTAAAATTGAATTTACAGGACATGGTATAAATACGGATTTTTTCAAATTTATAAAAAATAAGAAATGTAATTATTCTAAATTTGCAGTTTTTGGAAGAATTTCAGAAACAAAAAATATTCATAAAATGATTGAAGTCTTTAATAAAATTGAAAATAAAAATATTAATCTAACAATTATTGGAGAACCTTTGATTGAAATTGATAAAAAATATTTTGATAAAATATTTAATTTTAATTATAAAAATATTTTTTACTCAAAAAATATTCCAAAAAAATATATATTTGAAACTTATAAAAAGTTTGATGTTATTATAAACTTATCGGATACAGGTTCGCTTGATAAAGTTATAATTGAACCTATGGCAATGGGTATTCCGGTAATTACTTCCAATAAAAGTGCTATTGAATTATTTTCACATCTTGATGGAAAAGGTGTTTTTTTAACTACAAAACAAGATTTTGAGAATGATATTAAAAATTTGATTTTAACAAAACCTTTTATAAACAGGAATTTATTAAGAAAAGAAATTGAAGAAAATCATTCGATAAAAAAATTAGCAAAAAAAATATCTGATTATTTTATAATTGAACCCTCTGATTAAATACATAATTTAGAGCTTTAATAGAAATATAATAAAATGTCATTTATTAAAATAATTCAATTTTACAATAATCTACATTTCTTACATAATTCTAAAATATTTTGTCTGTCATCTGATATTCCAAGATTATACAATCGAGTATTTATAAACTCTTTTGAATTCCAAACATCATATAAAGAATTTAAAACAAGAGATTCTTTGTTTTCAGCCTCTTTTTCACCCGAAAGACAACATGTAATTAGATTACCATTTGCATTTACAATAGTACTGTTAAACAAAAAGCTACATTTTTTTCCTGATTGTTTATTAATTATATCTTTTGAAAACTTTTTTTTACTATCTTTCCATTTTTTATTAGAAATATCCCAAGATACTTTACGATCATTTAGCATAAAACTACCTGGATCAAAATTAATTTCATCAACACCAAATTCCATAGCAGTTTTCTTTATATCTTCTTTATATGCATAATTCCATTCAAATAACAATGTTCTCCATGAAATCACCGTTTTTTTAGCATTTTTACTTTTTTTTAATTTAACTAAAGTGTTTATATTTTTTGTTATAATATCAAAATTTGACCCTACTCTATATTTTTTATTTATTTCATCATTATGCCCGTCAACAGCACATGTTATTCTGTTAATTCCAGAATCAATAAGCCTGCTTAAAAAATCTTCACCAACATCAACACTCATATTACTAGAAATTCTAGTTTTAATTCCAAAATCACTGCACATTTTTATCATTTCAGGTAAATTTTTATTAAGCAAAGGCTCACCAAAATTATAAAATTCAATTAACAATGCATAATCTTTGATTTTATTAAAAATAATTAAAAAATCTTCCATACTCATTATAGATTTTTTTATTTTAGTATTATCATTATCTTTACAATGAATACAATAAGGACATTTAAGATTGCAAACACTTGAAGGATCAATATTGTATCTTAAGGGAAAGTAATTTAATTTTCCTTTTCCTGGAATAAATAAGAATTTCATCAAATTCCAAAATCTTTTCTTTTTGAAAATATCAAAGCTTAAATATTCTTTCTTATTACCTAATCCCATTTTTAACCTACATTTTTTTTGATTATAGCCAAATTATTTTTAGCTTTTTTATGTTCTTTGTTAATCTTTAAAACTTGTTTCCAACAATCTGCTGCATTTGGAATATCATTTATTTTTATATAATATACAGCAAGATTATGAAATGCTTGATAATAATTCTGATTATATTCAACAGCTCTTGCCGAGTATTCAATAGCTTGCTTAAGTTGTCCAATTTTAAAATAACATTTACCTAAAAGATCATAAGTTTCGGAATCTGCATAATCAGCATCAGTTGTAAGTTCTTTGAGTATATCAACTGCTTTTTTACATTGACCTATTTCAAAAAAAGCCTTAGCCTGATTAAATTTAGCTTTTTTATTATAATGTTCTGAAATATTATAATACGAAAATATCCCAATAATATTATCCAGATATTCTGTATATTTATCAAGAGTATAGGATTTCATAGCATCTTCAAAATAACTTTCTTTATCCTCTATAATGTTATCTTTAGATATAATGTTAAATAAATATTTTCTAGTTTCTTTTACAAAGCATAATTCTTGAAAATATACAAAATTCAAGTATCTATCATCTTTTATTCTATTAAATTTTTCATAAGATTTATAAAAATGCTCGAAATTTTTATCATCTATATCTATAACTTTTACTTTTTCTTCTTGTAAAGCAATATATTCAACACGACAACTCATACCAAGTTTTTTTTCTATAAGTCCAATTGGAAAAGGAAAATTTAAAATAAATTCTTGACCTTCATTATCTTTGATAAGAACTTTATCTAAAACTACAATTTCTTCAATTTTATCTGCAAATGAATAAATTTTTTCATCTTTTGAAACTTTTTTTTCACCTAGCATAATTTTTCCTTTTATTTTCCTAAAAATAATATTCTATTAATAACCATCTGACATAGATTTTCTTTGAGTATTTTCCCAAAGCTGTTTAAAATGAAATCCTCTATCTTTAAGAGTATCCTGAATTTCTGTAGAAAACGGAATAGAAAACCAAAATATTTTTCTAACTTCTTTATCAAGTTTCTGCATTCCATGACTTTCATACTTTATCCACAAAATATAATTTTCAATAAAACTCTCTTTAAGATCATTATTAAAAGGAATTACTTTTTTACCCTTTCTCTTATCAGATTTTAATCCTTCATGATACATATAATATTGACCTGTCAAACCCTCATTCATCCATCTAAAACCTGCAATTTCTTTTTCTTTTTGCCATCTATAATCACCAAGAGCTTTTATAACAACAACATCAGATTCAATTTCAGGATATAATGGAAGTGCAATTTTTCCTCGTCCAGTTTCTTTATTTATTTTTGGAATTGATTCCCAACAAACTCCATTTTTACCATAAACAGGACATAAAAGAGTATATGGAGGATTATCACTATCTATTTTTAAAAATGTTCTTTGAAATATAGTAGGATCTATCTTTCTAACAGCTTCTATATGTAAAGCTGCTTTTTTTCTATCAAGAATTTCATTTGGAAAACTATGATCACAAAGATATGGAGTTTCATTTCCCTGCCTACCAATACACATCTTATATAATTGTCTAACTGATTTTAATTCTTCAACAAGAACTTCATTTTCAGATTCTCTGATTTTTTGCATATCTTCATCAGATACATTATCTTTAAGATTATCAATGGTTTTTGAAGCCATTTTCATTTGATTAATTAAACCTGTTATACGAGAATTAATAGCATTTAATTTTGGAAGATAATCAAGTATAGATGAAACATTTCTGTCATTTTTTAATTTTTTTTCAAATTCAACAGACTCGAGTTCTTCTTTGGTAATAATTGTCATAAGAATTTTTTTCCATTCACTATGTATCTGAGTAATATATGATTGTCTTAAAATAACCATTTTATCAAGATTTTTTTTCTCATTACCATGTCTTTGAAGAAATTCTTTTAATTTTTCAGCTGGAGTTTGTTTTTTTGTCATTTTTGTAAGATCATCACCCGCAGTTGAAGGTATTTCATCAGAATTTACAAGTTCAAGCCATTCATCAGCGTATAATATAGGATAATCAACATCCATAACCGAATGTATAACATCGGTATCAAAATTAGATATTTTTGTAATATTATCACCCGACAAAAAATCCTCAACAAAAGAATATCTTAAAAAATTTCTTAGATTATCATCAGTTTCATAGGGAAATTTGACATATATTTTTGCATATACTTCATTATAGAAATTTGCAAAAGAAGCCTTTATATCTTTATCTTCTGGATTGTCCAACATATTATTAATTAGTTTTAAAAACTTTTCAGAAGATTCTAAATCAATATTCTCAAGGACAGTTTTTTTCAATTCATTTATTTCCATAATACTCCATCTTATACTAAACTTGTTATTTTAAAATAATTATATAATATATCTATTTGCTATTCAACCTAAATCTGATTAATTGTTATATTTTGTTTTAAAATTGCATGTTTTATTACTTTTTGTTTTTTTTTTTATCAATTATTGATTTTTTATAAATACTCGGATATAATCATATTTAATGTTCTAAATATTACAAAATTTTGTTTGGGAGGAGAAAATGGCAAAAAAAGATCTTATCAAAAAAATAGCAGCAAATCTTAATTTAACTCAGGACCTGGTTTCACGGATATATGATGAAACAGTAACTGTTATTTCAGAAGAACTTAAATCTGACATGAAAACAAATCTTCCTTATATAGGAACACTTACTTTAACTAAGACAACTCCTAGAAAATACACACTTCCTAATGGAACAGTTGGAAAAAGTAAAGCAAGAAAAACAGTTAAATTCAAACCTTCAAGAAAACTTATTAAAAAAATCTAATTTTTTTCTTTAAATATACCGACATTATAGACAGGGATTAAATAATTCCTGTTTATTTTTTTATGGAGGAAATTATGAAAAGAATGATAAATGCATTAACTGATATGAGCTATCTTCTTATCGCTTCTTTAGTTATGGCTCTTGTTTTTCTTGTTTAAAATAAACAAAGAAATTTAATACACCGATTTCTCTTAACCAATCTATTTCTTTGGATATATCTTGCTTTTTTTTATTTTTTTCAAGTTTTACAAGAACTCTTCTAAGATTATTATAACCAACTTTTTTTAAAACTCTTTCCATAAACTTAACCTCATCAAGTTTTCTTTTGGTTTCTAGAGAGGTTTTTTCAGCTGACCATTTTTTTTTCATATTAATATATAGATTATCAACACAACTTGCAGTCCAAGGTCTTGAAGGAAAAAGATCTATTCTTTTTTCACTATCAATAACTAATATTTCGTGAAATAATTTTATTTTTTCATATTTTTTTTTCTTTTCAAATTCCCATTCAATAAAACACTTATTATTATCACAAATATCAGCATTCAAATCCCAAAGCTCTTTACCACAAACTTTACATCTTATCATTTTATTTCTCCAGTATAATAATACTGTTTGTATCTTTAGAAAACCATATATATCGCTCATTTGAAAGAAATATATCTAATATATCTTTTATTTTAATTGAATAAATATCCATTCCAATATCTGTTCGAATTGAATCAAAATTTTTAGGAATTACAAATGTTATTTCAGTAGAATCTGTAATTTCTTTTAAAAGGTCTTTTATATCTTTATCTTTTTCAAATACAGCATGAATAGTTTCATCAAGCGGAGAAAGACTTTTTCTTTTATTTTCTATTATTATTTCTTTTTTTATTATGTTTTGAATTTCTATTGTATCAGCAATATTTTCATTATATGAATGCTTGATATTATCATTAGAACTGGTTTTTTTAATATAAAAAAGCACTCCAGATACTATCAGAGTGCTTATAATTATAAATTTTATAAAGCTTTTAAAAAAAGACATCTACTACTTTCCGTATTCTTCAAGTTTTTTCCTGAAAAATGGTGGTAGAGCAAAACATGCTTTGTGAATTTCTTCAGAATAATATTTATAATCCATATTTTTTTCATTGTATAACTTTTTATCAAAATCATCAAAATAATGCCTTGTATCAGATGCAAAAGTAAATCCCCATAATCCACCATAAGTTAATATATTAGCAAAATAATAACCAGCATTTTTAAAAACTTTTGACAAATTTTTATAAGCTATACAAGCTTCATCAGTCATATAAGCATTACCTGCTTGACAAGTAAGAACTCCGCCAGTATTAAGACATTTTTTGCAATTTTGATAAAACTCTTCTCTAAAAAGACCTTCTGCCGGTCCAAATGGATCAGAGGAATCAATAATAACAATATCATATTTTTCACTGCATTCTTTAACAAATTTAATACCATCATCAACTCTTACATCAAGTCTAGGATCATCAAAAGAACATGCTATTTTTGGAAAAAATTCCTTACATACATCAATAACATCTCCATCTATTTCAACTAAAGTAACTTTTTTCATTTCCTTATGTTTAAGAAGTTCTCTAACAGTTCCACCATCACCACCACCTATTACAAGTGCTGATTCTGGTTTAAGAGCAGTATAAAAAGGTATTTGTGTAATCATTTCGTGATAAATAAATTCATCTCTATCAGTTGTCATAACATTTCTATCAAGCAAAAGAACTTTTCCCCATGTTTTGGAAGAAAAAACTTCAACAAGTTGATATTTACTTTTTTTGCAATAAAGCAACTCATCTATATCAATAAAAATACCATAATCCTCAGTATGTTTTTCTAAAAACCTGATTTTGCCACTATCAAGCATTTTCTTTTCCTCTCTTTTCTAATTCTTTTTCTTCAAATTCTAATTTTTCAACATGAAGTTCTTGAGCTTTAGAAACTATATTGTTTCCGTACAACTCGCCTCTATTCATTTCATAACTTTTAACAATCTGTGCACAGAATTTTTCTTTAAGATATCTGTAAGCAGTAAATGTATCAACAGTATTGCCACATGTAAAAACATCAACAGCAGCATATCCGTATTCAGGCCAGGTGTGTATAGCAAGATGGGATTCAGCTATAACTACAACACCGCTAACCCCCTGTGGGCTGAAATGGTGGAATGATGAACTTATTATCGTGGCTCCAGCCTTCTTAGCAGCATAAATCATATGCTCTTCAATTTTATTAACATCATTCAATATCTCTCTGTCGCAATCAAACAGTTCCAACATTACGTGATAGCCCAAAGCTTTCATTTACCATATTCCTCCTAGCTTAAAGATTCGGATAAAAAATGTAATTTTTTACCCTTAATCCAAACAATTACAAATCTTTGTTTACTAAATTAAAACTCAGATAATAAGTGTTAATGATATATAACAAAATATCTGTTGTCCAATCTTTTTTTTACTCAATGAATAAGATAGAAAAAAAGAATACCATTTAAAAAATTAAAATTCTATGAAAAAAATATATACCGGTAACCTAGTTAAAAAAAGTTAGAAAACACAAAACAGATTCCGGCTCAGAATAATATCACGATGACAGAATAAAGTATATGTGACTGCAATTTATTCTGCGAAAAAATTGCTTGTAACAAGATTTTTCGAGTCTCCTGTAACATAGTGTATTTGTTTTTTGTCACTAATGTCATAAAATGACATATCACGCTTTATCTGTCACAGTTTTACTTAACAAAATGTTCACTGAACATTTTGGCCCTTTCACCCTTTCACCATTTTCTACTTTTCTTTTTTTGGCAAATAATCCAAATTTATATTATGCATAGAATTAAATATATTATATTCAATTTTAGAATTTTCAGAAGTTAGGTTAGCAATCATATCTTTTATTTCTTTTCTTTTAGATATTTTTGAATTACCACAATTATATTCAAAAACAGGAATATTATTAGTTTTTACATAAGATAAAATTTGTTTTTCATTAGTTGTATATAAAGGTCTTATTAAAGTAATTTTTTCTCTAAAAAGCGATTGTTTTGGCATCATAGTACAAGTTTGCGCTGAATAAAATATATTCATTAGAAAAGTCTCAATTGCATCGTTTCTATGATGACCTAAAGCAATTTTATATATTTTTTGCTTTTCCATTTCAAGAAAAAGCTCTTTTCTTCTATAATGAGCACATAAAAAGCAAATATCTTTTTTTAATTTATGATTTTCAATATAATCAAGTATGTCTGTTTTTCTTATAAATAATGGAATTTCAAGATTATTACAAAAACTTTCAAGCATATTTAAATATGATATTTCAACTTTTTTTCTTAAAGTTACATGACATGCAAAAAGTTCAAAACCTATAGATTTTTTTAACAAAGATAATAATCTAAGGAGAGCAAAACTATCTTTTCCACCTGATAAGCCAACCATAATCTTATCATTAGGTTCAATAAGTTTATAATCTTTTATACAATTAAAAACCTGAGTTGTCAGTCTGGACATTTTAAACTACTAACTTTTTTAATAAGTTTTTCAAATTCTTCAAAATTAAGAGATTGTTGAGAATCAGAAAGAGCTTTTTCAGGTTCAGGATGAATTTCAATAATAACACCATCAGCTCCAATAACTTTAGCAGCAAGCGACATTGGTAACACCATATCTTTTCTTCCAGTCCCGTGAGAAGGATCTACAAGCACAGGTAAATGCGACATTTTTTTAATTGCAATAACTGATGAAAGATCAAGTGTATTTCTTGTATAATCTTCAAAAGTTCTAATTCCCCTTTCACAGAGAATTATATTTGAATTTCCTTTTAACATTATGTATTCAGCAGCCATAAGCCATTCTTTTATAGTTGAAGACATTCCTCTTTTTAAAAGTACAGGTTTATCCTGTTTTCCAAGTTCTGTAAGCAAACTATAATTTTGCATATTTCTTGCCCCAACTTGAAAAATATCAATAGAATTATATGAAATCTCAATATCTCTCGTGTCCATTACCTCTGAAACAATACCAATATTGTATTTAATTGAAACTTCTTTTAAATAATCCAAACCCTGTTTTCCAAGTCCTTGAAAACTATATGGTGAAGTTCTTGGTTTAAATGCTCCACCTCTTAAAAAAAACAAACCTTGTTTAAACAAAAATTCAGCTGTACTATCAATCTGTTCTCTACTTTCAACACTACATGGTCCAGCAATAAAAGCAAAATTCCCATCTCCTATTTTATTACCTTTTACATTTATTATTGTATTTTCTTTTTTAAAATCTCTGCTTACAAGCTTATAAGGTTTTAAAATACTAATTATTTTTTCGATACCAGGAATTCCATCAATAGGTTTTCCTTGAAGTATTCTCTCATCTCCAACAACACCTATTATTGTTTTTTCAATTCCTACAGAAATATGCGGAGTTAATCCACAATCATAAATTCTTTTTAAAATATAATTCTTTTTTTCTTCGCTTATATTTTTTTCAAGTACAATTATCATTAATTTTCATCCTTATTATGAGCGTTTGTAAAATTTAAAAAACAATTTTCACTGTAAATACTACATACGGATAATTGTATAGTCAAGTAAGAGTTACATTTAAACTATAATATTACTCTTCTTTTTTACCGATAATATTATGAAGTTTAATAACCTTAATAGGAGTGTAATATGAAAAAAAGACAAGATGTAAAAAAAGATATTGACAATTTATGGAGTAAATTCTGTAAGAGAGAACTTACCTTAGATCAACTTATTGATGAAGTAAATAAAATTGAAAAACCATTAATTTAAAATAAATATTTTAATAACGCTCTAATAAAAATATAAAGCTACTGAATTATAAATAGACCTTATAGTTTTATAAATATCAGAATTATAAGGACATCTTAGCATTGCAGTTCTAATACTATCAAAACCCTCACTATAATTTTCAATTTTTATATTTAATATACCAGCATTAAGATATGCTAAAAAATTCTGCGGATCTTCATTTATAGCGAGATTAAAATACTTTTCGGGAGCTGTTGATTTTTTTTCAATAACTCTTTTATAACCTTCCGAAAAAAACTCCTGTGATTTAACAGAAATTCCTTTAAGATCAGATGAGCTATAAATAAATTCAATATCAATAAGTTCATTTATAGAAGTAGAAAAGTTTTTTTTATCAAAATTCAATATCCTATAATTTAAAATATTTGAGAATTCATCTCTATTTTTTGTTTGATATCTTGCTTCAAGATTCTGTCTTGCTTCTGAATAACTTTTTGATGTTATAAGTGTTATATGCTTTTCAACAAATACACATTCATCTATAAAATCAATTATATCCCAATATTTATCATTGCTTTTACCAAATTTTGTATTAATAAGCCCAATATACTTAGCACTTCTTGATAATTTTTCATTAAAAATCTTATTTTTCATACAATAATCATAATATTTTTCAAAATATTCTAAAGATTTTTCAAAATAACCTTCAGTATAATTAGTAATTCCTTTATCAAAATCATCATCATAAGATATTCTTAGATTAAATATACCAGGTGAGGCTGGAGAATTTATATTTTCTTCGATTTTTAAATTATTTTCAGAATTCTTATTAATTTTTTTTGATAAACTTTCTTTATTAAAATCCTTATCAATAAGCCTTACTTTATAATCTTCTGAAAACTCTTTTAATAGATTATCATCATAAACATCTGTAGAATTAGCATTTAAAATATCAAGATTTGTGGATTTTTGATTTTGAACTATTTTTTTATCTATATTTTCTTTTTCAACTACAACATTCTCAGTATTTGGAATTTTATTTAAATATTCTAATGCTTTTTTATCAGGAAGACCTTTATTTAAATAAAACTTAGAATTCTGATAATCTTTTTTTTGATAAAGATATATACCGTATTCAATATTAATATCTACAATATTAGGAAAAAGTTTTAAAAAACCTTCAACCGCATCAATCCATTTTTCTTCAAGCCCTGCTTGTTTTAATACAAAAAGTCTAGTTTTTAAAAAAGACATATCATTTTTTTTATACTTTAAAGCAAGCTCTGTGAATTTTATTGCTGGAATAACATCTTCCACAGAATTTGCTGTTTGTGCAATAATAAAAGCAAGATTATTATAAGATACCGGATCAACTGGAGTTAAAGATATTGCTTTATTATATAAAAGTATAGCTTTTTCATAATCACCCATTTTTTCAAAACAATAACCAATTGCTGTATGAAGATGAGATGAATTTATATTTTTATTAAGGTTTTTTTCATATATTTCTAGTGCTTTTTCATATTGCCCAGACTCAACATAATCATAAGCTTTTTGAAGTTCTCCTTGAGTTTGAATTACATTAACTTTATCATTATCATATTTTTTCCATAATTTTTTTATATCTGGTATTTCACAAAATATATTTGTAAAAAAGATTAAAATATAAATAAAACTAAAAATGTATTTCATCAGGATTCTCCATATTAGAATCATTTAAAGCACTTTCAACTCTTGCTTTAAGATCAGAACCGTTTGGAAGCTCAAGCATAAGTTTGCCACCTAATGCTTTCATATCAAGTTTTTTTCCAAGATAATAATAACTTAAAAAAAGATTATAAGCAGCATTTATATTATCAGGTTCTTTTTCATAAACTTTTTCAAGAATTTCCATTGCTTTAGAATATTCATGATTATTAAGATAACAAATTCCCATATTACCAAGTATATTTACATCACCTGATAATTCATAAGCTTTTTTAAAATAAGTTAAAGCCAAGCTTGCTCTTCCTCTTAAAAAATAAATATCACCGAGTTTTTTAAGAGTTTCCACATGATCTGATTCAATTTCATTAGATTTTCTTAAAAAAAATATTGCTTCATCTGGATTATTCATCTTTTCTTTTGCAAGTCCTAATAGATAATAAGTATCTCTTAAAAAAACCTTATTATCTTTCTCAAATATTATAGAATCATTTTTAGTAGTTTTTTCTAAAATATCTATTGCATCAACATAATTCATCTGATTATAATATTGTTCAGCTTTTTTAAGTTTAGCTTTTAAATCATCTGTATTTTGTTTTTTTTCGTTAATAATCCTATTATTATAACTTTTTTGCATATTTTCAAGCTCATTATCAATATCTTTTGGATTTAGTAATCTAAGATTTATATCAAATTGTCTATAATTTTTTAAAATATAATTAGCTTTCGCAAGTAATTTTATACTTTCAATAGAACTTTGTTCTTTTAATATATTCCCTAACTTTATTACATTTTGTATATCACCAGTCTTATAATATGCAAATAATTTTTTTTCATTTAAATATAAATCTTTTTCATTTTCATCAACATATAAAATAATATCTTTTAGCTTATTTCTTTTTAATAAATTATCAACCTCAGCTTTTTTGTCATTATTTGTTATAACAGTTAAATTTTCATTATCTACTGGTTTTTTTTTATCGCAACCACATAAAAGAAATATATTTAAAAAAATTAACATTACAAAAAAAGTTCTCATAACCTGATTTTAAATAAAAAAATCAAATAAAACAAACCGATAGACAATACTTTTTACCATTAACCAGACTAAAATAAAAAAAGCTCTCGAATGAGAGCTTTTAATCAAATGTAATATTTGAGTATTATTATTATTTAATGTTTGTTTTTAATGCTTTTGAAGCTTTAAATTTTGGAACGTGTCTTGCTTTAATTTTAATTTCTTTTCCAGTCTGAGGATTTCTACCAACTCTAGCAGCTCTTTTAACTTTTTCGAAAGAACCAAAACCCATAAGATTAATTTTTTCACCTTTTTTAAGGTTAGTTGTGATTACTTCGATAAAAGCATTTACAACTTTAGAACTGTTAGCCTGTGAAATTTCAGCTTTCTTTGCAATAGCCTTTACTAAATCGTTTTTGTTCATTTTACCCCTCCAATCCAATTTAATACTTTATTAATAATATAACAAAATCAGAGGAAAATCAACAACTTTAATTTTTTATATAATTTCAAGTTCTGCGTGTAATGCTCCAGCTTCCTTTAACATTTGAAAAATAGCTATAAGATCTCTTGGAGAAGCTCCCATCTGATTAAGCGAAGAAACTATATCATTTAAGGTATTTCCGTTCTTTAACGGAACAACATTACCAAATTTATCTGTTCCATTAATCTGAATATTAAGATTACCGTGAGATATTGCAATTGGAGAAATTTTTACATTTTGATTTATAACAACTGAACCGGTTCTTTCATTTATAATAACTTTTGCACTCATTTCAGGAACAATTTCAATATTTTGAAGCTGAGTTACAAAAAGTACTGGATTATCCATAAATGAATATGGAACTTCAACTTCAACCATACCTGGATCAACTGCTTTTGCTCTGTTTCTACCATATTTTTCATCAATAGCTTTTTTTATTTTTTGAGCAACATTAAAATCTTTATCTTTAAGCATTATTTTAAGTTTATTTCCATCTAAATATTGAGCAGGAACTTCTTGTTCAACAATTCCACCATTTGGAATTCTTGCAACTGTAACATGATTTTTTTGTGCTCCAGCACCACCAAGTCCTGCATTAAAACCACCTATAGAAACTTGTCCAGCAGCAACACAATAAACTTTTTTATCTGCACCAACAAGAGGTGTTTGAAATAAAACTCCACCTTGAAGATTTTTTGCATCTCCTATAGATGATATTGTAACATCAAGTTTATCTCCAGATCTTGCAAAAGCTGGTAAAGTCGCTGTAACTACAACTGCTGCAATATTTTTTGTAGTAAAATCCTGATTATTTGTAACAATACCAAAATTATTTAAAAAATTAATAGCTGTATTTATAGCAAGTTTATTTTTGTCACCTGTACCATCAAGACCACCTACAAGACCATATCCTATAAGTTGATTATCCCTATTATCCTCTCCAAATCGAACCATATCTTTTATTTTAACAGTAAAACCTTCACTATAAGAAAGTATAACAACCGTTATTATTGTCAATATTACAATTAATTTTTTCATTATATTCTCCTAAAATAACATTCCAATAATTTTTTGAAAAAGATTTGGTTTCTGACTTCTTGCAATATGACCTTTACCTTTATAAATAATCTGTGCTTCTGCAAGTAATCTTGAATCAATAGTATTTCCTTTACTTATATCTCTTGGTCTTACTTCACCTCTTAATTTTATTTCTTGAACATCATTATTTACATTCATATATCTAACACCTTCGACAACAAGGTTTTCATTAGGAAGAACCTCAATAACTTTTACAGATATTGTAGCTGATATTCTACCTGAAGTTTCAGTAGAACCTTCACCTTTAAATGTATTATTTGAACTTGCAGAACCAGCGCTTATACTTGACAGAAATCCAGTTCCTGCATTCATACCACCAGAAAAATTCTTTTTAGTATCTCTTGTTGCAGATTGAGTTGCAGAAGCACTTTCTGAAATCATTACAGTAAGTATATCACCAACTTTATGTGCTTTATCTTCTGTATAAAGAGATTTTCCGTTTGAATTGGCCCAAAGAGAACCTGCGAATGAATTTACTAAAAATAAAATACTAAAAAATAAGAACCACCTTGTTTTCATCTGTTACCCTCCCTCTATACTTTCTTCTGTTATTTATACCTTTAAGGTTTATTATCTGATTATATTTACCACTTTGCATTGCTTCAAGCTTAAGCGATATTACATATCCTGTTCCATCGTTTACTGCTTCAACAATACTTCCATTAATTACAATTTCGGCATAATCGATAATATTCTTTAGAAGAACAGTACCTGGTGAGAGGTCTTTTGCAGCCATACAAAACTTTATATCATTGATGTCTTCTATTATTTCACCAGTTTTTACAGGCATAAGAAGTTCCATATATCCAAACATGTCTATAGAAAGTTTTTCTCCAGCCTTTATATATTGATTACTAACAATAACAGTTCTTTTTATTCTTTCGGAAAAATTAACAACAAATTTTTTAAGAATACTTTCATCTTTTCCAATAACTTCTACAATGAATCTTGTTTTTCCAAGTCTGTCCATTCTAAAAATATATTCATCAGTTGAAACAGTTGCAGTTTTATAATTTATAAGCACTGGAAAAGATATATTATAATTTTCACCAATAAAATCAGAAATTTCTCTGGATTTTATATCATGTGAAAAAGTTTTTACATTTATATAGGTTATAGTATCAAGATCAAGCACTGGAAGATTAAATTTTGAAAGTATTTGATTAACATAAGCAACATTAATTCTTTTTTCTTGTCCAGGCAAAGCAGTATCTGTAATTCTTGTATCAGAATATTTAGATGGTATATCTTCAAAAAGATGACCCAGAGTTATTACATTACCTTTTACAATTATATTTTCTTTCAATATAGTTGCATTACAAAAAATAATATTGAATAAAATTATAAAAACAAAAATTCTTTTCAAATCAATCTCCTATTATTCAATATTACATTACATAAAAGTATTAAACAAAAAATTTTATTTAAAAAAGGACTCAGATTTTACCTGAATCCTTTTTTACAATTTATCAAAAACTTATATTATTTATCTTTTCAATCCAGTTGCTATTCCAAGCATAGAATCTGAAGTCTGAATAGCTTTAGAATTTGATTCATAAGCTCTTTGAGCAATAATCATCTGTATCATTTCATCAGCAACAGACACATTTGACATTTCAAGATAACCTTGCTGAATAGTTCCTCTTCCTTCAAGTCCTGGAATCCCTGGTCCAACAGGAGGTCCTGAAGCAACAGTTTCCTGATAAAGATTTCTACCTGTATTTTTTAAACCAGCTGGATTTATAAAATTAACAGTAGTTATTTGTCCGATTTCTTGAATTTCATCTCCAATTACAGCCGTAACAGTTCCATCCATACCAATTTGAACCCTTTCAGTTCCTTCTGGAACAGTTATTTGAGGCTCAAGAAAAAATCCATCTGAATTTACAATAGTTCCAGCTCCATCAATTTTAAAAGCACCATCTCTTGTATATGCAATATTACCATCAGGTTTTTGAATTTGAAAAAAACCATCACCTTCAATCATAATATCAAGAGGATTATCAGTCTGTCTGTAATCACCTTGTGAAAAAATAGTCTGAGTAGCAACAGATCTAACACCATGTCCAGTCTGAACCGCAACCGGAACTGTTCTTCCTTCTGCAACCGGAGTCCCAGCTTCTCTCAAGGTTTGATACAAAAGATCCTGAAATTCTGCTCTATGTTTTTTAAACCCTGTTGTATTAACATTCGCAAGGTTATTGGAAATTACACTGATATTTAGATCTTGTGCATTCATCCCTGTAGCTGCTGTGTAAAGTGATCTCATCATAAGACATATTCCTCCTTTAGACTATTATCTAGCACCAACTTTTGATATTAATGTTCCCAAAGTACCATCATGAGTAGCAATAGCTTTTTGATTAGATTCATAAGCTCTCATAACAGTTATCATATTAACCATTTCTCTAACTATATTTACATTTGATTTTTCAAGCATTCCCTGTTCAATTTTTGTATTTTCTCCAAATCTACCAAAACCAACTCTTTCATCAGCTGGTTCATAATAATTATAACCAATTTTTTTCAAATGCCTTGGATCATCAAAGTTAACAATCATAAGCCTATAAGCTGATTCACCATTAACATATATTTTACCATCTAAATCAACTTTAAAGTCTTCGGCACCATCAAGTGGAACATAACTTGCATTAAGAGCAAATTCACCATCTGGATTTGTAATAATACTTTCTTTATTCATAATTGCAGGTTCTTTTAATGCCATTACCTTATTTCCATTAGCATCAACAAGAAAACCTTCAGCACCAACTCTAAAATTACCAGCCCTTGTATATTTAATACCATTAGGACTTTCAACAGCAAACATACCATCACCAATAAGAGCTAAATCAGTTTTATTATTAGTAGTTTGAAGAATACCTTGTTCATGAATTGTAGTAATTTCATCAATTGATGCACCAGTGCCCATTCTACCAATATAAGGTCTAAAATCAAGCTCAAGTTTTTTACCAAATATTTTTCTATTATCATCTATTCTATGCATATCCATAGAAGGTTCATCTCGAAAAATAGCTAAATCTTTTTTAAAACCAGTTGTATCAACATTGGCAAGATTATTTGTAATTACATCCTGCCTAGCCTGCTCAACAAGCATACCTGAAGCTGATGTATAAATACCTCTAAGCATTCTTCACCCCCACAAATTTTGAACAAACAGGAGGATTACCATTACAAAATAAATCTCCCACTTTTTTTTCAATAAATTTTCCAGGAAAATAATCTTTATCTAATAAATAATAAGCAATATGTGCATGAAGACATTTAGCATAAATATCTTCTGAAACTCCAGCAATACCAGCTTCAACAATATTTTTAGGTATATTATCAATAAGATTATTATCTTTAAGAATTTTATTTCTAATTTTTCTATATTTATTTGAATATTTTTTTAATTCTTGTTTATTTTCTTTTAAAAATGCTGAAAACTCTCTAATAAAACCTTTTTCTTCTAAATAAGCTAGTTTTTTTCTTAAATAAGGACATGTAAGCCAAAAAATTGTTTTAATACTAAGATTATTTGATGAAGGTAATGATTTAATAACATCAGGAAATCCAAATGGACATGAAGAAACAATCTCACAAGGTGAAATTGTTTTTTTCCCAAGTTGTTTTTTAACAATATCAAAACTATTATTCACAAAACCCTCTCAAAAAACTTAATATTATTCTGTATAAGGTATCGGCGAATTAAAACAAAAACTTAATAGCAAAAAAAAGTTTGTTGCGTTATTAGGGTTCATAGAGTTTGTAGAGTTAAAACGGTTTATAGGGTTTGTTGGGTTAAAACACTAGAAGCAATTAGAGATTAGTGTGGCTAAGCCACATTGTGACTTCGTCAAAATTAGCGATGCTTCGAATCTAATTAGAAGTACTTTTAGAAAATTAAATATTTTTATTATTAAAAATCACTGAATAAAGTATTTGATATGTCATAAGTTTATTAAATCCTGTGAATTAAAATGTTCACTGAACATTTTTTTGTGAAATGGTAAAATGGTGAAGTGGATTTAAAACTTTTTAATTCTTTTATAATTTAACATCCAAAATTCAACATTGCTCCTATACGCTTCACATAATCAATCTCACACGAATCTGCTAAGGAGCGATGGGTCAAACCGTCTGAGGCTGTTGAAAAACTAAAAAATTCAAAGATTGATACAAAATAGGGTCTGTGCCGAACTCTAAATTTAGCTTACATAGGTCGGCCTGACCATGCTGTTTATTTTTAAAGTTAATTTTGAAAAATAAAACTTCATTTTTCAACAGCCTGGTCTATAGAATTACGAATTTGACCCTTTTCTATTTTCTGTGGATACGGCTTATGATAAATCATAATGAATAATTAAAAATTAACAATGAACAATTCAAAGCAAAATCTTTTATTTTTTCCAATTTTTCATTTTTCATTATTAATTTTTAATTTCTCCTTGGA
>Ga0265293_10000955_pt1 | contig 66033 bp, 48 predicted proteins | sample Munlanlewell138R_FD_192505 | JGI IMG/M metagenome (GOLD analysis project Ga0265293, IMG submission 192505) | Leachate microbial communities from a municipal landfill in Southern Ontario, Canada - Leachate well 138R | ecosystem: Engineered > Solid waste > Landfill > Unclassified | place: Canada... | reverse complement strand
TTGCAACAATAAACGTGCAAACTAAATGGAACGGAACTATGTTTGCATGGGCATCAGTAAGAAGAGACCTTGTTGATTACTTTGGGAATAGATTTTTAACCGATGACACACTTTAATGAACACTCCCTTTTTGGGTTCCACAAAATTTTAAAACTCATCCATCAATGCTTACTACTAATTAATAGTTACTAGCCTTTTTGTTTTTAACTAGCTTCACTTTACATTTTGTATATTACAAGTTCATAAACACATAACTTTAGAAGCGATATTTTGAGCAAATATTTTTTCCCAGCAAGAGAGCCGTTCAACGCATATTCTCATTTATTGGGAGCCATTGGTGCAGTTGTATTCACGGTTTTTTTAGTTATAAAAACCACTCCTGATCAAATCTATTTTAGACTCTTTTTTCTGCTTTATGGAATTACTGTCTTTCTGATGTTTGCTTCGAGTGCCTTTTACCATATGATTAATGTTTCTCACAAGAAGGAAGAGCTATTCCGCAAGCTAGATCACATTATGATTTATTTAGTAATAGCGGGTTCTTACACTCCTATTTGTGCCATCACCTTAACTGGAAATTGGCGTATTTGGATGTTAGTTGGAATATGGCTTTTTGCTTTGTTTGGCTTTTTTAGTAAGATTTTTTGGATGAATGCCCCACGTTGGCTCTCAACAATGCTTTACTTATTAATGGGATGGGTGGCAGTAATTTTAGTACCACAAATGTGGGGTATTGTGCCTCAAGGTTTTCTAATTTGGTTGGGCATTGGTGGACTTTTTTACACTTTTGGTGCCATTATTTATGGCATTAAAAAACCAGATCCATTCCCAAATAAATTCGGCTTCCACGAAATTTGGCATCTTTTTGTAATGGGTGGTGCTTTTTCACATTTCTGGGCAATCTATCATTATCTACCTGGCTTACAATTAAATTAATTATGCTAAAACTTCGTGCCTTTACTTTATTGTTGTTTCTTTTTGGTTGCCAAAGTTTAGCAGCACAAACGTTGTCTTATTATACAAGTTTCCGCCCTACAGGAATAAATTGGAAAGAATTAAAAACACCTCATTTTAGAATTATATATCCAGCTGGCGAAGAATCTTCTGCTTATGAAACAGGTTTAATTTTAGAAGATCAATATCCACGTACTTCAGAAATAACCGGGGGCACTCTAAAGAACTTTCCTTTTGTATTATCTAACTATAACGACCTTTCTAATGGTTTTGTAAGTTCTACCAATTTTAGATCTGAATTTGATTTAGCACCCTTTAAAGGCAAAGCCATTAGTGCCCGATCTGGTAATTGGTTAGAAGCGGTTTTACCTCACGAATTATTACACGCAGCTCATGCAAACGTAAATAATCCATATAGCCTTGGTGGCTTAGCTCGTTTATTTTCGCCTGATGTAGCACGAGCCATTAACTTTTTTCCGCCCGTTGGTATGCACGAAGGTTTGGCTGTTTATTTGGAATCTAACTACGTACAGCCAGGTGGGGGTCGCTTGAATTCCACCTTCTTTAATAATCAATTTAATTCCAATTTAGCGTCGTCATCGCCGTGGAGTATGGCACAAACACTTCAACCTTCATCCAATACATTACCCTACGATAGGCATTACACAGCGGGCGCTACCTTTATGCAGTGGTTAAATGATGCTTATGGCGAAGAGGTATTTAAGAAGTCTATCAAATTTCATTATAATTTTTTCTTCTTGGGATATGGTGTTGCTTTAAAACATGAAACTAAAAAATGGCCCGGTCAACTTTATAGAGAATATCAAAACTCAATGAAGGAGAATGAAGTAGAACGTTTAGCTTTATTCGAAAGCTCTACCAATACTAAACATGTAGTTTTACCTATTCCATTTAAAGGACTTCGACTTCAGAAACCAATTTGGGTTTCCAATAGTGAAATCATTTATTACGGCTCTCAGTATAATGCGCCTAGAGGTTTCTATAGTTTTAATCTACAAACTGAGAAAGTTAAAATGGTGAAGGAAACTACGGTATCCTCCGATTTTTATATGGATTATGATGCCCATTCTAACACACTACTGTTTTCCAAATATGCTGCACAGCCTTTATTTTCTAGGGCATATTTAATAGATATTCACCAATTAGATTTAGAAAGTGGCAAAACAAAAGCAGTAACTAAAAATGCGAGGGTATATGCTCCTAGTAAATATGATACTTCTGTTTTAGGCTTACAAACCAATCAAGGTTCTGCTGATATTATTTTTATTGCTGAAAATGGAATCATTAAAACATTGAAAACTTTTGATGATGCCACGCCTATTTCCGTTACTGTAAATCCAACCAACGAAAAACAGATTGCGGTGTTAGTAAATCGACGGGGTGTACAAGCATTATGGCTTACCACCTTAGCAACTTTGCACCAAGATTTAGATAAGGCACCTACCCTTGCTTTTAAAGATGGTTCCATTCATGACGTGAGTTGGCATCCAACAGAACAAAAGCTCCTTTTTACAGCCGACTTCTACCCTGCCATGAATATCTACGAATACAATCTTACTAATGGCGACATCAAACAAATTACTTCCTCAATCTACAATGCTTTCGAAGCTTCCTATTCACCCGATGGAAATGCAATAGCCTATTCCTTCCAATCGGGTGAGGAGCTAAAAATTGCTGTACTAGAAAGAAAAGATTTTTATGATGTTCGTATTTCTGATAGCCATTTGTTGGAAGGTTTTAGCCTTCAAGAACAACTTTCTAAACCTGTTATTGGTTCTGAAAATGCAGAAATGGCTAAAGGTTGGAAGGTTCGTAATTATGGGTCTGATTTTAGTTGGTTAAAACCTCGTGCCGTTTTGCCTGTGTTTAGAGAAAATTCAGGTTCCAATCAATTTGGTTTAGCTGCACACAGTACAGATGTTTTAGGAAGCCAAACATATTCGGCTGAGGTTACAGGAATTCAAAATCGTTTGTGGTACGATGTTAGTTATACCAACAAAACCTTTTTGCCTGGTTTTAAACTAAGAACTTATAGCGAGCCTTCATTTTTTTATTTTAATAGTGATAAAAATAATGATAGCATTAATGATTACAATCAAAGTGCTACCGTTGAAAAGATGGGAATTTTGAATGAAGCCCAAGGTTTTAGTTTATCTATTCCTTTTTCAATGACTTCAAAAGATATATCACGTCCTTCCTTTTTCTATTTTTCTCCATCAATATATTTAGAGAGGCTACGATATTCTGATCTTTCACCCACTCCACTTTCTAATTTTGCCAATCAATATAAGTTGGGATATTACACTCAATTTAATTGGCGCATTTTATCGCTACCGCGGGATGTACAACCATCCTCCGGTTTAGTTTTATTTAGTTCGTTAGAAAAAGCGTTAAATGACCCTACACTTAAACTTAGCTTTCCCTCCACAGGCAATAGTTATGACTTAACACTTTCTGACCGTTGGGGACATTATTTTGGCGTATTTGGGTACATTTCACCCCTTCGCAGATTCAACCAATCAATGCGAATAGATCTTCAATTTCTTCAGCAAAGTGATAAATTACTTTATAGTACCGATACTCTTACCCCAATGGGATTTAAGGGAGATGTATTTCCAGGCTCTGCAAATTTAGGTCGCTTAAGTACTCGTTATGCAATTCCTTTATTCTATCCAGATAATGGTGGGTTACTTATTCCACTTCATCTTAGCTCTGTTTATTTAACTGCATTTTCGCATACTATAAGCGATTTAGAAACAAATTCACTAACTACAAATAGTAGAACTATTGTTGGGGGTGGACTTCATTTTCGTTTTAAAGTTGCCAATTTGAATTTTGATCTTGGTTTTGGTGTTGGATACGAACCCTCACGTAACCAAGCACAGTTTATAATCGGAAGTTTTTAATGGCTAGTTTAAATAAGATAAAACCTATTTACATTTTTGTAGCTTTGATTACTGCAAGCTCATTATTGTTAAGTTGTGTGGGTAGAAAATCTGAAAGTCCTAAATTTACTAGCTCTGAAAATCGCAAAAGTGGTATTGCAATAGCCTCAGTAAGCCATGAAAATACATACATAAAAGTAGTATATGGGCAACCTTATCGTAAAGGGAGAACTATTTTTGGGGATTGGGAACCTTATGGTGAAGTTTGGCGAACAGGTGCAAATGAGGCTACCGAAATAACCATTACCAATACTATTTTGATGAATAATGAAGCTATTGAGGCAGGAACATATTCACTTTTTACCATTCCCTACGAAGACCATTGGACTATTATTTTAAACAATGCTCTTGGCCAATGGGGTGCTTTCGATTATAACACCAATTTTGATTATAAACGCTTTGATGTGCCTACAATTCCACTCAATAATCATGTTGAAGCTTTTTCTATTTCTTTCTCTGAAGTACAAAGTTCCATGACTTCCTTAATTCTTGAATGGGATGTTATCCGTGTAGAAATACCAATACGGTTTTACTAGAGTGTTCCTAAAAACTCTTGTCGAAATTTCGGTGGATTTACATGCATCTTTTTAAAAAAAATCCTTCCTAACTATATCTGCTTTTATACTATTTACCCCGAGATGAATCTCGGAGCTATTAATATTCAACCTGCCTATGCCGCAGGCAGGCTCCGCTATAGTTGAGAACTGCATATTCACAAATGGAACCTCGTAGCGGATTCAACAAATGCTGTGCATAGCATGTTTTTTTTGGACAGATTTATATCCCAAAAAAAAGTATATAAGAATTAGCCCCTAGAGGAAAAACTTATATTTTAGGTCGTTTATTGGGTAAGCATGATAAGATTGTTGCTTTGTTTAAGCTTCGTTCACTAAGGCAAGTAAACGCTCAGGTACTTCTATGTCCAAGCGTAGTACTTGGGCTGCGTGGGTTTTACCTTGGGCATCAAGTTTTAGCGAAACGGAGCCGCCGCCGCCTAAACTATCATTCAATAAGAAGTTGAGTGCACCAATATTTGGTAGTTCAAATCTTTCTACGGTACCTTTACACACATTTTTCATGTGCTCTTTAACAACTTCGGTAGTAAGTTTTTCTTCGAGGAAGGTATAAATTTCTGGATGACGAGCTATAATTCCCACATTCGATCCATTTCCTTTGTCGCCACTACGGCCGTATGCTATTTCAAGAAGTTTTACTACACGCATGATATATATCTATTCGTTTTTGACGTTCTACTTAAAATAAGAAAAACACTTTGGCTTTGCTATGTTTTGGCAGAATGCTAGTATCTTTTTACTATTCGAAATAATGTAGAGGGTTTTTAGGTGGTGATTAATTTTTTGAAAGATTCCCTTTTTGGATCAGCATTGTAGATATTACGTAATTCATTAACAAAAAAATAAGAACAAGTCATTCTGATCCCGACTGCTAAATAATCATTAATCTGCCACCCAATTAGCAACCATCTACCATTCTAGTAGTTCAAATTTTAGTGAAAACTAGACACCAACTATATTTCAATTCCTTCACTAAAATACATTCTTGAAGTTATTTTTTCCTTAGCTTTGGCTTATGTACGACTCTAGATTTCTTATAGACCTTGTTCGGGCACGAATGCCTTTTGGACGCTATCAGCATCATTTTATTGCTGAGCTACCTGTTAATTATCTTGAATGGTTTAGCCGAAAAGGTTGGCCAGATGGGCAACTTGGACAATTCCTTTCTACTATGTATGAAATTAAAACCAATGGGCTAGATGGAATCTTAGATCCCATTAAAAAAGAATATCGATGATGATTTTCTTTTAGGTTTATACTTAATGATACCTCAGGTTTAGTATTTTATATACTGGATAGTTCGTTGATAGTTTCAGGAATTTTGAGACAGAACTTTCTTGAGTCTCTGGGTTAGCAGTACGGGACTCGTAAACGATATATTACACACCAAAATTTGTCCTTTCGACCGAAGTGAAGAAATCTCTGTAAAGTGAACAAAGTCTATGAGCCCAATTAATATTCATTAGATTTCACTTCGTGGGAATCGCTCCGCTCGGTGCTCAACTACGCTTTTTTGCTCGAAAAAGTAGAAACGGTTACTTTTATTCTACCACCGAATCATCTAAAATACTTCTGTTACTAAATTAGTATTGGTTCGGGTTGAGTCTACAATTATGGTGAAATTAATGCGGCCCAATACTAAACCATTGTCAGTATTTACGTCTACTTTCCAATCGCCAGCTACAAGCTTTTCTTTAACGGTATAGCCTCTATAACCGCCCTCTCTGCCACCAGTAATTTCATAATCAATTTCATCGGATACTTCCCATTTATTAGTTCTAGGATTTTTCCAGTTCCATTGATGTACTATCTTTTTTGTTAAATCGGCTGGAGCAAAAATGGAAGTGTACACATAAATCTTATCTCCAGGTTTGTAAATAATGTTAGGATCAAAATCACTAAAAAAACCACCTTTCTGATATTGTAAGATGTAGGTATTATCTCTTTTTTCTAGATTTTGAACTACTAAACCTTCTTGTAAAGCAAGTGGTACAGGTGGGATGAGATTGAAAAAATAGAAGGTATTTATCATTGCATAAATACCAATAATGAGCCAAATCATTTTTCCTTTTTTTATTTCAACTCTAGTACTAGGACTTTTACTATAAATAAATGTGATGAGTAAAAGTGTAGTTGTAATACTTACAACACCAGAAATAATAAAAATAAACGTATTCATACTATTTACTAGTACTGGAATAAAGAACGTAAAGAAGGTGAAGTTGACAAAGAAATACGTACTAAACTGTAGATATTTATTGGATATCCTTTTCTTAAATAGCTCATTTGCAAACAGTAGAAATACTAATATTACAAAAAAGGAAAGTGTTTTTGTAAAGGATACACTTCGTGAAAAATAAATCACATACGCACTCGAAAGTCCACCTAAGAAAAACTGAATGGCTAGTGGAAAGTAATCTTCATACTTCGCTAGAAAAGTATTTTTCCATTTCCCATCATCTGCCAAATTAAAGAGATATAAGAAGCCACTTAAAGAAATGAGATACACGCTAAGGATAACTCGGTCATATAACCGATCAACTCTACCTAATGTGAGTGAATCCCAAATAAAACCCAAAACAAAAAATACAACCGGTGCAATTTTTTGATGTTTTAGTATAAATGCGTGAAAACGACTTATCATTTAGGTTTTATATCAGGATTAACTTCAGTTAAATATAATAAGCGTTTAAAATTAGTAGTTTTATTTAAAATTTAAACTACTTCCCCAACTTCAAAAACTTCTTCGCCTAATTCCTCAGCTTTTGCTTTTATTTTTTCAGCAACATTTGCAGATACAACAGCAACTAATCCAATGCCTAAATTGAAAGTAGTCTGCATATCCTCTTCGGGTACATTACCAATTTCCTGAATTAAATTATATACAGCAGGTCGTTCCCAAGCATTCCAATTAATGTCGAGATCCAATCCTTCTGGTAAAATTCGTTTAGTATTACCTACTAGGCCACCACCAGTAACATGCGAAAAGCCGTTTACACCTTTTTCATTTTTTAAAGCTTTAATAAGACTTAAATAAGATCTATGAATTTGAAGAAGTTCTTCTGCAACGGTAGAACCTAATTCTTCTACATAATCATTTACGTCATATTTAGTGAATAGTACATTTCTAGCAAGTGAATATCCATTAGTGTGTAAACCTGAACTTTTAAAGCCCAGTAACACATCACCTTTTTTAATGCCAGCCCCATTTATCACTTTATCTTCATCTACAATACCTACAATAGTACCAGCTAAATCAAACTCACCTGGACCATAAATATCTGGCATTTCGGCTGTTTCACCGCCAACAAGAGCAACTCCATTTTGTTTACAGGCGGTTGCAAAACCTTTAATTACATCAAAGCCCACATTTTGTTCTAATTTTCCTGTTGAAAAATAATCCAAAAAGAACAATGGAGTAGCACCACAAACGGCGATATCATTTACGCAATGGTTTACTAAATCTTGACCAATGGTTTCATATTTTTGAGCTTTAAAAGCCACAATCAGTTTAGTTCCAACACCATCTACTGAACTTACAAATACTGGATTTTTATAACCTGCTAAATTGGGTTTAAAAAAACCACCAAAGCCACCAATATTTGAAAGTACTGCATCGCTATGTGTTTCTTTAACAATGCCCTTAATTGAATTTACAAGTTCTTCGCCTGCTTTTATATCAACGCCAGAATCTTTGTATGTGAATGACTTTTTTTCCATTACGTTTTTTTCTCAGTTTTCAGTAATTAATTTAATGTGCGCTAAATGGTGTTTACCATGCCAAGCGTAAATTATTAGTGTTTTTAATATGGTGCTTTCTACTGCTTTTTCATTTACAAAAGTTCGCTGCCATTCATCACCAGTTATGCTGTTAAACAATAAAACCAGTTTAGTCTGAATTTCTTCTAGCAAATATAAACTCAGTTCCATTGGGGTTCCAAATCTATCTTCTAATTTAACTAAAGCATCTGGACTATACGATGGTACAGTAGGATTATTTTCTGTTAAAGCTAATTCTACACGCATTAATGCATGCATGTGGCTATGAGTTAAATGATGAATTAGCTGTTTCGCATTCCATCCACCTTCTCTATAAGATTTTTCTAAAACTTCATTGCTATAACCTTCTATAGCTTCTTGAATTTGTTGAGGGAGATTAGCTAGATCTGCAATCCAATCTTTAATCTGTTCTTCGGTTGCATTTTCTGTAAAGGTAGGTCTTCCTATTGGGTATTTCTGATCCATAATTCTTTAACTTTTATTTATTCAAATATACCATCTTTAAAAAAGGATTATAAAATCATTTTCTGAATCTTATCCACAGGGTATTAGACAAGTATAGTGGAATTTTTAAATTTTGTATATAGTTGTAGAGGGTGTGGATTTGTTGATAACTAACTTTTCCTTTTTTCCCACAAAGCTTGACAAAACAATGTGCATAAAAATGTTGATTAATTTCCCTTAGTAAATAGAGTCTTAGAAATAAAAATAAAATCTTCTCCACAGCCTTACATATTTTGTACATAAAAAAGTGAAATAGGTCATTAACACCAAAAGTTATTCTTTTTGAATGTTGATTAGATGAAAAGAATGTGGAAACTTGTTGACAGATATTACCAAAGGTAGTTATCCAATTTTAATAACATGGTAGTCCACATAGTAATCCACATTATTTATAAGATGAAAATAGTTGTACAGCGCGTAAAAAGAGCATCGGTAACCGTAGCAAATGAAATAACAGGAAGTATAGAACATGGTTTACTGCTTTTAGTAGGTATTACCACTAACGATACAGCCGAAGAAATGCGTTGGATGTGCGAAAAAATACTAAAAATGAGGATTTTTGAAGATGATGACGGTAAAATGAATCGATCGGTGAGTGATGTGAACGGTGGTATTTTAGTGGTTTCTCAATTCACTTTATATGGGGATGCTAGGAAAGGAAATCGTCCTAGTTTTATAGAAGCAGCTCGCCCTGAAAAAGCAGAACCTATGTATGAGGAGATGGTTCAGTATTTCAAAGAACATTCGCCATTGAATATACAAACAGGAATATTCGGCGCCATGATGGATGTTGAGTTAGTGAATGATGGTCCTGTAACTTTAATATTGGAGAAATAGTTTGGCGGTCATTTTCATTTTTATAGATGGTGTGGGGCTTGGAAATAAAAGCAAAGAAAATCCATTTTATGTTCAGAATTACGAGAGTTTTCAAATCTTATCGGGAGAGGATTTTTTTGAGGAAGCTGAGCATATAATCAAGTCCAATCAGATTTATAAAGGTATAGATGCTAATTTAGGAATTGAAGGCTTGCCACAAAGTGGAACGGGACAGACTACTCTGTTTACAGGTCATAATGCATCGCAAGTTATAGGGAAACATTTTGGACCATTTCCACATTCGGGTATTAAACATTTGCTGCAGAATGAGAGCATGTTTAATGCGGTGCAAGAACACGGTAAGAAACCTTATTTTATGAATGCCTACCCACCCATCTTTTTTGAGTTTTCGAAAAGAAGAAATAGATGGAGCTGTACCACATTAATGACAAAAAGTGCAGATTTACAATTAAACTCTACTCAAGAAGTTTTAAACGAAACCGCACTTACAGCAGAAATTATACAGAATGCTTGGCGTGAAAAGCTTCAAATCGACATCCCAAAAATAACACCAAAAGATGCTGCTAATCGATTATTGAATGTGGTTCCAGAATACGATTTAATACTCTACGAATATTACTTAACAGATAAAGCTGGTCACAGCCAAAATTTTGATGATGCAGATAGAGTTTTACAACCTTTAGATGAATTCCTTCTGCATATATTAAAGCATAAAAGAGCGGATGATACTTTAGTAGTAACGAGCGATCATGGAAATCTAGAAGATCTTTCTACCAAAACGCACACTACTAATAAAGTGCCTTTGTTTGTGATGGGCGGAAATGCTGCAACCTTCACCAAAGTTGAAAGCTTGATAGATGTAAAGGACGCGGTTGTTAAGAGTGTTGATGTGGGATAAGAATTGCCCTATAAATTTTTTCTTGTTGCGGGGCGACGCGACGAGGTAATAATTATATATTTTATTGATTTATGCTAAGAATGAATTCAGTTATACCATTCTAATAATTATGATACAAATGGCTCCATAGGAGCCTAATATTAATAGAAACGGCATTGCCTATATATTGATGGTCTATATCGCTCCGCTGGAGCTTGGATCTTATTACTCAATTCATAGTGGCTATTAATACGTCGCTCCTACGGAGCTAGAATAGTTTTTGCTGGTTGCAAATACTTTTAACACAGGCTGTCTGCTTCCAAATATATCAGCTAAGCAAATATGAAGTAACCGCCCATCTTGTGACTACGATTGTCAGGGTATCGCTTGAGCTAACTTCCATATAGACATTCTTTTAAACCATCCCCCCGCCTAAAATTCTAATTGTTAAATAACGAATAAATAATTATATAGGGTAAGTTATTTAACCTATAAGATACTATAAATATGGAATGTAGAATATACTTTAGTGGGATTGTGGTAGTGCTTGTCTCGGCATTGATGTTTATTCAGTGTCAAAAAAATAAAGATGCTCAAAGAGCAGAACAACTGTCTAAACTCGGGAAATATGAACGATTGGTAACCGATATTAAAGCCGAGAGAATTGATTTTAAGGATACTGCTGAACTCTCTGATATTCTTGATCCAGGAATAGTAAAAAGTGATGGCACCGATTTATATGTAGAAAATAAAGAGGAAATGCGCATTTATCGCTTTGGTTTAAACGGTGAATTGAAAAATATCATCGGAAAAGGCAAAGGTAAAGGCCCAGGGGAAATGTTGAGAATTTCTGATTTTTTTATTGAGGGGGATAATATATGGATTCTAGATCAGGGCCAAATCACACTATTGAAATTCAGGAAAACAGGAGAGTTTGTAGGATCAAAAGTTTTAAAACAAGGTGTAGCAAAGCTGGCGGCACAAAGTCAGGATAAGATTGCGTTGCTCTCGATTTTTGGAGAATATTTATTCACTAGTATATCTAAAGGTTTGGAAGATGAGCAGAGTGCAGTTTTTGGAGATGATTTTATAAAAGATCAACGAATGAATTCAGCATCAGTTCTTGGAAACCTAGAAAGTATAGAAACAGGTGGATTTATATACATTCCAACTTTTGCTGGCTATCTATATTATTATAATGAACTGGATAGTTTATCATTTTTTGTAGAAACCCGCGACGAACAAGAGTTTGCGCCTTCTAATATAAGACAGGGTGCTGGAGGCAGAATAGCTATAGGCTCACCTGATACAAAAGTTAAAACAGATCAAGCATTAATAGCAGATGGTAAATTGTATGTTCTAGTTACTTTTAGAGATGAAAAGGATGAAGCAGGAGAACCAGTTCAAAATCCTACTCAGTTTATAGATGTGTATAAGGCTGAATCAGGCGAATATTTATATTCCTTTACTCCTCCAGTTTCCGTTCAGAATTTCACCATAATTGGCGACAATTTAATCGCGATATCACCAGACTCTGAAATAGAGAAATATAAGATGGATCTGAATTAAGGATTTGGGCTGAGTTTAATTCCACCATCTAACAATACTTTCATAAAATCAGATTTATTGAGATCCGATTCCGTATCAATATCATTTAATACAGGGAGCTGTTTAAAAGAGATGGAATGGTTTTTCATTTGATTGACGGTGTCCTGAAATACGGAATCATGACTCCATTTTTTATCCTCAAAAAGAAATGGATAATAGTGCTTCATTCCCAATAAGTAATACCCGCCATCCTCAGAAGGACCAATAACCGTTTGATGATTGTTCAATGCTTCAAAAGCTTTATTTATAAGTTGGGGAGATAAATCTGGGCAATCGCTGCCAATGATAATGACTTTACTATATCCATCTTCGAAAGCTTGTTTGAAAGCTAACTGCATACGTTTACCAAGGTCATCTCCCTTCTGCAAAAATTTAGAATAGATATTTTTATCCCAAAGATCATTTTCTTCCACCGATTGGGAATACCACACTTGCCTATCACACGGCAATGCTTCCGTAACATTCTTAGTTATTTGCAGTAATGATTGATAGACCTGAAGGGCTTTTGAATCCCCAATAGATTTTGCCAAACGAGTTTTAACATGTCCCAAGATTGGGTTTTTAACAAAAACTAGAATCACATTATTATTCTGAGTACTCATAAAATGTATTTAAATCGTATTGATGTTTAAGAATATGAAAATATATCATGTTACTTATATTAACATGCATCATATTGATAGCACTGGGCTGGGAAATCTTACCTATATACTTAAAATAATACAAAGTAAGTGTTGGAAATATTTAAGGTAAGAGAAAATGAAGTCAGCGCATCTTTAATATCACTGATTGAATAATTAAATGGTTAAATAATGAATCTTGAATTGCTGAACGAATGGCTAATGGGTCTTTCAGAAAATTATAATGTAAATCCCTATATCTTTGCAGGAATATATGTTGGGGCCATCCCCTTTTTTACACTTTCTGTGGCATGGCTCATTCGCAATAAAAGACAAAATAGAACCATTACACTTCCGGTATTATCTACAGGACTTTTTTTCTCATCTTCATACCTTTACATCTTGGTTTCAGGTGAAAATGTGCCTGTATGGGTTTATGCGCTAATAATTAGCTTATTGGGATTCGGAGCTTATTCAACCTTTAAAAAAATTAGTACTAAACAAGAGAAAAAGGTAGTTGAATGAGATATCAATATGATTTTATAGTAATTGGCGGAGGTGCTGCCGGGCTTACGGCTTCTGGAATGGGTGCTAATTTTGGCGCAAAAACGCTGATGATTGAAGCTCATAAACTGGGAGGAGATTGCACGTGGACAGGTTGCATACCGAGTAAAACACTATTACATGCAGCCAAACTTGCAGCTAGTATTAAAGATGCGGAAGCATTTGGACACGAATCTGCAAAGCCATTAAATTTTTCATCCATTCTAAAACATGTACGAAAGGTTAGGCAAGAAGTGTATGAAGAAGCAGATGATCCTGAGATTTACTACAACATGGGCGTGGAAATTTTATTTGGTAAAGCCCATTTTATAGATGCCCACTCCCTTTCTATTCAAGATGAAGAGAAGAATACTACAAAAGAAGTGACGGGTAGATATATACTGGTTGCAACTGGAAGTAAGGCCTTTAGTCCCCCTATTAAAGGTTTAGATAATGTACCGTACTTAACGAATGAATCTATTTTTGAAATAGAGGAACAACCTAAACGATTAACCATTATTGGTGGCGGACCTATTGGCATTGAAATGGCTCAGGCTTTCCAACGTTTAGGAACGCAGGTAACGGTTTTTGATATGCAAGACCGAATACTGATGAATGATGATGAAGAACTGGCGGGGATGTTATTAAAGCGATTAAAATCTGAAGGAATCCAATTTCAGCTTTCGGCAAAAGTAAGTGAAATTTCAAAAACTGAAGACGGATTAGTTTGTGTGCATGCAGAAGTTGGTGGGAAAAATATAACCACAGATGGAGATGCTCTGCTTGTGGCGGTGGGCCGAGTAGCAAACTATCAAAGTTTGAATTTAGAAGCTGCTGGAATACATCACACAAAGAAAGGAATAACCGTCAACGATCGTTGTAAAACCAACATCAGCCATATTTATGCCGTGGGCGATGTCACAGGGAGATATCAGTTCACACACATGTCGGAGCACATGGCTAAAGTTGCAACTAGCAATGCTTTAGTAAAAATACCGATGAAGATTGATACCAAAAATGTGCCTTGGAGCACCTATACCGACCCAGAACTAGCTAGCGTGGGGGCAACAGAGAAACAACTTATAGAACAGGGCACTACTTATAAAATATACCGCTTCCCTTACAGCAAAGTAGATCGTGCGATAACGGATGGCGATACTGACGGCATGATTAAAATATTTGCCAAAAAATGGAATGGTAAAATTCTTGGCGCTACCATTTATGGCAAACAAGCTAGTGACTTAATTAGTGAATATGCCCTAGCAATGAAAAATGGGGTTACACTTCGAAATATAGCCGATACCATTCACCCCTATCCAACTTATGGACTTGCCGTACGCCGTGCAGCAGATCAATGGTACATTAGAAATCAGTCGGAATGGATGAGTAAATTGATAAAAAAAGTATTTCGATACCAAGGTACAATTCCAGATTTATCGGATAAAGACCGTATTATTTAATAAGCAATCTTTTGTACCCATCAATCAATTGATTAAATAAGGATGCAATAAAAAGTTATTCCAGTTCCAATCGCTAAAAAAATAAATTGTAATACCCCGAAAAAACATGCAGAAGAAACAAGGAAGGAATTCTTTTTAAAATTCCCATCAATGATCTTCTGCAGTTGATGACTGTAAATTATACGAACCCAAAAGTGGGTAAAAATAGAGATGAATATGGAGATAGCTAGCATAGAAAATGCTACAGTTTTCATTAGAAGCAATTCTTCTCCACTTTGCCATATTGTAACCCCTGCTATCAATGCCAAAGCTAAAAACCCAGACTTCTTAGAGATACTGAGCACAGTAGAACTGCCATAAGTTACAGTTTCATCCATACTTTTTATCTCAGTTAGTAATGTACCCATTTCTTTTTCCTTAGCTCTTCAATCCAATCACTAAAGGTTGTTTCATTAGTAATCAGAATTGCATTCCCATTTTCAACATATTCTATATTGTTGCCCTGCCTTATATAATGACCAAATGTTTTTTCGATCTCAGCTATCATACTTGCTGGATTTTGTAAACATATAGCGTCAATTTCTTCAAACGTAATTTTCATAAAAAATTTTGCTTAGAAACTAATTTTCCTAATCTTAGCAGATAAATCAATAATTCTGAAATTATTTTATGAACCGGTTCAGAACTCTCTTGTTAAAGTGCCTTGACCCAACTAAAATGGTGGTTTTAAGTTTTGTGTTATTTGTGCAGGTTCAGGTTTTAGCAAAGCAAAATTCTGAATTTGTAGCAACTGAAATAATACAGCCTCATATTAATTACGAAGATCCTGTATACGCAGATATTGATAGCACCCAACAAGTAGTTTATGTATTGCTTAAAAATGGTTTGTGGAGCTACGACTTAAATAATTCCAAATGGGAAATATTAGCAGAGTATGAGTCTCTTCCTTTACCGCTGTCTAATCTAGAATTCGCGTATAATCATGTAGAAAAGAAATTATTTTTGTGGTCAAGAGGTATTGGCGCCATTTATGAAATTACACCAAATGATTATGAGATTAAACGAATTGATGAGTCTTCGCAGCACAGGAATCAATTTGGACATTTTCCCTTTATACACGAAGGTGAGTTACATGCCTTTGGTGGCTATGGGTTCTGGAAATTCAAAAACTATATAACTCGGTATAAGCCTGAATTAAAAGGTTGGGCTGTAGTAAATACCTCAGAAGAATCCCTACTGCCAACAAGTCGTTCTCCATATACTGGGCTATACCTAAGCGAATTAGAAGAGCTCTACATCTATGGAGGAGAGGAAATTGAGGAAAACCGAACAGACGATCGTCATGCAAAAAAAATTAATTCCAATGATATCTGGAAATATTCCTTCAAACTCTCGCAGTGGGATAGGATAGCGGAAATCAATGAACATACAGGTAGTTTTTTCAACACAAGAAAATTAGAACAAATTGGAAGAACAAACACCATTTCTACTTCCTTCTATAGCAAAAATAGTAATCTTTGGTATATCCCATTTTCGAGGAATAACATTTCTACTAAAGAATTCTATGTAAAGCCTTATTCCTTATCTAATAAGATAGATTATAGTATAATTGAACTCCCACTTGGCGACAGTAGAGAGTTCCTCATCTCTAACTATTTATTCGACGATAGTAAAAATGAGGTAGTACTAGTTGGTGTGAAACCCATTACTAATAGCAATAGGATTCCAATTCATATACAAACCATACCTGAAGATTCATTACTCACGCGGTTACAGGTTCAATCCGCGGCTTTTTCTTATGCATATTTATTAGGAGGATTAATTCTAGTTTTATTTATAGGCTTTTTATTTTGGCGTAATAAGCAATCCCCCTCTAAGGTATCAAACAATATAAAACTGAATTTCCAAAAGCTTATAAATAGATTAGAACCGAATGAAGCCGAAAAGAAGTTCTTGGAAACACTTTTTGAAAGTAAGGTTTACTTAGAAACAAATGAGCTTGAACTACTTATATGGCCGAATATTGACAATTACGATTACAGGAGGAAGCTGAGAAATGAGACTATTAAATCATTGAATAGTAAGTTTCAAGCACTCTATCCTAACAAGGGAGAGTTAATTCTTAGAAAAAAAGATTCCGAGGATAGTCGTCGTTTTCTATACGGATTACATGACGATATAAAAATGGGATAAGCCGGGAATTACTCCCCCCTTTTAAATTCACCCGCACTAAGCTTCCCCATTCATCCATCTAAGAAGATATTGTGCATTATAATAGAGTAGCGCATATCTCCGGGTGAGATTCATATTTTCATCGGTGTGAACTCTGTTTCAAGTTAAAACTGTCAATACATTACCTACTACATACAATCCCAATTACACGGGGGCTCTATATTTAGTGGGTAGTATTAAACTTCAAAATCTTGAGGTGTACACTGAGGTTTATTGCTCAAGCTAAATTATATTTACAAATATTTACAATAAATATCGGTTATTTATTTTCCCTAATAATTTGTAAAACAGGATATATATTTTTTAAGAGTAGTAAGTAGAAACACCCAATAAGTTGCGCTAATATATTTCTAAATGTGTTTTTTATATATTTAAATGTTTTAACAATTAAATGTAAAAATGAGATAATTAACACCGAAGTTTTGTAAATGTCTCAATTCTAATGAACCTGATTTTATCAATAATTTCTACTATAATTCAAATGCTAACTATTACGGATTAACGCATTAATAAAAAATGCTTAAAATACAACATAAGAGAGATAAAATAATTGTATTTGTAATCGGGCTAATATTTATTGGAATTAATAGTCAGGGAGTACAGGCTCAAACTGATCCTATAATTAAAGATTCTAACATTCGCCCTTTAACAACTTCTGGCGGGTTTGGTGTAACAGCCAGCACCTATAGTGCTAGTGGTATAGAAAATCGCCGTGCCCCAGCTAGTTTACAAACCAATGCAAACGTAAACTTTTCAGTATTTGGTTTTAGATCGGGCATAAGTTTACTCTATTCTACCGATCAAACAGGGTTACGTCAAAATATGAACGCGATTAGTTTTGATGCGAATTATAAATGGCTAACAGTACAAGCAGGAACTGTAAGCCCAAACTTTTCGGAGTATGGGTTAAACGGAACTACCCTACGAGGTGGTTATGTAAAGCTTGACCCAGGCAAATGGTTGTTTGAATTTGCGGGCGGACAGTCGCAACGCGCCGTAAAAATGCAAATAGATAGAGGCTTTAGAAATCCCGCGTATGAACGATATACTTTTGCAGGTAAGATGGGAGTTGGTAAAGAAAATAGTACACATTTTTTCTTGAGCTCTCATTATTCAAAAGACAATGTTAACTCAATCGATTCTGCAGGTACAACTACTCCTCAGCAAAACCTTACAATAACGCCGGATGCAAAATTCTCACTTTTCGGGAATAAATTAAATATAACTAGCAATGTTACGGTTTCTGCATATACAAGAGATTTAAATAGTGATCTTATCCCAACAGGAGATGCTGGAGTCCCTAATTTCTTAACAAAAATATTTGAGCCCTATACGAGTTCAAGAGTGAACTATGCAGGTAAAGCTGCCGCTGATTTAACTCTACAAAATTTTGGCCTAAATGTTGGTTATGAAAGAGTTCAACCTGGCTTTATATCTTTGGGTTCGGGTAGAATTAGAGACGATCAACAAACGGTAAACGTTGGTTCTAATGTACAGTTGATGGATAATAGATTGGGAGTACAGGCCAACTTCTCGGTTGGTCAAGACAACCTACTTGGTAATAGATTACAAACAGCTACCAATACTTCGCTTGGCACAAATATTCGGTATCAATTTACTGATATGATATCGCTTAATACTAGTTACAATTTGATGCTGAATGATTTTACTTCTAAGACAAATGTTGATTCATTAAATCTAGGTCAACAACAGATTTCGCATACGTTTATGCTACAGCCCAATGTAGTTATTCAAGACAATGACTATACGCATAGCATTTCTTTATCGGGTTCTTATTTTAATATGATTAACGAATTTAAAGGAGCTGCTACTACCCAAAACGATTTTAGTTCAGACACCTACTCTTCTTCACTTGCATATAGTATTAGATTCCCAGCAGGTTTTTCTATAAATACGATGGGTAATTTTTTAGTATTTAATTCAGTGAGATCAACCAATGTTACTGCGGGTGGTAATGTTGGAGCTTCCTATGCTTTTTTCGAACAAAAAATGAATGTGAGTTTAAATGCTGGCCTCAATCAAAATAGAAATGAAGTAGATCGCTCCCAGCAGAATTTAGGTACTTACATTTTTAAAACTCGCCAAATAATGATGAACCTATCAGCCAATTATAGGCTTTATGATAAAGGTAGCTTGTCATTATCGTTAAGAAATCTAACAAATAATATTATAGAGGGGGCGGGTTCAAAGTATTCTGAAATAGAAGCGAATCTTGTGTACCGCCATAGATTTTAAATAGTTATTTAGGTATTTGTGATATGAATAGATTAAAATTTATCTACAAGAGATATTTGTTCGCTATAGCTGTGATGGCTGTATCGATAGTAGCATTTTCGGGTTTAACGGAAAAGGTGCATGCCCAAGGCATGACCAATATTAACGTAACTGGAATACCAACCGTTATAAACACACCGTACACAAATGAGTTTATAGACAATTTTAGAAATGGTCGCTACCAAGTCATATTTACTTACAATAACAGCAATCAACAACCTGTAGATTTCCGATTTAGGTTTGGTGTTTACCAAGATGGAAAGCAACTGTTAGAAGTTGAATCTAGCCCACAAAGTTACCAACCTGGAGCTTATGTATTTACTTCTGTTTTTGCAGACCTCCCATTTCCCGACAAGTTAGATGATATTTTAAATAGCCTAAGTAACAAGCTTCAGAATCAAATTTTGCAAGGCGGAACGGTTCCAGAAGGCAGGTATATGCTAAAAGTAGAGGCTGTTGCTGAACCAGGAAATGGAATGATTGGCTCTATGCCTTCCATCACGAATTTTGTGGTGATTTACCCTGAAGCCCCCATCCTTATAAATCCACAAGACAAAACAATTGTAACACAAGAAGTGCCAATTTTTAACTGGACCGCTGTACCTATAAGTGGTTATATGGTTGAATATGATTTTCTATTGGTGGAGGTTTTTGAAAATCAAACTCCAATACAAGCCATAAATAGTAACCGTGCCCATGCGGAAGAAAGATTAACTGCTCAGAACACACTAATATATACTCCAGCGTATCTACCTTTAGAAAATGGAAAAAAATACGCTTGGCGGATAAAGGCGGGTTCATCAACCAACGATTTGCCCATTAAAAATAATGGCGAAAGTCCAATCCGAACCTTCACCTATCAAAAAGGTGGGTTACTAGCCGATGGTGGAACCATCGAAAATATATCCCTTATACCAGGATTTGCATCCCTAAAAGAAATAGATGGTCTAGACCAAAGAGATGAAGGTAATACCATTGTAATGAATGGAGTAGCAACGTTAGAGTTGAGTGGATTAGAAAGTCAGCAGTTACCCGTTCAAGTAAATAACTTAGTTCTTCAAAAGGGAAATACACAAAACCCGATTGTTTTGGGCGGTAGTTTAGAAACAAGACGTGGATTAAATAATATTCCCATAGTAGGTGAGATCTCTAAAATTGTAGAAATCAATAGACTACGCTGGCGCCATTCTGCAAGTGCAATTGAATTAAATGGTGATATTATTTTACCAAATGATGATAGAGTACAAACAAATAGCTGGGTGGCCTTAACTCCAAGTGGTTTAAATGGAAATTTTATTGCTGATAATGTAGATGGTGTTATACGTGTAGGTGATGATCCCCTAGAATTATTTATTGAGCGATTTGAGGCCAGTTTCCCAGGCAGGCAATTATTTGCAAATGGTAGAGTAGAATTATTTAGTGGCGCATCAGTTTGTGAGCTATCTCAACTTAATGTGATTGAAAGTGAATCGAGAGCAATCATTAATTGCCCAGATGACGCTTCTGTTCAACTTGTGGAAGGCTCGGCTCAACTAGAATTATTATTAGATAATTTAAATGGCGCCATAGATTATGATTTTATTGATAATACAGTTTCCTACGACCTTGCTGCAAATGGAGAAGTTACATTTGGGCTTGAAGAGTTAACAAGTTGTAGTGCAAATATGCAGGTTAATTTGAATGATGAAACGGGTTTTAGTATTGCCCAAATAAATCCAACATGTAGCATCTATGCTCCTCCACTCGACCTAGGCTTTATGAAATTAAAGTTAAGCGATATAGATTTAAACAGTTTAGCATATACCGGAGAAGGAAACTGGGATTTTGATATTGTATTAAATGCCGCATTGCGAATGCCGGCATTAAGCAATTGGACGTTGCCACTTAGTAATGTTCAGTTAGGCCCTAGCGGATTAAAATTTCCTAAACTAGAATGGAATAAACACGAATTAGGAATAAGAAATCCATTAGATATTGAAGGTTTTGGGATAAAGCCCATTAGCTTCACTATGCCCGAGTTTACCTTTCCTTGGTTTAGTTGGGACAGTGATGATGTAGATGCAGAAAGAAATGGCGATTGGGAATTTAATTTCGATTTTGATTTTACTCTACCAAACTATTCAAGCACTAGTAGTGATGACGATTTTAAACTTCCCTCCTGTTTAGTTTCTGAGACTATTGAAGATCTAAAAGGGACATTCAATAAAGGGCAGTTTACTGCTAACATCCCAGCAACAGTTTTAAAAGAATGCGAACTAAATTTAGCGGATGGCTATACGTTTAAAATAAATGAACTAGGAGGGTCGCTTACTGCAAATACAGGTATAAGTAACTTCAATTTAGAAAGTGCTGTAACGTTAGATGCCGAGGTAGGAGCGGGTTATCCATTTAGCTGTGATTCAAATACATCTGCTAAAATTGCTAAAACTAATTTAAATTTAGATAACCAAGGGTTACTAACGGGGCAGATTAACGATATTGTTAATACATGTTCTGCGGAATTAGGGCCATTAAAAGCTCAAATTACACGATCTAATTTAGTATTTGAAAGAAGTGATAACACACAGCAGATTGTTATAGAAGCTGACGGTGAACTTGATTTAGGAGGTAACCAAAAAGTAGAAGGTAATTTGCGCTACAATATTATTAAGGGAACTTTTGACGAGCTAAATTTTGATCATGATGGTCTATTTTTGCTAAACCTTCCTTCTAAAGAAAAAGGGGTGCTTTCCTTTTTAGTGAAAGGCATGTCGGTAAAAAAAGATGGTATTCTAATTGATGGGCGCCAAGAATTTTTAATTGGCGATGATAAATTAATTGCAAGCACCTTTGATGGACATATTAAAGCAACGTCAACAAGTAGTGCTAGTGTAAGGGGCAGAAACATAGCAAGCAGAAGAAATAGGGTTCAAGAACAAAGCCAAGACATTAAATGGCCAGATGGAGTTACAAGCCTAGGTGTTACTTTTGATAAAGCTGTAATTGGTCTTACTGATTTCGAGGTTAAATCTGGACAAATTATTTTTGATGAAAGCTTTGCGCTTACAGCAGAAATTGATGAATCTGCAACAGATGTAAGTTTTTCAGTTACACAAAAACGAGGTGAAAAAAGCGAAGAGAGTACCTCACCAAACAGCATATATGCAGAACTAGGCACAAGAGTAGTTATAGATAACAGAGGTCTTCACACTTCAGGAAAAGCTATAGCCGAAATGGAAATTGGTACCTTAAGCCTGAATGAAACTATTATAGATTTCAAAAAGAATTTCTCCATGAGCTTAAATCCATTTCAAGTTCAGCAAGGTGAAGCAGATATAATTCATGATAACAGGCGTGTAGCTTATTTCAATCATTCTGGATTTCATTTAGACCCAGCTTATCTAACTCAATCTATACCCGATACTTTAGGTTTACCAACCGTAGAATCGGCCTATATAGTATTGAGAGATCAAAACGATAATTTGTTAGTTGATGCCCAACAGCAAGCAGATGGAACTTTTAAATTAAGTACAAACGCTCCGCTAGATTTAGTTATTCCAGCCATTCAAGGCAGCAAAGCAATGGCGCCGAAAGTGGCGGTTAGTTTTACAGACATCACCTATAACCATGGTCGTAGGGAAGTAACTGCAGGTAGTATTCAGGGTGACTTTAGCCCTGCTGTAGATTTAAACGACTTTGGCATTCCATTTAAAGTACATCGCGTTCGCTACGATGATGGTTTTTCTGTGAATAATGAAAGTTTTGGGGGAGATCGAGGTTTATTTTTAGAAGGAGATTTATTGCTATATGAGCATCAGATGGGAGAATCGGGCAGTGTAGCTTTATTTTTAGAAAACGGGGAGCGGTTAAGAGGTGATGTTGATTTACATAGTTTGAATGCTAACATCCCACTAACACCAAGCAGTAATTTTGCAGTGCTTGGCGTAGATTCCTTAAAAGGTTCTATCAATGTTTCTCTAACAGAACTTGAAACACCGAATATAATTTTTGATGTAGGTGGCCAATTAAAATTCCAGAATGAAAGTGAAGTTAACCTTGCTGCCTTAAATTATAGAGCAAGATATCGTAATGGAAACTTCATTGTTAATGCTATTCATCAACCAGAAGAAGAAGGTTCATCTACTCCCTATTTTGCTGGACCTATAGGTTTTAGTATCGATAAAATTAGAACCTTTGAGCTGAGTTATCGTTCCGTAACTAATAATTTCGAATTCACATCAGCCCTCGACTTTTCAGTATTAATGAGCTTTGAAGATGGGGATACTTTGGGTGTTCCACTAAGTAACGTAGAAATTACAGAACAAGGCTTTACCATTCCTCAGCAGGAAATAAACCAAAGTTCAGATCCTGTTTTAAGATCCACAGCTATTGCATTAGGGCCGACCGAACTTACTTTATTAAGTTTCGAAACCTTAAGAGATGTTTCGTTTAACTGGTTTACAGGCGAAGGTATTCCTCTAGCTTTTGAAATGGATTTCGATTTAAAGCTAGCCGCATTTAATTCAAATTCACCAGCTGCCTCAAGTGCAACAATCACACTAGCCAATGTTGGATATAATAAAGGTGTACTAACTGGCCAAATTCAAGATTATCCATTCCAAGGCAAAGGTGCGCCCATTTCATTTGGAGGTGGAACTCAATTTAACTTGACCAATGTTTCTGGTGGATTGACGAATGTGGGAACGGTAGAAGCTCCCATTCAAGGGTACGATATAAATTTAGCGGGTAATCTAGAAAACAAGAATTTATTCAAAAAAACAGGCGATACCTGTGCTAATCCTACCCTTGCTCTAAAATTATCGGGTGAAGGTGGTTTGGTTGGTTCTGCAACAAATATTACACCGTGTGGAACACTTACTTACGGTCCTGCTTCCATCGTATTTGATTCAGATTCAAAGCTAGACTTTGCTTTCAATAGCAATACTCAAAGTATTGTACTTGATGGTGCTGTAACGGCAGAAATTGAACAAGAAAACCAAGCTGAAAATATAACCGCATTTGGAACTATTAAGGTAGATGTAGTTCAGGGCAATTTAATTGATGGCGAAATATTAGTAAACGATGTATTTAACTACGGTTATCCATCGTCAGATCCATTGTTTGCATTCCGTGTGCAACAAGCAAAACTGAACTCATCTGGCCTAGTTATAAGCGGTGATGCTGGTCTTACACTCCCAAATAGTACCGATACGGCCAAGGTTGAATTCACCAATTTCACCATCACACCAAAAGACAATATTGTTGCTGACGGTAGTTTTACTATTCAAGACTCTGTTGCTTTTGAAGTGGGTGTAAGCCCTATAAAATGGAAACTTGTAGATCCATCTTCCGATTTTACCGCAAATAATACTGCAAGGATTTTTCTAGCTGGTGGTGCAACAGTAAATAGTAGCGGACTTACACTTTCAGGAGCTGGTTCTGCATCTATACGTGCAGCAGATGAATTATACGGCTCTCTTGATGTTGATTATCAAGGTTTTCAAGTTGGTTTTAGTCCAACCTCTGTTCAAGCAGGTCAAGCTGACTTCACTATATCGGGTGAAAGTAGTCGATTTGGCTATTTAGATAAAGATCGCTTTCATTTAGATGTTCCTGGCCTAATTGCTAGTGTAATTCCAGATACACTTGGGTTACCAAATGAAGAAACGGCGTACTTAGTGCTTGGTGACGATGATGGGAGCCGTTATGAAATGAATGAGACTCCTAGTGGTAGAGTTATAAATACGCTACCAAACAAGACTGTTGAATTGGTAATACCAGAAGTACGCGATGAAGCTGGAAATTCGTTAAAAGTAGCAGTAGCGTTTTCAGCAACTGTCGACATGTTTATGAATATAACAGATGGTTCTGTATCGCTAGAAAATTCACTTAATCTAGATGAATTTTTAGGAATTCCATTAATACTTGATAGTTTAAACTATAGTAGTTCAACCCAGAAATTAAAAGCTGCAGCACGCGTAAAATTACCTAGCTCGTTAAATGGTGCAGTACTAACAACCACAGCTACCATTGGCGCTAATGGTTTTGAACAAGCAACCATATCTGCTGGTGAATACTCTGAAACCTATTTAGTCTCTCAAGAAAATGTAACACCAATTGCAGTCGATAGCTTAGGAAATGGAGCCTTTGCATTTTATGTACGTGGCCTAGAATTAGAACTAGGGCAAACAAACAGCGTTGCTTTTTCAGGGCAATTAAAGAGCGATATTTTAGTAGATGAAGAAGGTGAACGAACGCCTATCCATTATGCAGCTAACTATGCAGGAAGCAATTGGCAGATAAATATAGACAGTGGGAATTTAGGGGAGGGAATTGATTTAGGTTATGCCAAAGTAAAACCCATCCCTAGTGGAGAACAGGGTCTTTTTGGAATCACTATGAGTGAAGAAGAGTTCGCTCTATCATTTAGTGGGATAGTAACCATACCTGATTTACTAGGCGATGATTTTAGTTTAGACATAGAGCAGTTCAAAATTAGTTCTATACCAACAGCTGATGGTGATTACGTTACAATAAATGCTACACAAAATGTAGGCGACCAAAAATTTCAACTGATAAATGGTACATTAGACTTCACTTCTTCAAATACTACTGTTTCTTTTGCAGACAAAGTGCTTGCACTGAAGACCGATGGAACATTTGACTTCTACAATCAAACCGATATTGGGTTTTCCGATTTAGAATTTAGATCGGATGGAAACATAACTTTTGGTGGATTAAGCGTTGCCAATCTATTGCCAGAACACGTAGAGCTATTGCCAGATAGTGCGTTAGTATTAAAAGACATCAAGCTAGGTGTAGAAAATAACGCTTTACAAATGACGGCGCTAGGTTTTGCAGAGCTACCAAGTCCGCTTAATCAAAGAGCTGATATAAGTATAAAAGCAGGAACCGATGGCACACTAAATGTTTCAGGTCCAGATTTTATATTTGATGATGGTTTTACTTTAGGTAATAACCCAGAAACAGAAGTTGGTTTAGGTGATTTTGCTACTCTTGAACTAACAGGTTTAGGACTCAATATTGATCTCAAAAATTATAAACGAACATCTCTTTATGCTGCCGGGGCTGTTTATATAGAAAACGATACCGAAAAACGACTTATGCTTGGCGATGCCGGTAATATGGCCGAAAATCCAGGCATTAAGTACTCGATTGAAAATGGTGTAGAATGGAATGTTAGCACTAATTTTGAAGAAGGAGGATCACCATTAGCCTTCAGTTACGAGTTTTTTAGCATAGATGTTAGCTCCATTAGTATAGAAACAGATGTATTAGTTGATGGTGTAAATGTGCCATTTCAAGCGAGTATAAGTGGAGATGCAGGATTAAATATTAATGGAGTTGGAGGCAAAGCAAATTTTTCTGGCTTTAAATTCTCTACTCTAGGTGTTGATGAAATTGGAAGGCTTGATGGTGGTGCATCCTTTACCCTCATGGATATTGTAACACTCGAACTAGGCAGTTTCGATTATAAAACCGCTGGAAAAGGAAATACTTTTACTCTAGAGTTTGAAGAGAACTCAGGCAGTGGATCTAAAGCAAGTGTAACAACAGTAGAGATAAAGGATGTTGAAAAGTACCTACATTTTAAACCCGCATCGGGCTCAGAAGGTAATGCACTTAAAATATCGTTGAGTGAAGGTATTTCTGGTGGCATTGGCGAGGTGCTTTATTATCAGACTAGTGGTGGCGAACGGTATTTACGAATAAAAGATGCAAGCCTCGAGTTACACGATCAGGCGAGTATTACGGTGGGGATGGAATACATCCAGCAGAGTGATGGCTTTGCGCTTAGTGTTGCTGGTGGTGGACATTTTTCTAGTGTAGGGATAGCAGCGGCAGGTTCAATATCTACTATTAATGATGATTTACGCTTCGGTATATTTGTAGCTGTAAGTGCACCTATTAACTTTTTGGGTATTATAGAGATGAGTTCTATCGGAGGTGGCTTTTATTACCGCCCTACCCAAGCTAATTTAGATATGACTGTTGATGCTATTAAAGCGATGGATGATAGTTTCAAATTAAATGGCTCTTCTCCTAACGTTGAAAATCTGAAATTCGCCATTTTACTGTATGCTAATATTAGTATAGGGGGATCTGGAGATAATGCTGCTATTTCTGCAAATGCGTTAGTTCAAATAACCGATCAGTTTACCAAAATTGATGCAAATGGAATGGTATTTAACCAAGGTGATAGGTTTAGTGCAGGGATGTATTTAACTATCTTGTATACACCAGATATCACAGGTGTTGAAGGTGGCTTTACACTAGATATACACTATGATCCTGTTTTAGAAGGAAGTTCTAAAGTCGACTTCTTTGCTAAATCAGAAAGGTCTACCGATAGTGCCGGTAATGATAATTCGAGTGTAATGTGGGGTATTACTGGTAATTTTAAATTAGAGGTATTACCCGCATTAAATATGCTATCGGTTGCTGGAGAGGTTATAGTATCTAGTGATGGCCTGCTGTTAGAACTTGGTGCTAGCTCTGGTTTTGATGTGGCAGTTGTTGCGGGCAACGCTAGTTTTAATCTTTTGGTCTGGTATTTACCAAAACACACCGATCCATTGGGGATTTATGGAAAGTTCTCTATTGGCTTTAGTATTATAGGCGGTTTGGCAAAATTCAATGCCTCGGTTGAAGGTGGTTATTTTGATCGCGGAAACTATATAATGATTTATTTTGCAGGAGAGGCACATGTTGAAGTGCTATTTGTAATTAATGCTACCGTTCGTGGTTGGGCAAAATTCCAAACTAAATCGCCACGGTTTGACTATGGGCGAGGCGGGAATTCTGAATTGGATCAGATGATTGCCGATGCTAAGGATGCCGCCGAAGAGACTAAGAGGCAGGCTGAAGAAACCAAAAACAGCTTAGACGAAGCTAAGGAAAGTCTAGATGATGCTCTTGCTATTCAAACTTTTGAGGGTTTTAGTGGAGAAGAGTTACAAACAGCTGGCTTTAATTTGGTATCGGGTTTATATAGTAGTGATTTAGGCATAATTAATAAGGTGTCTAAGGTAATGAGTTCAAACCCCTTTGGTGAAAGAAGGGTGAATAGTGCACAATTCGCTAGCTATTCCTTTTTGGAATGGATAATGGATAATGTCATGTTTGGTATGTCAAGGAAGTTTATTCTACCTACTGGTTATACTAATTCACGTGTTCGACCTTTGTTAACTGAGCTAAGTGATTATGAAAGCACTTGGGAGACACAATTAAATAATAAAGCCCCAGATGTTAATGCTAGGTTAGATGAAGCTATCTCAGCCTTAGGTGATATAAGTAGCCGAATGGAAGCTACACTTTCAGATCTTGATGAAGGTGATCTTACCTTACAAAACCCGGTCAGTTCTATAACTGGTGCAATTAGTACTGAAAATGGTGAGCTACTTTCTGAGCCTTCCTTTAATATAGATGAGGGGATAGATAATTCTAATAAATCTCAACTTGAAGCTGTTGAAAATCAAATTCAGCAAATGAATCAGCATTACCAAGATGCGATTAGAGCAGGTGTAGATAATATAAATTTAGTTGATCTGGTATTAGATGGTAATGTTTCCATTAGCTGGGGAGCGGGAACGACTAATTTAATTGCATCATCATCAGATGTTTCAGTTAACAGGATAGCTTCATTATATGAAAATGCTATACTAGCTATTGGAGGGTTCAATACCCGAAGTCTTGCATCCTATTGGAGTTTGGCAGAATGGGCGCAGACAAGAATATCGTTACTGAATATATTAAAACCAGCTATAACTAATTATAGTAAAATTAATAACCATGTTTTTAACACAGGCGGAACAGAGGCTGCAAAATATGCATTTCTTGCACAGCATAGAGAAGACGCAATTGTTGCACTAGCTGGTTTAGATCCCAAAACAGATAGGATCGGTAATTTTCTTATACAAGAAGATCCACGTAACAGTGAAAATAGAAAGGCGGCCTATCAACAGAATACAATGGATTTCTGGTATAATATGCCAAAGTTAGGACTTGAAAAGTTAGAGGAAAAAGCCCTAGCACCTATTGATGGTATGATTAGCTTCATAGATCAAAAAAAGAATGAATTGGAGTCTAAACATCTAGCATTCACAAAAAATGTAGAGCAATTATATACCATTAAATCTAATATGCTAACTACTGTTTATGGGATGATAGAATCTTATAACGGATGGGCTAACGAAGGTATAGACGGCTCAGAAGTAGCGGAATTGGCACCATTTTCCAACAAATTAAATGAAATTGAAGTATCATTAACGCCACCATCTATCGACTACATAAGTGGTAAAGCGGTAGATGCAACTTCACATAGTTATATATTCCCTAAAAGAGATAATGAATACAGGGGCTTTTATGGAACAGCCAATATTGAATATAAAGCTAGTCATCCAGTTAGAGTTTCTGAAGTAAGTTATTCCTTCACAAAGGGGCAAATTAGTTCAGTTTACGCTATCAACAATTATTATACCTCAGGTTATAAAAGCTTTCGAAACGGGAATAGCCAATCTGATAATCTCTATAATTATTACGCCAAACAGAGCCAAGACCATAAGGAAGTTAAATTAACTGGTGCTATTCGAGCAAGAAGCCCAGGAGGCGTTACATCGTCAAGATTAGTTAATTTTACAGTGCCAGTTAGTCCAACAAGCTCATTTAGTAGTCAGCCGGTAACAGTTACTTATGGTGATGATACTACACCACCATCTACTCCCGTAGTGGCTTCTGAATATCTAGATAGTGGCGATGGATACTGGGTAGCTGATTCAACTAAGTTAGAATTTACTATTTCTAGTGTTGATCAAGAAAGCGGTATAAGCTTATTTAAGTACAAAATTGGAACTACTCCAGATGCTAGTAATGTGCGTGATTGGACCGATGCACAAGGTAGCCGAAGTGTAAATGAAAAAAGCTTTACAATGTATGTGATGAATATTTTTGGCGGTGTAAGTGCTGTAGAAGTTCTAAGCCATAGCTCACAAATGGAGGCTACTATACGAGGCCTAAATCTTCAAAAAGATGTAGACTACTATATTTCATTTAAAACTGTGAATGGCGATGGTGTAGACAGTAACGTAAGGGCTCTTTCTAAACCCTTCCGTTTTGATCCTACTCCGCCCTCAGAAACGGAAATAACGGTTAGAATACCAAATGTACGTGGTCAAAGCGGAGGGGAGCAAATACCACAACGCCAAGTTGCGCCAGCAAACCCTGTGATTCAACAAGCTATTTACCAGGACCCACGATGGAATCAAACACGGGTAAACGAAGACCAAAGTTCTGTAGATAGTTATAAGCTATCATTTTCGTGGGCATCGGAAGATGCCGAATCGGGAATAAAAGGATTTTCAGTGGGTTCTGCTAGAACACCAAATGCATCTGTAACTCAAGTTTTTAGAGAAGGTGATATAGATTTTATCCCTATTACAACTACGACTGAGCTTATAATGACACCGCCTTTCCAAAGTGATTTGTATATGTATTTTAAAGCTAGAAATAATGCGGATATGGAAAGCACTACAAAAATATTTGGGCCTGTACAAAATATTGATACTAGTGTACCAACCACGCCAGAAGTTAAGGTTAAAAGTGGTACAAGTGGTTTCACTATTTATATTACACAGCTATCAGACGATGCTCAATCTGGTATAAAAGGCTACCAGTACGCATTAATAAGTGCAGATGGTACAGATACTCTACGCACCTGGCCAGAACTCGATGAAGTTGATATAGCTGAGGCAAGACATACTAAAAACCGAAATGTGCCCGCCAACTTGTTTGTTCCAGCTAGTTCCATTATTACAGATGGTTCATATAAAGTTGCTGTAAGAGCAATCAACAACCAAGAAATGGCATCTAGAGTGGTAGTGAATGAGAATGTTATAATAGATAGAAGCTCGCCTACAAAAACATTAGGTACTGCTACTTATTCTAAAAACTCTATTATTAAAGTAGATTTTAGTCAAGTAGGTTCAGACCCAGAATCGGGTATTGAGTTGGTTAGTTATAAAATCATAAAAAGCTCTGGGCTAAACACAGGTTCAAGCCTTATTACGCAGGGTTTACAAAGGGCTAGGAAAAATCCAAGTCAAGAATCTACTACTACTATCGAGCCTTGTAGGCCAAATTCAGGTAGTACCAATACGTTTTTTGGAGGTGGGATTTCATTGGTAAATTCTACCCAGAATTTGGAAGATGATATCTCAAGCCCCTCAACAACAAAGCCTTTCTTTATAAACTTGGCACAAAACAGCGATGATTATGCAGCTTTACACCCGTGTTTACTGGATGAAAAGAGCGAATCTAAATCTAAGGATAAAACAGACGGCACTTTAACATTAGTTGAGATGATTAACCAAGGTTATATTCCTAAACTCGTAATAACAACACGAAATAAAGTAGGTTTAGAAACTACAAGCGAGATTCGCATTAAGATTCCAAATAACTTGCATGGTGAGTATACAGAAATGCTAAGGAACTTCATGTCGCCTGATAAAGGCAGTAGCAAAAATTCGAAAGGAAAAAGAGGCAGATAAGTAAACAAAGCCATTAAGAAAAGAAGTGTTCGTTTATGAGAAGTATGAAAAAATTAAATTCAATTAAACTCGGCAGAATTTTAGTTCTAGTTACTGCTTGGGCTTTGGGAAGTGTTAGCCTAGCCTTTTCGCAGGGGGCAGACTCTGGTATTAGAACGCAGGTTCAAGGGAACGGTGTATACGTGTATCATACACTACAGGTTCCTACTGGACATGGCTTTAACATTTATCGTTCTCAAGCAAATAGTGAGTTTAAAAAACTCAACGAGGCTCCTATTACTGGAGCTGGTAACATGGCAGAATTTATGGGAATGATTGGAGAATATGCAGAGCCAATGCAAAAGGCATTAGAATTAAATACTCCACAATCCCTTTATTTTAGATTAATGTCGAGTAGGATCGCCGCTAATTTAGCCACTTTTTATTACCCAGATGTGGCTCGTGCTTTAGGGCATCTTTATATAGATAGCACCGCAACCATTGGTAGTAATGCAACCTATAGAATTGAAGTTGTAAACGAAAATGAAGAAGTAGTTGGCCAAAAACTAGAGCAAAATGTGAGGTTGACAGAAGTAAAAGCTCCCCAGCCTCAAGGCTTGTTGGCAGTGCATGAGGAAAGAACGGTGACACTAAAGTGGAGCTACCCAACTTCTACACAAAATAATGACGATAAAATTGTTCGCTTTAATATTTATGATAGCCAAGATGGCAAGCTACAGTTGATAAATACCGACCCCATTGTTCGTATCAACAACTTTAAAGAATTCGACTATATATTTACAACAAACAGATCGGGTATCACACTCAATTTAATAGTTGCGCCAGTTAGCTTAACTATGAAAGAAGGTCCAGTAAGTGAGATATTTACCTACACACTTGTAGATGATACTGCGCCTGCTATAATTACCGGCTTAGAAGCATTACCAAACATGAATGGTGAAGTCGAATTAACTTGGCCAATAAGCACTGAAGTAGATGCATTGGGTTATAATATATACAGGGCAAATCGTATTAAAGGAGATTTTAAAAAGCTGAATAAAGAGCTTATCCCCTTACTTGCCAACTATTTTGTTGACCGGCCAGCAGCATTACAAACTTCTTACTTTTATAGAATAACTGCTGTGGATGAAAGTGGAAATGAAAGTGAAATGAGTAATGCCACCAAAGCAGATTTAGAAGACCATACACAACCTATGGCTCCCCTATCGCTTAAAGCAGAAGCACTAGAAAATGGAGATGTGCAACTTACCTGGGAAGAGGCTGAGAAAAAGAGCAATTTCAAAACCTATGTGTTGCTAAGAAAGCGCATGGGCAACAGGGCTGGGCTAGGAGAGGCACAACTAAATGTAGATGATTTTACGGGGACAAGTTTTGTTGATAAAGGTGAGGCCGGAGTTAACTTTGCTGAAGGTGCTTACTATCAATATAAAATTGTAGCTGTGGATTCAGCTAGAAACGTAAGTGATACTGTTTCAACAATGCTTCAAATTCCAGATACAACACCGCCCGAGCCACCTACAAATATGGTAACCGAAAACGACGATGGTGTTCGTGCTGTATTAAGATGGAATGCATCCACCTCAGCTGATGTAGGTGAATATTTGATTTACAAAGGCGAGTCGCCTTCAAATATGGAATTATTTCATACACAGCCGGCTCACGAACGCATGATGAGAGATGACTCTGTAGCAGTAGGCAACACCTATTATTATGCGTTAGCTGCCCGAGACACTCTTGGTAACGAGAGTATAAAAACGGAAACTAAAGAACTTTTAATAAGAGATTATACGCCACCACGAGCAGTTAGAAATGTGCGCGCCCAAGCAGGAAATGACCAAGTGAGTATTACTTGGGAACCAGTAAATGTATACGATCTTAAAGGATATAGAATTTATATCTCTTCAACACCTTCTGGCGTATATGAAAGGCTGAACGAAGAACTAATTACCGAAACAAAATTTACTACTGCGAATCTTGATTTATCAACATGGATTCAGGTTCGTGCGGTTGATACTTCGGGTAACGAAAGTAAAAAAAGCGTGCCAGTAAATATTTATAATCCAGCAAATTAAAATCCACAATTCATTAAGAATACTTTATGCTGAAAAATCGATTAAATGCTTTTCTTTTGATGCTTTTATGCGGAGCAATGGGTGGGATTTGTCCTACCGTTGTGCAAGCTCAAAGCTATGAAGTAGAGCAAGCTAATCGAGCCTTTAGTCAGCAAAATTACTCGGAAGCCATAAACTGGTCGCAACAAGCATTATCTCGCGACTCATTAAATAGTTTAGCCTATCAAGTATTGGCAGCATCCAATTTGGCACTTATGAAATTTGCCGAGACTGAGAAGGTCGCCAATCGTGGATTAAAGCACTTACCGAATTCAAATGCGCTAATCTGGTTTAAGTCAGAGTCTCTATTACAGAGAGGAATGTTACAAGAGGCTTTGCCAGGTTATCAAAAACTACTTACTGCAAACTCTCATATCTCAACTCAAGATATCAGGTTAAGATTGGGGTTGATTTATCAATCGCTGGGTGGTCAATTTTATCAACAAGAAAAATTTGAATTAGCAGAAGAAAATCTTCAAAATTCGAAAACTTATATACCAGATAGTGTAGCTAGTTATAGCAATTTGGCGTTGGTTTATATGAGGCAGAATAAATGGGAAGAAGCACTTGAGGTGATAGACGAAGGAAGAGAGATTTTCCCCGAAAGTGAAGGTTTACTAAAAATGCGAGTGAATGCTTTATATGAAACTCGTAACTATGGGGATGTTCTAGATGAGTATGAGCAGTTATACCAAAGAAATCCTGAGGATTTAGATAATGCTATTACCTATGCAGAATTATTGTTAGCACAAGGTAAAAGAGAGCAATCTGAAAAGATTTATGAAAAATTATTAGATAAGCATCCCAACGAATTAAAAATCTATGAATCGCTGATTGGGTTTTATAAAGCAAGGAATAATACATTAGCTCAACGGGGGGCACTTAGAAAAATGTATACTCAGTTCCCTAAAGAAGCCTCTACCATGCAGAGAATTGCCGAAACTTATACCGCAGAAAAAGAATGGGATAATGCCCGTGCTGCGTACGATAGTGCCGCAACTTTTGGCGGAGATTTAAAAGATATCGCAGTTTTGAAGGCCGATACTTATTTACAGCAAGATAGTTTAGAAGCGGCTCATGAAATTTATGAGCAGGCTTTACAGCAGTTTCCCAAATATCCTCATCTTTTACGCTTAAAGGGCGATTCGGAAGAAATATTAGGTGCTTTTGATCAAGCTATTACCACGTATAAAGCCTTTGTAGAGGTTGAGAAAAGTCCAGAGGCTTATGAAAGGTTGGGGCGTGTTTATTTGCTAACAGGTGATAATGAAAAAGCATTAGATAACTTTGAACAAGCAGCCAAAAAAAACACAAAAAGTGCGGTAGCATATTACGAGATTGCTCGTTTGTACCTTCATACGAATAGAAAAAATGAAGCGTTTGAGATGAGCCTTTGGGCATTGAAATTAGCACTAACGAATTTAAACGTATTACAAGAAAGCTTGGTCTCTTCTCTTCAACAGCAAAATAATCTGTTAGAGATGAAGGAAACGGATAACATGGCGGGAAGATTTAGTGAGAATAATTTCATTGCCATAGAGGTATTCGATTTTTTTACTACTCATTTCGAGAAAGAGAAAGTAATGCCAGAGCTACACAGTTTAAAAAATGAATATCCACAATCGGGCAGGCTTTTTTATATGATTAGTAGCTATTACATAGAAAATGGGAATAAGGATGAGGGTGTAGATTTGTTGAAAGAATCGGTAACTCTCTCTCCCAATTTAGCTGATGCACATGTTGCATTAGGAGGTTACTATAGTGAACAAGGGCAGGAACAACAGGCAAATATATCTTATGAAAGAGCCCTTTCGGCAGATCCAGAAAATGCTACAGCGTATAGAAAAATTATTGAGTTGCACCGTGAAAAAGGAACATTAGATCAACTTTGTGATAGGTGGATAACTCAACTTAGAGTAAAACCAAATCAACCGATTTTAAAAGAGTTTTTGATTGAGGCGTTGCACAAAGCAGGTCGTTTTGAGGAAGCATCAGAGATTATTCAAAGTGGAAGAAAGAAGGCATCATAAGTTTGTTACAATCCCTATGCATACAAATAACAAGAGAGGCGAAAACAATTCGCTGAGTTTTAATAAGTGAGATTATGTTATGAGAAAATTATCTATAGTTACATTATTAGGTATTGCAGTACTAGTATTATTTAAACTAGGCTGTAGCGATATTAGTAGTTCTGGTTCTAGACCTAAAATAGATGGAATTAAATCTGTAATTCCTGCACGAGGTGGGTATGGCGCGCGCGTTGTAATTGGTGGGTATGGTTTTGATCCACTTCAAAAAATTACATTCAACGGTATTGAAGCCGTTGCTGAATCGGTGAGTGACAGCGTGATAGTAACTAGAGTACCTATGGATGCAACCACTGGTCCAATCGAATTAATCGCAAAAGGAGAAACATTAACAGGACCAGTGTTTACCGTAGACACCACTACGACATTATTCTTAAATATTACAGCGGTGAATCCACAAAAAGCACATCAACTAGATACCGTTAAAATTACAGGTACAGGCTTTGGTGGAGTCACTATTCCGCAGAAAACTAATGCTAGTTACCAAGAAGAAAGTATTATATCGGATAAACTAGAACGAGGATCGAATGAGCTAATAAAGGCGAATCCTAGAGATGCGCTATTAGGTAAGCCCGAAGGTAGAATTACGCCAATGGTTGAGCAGAGAAGTATAACCCAACCAACCTCCTCTCATTCTGCTAATGATGATTTAGCTGTTTATTTCAATGAAATTGAAGGAACTATCCTTTCGAGAAGTGACACGGTAATGATTGCAACGGTGCCTTTGGGTGCACAAACAGGATTAATTTCTGTAGTATCTGCAGCAGACACCGTACTAGGTCCTAATTTTCAAGTACTCAACCAATCGATTTCAAAAATTTCACCGACTACAGGTGTAGCGGGGACAGAAGTAACCATAACTGGAACCGATTTTAGTTCAAAACTGAATAAGAATATTGTGACGTTTAATGGTAAAGTTGCAACGGTGCAAAGTGCGTCAGAAATAGAATTGGTTGTAATTGTACCTAATGATGCTTCTACGGGTGAAGTTGCTGTAACAATAAATACTATTGAGAAAAAAGGACCCATATTTACCGTTCAAGAAGAAGCAATAGTACCAGAAATCTATAGTATTAGTCCAGATACTGGATATGTAGGCTTGGAAGTAACTATTTCGGGTAAGAACTTTGGTGCAGAACCATCCGATAATGATGTTTGGTTTAGCGGAAGTAGTACTGACGTACAAGGAATTGTGAAAAGCGCATCTACAACAGAATTACTTGTTGAAGTACCTTATGGTGTTGAAACAGGGCCGATTAGCGTAGTAGTTAATAATCAAGCCGTGCAAGGGCCAGTATTTACAGTGGTTGAAGGCCCTAAAAAACTGGTTGTAAATATTATCACTAATAATGCTTCGCCAGGTCACGATGGATATAATCTACAGGTAAGCGGTCAAACCGATCGATGGGTGCATCCAAATAGCCCTGAAGTTTATGAAGGTATCACTGATTCTCAGGTTATCATTGAGCTCAGTGAAGGACCTATGGGCTGTGTGGTTGTTGGAGATAATCCACGAACAGTGTCGCTTGGTTCAGGGACAACAGAGGTTGACTTCATCTTTAATTGTGTGCCTGAAATTACTAATTTAGCACCAGATTCTGCTCAAGTTGGAGATACAGTTACAGTAAGTGGTAACAACTTTAACTACGATTCCGCCAAAAACAAATTCTACTTTAATGGTGGTAGCACACCTATAGAAGCTACAATTGTGGAATCTAGCCGTTGGGAGTTAAAAGTAATTGTACCATCTGGTACAGTAACTGGCGCGGTAAGTGTAACTAGTGATGGCGTTAGTGCTACTGGCCCAGAATTTACATTGCTTGAAGCGCCCCAAAAATTGAATGTAAACATAAGCAGTATAAATGCTTCATCTGGTCATGATGGCTATAATCTAAAAGTTAGCGGACAAACAGATCGTTGGGTATCACCGAATGGTACTGTGACTTATGAAAACCTCACAGATTCTCAAGTAATTATTGAGCTAGAACAAGGCCCACAGAGTTGTGAAATTCAAGGACAAAATCCGCGGACAGTATCGTTAAGCCCAGGAACAACCGAAGTTGACTACTTAATAAACTGTTTTCCATCTATCAATAACATTACGCCAGATTCTGCTCAAGTTGGAGATACCGTAAAAGTTAATGGAAGTGGGTTTAACTATGACGCATCGCAGAACAAGTTCTACTTTAGTAGCGCAGCTGGCGAAGTTGAAGCAACTATCGTGGAATCTTCACAATGGAATTTAGAAGTAATAGTTCCTTCAGGTGCAATTACAGGACCTGTTCGAGTAAGTAGTATGGGATTAAGCAAAAATGGTCCTGAATTTACAGTGCTTGAAACGCCAAAATCTCTAAGGGTGCATGTAGAAACTATCGGGGGCCCTTCTGGTCACGATGGATACAATTTATCGGTTAGTGGACAGGATGATGAGTGGATTGCTCCGAGTGTAGTAAAAACGTTTACTGGATTTACAAGTGATCAAATTACGGTAGAACTAAGTGATGGCCCGCCATTGTGTATGACAGGAATTGCAGAAGCAAATCCACAACAGATTACTCTTTCTGGCCCCATGACTGATGTCTACTTCACAATAACGTGTGAGTCTCCATCGCCAGAAATATATAGTATTACCCCAGATAATGGCACTGTAGGTACAGTGATTACAATTTCAGGAGAAAACTTTAGTGAGGTGCCGTCGGAAAATAAAGTGTGGTTTGCTGAAGATGTACTGGGTAGCTCTGGAGTACAAGGAACTGTAACGAGCTCTACTTCAACCGAAATTATTGTTGAGGTACCAGAAGGGGCAAGTACTGGCTCAATTAGTGTTGAGGTAAATGGGAAATGGGCAGAAAGCCCCACATTTACAGTGGTGGAAGCTCCAAAAATTTTAAAAATATATGTAGAAACCATTAATAGTTACCCTGGTCATGACGGATATAACCTGTCGGTAACTGGAGAAACAGATCGCTGGATTGCTCCTACTACAACCGAAACGTATACGGATTTATCTTCCAACCAACTTTCTATAGAGCTCAGTGATGGTCCTCCACAATGTATGGTAAATATTGCAGAGGGTAATCCCCAGCAGATAACACTCACCTCTGGGACAAACGATGTGTATTTTACCGTTGAATGTGCGCCAGAGCCGGAAATATTCTATTATGATCCAACTACTGGTGCAATTGGATCTGAGACAACTATAATTGGTGCCAACTTCAGTACAAATATAGAGGAAAATGTTATTTGGTTTAATGGAGCGGACAACCCAGCTACAATTATTGGCGGTACTGACAACAAATTGTTAGTTGAGATTCCTGAAGGCGCAACAACTGGTCCAGTATCTATAGAGTTATACTGGTATTATGTTACAGGTCCAGATTTTGAAGTTGTAGATAACCTTAGTGATAAGGTTGTATTTTCTGCAGCTACAAGTGTGGGAAACCGTATTTTTAAAATGGATCCATACTCCTCCACTTCTAGTCTAACGCAGTTAAGTACTGGAGCTGGTGATCACCTAGAGCCGGCAATTTCCCCAGACGGAAACTTCGTTGCGTATAGTCAAATGGCATCCAATGGAAGCAGTAAAATTCATTTAATTGATAAGGAAGGTAGTCAAGAAACTGTATTTGACGCAGGTAAGCATAGCGTTCGTCCATCATGGAGCCCGGATGGGACAAAAATTGTATTTTCTTCTGGAGATTATGCGGGAAGTGTAGACTTATATGTATATGATTTACAAGCCGCCAGTAGTACAATGATTTCTAACACTCACTCTTCAGTAAATCAGTATCCATCATGGTCTAGTAATAATAAAATTATTTATGTGACCTATGACGATAATAATAGCTTATATAAATTAAAGAGCATAAACCCGAATGGTAGTAGCAATGTAACTCTGCTTCAGTCATTTAATCCATTTTACGATATGAAGTGGTCGCCAAATGGCAATGAATTTGCCTATACTGCTTTAGATTCAAATAGTAATATGAGGATCCATATTTCAAAAGCTAATGGTTCAAACGTGCAGCTAATGAAAAGTTGGGGCATAGGCGAACGCTATCCATCATGGTCACCCGATGGAGATCGAATTATCTATTCGGTAGATGAAAGTGGTCAGCACTCCCTGTATTTCTTTGATTTGAGCGTACAAGATGGAGCAAGCGTTCTGCTTACTGGCGACAACATTCAGGCAAGCTGGGGGGCAAATTGATATAAATAAAACTGGAATGCCTTTTAATAAAACGGAGAGGTTTTTAAACAACCTGATACGTCTTTAATATAAACTCCACCAAATAAGATTTATTTTTATATACATTAGGAGTAGAATTCTGAATTCAAACAATCTCCCAAATTATATGAAAAAGAAGGTACACCTTGTTTTAGGAAGTGGCGGCGCTCGTGGAATTGCTCATATTGCTGTAATTGACGAACTAGAGAAAGATGGCTACGAAATCATTGAGGTAATAGGTTGCTCAATGGGCGCTGTAATTGGGGGGATTTACGCCGCAGGACACTTTGAAGATTATAGAGATTGGATTCTGAATCTGAGCAAAAAAGATGTGTTCGACTTAATGGATTTTACTTTCACTAAGCAAGGATTTGTAAAGGGAGAAAAGATCTTTGCTAAACATAAAGATTTATTGGGTCTCTTAAATATCGAGGATTTTAAAATTCCCTTTACGGCCGTTGCTACCGATATGAGGAATAACGAAGAGGTCCATTTTAAGAGTGGAGATTTGTATAAAGCACTCCGAGCTTCAGGTTCCATTCCTGGTTTATATGTGCCCGTTGTGCAAGATGGTCGAGTTTTGGTAGATGGAGGTGTGCTAAATCCCTTACCAATTAATCTTGTAGACAAGCAAGACGATGCCATTATTGTGGCGGTAGATTTGAATGCAAAATCCGATTACACACTGGAGAAGTTAAAGCCTTCAAATGAATCAGAAGAACCAAAGTGGTATGAAAAAATTCTACCAGATAATGTAGTCGAATACACTCGTAAGCATGAGAAGGAAAAAATAAAGAAACAAGAAGAAGCCTACTCCCTACTCGATTTGATGGATAATACCTACAGCTTTACTCAAGATCGGCTTACTTCCTTAATGCTAGAATTACATCCCGTAGATGTGTTGGTAGAAATCCCGAGAAACACAGCATCAGCCTTCGATTTTGACAAAGCCAATGAAATTTATGACATTGGTTTAGAAGCTTATAGAAAAGCGATGCAGAAGGCTTCGACTGAGTAGATTCTAGGATTAATTAGGACTCTTGTTAAAATTGGGCTACTCTGAGGATTATATATGTTAAGTGATACGTTGGCGGTTTTATACAAATAATAGGCCTATGTGAATCCCGCTTCGTAGATGCGGTATATTTGTACAAAACCACGAGAACTATCAACGCGTTGCGCCGTAGGTGCAATACGAATAGTGCTATGTGTGATGAGAAATGATTGATAATCTCGATCTAGTACTGCCCCGGATGGGGCAGGTGGGCGGGGGTCACTATTTGGGCTACAAACATATCGTCCCGATGGGACGTGTACTGCTTCATCGGATTTAATACCATGGAAACATCTTCTTCTACATATTTTATTTTTAGATTGTTTTAAAAAATCTATTTGCTAGCTTGCGGAACCCCCATCTAGCGCAAGCGTCGCGCTTGTGCGGTCAGTCCAACTCATTATTTTTAATTGTGATTTATGTGATACGTATGATGGGTTCCGGATGGAGGTAACTAGTTTTGAGGAGTGAGTTTTGAAATAACTTAACTTTCTGAATTCTGACACCTGATTCCCTATTCCCTAATCACAGATGACTAATAACTGCCATTCCGGCCTCACTTTTAGCGCAAGCATCGCATTTGCGCGGTCAGCCAAATAAATCTAAAACAACAGGCGGCCTTTCTTGTATATGAATAATTAATTTCGGTATTTCCATTCAGACTTAATCAAATCAAACACTGCCACTCTATGCCAAAGCGTTTTATTTTAGCGATAGATCAAGGAACAACTAGTTCTCGGGCTATTGTTTTCAATCATGCTGGCGAGGTTGAGGCAGTAGCCCAAAAAGAGTTTAAGCAGTATTTCCCCCACGATGGTTGGGTAGAACACAATCCCATGGATATATGGAAAACCCAAGCGGGTGTTATTGCTGAAGCTATTTCAGAATGTGGCGCTGATGGTAAAAATATTGCTGCAATCGGCATCACCAATCAAAGAGAAACTACGGTGGTTTGGGATAGAGAAACGGGCAAACCCATTTATAACGCTATTGTTTGGCAAGATAGAAGAACCGCCGATTATTGTGATAAGTTTCGTAAAGACGGTTGGGTGGAACCCATCAAAAAGAAAACAGGGCTAATAATTGACAGTTATTTTTCTGGAACTAAAATCCGCTGGATATTAGAAAATGTAGACGGAGCTCGCGAAAAAGCTGAACAAGGGAAACTCGCTTTTGGTACCATCGACAGTTGGTTAATCTGGAATTTAACCAAAGGAGAAACCCATGTAACTGATGTGACCAACGCTTCTCGAACCATGCTTTTTAACATTCATGATATGAAGTGGGATGATGGGATTCTAGAATTACTAGAAATCCCAAAAAGTATGCTCCCTGAAGTTAAATCGTCGAGTGAAGTATATGCTCATACCAAAACGACCATCTTTGCTCACGAAGTCCCTATTGCCGGTATTGCGGGTGACCAACAATCTGCACTATTTGGACAGATGTGTTTAGAACCAGGAATGATAAAAAACACGTATGGAACGGGCTCTTTTATCATGTTTAATACTGGAGAGAAACCCATCACATCCAAAAATAACTTACTAACAACGGTAGCGTGGCAATTAGACGGTAAAGTTACTTACGCACTCGAAGGTTCTATCTTTATTGCAGGTGCAGCTGTTCAATGGCTACGTGATGGACTGGGAATTATAAAAAAATCAACAGAAATAGAAAAGCTGGCTTTGTCTGTTCCAGATAATGGAGGCGTCTATCTTGTGCCCGCTTTTACTGGACTGGGCGCTCCACATTGGGCCCCATACGCCCGAGGAGCTATTTTAGGCATAACACGAGGAACAACCAAAGCGCACATCGCACGAGCAGCTTTAGAGGCGATAGCCTATCAAGTGAAGGATGTTTTGTCGGCAATGGAAACAGATTCAGGAATCAAAATTAAAGAACTTCGTGTTGATGGCGGTGCAACTGTAAATAATTCGCTTATGCAATTTCAGTCAGACATTTTAGAAATTCCCATAGTCCGCCCTACTATAACAGAAACTACTGCACTTGGTGCTGCTTATTTAGCAGGATTAGCTGTTAAGTTTTGGAAGGATACGGACGAAATTAAAAACTACTGGAAAGAGGATAAACGATTTGAGCCTACAATGAAAAAGTCTGAAATAGATGCACTTTTAGCTAAGTGGAATAAAGCAGTTGAAAAAAGTAAAGGATGGGCAGATTAAAAAAGCCAAACATAATTCAGAGTTTTTCGAGTGAATGCTTTGCAAGCATAAACCAATTAAAAAATATAGATTAAAATCATGAAAAGAGCCGAGTTTTTAAACACCGTTAAAGAGTTTAATGGATATTGGGATGTTCTGATTATTGGAGGGGGCGCCACTGGATTGGGTTGTGCGATAGATGCAGCATCTCGTGGATACAAAACGTTATTACTTGATATGCACGATTTTGCCAAAGGCACTTCGAGCAGAAGCACTAAGTTAGTACACGGCGGAGTTCGATATCTTCAACAAGGTGATGTTTCTTTGGTGATAGAAGCGCTTCATGAACGAGGTTTACTCATCCAAAATGCGCCACATTTAGTAAGTCACCAATCCTTTATTGTACCAAGCTATGAGTGGTGGAATGGACCTTTTTATGGAATTGGGATGAAGGTGTATGATGCACTAGCAGGTAAATTGGGTATAAAAAAGTCAGAAACATTATCTAAAGAAGAAACTTTAGAAAAAATTCCAACTCTAGAACCAGAAGGGCTGCGTGGTGGGGTGATGTATTACGACGGTCAGTTTGATGATTCTCGCTTAGCAATAAATTTAGCTCAAACCATTGCTGACCAAGGTGGCACTCCCCTCAATTATATGAAGGTTACCGAGCTTAAAATAAATGGGACTGGCTTTATTGAAGGCGTAAAAGCTTTGGATATGGTGAGTGGCCAAAGTCATCAAATAAATGCACGTGTGGTGGTAAATGCCACAGGAATTTTTACAGATTCCATTATGCAAATGGATGAGCCAACGCACAAACCAATTATACAATATTCTCAAGGCATTCATCTCGTTTTAGATAAAAAATTCTTGCCAGGTGATGCTGCTATCATGGTTCCACATACCGATGATGGTCGGGTTTTATTTGCAGTTCCTTGGCACGATAAAGTAATAGTTGGCACCACAGATACTCCAATCGAAAAAGCATCGCTAGAACCCATTGCTCTTGAAGAAGAGATTGAGTTTATCATACGTAACGCCTCAAAATATCTTGCAACAAACCCAACTCGTGCCGATGTTAAAAGCGTATTTGCAGGAATCCGTCCCCTTGTTAAGCCAGAAGAATCAAAAAATACATCTGAGATTTCTAGGAGTCATCATTTAGAAGTTTCAGAATCGGGATTGGTCACAATAACGGGTGGGAAATGGACAATTTACCGTAAAATGGCAGAGGACACGATTGACAGAGCCATGATGGTGGCTGGACTCAAGCAAAAAAATTGTGTCACAAAAGAACTTCGTATCCATGGCTGGCTAAAGTCGGTAGATCGAAACGATCCATTGCATGTATATGGTTCTGATAGAGCAGGGCTGAATAAATTACTGGCAAAACACCCTGAGTGGAATGTTCGGCTTCACCCCGATTTGCCTTATTTAAAGGGGGAAGTTATTTGGGCTATCCGAAATGAGATGGCAATAACAATCGAAGATATTTTATCACGCAGAACCCGGGCTTTATTATTGGATGCCAAAGCTTCCATAGAGATGGCACCCATTGTCGGTCAATTATTAGCTCAAGAATTTGGGAAAGATGAAGCTTGGGTAAAACAAGAAGTAAGTGAATACAAACAACTGGCAGAAAATTATATTCTAAAATAGAATACTACTTTTTACTAGCTAGGCAAGCTATATATTCAGCTGCCCAATCAAACCTATATTTATATTATAAAAATGAAGACTATTGAAGCGATTAAGAATCGTACTACAGCAAAGCTAAGAGGAAACCCTGACCAACCTTTAGCCATTACCAAAGGTGAAGAACACGAAAAAATAGTAAATGAACTTTTAGAGTTAGCTGGTAAAGCCCCGTTTCATCATCAAAGTCCTTTACAAAACAGAAAGGGTGATTTGATGGGAACAGAGCCATGGAGATTCTATGCCCTAAACACTGAAAGTTGTAGGCAGCTTTTAGAGGGTTTTAAGCAAGGAAATCCGATTAATTGTGCTGATGGAATGATTCAAATGCTGGCTTCAGCCGATACACTAATTTTAGCTTATTGGATTCCTGAATTAGCTGAACTCGCTAATCATAGATACTATCCGAATGTTAAAAATATGGAGCATATTGCAGCAACAAGCGCGGCTATTCAAAACTTATTACTTGCAGCAACATCAAAAGGAATAAATAACTATTGGTCATCGGGTGGATGTATTCGTAAGCCTGAAGTTCAAGAATATTTAGGCATTCCAGAAGAAGAAATTCTGTTGGGAGCCATCTTCCTATTTCCAGAAGAATACCCTGATTCAGTGGATGTAATTAAGGGCAGTAATCAAGCCGTTCGAGGTGAGAGTAAACAATGGATGAAATGGATTAAGCCAAGTTAGATAGCATTAATACATAAATTAACTAATTTATAATGTTAGTTTAGGGTCAAGCCAAAACGGTAAGAACAAAAACAGCAAATATACTATGCCGCAGAATTACCAGAAAATTATTGACAGTATCTATTCTGAGCTCAAAACTCAAAAAATAGATGGTAAAGTAGCAGATTATATTCCTGAGCTGGGGAAAATAAATCCCGATAAATTTGGTGTTCATTTGTGTATGCTGGATGGTGGTAGTGCATCTGTTGGTGATAGTAATGAGCGCTTTTCAATACAGAGTATTACAAAAGTGTTTTCATTAACCATGGCCATTTCTTTAGTGGGCGAAGACCTTTGGAAACGAGTTGATTTAGAGCCATCAGGAAGTGCCTTTAACTCGTTGGTGCAGTTAGAATATGAACATGGAATTCCCCGCAACCCATTGATTAATGCCGGCGCCTTAGTGGTGTCTGATTTATTAATTTCATTACTTAAAAATCCCAAAGAAGATTACTTAGCCTTTGTAAGAAAACTATGCGGGGCCGAAGTAGTAGATTATAATATTGCAGTTGCAGAATCAGAAAAACGAAGCGGTTACAGGAATCAAGCCCTTATAAACTTGATGAAATCGTTTGGCAACATTCATAACGATATTGATACTGTTTTAGATTTCTATTATTACCAATGCTCTATCGAAATGACCTGCAAAGAGCTGGCAGAAAGCTTTTTAGTTTTTGTGAACCACGGCGTTATTTGTGAAACTAATGAGCAGCTCATCACTCGTTCACAATCCAAAAGAATCAGTGCAATTATGCTTACTTGTGGCTTTTATGATGAGGCTGGCGAGTTTGCATTCCGGGTGGGTTTACCTGGTAAAAGTGGCGTTGGTGGTGGGATTGTAGCCGTACATCCCGGGCGTTACAGCGTAGCCGTTTGGAGCCCAAGACTTAACAATGCAGGAAATTCCATCTTAGGAATGAAAGTTCTAGAAGAATTCACAACCAAAACTGGGATGTCTATATTTTAAAAGCACTGGAAATATTTAGTACTTGCATCATTTTATTAAAATCCCTTAGTATTAAGTAGGCCTATTTGGTGAGTAGATTTGGTTTCCAGAATATAAATAGCCCCCGAGATAAACCTCGGGGAAAATAGGTATAGATGGTAGGATTATTTTAATAATGATGCGGACAAGGCAATTGAAAAATTTGGCAATGTTTAATTTGAGAGCGCATCTTTAATGCGGTCAAAAATTTCTTCAACACTTCCTATGCCGTCTATTTCTTGTGCTAAACCCATAGTGGTATAATAGTTTTGCACGGGTTCAGTCTCATTGTGATACACTTTAAGCCTGTTTTTAGCCATTTCGACGGTATCGTCAGAGCGACCTTCTCCCCTAGATAAAATGCGTCTAATAAGCTCATCTTCCGAAACCACTAATACCACAAAAGCATCAACCTTTTGGCCTTTAGTGGCTAAAATTGCATCAAACTCTTGGGCTTGTACCACTGTTCTTGGGAAGCCATCAAATATGCAACCTTTGTCGTATTTAGGGTCTTTAAGTTCTTCGGCTATAATATCAACTACGGTTTTGTCTGGTACCAATTCCCCCGCATCTAATATTCCTTTTACCTTTATCCCAAGAGGAGTCTCATTTTTTATTGCAGCGCGGAAAATATTTCCAGTTGATAAATGAGGAATTGAGTACTCTGCTTGAATTAAGCTAGCTTGAGTGCCTTTTCCAGCACCAGGCGGGCCAAACAGGATTATATTCATTGTAGTTAGTTAGGTTGGATAGATTGTTTTAAGCTTCTTAAAATAGGTCGATTTCTAAGCATTTTCAACGAATACTTGAACCTACTTATAGTGATTGGTTTTGTTTTGTAAAACAAACATAGCCCCGAAATTTATCTCGGGATAAACGGATTAACTATTGGCATCGGTGGGTAGGGTTGTTTTATAAAAAATGCATACGAATCCACCGGAATATTGGTAAGTTTCATTTTAGAACTACGTCTTCAGGATTAAGTTTGGTCGCCACAGACTCTTTACACACTTTAGTGGTAGTACTCTTGTCTTTCTAAAATGAAGCGGTAAAATGGAGTCAATGCCTACCAGTTATGTAACTTGATTCCCTCCAAATCTAACTTAGTGAGGGATCTAACAGCCATTCCATAAGATTATGATACGTTAGCAACGGACAGGATGATCCAATTAATTTAAACCAACCATAACAGTCAACGAACTACCTACCATTTACAGAGATGACTCAGCTATAATCATAGAGATTAAGCTTTAGTATACGGGTTAAAATAGAGCTCAGAGTATGAAGCTAATTATGCCATGAATAGGTGGGTTGGCTATAAAAAAATAGGCGAATGTCGTTAAACATTCGCCTTAAACTCATAGTTTACAAACACGCACTAAATTATTTCAGGAACGTGTTTTGTAACACAACCAGAGAGCATCTGGAGTTTATATAAAAGAATAAATACTAAAAAGCTAACTTACTTCTTCTTTTTGTCAGCTTTTAATAAATCTCTTTCTTTAATACGTGTTGCTTTACCACGTAAATCACGTAGGTAGAACAATTTAGAACGTCTAACTTTACCACGTCTTTTAACTTCAATCGTAGCGATAAAAGGAGAATAAAGTGGGAAAATACGCTCAACACCAATGTTGTTACTTATTTTACGAACAGTAAAGGTTTTGTTTGGACCGCTTCCGCGTTCGTTAATTACAACGCCTTCGTACTGCTGAATACGCTCTTTCTCACCTTCACGTACTCGGTAGTGAACGTTTACTGTATCACCCGCTGTAAACACAGGGATATCATCGTGTACCAGTGTCTGTTCTATTAAATTTAGCTTATCCATAATTCTGTTTGTTTGCTGACGAATCAGCTGTTAATAATCTTTCTTAAATTTATCGTACAAATCTTTTCGTCGTTCTTTTGTTCGTTGAACTGCTTGTTCTTGCTTCCACTCTTCCTGTTTCTTCCTGTCACCAGAAAGTAAAACATCTGGAACCTTATGTCCATTGAATTCAGCAGGCCGTGTATAAACGGGTGCTTCTAACAATCCATCTTGGAAAGAATCGTTAAGCGCGCTCCCAGCATCGCCAATAGCACCAGGAAGTAATCGAACTACAGCATCGGTAATTACCATTGCCGGAAGTTCTCCCCCCGAAAGCACATAATCACCAATGGTATATTCTTTGGTAATTAGCACGTCGCGTACTCGCTGATCCACACCTTTATAATGACCGCACAAAATAATTACATTTTGTTTAAGTGATAAGGTATTGGCTTCTGTTTGATTGAACACTTCTCCATCGGGTGCTGTAAATATGATTTCATCATACTTACGCTGCGAGGTTAAGTGTTCAATACAGCTGAAAATGGGCTGAGGCGTTAATACCATGCCAGGTTCACCACCATACGGGTAGTCATCTACTTTACGGTGCTTGTCTTCGGTATAATCTCGAATATCGTGCACGTAAATTTCAATAAGACCTTTCTCTTTGGCGCGCTTCACAATACTATGATTGAGTGGGCCGTCAAGTAAGGTGGGTACAGCAGAAAGAATATCGATTCTCATCATGTTATAACCCCTCTAAAAGATCTAGATTTTGGCATGTTATCGCTTCATTTTCATCATCAATTTCTACTACATAAAAATCAACCAATGGAACCAGAGTATTTCCAGTCAACCCTGCTATAACCAAGGTGTCTTGGGCGGGATTTTCTAGAACTTCTGTTACTATTCCATAATGCTGATTATTTTCGTCATAAACGTTGTAGTGTACTAACGAATAATCCTCAACAAAAGCATCTAAAAACTCTTCGGCATCTTTTGTTTCTAGAAAGATGCCTCGATTTCTTAAGCCTTCAGCTGAAGCTCGATCAGCGAATTGTTCAAATTGTACAAAGAACGAAAGTTTGTTTCCTTTTTCCTGCACTCGAATTTCTTGAATGCGAGCCGGAAAATAATCGCCCCTCTCGTTGCGCAAATACACAATATCCAATGTTTCTAAGGCTAGTGGTTCTTCGTTTTCGAAGAGCACGCTTAGTTCGCCTTTTAGCCCTTGTGCACGCACAAGAAGTCCAATTTGAGTAAAAGGAGGTGTATTGGCGTCCCGATTCATAGGAGCCGAAATTCGGTTGTTAATTATCTGATTGTTTGCTTTCCCACGCAGAAAGTACTGTTTTACGCGACTCGTCGTCGGTAACAAAGCCTTCTAAGTCAGCTAAGTCAGCATTCTTAATATGATCAGCAGCATCTTTAGCAGTCATGTCGGCAGAAGTTTGGCCAGCATCAGCAGCTTTCTCTTCTTTAACTTCAGCTTTAGGCTCTTCTTCTTTTGCTTCTTCAACAACTTCTGCTTTAGCTGGTTCTTCAGCTACAGGCTCAACAGCTTTTTCTTCTTTCACTTCTGCAGCTGCTTCTGGTTCTTCAACCTTAGGCTCTTCTTCTTTTGCTACTTCAGCAACTTCTTCTTTTGCTGGCTCTTCGGTTGCTACTTCTTCAGTATTTTCGGCAGCTTCTTCAGCTACAGGCTCATCAGCGGCTTTGCTAGGTTCTTCTTCTTTAGCTTTTTTAGCAGCAACTTCTTTTGCAGCATCAGCAGCGTCTTGTTCAGCCTGCTTTTTGAATTTCTTTTCTTCTGCATCTAGAACTGATTTGTGAGTGTCTTTACGTGACGCATCACCATCGTCTTTGGAATCGCGGTATGATTTCCATTCTGCCATTGCGGTTTCAATCTCTTCTTCAGTTTTACCCCACATAATAAGGTGGCGCTTGTACAACAAGCCTGAATTACGAAGTATTTTGCGAACGGTATCGGAAGGTTGAGCACCTATTTCTAACCAGTGTAAAATACGGTCTTCGTTAAGTACTACTTCTTTGTTTTCTGTTACGTTGTCGTAACGGCCAACTTGCTCAATAATACGGCCATCTCTTGCGGCACGGCTATCGGCAACAACCAAGTGGTAGATAGGGCGTTTTCTACGTCCTTTCCGTTGAAGTCTTATTCTAATCAATGTTGTTCTCCAGTGAGTTTAATATAAAGTTATCTACCAATTGGCAGATTTTTTAATCCTTGAAGTGCACGGCCCATTTTTCCCATTTTGGACATTGTCTTCATCATTTTTTTCATCTGTTCGAACTGTTTAATGAGATCATTGATCTCACGGACAGTAGTGCCAGAACCTGCGGCTATACGTCTACGTCTATTTCCGTTTAGTAAACTTGGGTTCTGACGCTCCTCCGGCGTCATTGAGTAGATAATCGCTTCGATCGGTTTAAACGCATCATCATCGATATCTGCATTGTTCAATGCTTTGCTGGCGCCGGGGATCATAGATACAAGATCGGTGAAATCACCCATCTTTTTTATCTTTTGAATTTGTTCGAGGAAGTCTTCTAAGTCAAACTTATCAGAGCTAATACGCTTTTGAAGGCGATCGGCCTCATCCTGATCAAATTCTTTTTGAGCTTTTTCAACTAACGAAACCACATCACCCATACCAAGTATGCGCTGTGCCATACGGTCTGGGTAGAAAGGGGAAAGTGCGTCCAGCTTTTCGCCGGTACCCACAAACTTAATGGGCTTGTTTACAACAGTTTTTATAGAAAGAGCAGCACCACCTCTGGTGTCGCCATCTAACTTGGTAAGTACTACCCCGTCGTAATCGATTCGATCGTTAAACTCTTTTGCTGTGTTGACGGCGTCCTGACCGGTCATTGCATCAACAACAAACAAAATTTCATGAGGATTTACGGCATTTTTAATCTCCGTAATCTCCTTCATCATATCCTCATCTACATGTAACCTTCCGGCAGTATCAATAATAACCGTATCCATGGCCAAACTTTTTGCCATTGCAACTGCTTCCTTAGCAACGCGAACGGCATCTTTTTGTTCAATGGAATAAACGGGTACATCAATTTGGGCTGCGAGACTCTTAAGCTGGTTTACGGCAGCAGGGCGATAAACATCGGCGGCAGCAAGAAGCGGATTCTTTTTATGCTCCTGCTTGAGGTAACGGGCTAACTTACCAGCGAAGGTAGTTTTACCAGAACCTTGTAAACCTGCAATAAGAATTACAGTAGGTGGGGTGTGTGCACTTGCAATTTCAACATTCTGGCCACCAAAAGTAGCCACAAGCTCATCAAACACAATTTTTGTGAATTGTTGGCTAGGGTTAACGCTGGTGAGAACGTCGGTTCCAAGTGCTTGTTCTTGAATTTTCTTTGTGAATTCGCGGGCTACCTCAAAGTTAACATCAGCGTCCAACAAGGCACGACGAATTTCACGTACTGTTTCTGCGATGTTTACATCGCTAATACGTGCTTCGCCTTTCAGATTCTGAAACGCTTTATCTAATTTTGAGGATAAACTTTCAAACATAATATTTAAAGTGGATTTCACCGCTTAATTCAGAGCCATCAAAAATACAGTTTTTATTGCCTGTTATCAACACAAATGTGGATAAAGTTTTAAGGAGTGATGAATAGGAAACTAGGGATGAGGGAATGATGAATCTAAAGGGTTAAACCCTATAATCTGATCCGGGAGTATTTGAAAATAATTGACCTTTATAATTAAGGAAGTGAATATAATATTCTTGTGTTAGTTATTCTCTTCACTTATCCAAACTTCTGAGTTGCCATCTATAATGGATCCTTTATGTTCAATAGTGATTATTTTACCGAAACCTTTTACCATAAATCGGGAGTGGAAAGAATCTGAATATATAATCTGACCATTTATTGTGTTTAAGAAAAAAGTATGCGGTTTAATTTGTGGGTTATTAATGTCCTCTATATTCGTATTATTAAAATTATTACCCGATATGGAAGACATTTGCATTAACAAATATTTTGTGTTTGTTTGTGCAAAAGGTTTAAGGGCATGGTAATAATCATCTTCAGAGTGAAACATAATACCTGCATTAGGAGAGTTAATATTAAGCTCCTCTATACCACTTGGTCGAAAATTATCAATTTTTGAAATCCATTTTCTATCACCTTTGTCATTGTATCCAAAAAAATACCCAAAATTCCTTAGTGATGAAGTAATTGTATTATTAACGTTATTACAGGCGATAAACTGATCTGATAACATAGCATCACTCACTGGAGAGCCTGAAAAAGACTCGTATAAGAAACCAAAAGATGAAACTATGTTTTCATTTATGTAATCGTATTTATGCAAGGGTTTAGAGGCAGATATATTACCAAAAAGAGAATTGTTTTGGGCAGTTGAATCACTCTTTTCAATTTTAAAGCCTTGTAGGAAAAGTGTATTACCTAAAAGGCATAAATCATTTGAAAAGCTTAACCCGGGGAAGATTGTTTTGTAGGGAACATATTTTCCATTTGCTAATGTAAAAATTTCAACTTCATTTTGATCTAAAACAAAAGCATCTTAAAGTCAGATGTGAAGTCGAAGGTTTTGATTTGATTAAACTCTCCTGGGCCAGAACCACTTCTACCAATTTTATAACTGAATTGGCCTAAATTATTATATACATATATTGAATTAGTATGATTGTTGATTAGATACGTAGAACCATTTTGATCAATTAAAACCTTTTTAATATCAATTAATGCCTCATCAAAATCGTCACTGCGTGGAGATAATTAATAGGATTTATTTAAGTCGTCTTTATGAAATGAAAACGGTAGAGGGTGGTTATCGGGGGAAGTTACATCAACAAAATGGGAGACAACCTCTCTTGCGGGTAATTTATCAGGATTGGGATGTTTGTATTGACTTGTTTCGCCGCAACTGAGAAAAGGAAGAAATAGAAATAAATAGATTAGTCTGTATCTCATTAGCATATTTACTTTATTCATAATGAAATAATAAATTAAACGGAAATAATACGACTCAGTGTATGTTTTTTACTATAAGCTAAAAATGCCTACTGTCTATACTAATAGTTTACTTGAAGGCATCGCATTAGCAAAAAAAATCAGATCCGCCATACAATACCACAAATAAATCATCTGGCATAGATATTATTCCTAAATACCATCCCAAAAAATGGATAGCTAAACTATAATTTTAACTATTATTTAAAATAAGATTGAAAAGCACAAAGAAAAGCAAGAACTTTAGGTGTTAAGAACATATTTTTAAGCATGCCTATATATAGAGTACAGCTAGAAAATTTTGAGGGGCCCCTAGATCTACTTCTCTTTTTTATCAAAAGAGATGAGTTAGATATTTACGATATACCTATCTCGTACATTACATCGCAATATCTAGAGTATATGGGATTAATGGAAGAGCTTGACCTGGATATTGCAAGTGAGTTTATTTTAATGGCAAGCATGTTAATGGCAATAAAGGCCAAAATGATGTTGCCGCGCGAAGAGGAATCGCTAGAAGAGTTAGATGAAACCGATCCAAGGTATGAGCTTGTACAAAGTTTATTAGAATATAAGCGCTACAAAGAAATGTCGTTTAAAATGGCTGACATAGATGAGGAAGCGCGTAAAAGATATTTAAGAGGCTACCCTGCTGCCGATGACGTTGAACAACAAGCTACAGGTGAAGCTTTAAAAGACGTTACTCTATTTGATCTTATTTCAGCTTTCAAAAAGGTGTTAACCGATATTGAGCGGAATAAAGTGGTACACAGAGTGGCGCAGGTAGAAACCACTGTAGAGGAACAAACAGAGTTTATAATTTATACGCTTAGCCAAAAAGGGAGGCAATCTTTTTGGGAGTTGTGTAAAACGCTAAAAAATAGAGTTATAATAGTGGTAACTTTCTTAGCATTATTAGAAATGATCAAAGAGCAACAAATTGATTTATTTCTCGAAGAAGAAAATCCTACAGACTTTTATGTAGACCTAAAGCCAGTTAGCGAAATAATTGGCGTTTAACTTTAATATATAATTCAAAACATGAAAAAATTACTTATCACAGGGCTATTTGTTAGCTTTTTAGCATGTGGGGGTACAAAAGAGACCACTCGTATACCCGAAGCTAATATTTTAGACTTTGTAGAAACTATTACTACCGAAGGGATTAGAGCTGATCTTGCTGTGTTAGCACACGACTCGCTAGAAGGAAGAGACACTGGAAGTGAAGGTCTTGAGAAAGCAGCCCGCTATTTAACTGGGCGCTATAAAGCCTTAGGTCTTAAGCCCGTTGGCGACAATAACACCTACGAGCAGCATTTTGACGTAGTAACTCCGATTACTAGAAGCTACGAATATACTGTTACCGACCCTTCAGGTAAAGTTATCGACCATTCTAAAGTTACCTCTACAGAAATTGGCAACTTTACTAATGTGTTCGGTGGTGGAGCTGATGTATCGGGTGAAATAGTATTTGCTGGTTTAGGAATAGTAGATGCCGAAAAAGGTATTAATCAATTCCCTGAAAATATTTCAGGCAAGTGGGTTATGTTATTTACAGTGCCAGGTGTTACTAGTTTAAGAGCATTATTACCAACGTTATCTCAAGGTGGTGCACACGGTGCAATCTTGGTATCTACCGAGGGTGAAGAGGCTTTTGTTGAAGCAGCTAAAAGCAAGCAATCTAACCTAGGTAAAGCAGGTCGCATGTCGCTAGCTTACCAACAATCAGAGTCACAGGGTAGCTCGCAGCCAGCATTGGAAACTATACATCCAACTCTTGCAGCTAAATTACTCGGTATTAAATCTTCTGAAGAATTAGGTAAACTTGCTGCATCTATACAAGAGAATGCTGCTACATTTTCACCAAAAGAAATTGGTTATAGCTTAGATTACAAAGTGGATGCTGAAAATAAAACACTTACTACAAGTAATATTGTTGCATTTATTGAAGGAAGCGATCCAAAGCTAAAAGACGAAGTAGTAGTACTAACATCACATTACGATCACGTTGGAATTGGTGCCCCTGATTCTACTGGCGACACTATTTATAACGGTGCCGACGATGATGCAAGTGGTACATCTGGTGTTTTAAATGCTGCACAAGCTATGATAGCTGCAAAAAATGCAGGCGCAGGTCCAAGAAGAAGTGTTCTATTTATGCACGTTTCTGGTGAGGAGAAAGGTCTTCTTGGTTCTAGATATTATTCCGATCATCCAATTTTCTCAATCGAAAATACGGTTGCAAACATTAACGTAGATATGATTGGCCGTGTTGATGATGCAAACAAAGACAATGAAGATTTTATCTATGTAATTGGTGGTGAAATTATATCATCAGGGCTCGATAGCTTATTGCAAGAAGCTAATAGAATGAGCGTAAATATAGACTTAAGTAAGCGCTATAATGATTTAAACGATCCTAATCAGTTCTACAGAAGAAGTGACCACTGGAACTTTGGACGTTTAGGCATTCCATTCATCTTTTTCTTTAATGGTGTACACGCCGATTATCACCGCCCATCCGATAAAATCGAATATATTGAGTGGGGCCCACTAACAAAACGCACTAAATTACTTTATGTAACCACTGCGTTGATTGCGAATTCTGATACTCGACCTTTGGTAGATAATCAGGAGTTTATCGAGAAAACAAAATCGATGTCTCGTAATTAGGCTATTTGCCAATAAGTATAAATGGTGCCCAATACACTGGGTGATTGTAATAGGGATGTTCGAGCATTTTAAGCTTGGCATCCCTTATTGCTTTAGCCTTGTAATCAAAAAGTGGTGTATTATATAGGCCCACAAATTGTAAGGTTTTTTCCCACCAACCGAACTCTTCCTTTTCAAAAGAATTTAAGTTCTCGTAGAAATTACTCATAAATACTGCAGTACTACGATCGTAGATACTCCACAAGCTTACCATTACAGACGAGGCCCCAGCTTTTAGAAAGGAGCGCTGTAAACCAAGTAAGCCCTCTCCTGGCACTACTTTCCCAAAACCCGTATTACAAGCGCTTAAAACCACCAAATTAGCGGCTAATTTAAGTGAACTAATCTCCAAGCTTGTTAAATAACCATCTTCCCCATAAGCACTTTCGGAAGGCTTATTTGCCAGCACAAGTCCACTCTGCATAGGGTTCACTTCATTAATTAAAGCATGCGAAGCAAAGTGAATATATTTATAAGAAGAAAGGGCTAGCTTCTTAAATTCTGCTTCAGAAACAGCGCCTTTGTTCATTAATGTTTTGTTAAAAAAGTGTTTAGAAATGGATTCGATTTCAAGCAACGATGCCGGTAGCGAAGCCATAGAACTCAAAGAGCCGCGAGTAGGCGAGCCAGCAGAATCGTCACCAAGACCGGAGCCAGCTAAGGCTAAAAGCTCACTTGTGTGTGAGCCTTTAGATTGTTTAATAAATTTAATTAGAGAGGCAGACGGCAGGAACTTAAAGCTTAGTGTTTCAACAAGGTACTCTTGATTAGAAATGAGGGCGTCGAACGGCAGGTGTGCAATTCCTTGATCTGGAATTATAAAGAGCTGCTTTATATGTGGATGCTTAGCAAAAAATGGCTGTAATAAACTAGCATATAAAGGCTCTGAGAGTTGAGTAAGTGTATTAACATCTGCCATCTCTTCTATGGCTTGCCTGAATGTATCTACATTGTTATTAACAACAGATGCTGCAGAAAGTGAATCGAATGAGATTACATGATAATCGACTGAGTTCTTAGTAATCCAGAACGCAATTAGTTCATTTTCTATAAAAGCATATTCTATAAAAGCGGTTTTATCATCACACAACTCACCTAATTCTTGCAAAGAAATAATTGTAGGGGGTTCTAATTGCTTTAGTTCGTCATGGGTAATACGAATTTTATTCGTAAGGTTTTCGTATTCAAGTTCTGCTTTATAAATTTGTTCTTTTAGATCATTTATAGCAGCCTGTTCATATTGATTTTCTAGCTTGCGATAAAGTTGGTCGATAGCATTTTCTTTTTGATGAATTTCAATAAGTTCAGCCTCTTCTACAATATCTTCTATGGCAATATTGGATGCCATTCTATCGAGTAAAGTTCTAGACTTTCCTTTTTCAACAAGCATAAATGCTTTTTCCAGATTCCCCTCTTTTTCTAAATACCAACGTGCTACAGTGCTGTAGAATTGAGCATAATTTATAAAAAGGCTAGCTTGAAGATTATCGCCATATATATTTAATCGAACGCGTTCAATTTCATTAAAAGCCAATTCAGCATAAACAAAAGCACTATCAGAGCCCGTTAAATAGTGAGATTCGGCCAGTAATTTTAAATACTCTGCTTGAACATAACCCTCAAAATTTGAGGCGTAACCGTAAGCCATATTTGCATAATCCAAAGCTAAATTATGATCTTTGATAAGAGTATAAACCTGTGCTTTAGTTGCAAAAAGCTCAGATTTTAGCTTTTGAGATTCTGAGTTATTAATAAAATTGGTAGCCAAGTCAGTTTGGGATAAGGCCAAATTTACATTGCCTGAATCTAAAAAAAGATTGGCTAATTTTAGATATGTGGAGGCAATGGATAGGGTGTCTTTATTGGCCGAAAATATTTCTAAAGCGGTGTTGAACATACTAGATGCAAGGGCGAATTCGCCAAGTTCATGATAAACTTGTCCAATCCTTGATATGGTAGATGCATCTGGGGCATACTCAAGTTCTTCTCGCAGTTCTTGGCTTTGACTGTAAAAAGCTAATGCATCCTCGAATCTATTGAGTGACGAATACACTGAGCCTATATTTAATAAGGCGGCCATCCGCTTATCGGGGCTAATTAAATTACCAGTATCTTCTAAATACTTTGTGAAGTAAAAGAGCGCTTTGTCATATTCGCCCTTACTATTATAAAAATTACCTAGTTTATTATAATCGCTCGATATTAGATCAAGGTTCCCCATTTTCATTTTGATGCTGAGTGATTCTAGCAAAGCCCCTTCTGCTTTTTCGGTAAAACCAAGCTCATTATAAAAAGTGAACAAATTGCTAAGAGCCATAGATAGCCTAAAAGGATCATCTACTTGATGGAAATAGTTAACGGCATTTCTAGAATAATCGAGAGCCTCTGTAAAACGCCCCAAGTCGTGTGCTAAAAGTGAAATGGAGTTACTAACCTGAGCAATGCGATATTCATCGCCAGATTGCTTTGCCAAATCTAGTGCTAGCTCATACTCGATTAGCGCTCTTTCGGCAGTGTAAAGCCACCAAGTTGCCCAGCCCACATTGCTTTTTACGTAAGCTCGAAGCTCCAAAGATATTTTAGATGTACTTAATGAATCGGCACGGAAAATCCATTTTGCGCCATCCATAACTCGACCTTGATCAATTAAAGAAGCTCCTAAGCCTACCGCAGAAATTACCCACTCTCTACTTGTTTGGTCTGCTTTAAATTCTTCAATCGCCAATAAATAAGCTTGTTCCGACTTTTCATACTCCCCCAATCGGTACAATTCATTACCCGAATTTATTAGTGTGTTACCATTATCATCGGCATATTGGCTAAATGCTAATGTGGGAATTAGTAAAGAAAACCAGCCAAATAGGATGAGTTTTTTCATAGAAAATTATAAAATTGGTATCTATAACAGAGAATAGATATACTTATTTAACTAGAATTAGAATAATTAAAATAAGTAATGGAGTGCAATATGTTTAAGAATATCACAAAATTTAGCAATATGCCTGATGGCGAAGAAAAACCGGCGGGGAAGCCACTTCCTAAACCACCTACTGGCGGTGATGGTGATAAAACCTAATCATATTAATAAAAAGCATTTATTTAGAGGCTATTATTAGTCTCTAAATAATGCATTTACAAAACTTTCGCGGTCAAAAACCTGAAGGTCTTCTATTTGCTCACCTAACCCAATATATTTTACCGGCACGTTAAGCTCGTTCGATATTCCAATTACTATACCACCTTTCGCAGTACCGTCTAACTTTGTTAAGGCCAGGCCTGTAATTTCAACAGCCTCAGTAAAAGCCTTTGCTTGTTGCAGAGCATTCTGACCTGTTGAGCCATCAAGTACTAATATCACTTCGTGTGGCGCACCTTCAACTACTTTACCCATCACACGTCTTATTTTAGAAAGCTCGTCCATAAGAACTTTTTTGTTATGTAAACGTCCAGCAGTATCGATTAAAACAATATCGCTACCACGAGCTTTTGCAGATGAAACGGTATCGAAAGCAACTGAGGCTGGATCTGCATTTTGCCCTTGCTGTACAATTGGCACATCAGCACGTTCGCTCCAAATAATAAGTTGCTCAACGGCAGCAGCCCTAAAAGTGTCGGCGGCACCAAGTAGCACCTTCTTCCCAGCAAGTTTATACTGATTAGCTAGCTTACCAATGGTGGTAGTTTTCCCAACACCATTAACTCCCACTATTAATATTACATGTGGTTTGTTTTCGAATTGAGCATCAAATTCAGCTGGCCGACCTTTATCATTTTCAATTAATAAGGCAATAATTTCTTCTCTAAGTATTTTTTGAAGCTCAGCTTGCGACACATATTTATCTTTAGCTACACGCGCTTCAATACGGCGTATAATTTGAAGGGTTGTATCTACGCCAACATCAGAGGTAATAAGAATTTCTTCTAGTTGGTCAAGAGTTTCGTCATCAACTTGGTCTTTGCCAACAAAAGCTTTACTAAGCTTATTGAGTATTCCTTGCCGGCTTTTTTCAACTCCTTTTTCTAGAGTCTCTTTTTTTCTTAAGCCAATTTTCTTTAAAAATCCCATGGGTATTAATTGAATTTTGCACCGACCATAATTTGTCGGTAACGGTTAAAATAGTCGATTAAAGAAATTACCATTGCAAAGGTAGATGCAATCAACAAAAAGGTGTGTACAGTTGTTGCCTCTCTAAAAAAGAATACTGCAATCCAGTATAGTGCTAACACATTAACTGCAATTTTGCCCGACATAATAGACATTGCCACTTTGCCATACCTAACTTTAATAAACGAGGAGCCCAATAATATAAGCAAATCACGAATGACATTTGCGATTAAGAACCATAACGGAACCCATCCAATCCACACAGTGTAAATAAAAACAATAACGGCGCAAAGTTTGTCAGAAACAGGGTCTATTACCTTGCCCACTTCAGAAATAGTATTTGTTTTGCGTGCAACTAAGCCGTCTAAATAATCCGAAAAGGCACCATATAATACAAGAAGTACAATAATCCAATTGTAACTCATGTCATTTTGATAATGTAGGTAAACAATAGGAAATGCAACTAAAAAGCGTGTAAATGATATAAAATTGGAGAAAGTGAAAACTTTCCCTGAAACTTTAATACTATTTCCATCTATGTTTTTTACAGTAATCAACCGAACCAATTATTTTACGATATTGTCAGCAAAGTTACATCCATTGAAAGCATAAAGCCAACATGTTTAGAATAAACTCACTTATTGAAAATACGAAATCTTCAAAGGAAATTTATAAAGGGAAGTTGTTGCATGTTTTTTGTGATGAAGTTGTACTACCCAACCAGGAAGCATCAACCCGAGAATGGATTAAACATCCCGGTGCATGTGCAATAGTGCCTTGTTTTGAAAATGGCGATATTATGATGATTAAGCAGTTTCGATATCCTATGAAGCAAGTTCTTTGGGAAGTACCTGCGGGTAAAATTGACGCTACTGAGAGCCCAGAAACCACGGCTTTACGTGAACTTTTGGAAGAAACGGGATTAATAGCCAAAGACCTACATTATGTGGGACATTTTTATCCCGCCATTGGCTATTCCGATGAGATTATTCACATTTATGTGGCACTTAACTTAACTCAAGCTACACAACAAACCGACTCTGATGAGTTTGTACAAAACGTACGCCTCCCCTTTTCACAAGCCATAACTATGATTGAAACAGGAGAGATTAACGACGGCAAAAGTATAGTGTGCTTGCTACGCACTCAGCAATGGCTAAGGCAGCAAACCCTCTCTTTCAGCTAATTCATATAAACTAGCGTGTAAATTGTTTTTGTCAATTTCTTTACGCCGAGAAAGCTCTTCAATCTCTGTATTATTTAGCATAAAAATACAGCCAGCTCTTTCTAAAGCGGTATCAAAATGACGTGGATCGGCTAGGCGAAGCTTATCAAAATTTATGCCATCTGGGCTAATTAGTTTATTTACCAATACTAAAAAATTATCGTCGGGTTGGTCTCCGAAAGAAATTTCTTCTAATCCTGTTTGTTTAATGCTTAGCATACTTTTCTATAAAATCTCGAGCTTTAATAATTTCGTTAATTTCTGAGGTCTCTTTATTAATAACCTGAACTTGAAACAAGCTTATAATGGCTTGTTCGCTTAATATATCCAATACTTCGGCAATGGTATTGCACTCTTCGGTTTCGCTAACCAAGTCGTTAACGCCCTGCACAACATATTTAACTCCCTGCTTTTTAGAAATAGCTTTTTCTGTATTTGGATGTGGCTCGTCGAAATACTCCCGAATTGCTTCTTCGGTAACAAACCAACTTACCCCAAGTTTTCTACCACGGATGCGTCCCTCTCTGAGATAGGCACGTAAGGTCATTTTCGAAATTCCCAGCATCTCGTGCAGGTCATCGATAGAATAGAGTGTTAAATTGCCAATTTTCTTAGGCATGAATATCAGTTTTTAATATTAAGTTAATTGTTATTAGGGGTTCAATGATACGTAATTAAACAAGTATTAGCTTACAATAGTTATACAATACAAATTTGATTTGTAAACCCTGTCCTCCGTGCCGTATATTGGTAGGAGTTAATTCAAAATCAAAGCAACCCAGTCTCAAAAAGACAGGGTTTTTTTATGCCTATGAATTAATGGGAAGGCTACCACTCTACTCTTCGCGGTCCCTAAATTCTCGCTTCTTTATAAGGCTTTAGTGTGAGTGGGGTGTTACTCAGTACCAATAAACTTCTCTACTATTGCTTTGCTACCTGTATGGTTGATAAAAAATATATTGAGTATGCAGTTTATTCTATCAACAAAAGCAGAATAAATAGTCAATAGATGCTGATAGGGTGTTGATAGAATGTGGGTGGAATATGAGCTAAGTGCTGATTAAATGTTGATATAATATTAGTAAAATGTCGATAGACAATCCAAAACTCATTACTACTAACGACTATGAAAATGACATTGTTTGTTAAAGACTTGGATATCTATGGGTTGTTTAGGTTTTGAAAAAATAATTCTACAGCAGTTTTGTCAACATCTTCACTAATAATGTTTATGGCAGTTGTCAAGTAATCCTTTACAACTGTATTTTCTTCTAACTCTTTTTCTTAGTGGCAATATTAGAGTAAATGGCCTGGGGAGAACTAACCGTAATCACTAAAACCTATAAGCCACCCCCACCCCTCAAAACCATTTCTCAATCTTCATCAGAGGCGCCAGAGAAGGCTCTTGAAATGCGTTGATTCATTAAACGACGGTAGTTCTTGAACTCGTATTCACTTACGGTAAATTCGGATTTAAATTCCCCGTCGAAGCAGCTTACTAGAAGTTTAGTTGGGCTATCGGTGGTAGTGATTGATACACTTACATTTCCTAATTTGTAGGATTCTATTTCAGCCATTTATATAATTTAAAATATGTGAGTAAGTGATGAGGCGGCGAGTTCTATTCTTTGCAGCCCCAGCCAGAGTGTGTTGTTTGGTTCGACTTTCTTCCAAACATTGCAGGCCTAAAATAAGTATGAACTCCAGCTGAGTCAATTAAACCTTGTAAGGATTTTAAATTTGCACAATCCAGATTATCTGCAAATGGAACTGGTTTAGAAATGGTCTGCAAATATTTTTGATAGATGGGGAAAGTGGATTCGAGCATAGGCTGTAAACGATTCATATCGTACACCGAAACAGTTACTGCCGTTTGCAGTGAATTTGAAAGTCGATTGAAGGAAGATTCACCTATAGAATCGGCTAGGGCTAAAGTCGTAGGCTTGATTTCGTTTTCTAACAAACTCAAACTTTCGAAATCTAAATAAGAAAGGTGCAGATTTTGAGGGGAAGCTAAGAGTACTTCAGTGATACCAAGTAACTCGTGAGCCGTTTGAAGATTCCCATTATTACACGTGGAAAGGATTGTTAAATCAAAGTTAGGCTCAAATTCTTTTAAAGAATTAGCAAAAACAAAAGAGTTGAAGGCATGTTTTGGCTGTGACTGGTGATATGAACGCCCTTCGTAAGATGGAATCTCGTGTCCCAAATAAACGAATATATTGCGGTCAGACTTCGAGTTTTTATTCGCTTTGTAGATGATGGCTTCTGCTTCAAAACCACCATCTTCTGAAGAATAGTGGCTTCTTTCAACTAAAGCCCCATTTTTATAGTGTAAAAACTGTCGGCTCTTTTTGGGGAATAGCCACAAGGTTTTCTTTTTCGGCTTTTGATGGAAAATAAACACTTCACCATTATGTGCATTGATGGCAACATCAGTCGCCTTTCCTAAAGCCTCTTTATCCGCTTGATAAGCGCGACCATTTTGATGGAAGAGATAATCAGAGTCGGCATGAATAACGAATATTATAGTATAGGCTGTTTCTTTTTGAAAAGAAGTGCTTTTTTGAGTGACTCTATTTGAGCTTGCACATCCTTCAAAAAGAAAAATAATGGCAATAAATAAGATGCAGTAATTTTTTAAAACAGCCATAAATTAACTTGCTACTAGTGTATTACAATAGCAATAAAATTAGCACTATAAGTAGAACGGTTGTTAAACTAACAGTTACAATTCTATCTGCTTGCTCAAAATTCTGCTGTACAAAATTAGCATAGTTATTTAATTGGTTATCAGGAACTTTTGCAAAACCATTTAAGCCATTTAGCTCATTCTTTTTTTCTACAAAACTGGCTTTAAAATCATTCAGTCCGGCTTTATCATCTGCAGAAACAGATTCCATTTTTTCTACACGTTCAATGGTAGTAATAAATTTGTCGAACGTTTTATTAAGAACTTTACGTTTCTCGATAGGGTTAGATGTACGTTCTACATCGGTAACCATTTCGTTAATATTCTTTTTAATAATTTCTTGAGCTTTGCTCGATTGTGCCTTCAGTGGCGATAGAAAAGCAATTAAAGCGATAACTAAGAAAGAGAAAGTTAATTTTTTCATTGTTGAACTCCGTATTTATATTGTTTGAATATATTTAAACAGAAGATTGCGAACTAAGTTCCGTATTTTATAACTAAGAACGTTAATAACGCCAGGCAAACAGAGTTAAGAAGATTAAGCTCACCATGAAAAAAAAGTATATAATTTTTCCCTCAATCCTAATTTTCCTAAGCATTTTTTTGATTATATCAGTTAAAAATGTGAAACCCATTGAGGTAACAAACTCACCCGATTGGGTAAGTATTGAAGACGCTTTTGAAGAAGCAGCAACCAAACAAAAGCTTATTTTAGTTGATGTTTATGAAGTGGGTTGTAAATATTGCCGCGCTATGGAAAGAGAGGTGTACCCCGACTCAACCGTGCGTGCAGTGCTAGATGAGGGCTACATTCCTGTTAAGCTAAATGGGAATTCTCAAGATCTCATCACTATAAATGGAAAGAAAATCTCTTCGATAGACTATGCACAAAGTCACGGCATTTATGTGTTCCCAACAACAATGATTTTAGATGCTAATGGTGCCGTAGTTAAGAAAAGAACTGGCTATATGGGCATAGACGAATTGCGCAGATTTTTGTATAAAAGTGAAGGCTAAATAACCAAAATGAATAATTATGATTACATCTATACATAGAATTGGCAAATTAGCCACCTTATTAATTGTTACCCAATTAGCTTTTGGAATGTGCGCAATTGCACAAACAGATAGTAATAATTACAAAACTGAAGTTGTTTTTAAGGATGTGAAAGTGCCATGGGCAATGGCCTGGCTCCCCAATGGCGATATGTTGGTAACAGAGCGTGCAGGCAAGCTACTAAGGGTTAATGACGGAAAGCTTGTTGCAGAAATCAAAGGATTGCCTGAAATTTATGCGAAAGGCCAAGGTGGACTTTTAGATGTGATTTTAGATCCGAATTACGCAAAAAACTCATGGATTTATATATCATACTCCTCGCCAGAAGGCAGCGGTGATGGTGCAAACACAGCCATAATGCGAGCAAAAATAGAAAATAACACCCTAGTAGATAAAAAGGTGTTGTACAAAGCAGGTCCAAACACTACTCGCGGCCAACATTATGGTTCACGCATCGCATTTGATAATGACGGGTTTTTATACTTTTCGGTGGGCGACCGTGGCGACAGGGATGTAAATCCACAGGATATAACTAGAGATGGCGGGAAAGATTTATA
>Ga0265293_10000954_pt1 | contig 66079 bp, 58 predicted proteins | sample Munlanlewell138R_FD_192505 | JGI IMG/M metagenome (GOLD analysis project Ga0265293, IMG submission 192505) | Leachate microbial communities from a municipal landfill in Southern Ontario, Canada - Leachate well 138R | ecosystem: Engineered > Solid waste > Landfill > Unclassified | place: Canada... | reverse complement strand
CTGCGCGTTGCTGAAGACCTCTTCCGTCACCCCGTGCTCGACCTGGTGGCCGCGCTGCAGCACCGACACGGTGTCGGAGATCTGCCGCACCACGGCGAGATCGTGCGAAATAAACACGTAGGTCAGCCCGAGGTCTTGCTGCAGCTGCGCGAGGAGCCGCAGGATCTGCGCCTGCACCGTCACGTCGAGTGCCGAGACCGCTTCGTCGAGCACGACAAGCTCGGGTTCGACGATGAGCGCCCGCGCGATCGCGACGCGCTGCCGCTGCCCGCCCGAGAGTTCCCGCGGTCGGCGGTGCACGAACTCGGCCGGCAGCGCCACGAGTTCGAGCGCCTGAGCGACACGCTCGGCCCGATCGGCGCGGGTGCCGATGCGGAAGTTCGCGAGCGGCTCGGCGAGCGTCTGCCCGATCGAGCGGCGCGGGTCGAGCGACCCGCACGGGTTCTGGTACACCATCTGCGTCGTCTGCCGGTAGTCGCGCAGCGTCCGCCCGCGAAGGCTGGTGACTTCGATCCCTGAGGGATCCGCGACACTCCTGCGTGCGACACCACCAGGCCCGACACCACCAGGCCCGACACCCTCGAGCCCGTCGCCCCCAGGACTGCCCGCAGCCCCGCGAACCAGAACGCTTCCCGCGGTCGGTCGCGAGAACCCGGCAATCGCGCGTCCGGTCGTCGTCTTCCCCGATCCCGACTCCCCCACGAGTGCGTGGGTGGTGCCGCGCGCGACGGTGAACGAGAGGTCGTCGACGGCGACGAAGGCGTCGGCCCCGCGGCCGAACACCTGCCGCAGGCCGTGGACCTCGAGGAGAGGCTGAGGTATCCCTCGCGCCTCACCAACCTGCTCGTTCACGGAAGCTTGCCCGTTCACATCAGCCTGCGCGTTCACGCCAGCCTGCGCGTTCACACCAGCCTGCTCCTTCACGCGAGCCGTACCGTTCACCCGAATCGTCTCGCGCTCCACGAGCCGCCCGAACGACGGCGCGTCGGCCATGAGCTGCCGCGTGTACTCCGCTTCGGGCCGCGCGAGCACCTGGGCGCTCGGCCCCTGCTCCTGCACTTCGCCGCCGCGCATGACGACGACGTGATCGGCGCGGTCCGCCGCGACGGCGAGGTCGTGGGTGATGAAGAGCACGCCGGTGCCGGTCTCCTCGCGCAGCCGGTCGAGCAGGTCGAGCACGGTGCGCTGCACGGTCACGTCGAGGGCACTCGTCGGCTCGTCGGCGATGATCAGTTCGGGGTCGTTCGCGATCGCCGCGGCGATCAATACGCGCTGCCGCATGCCGCCGGAGAATTCGTGCGGGTACTGCTGTGCGCGGCGGATGGGGTGGTCGATGCCGACCTGTTCGAGGAGGGCGTGCACGCGATCCCTCACCTCGTCACGGCTCGCGTGCCCGTGGATGCGCAGCGATTCGCTGATGCTCTTGCCGATCTTCTGCACCGGGTTGAGTGAGTTGCCGGGGTCTTGCGGGATGAGCCCGATGCAGCGGCCGCGAAGGTCCTGCCAGCGGCGCTCTTTGAGGCCGACGAGTTCGGTGGGGCCGAGTTTCCGCTCGTGGAGCACGATGCTGCCGCGGGTGATGCGGCCGTTCGCGGCGAGCAGCCCGATAGCGGACTGCGCGACGGTGCTCTTGCCGGACCCGGATTCGCCGACGACCGCGGTGACCTGGCCGGGGGCGACGTCGAAACTCACGCCGCGCACGGCCTCGACGGGCCCGTGCGAGGTGCGGTACTGCACGGCGAGGTCGCGGATGCTGAGGAGCGGAGTGGTCATCGGTTTCCTCCGGCGCTGATGGCCTGGCTCAGTCGGTTGGTCGCGATCACGACGACCACGACGACGAGGCCGGGGAGCGCGGTGAGCCACCAGGCGGTGGCTACATAATTTCGGCCCTCGGCGATGAGGAGTCCCCACTCGGGCGTGGGCGGCGGCGCGCCGTAGCCGAGGAAGCCGAGGGTGGAAATCTGCAGGATCGCGGAGCCGAGTTGCAGGGCGGCGAGCGCGACGACGGCCGTGAGCGAGTTCGGCAGCACGTGCCGCCAGAGCACGCTGAAGAACCCGCCGCCCGATCCGTATGCGGCCTCGACGTATTCGCTCGAGCGCACGCCGAGCACCTCCGCGCGGGAGAGTCGAGCGAACACGGCAACGGAGGTGATTCCGACGGCGATCGCGGCGTTGACGGTACCGAATCCGAGCAGGATCACGATGCTGAGCGAGAGCAGCAGCGTCGGGATCGCGAGCAGCACGTCGACCACACGCATGAGTGCTTCGTCAAAGAGCCCGCCGGTCGCGCCCGCGGCGATACCGATGAGGGATCCGACGACGAGCCCCGTCGCCACGGCGATGAGTGCCGCGGCCAACGATTCCGAGGCCCCGTAGATGACGCGGGAGAAGACGTCGCGGCCGGTGGCGTCGGTGCCGAACCAGTGCTGCCCGCTCGGTGCCTGGAGCGCGAGCCCGACCGTCTCGGTGGGGCTCGCGGGCGCGAAGAGGCCGGGTGCGACGGCCCAGGCGGCGGCGATGAGGAGCACGAGCACCGGGAGGAGCACCCCAGGCCGCAGCAGCGAGGTCACGACGGTTCGCGCACGCGACACGGGCGGGGCGAACACTTCGGCCGTTGAAGTCGAGGTCATCGGGCACCTCCCGGGTGCGTGGGCGCTTCAGCGGCGCGGATCTCGGTAGTGAGGGCCTCGGCTGAGGGATCGCCGGTCGACCCGACTCCTCCAGCGCCGGACGCAGCACCGCCCGCAGCGCCGCCAGCACCGGCACGACCCCGTGAACGGCCCGCCCGATCCCTCAACCGCGCGTCGAGCAGCGGATACAGGAGGTCGACGATGAGGTTGATGGTGACGAACACGAGCGTCGCGATCACCACGACGGCGAGGAGCACGGGTGTGTCGCGGTTCGCGACGGCCTGCGCGGTGAGGTTGCCGATGCCGTTGCGACCGAACACCGCTTCGGTGACGATCGCGCCGCCGACGAGCTCGCCGAACAAGAGCCCCGCCATGGTGAGCACGGGCAGCAGCGCGTTCGGGGCGACGTTGCGCCACAGCAGCCACGAGGTGCGGGCACCGCGGGCGCGGGCGACCGCGACGAAGGGTTGCTCGCGCACCTCGTCAATGCTGCGGAGGAAGACCTGCGCGAGGGGCGCCGCAATCGGCACCATGAGGGTGATGGCGGGCAGGATGAGCGACTGCGCGTCGGTCGCGCCGATCACCGGTACGAGGCCGAGCTGGAAGGAGAAGATCTGGATGAGCACGATGCCGACCCAGAACACTGGAAGTGACACGAACAGTGGCGGCAGGTTCCGGAAGATGGTCCGCAGCCACGATCCCTTGCCGTAGCTCGCGGTGAACGCGATCACGACGGCGAGGAACACCCCGCCGATGAGCGCGGCGGCGGCGAGCGCGAGGGTGGAGGGCAGCGCCTCGGCGAGGAGCTGCGAGACTTCGGCACCGCTCTGCGCCGAGTATCCGAGGTCGCCACGCAGGAACGCGCCGATGGAGTCGAAGTAGCGCTCGAGCGGGGGTCGATCCGCGCCGTAGGAGGCGCGGATCTCGTCGAGCTGGGCGTCGGTCAGCCCCAGCTCGGGGCTGCCGTAGCGCGCCAATACGGCGTCGCCCGGCAGCGCCGAGAGGAGGATGTAGGCGCCCGTGTACGCGAGGACGAGCACGAGCAGTGCCTGGCCGACGCGTCGGAGCAGAGCAAGGGGTGACATTAGTTGAGCGTGACTCCGTAGAAGGAGGGTCGGCCGATGGATTCGGTCGTGAACCCGTGGACGGTGTCGCGCAGCCCGAACACCTGCGATTCCTCGAAGAGGGGCAGGATGTAGGCGTTGTCGGCGAGGTGCAGCTGCGCTGCTTCGGACGCGGCCTGGCGCTCTTCGATGGTCGGCACGGAGGCGATGCGGTCGAGCAACACATCGAGCTCGGGATCGGTGATCTCGCCGGTCTTCGAGTTGAGGTTCTGCAGCGCGTTGCGGTTCTCGGTGTGGAACTGCGACTTGATGACGTCGAAGTCGGCGCGGCCGACCATGGAGTGGTAGACCTGGATCCGATCGATGTCGCGGGTTGCCTCCTCCTGCGCGACCTGGTCGCCGCTGAGCTGTTCGACGCCGATACCGATGGTTGCGAGCTGCTCCTGGATGAGCGTGACGACATCCTTGGAGCGCGGCTGCGGCAGCGCCTCGTTGAAGTTGAGGATGAGCTGCTGGCCGTCCTTCTCGCGGATGCCGTCGGCGCCCGGGGCCCAGCCCGCCTCGTCGAGCAGCGTCGCCGCGCGATCGGGGTCGTACTCGTACGCGCTCGAGGTGTCAGTGTAGCCGAGCGCGGTCTTCGCGAGCGCACCGGTGGCGAGCGGGTAGCTGTCGGTGAAGAGGGTCTCGACGATCGCTTCGCGGTCGATCCCCGCGATCACGGCTTGCCGCACGCGCAGGTCTTCGAGGAGTGAGTGACCGAAACGGAGGTTCAGCCCGTTATTCACGCCGTTGGTGCTCGCGGCGACGAGCGTGAGCCCGGGCGCTTCGAACTGGGGCTCGTCGGGTGCAGGGATCTGCCGGGCGATGTCGGCTTGACCTGCGACGACCGTGCCGACGCGGACGCTCGCCTCACTCGCGACGATGATGTCGATGCCGTCGATCTGGGCGGCACCCTGGTGGTCGCGCGATGGCGGCGCCCAGTCGTAGTCCTCGCGCGTTTCGAGGGCGAGCTCGGTGCCGATCGTCTCGTCGGTGACGACGAAGGGGCCGCTGCCGATGATCTCGGTGGCGCTGCCGGGGCCGAACTCGTCACTCGTGCGGTCGAGCGTCGCGTTCGAGACGAGGCCCGAGTTGATGGTCGACACGGCCTGCGCGAAGCCCGGTGCCGGGGCGCTGAAGACGAACTTCACGGTGCGCTCGTCGATGGCCTCGCCGTGATCGTAGTTGTTGATGGCCTCGGAGACCGGCAGCCCACGGTCGGGGTCACCCGCGCCGTAGAGGTCGAAGTTCTTGACGACGTTCTCGGCGTCGAGCGGGGTGCCGTCCGAGTAGGTCACACCCTCGCGGAGCGTGAAGGTGTACTCGGTGGCGTCCGCGTTGACCTCGGGCAGCGCCTCGGCGATCCAGGGCTCGAGCTCGAGCGTTTCGGGGTTCTGGTAGAGGAGGCGGTCGGTGATCTGGTTCACGACGCCGCCGTTGGGGTAGAACCCTGCGGACGGCGGGTAGAGCGTCAGCCAGGTCTGCGGTTCGAGGTAGGTGAGCGTGCCACTGCCCTCGGCGCTTTCGCCCCCGCCACCGCTCGAGGAGCAGCCCGTCATCGCGATGGCTGCGACGGCGATGGCTCCGATCCAGGCGAGACGGCGCTTCTTCATGGTGAGGACTCCTCGGGGTGGGGCGCGAGCGTCGCGCCGGGGTGTGCGGCGCGGGGTTCCGCGCCGGGGCGATTACGGGTTTCAGCCGCAACGAAGCTATTCTTATACGAGCCATAACGAAACACAAACCCCGAGGTGTCACACAACGTCATGCAGGCTCCGGAAGCGCCGTCGCGTCATACTCGGTCATCTCGTTCGGACCAGGCACCAAAAACGGTCTATAACGGTTCCATGCGAACTCCAGACCGACCGACGATCGCGCTGATCGGCGCGGGCCCCCGGGGCGCCTCGCTCATTGAGCGGATCGGTGCGCAGCTGAGGGATCCCTCGACCACTGCGGCGGACCCAGTTGCGCTCGACCTGCACGTCATCGACGACGCCGAGTCGGGGGCGGGCCGAATCTGGCGCACCGACCAGACCCGTGAGCTGTGCATGAACACGCTCGCCGACGCGGTCACGATGTTCACCGAGCCCGGGTCGACGGTGCGCGGGCCGATCATCCAGGGCCCGACCCTCTACGAGTGGTGCCTCCTCGCACTGCACGAAGCATCCAATGCTTTCGCGGATCCCGAACCGGGCCTCGCCGCACGCGTTGACGAGATCCCTCACGACCGCCGCATCGCGTTCGAAGATCTCCCGGTACGCGCGGGCTTCGCCGCTGACTACCGCGACGAACTCGAGGCCCTCCGCCCGGAATCCCACCCGAGCCGCGCGCTTTACGGCGAATACCTCGCGTGGTGCTTCGATCGGGCCTGCGCACAGTTGCCGGCCGGCGTCCGGCTGATCCGGCACCGCGCCCGCGCCGTGTCGATCCGGCGCGAGGGATCCCTCGAGCGCATCACGCTCTCGGACGGCGGCACTGCGTCAGCACACACCGGCGCTTCAACAAACACCGAGCTGCTCGTGGGCGCCGTCATCGCGGCGCCCGGCTGGCTTTCGCGCCTCCCGCCACCCGCGGAGCAGCGCCTCATCGATGCAATCACCGAGAGACCGACGGATCTCCCCCGCCTCACCTGGGTGCGCCCCGACAGCCCGGTCGACCAGGACCTCAGCGGCGTACCGGCGGGCGCCGACGTCATCGTGCGCGGGCTCGGCATGGGGTTCTTCGACACGATGGCGCTTCTCACGATCGGACGCCGCGGCCGGTTCGTCGCCGATGCGTCGCGACCGTACGGGCTGCGCTACGAGGCATCGGGGCACGAGCCGATCCTCCACGCCACCTCCAGACGCGGGGTGCCGTTCCGAGCGAAGTCTCTGTACCGGTCCCTCCCCCCGCGCCCCGAGCAGCGTCACCTGCGCGGCGTGGATTGGAGCGCGATGCCCCGCCCGATCGACTTCGATCACGCGCTCTGGCCACGCATCATTGCGGACGCCCTGGTCGACCACGCGACGACGCTGCACCGGCTCTCACCCAGCGCCTTCGCCGCGCCTCTCGCGACCGTGCTTGCCGCGATCGACGACGCCCTCGTCGCGCTCCTCGACCCCGCGACCCGCCTCGAAATCGAGCGGCAGGCCGACGCGGGTGACGAACAGTTCTCGGACCGCGCCGGGTCCGCAGCCTGGCTTGCCGCCGTGCCGCGCCGCATCGACGAGGCGATCGCCCCGCACATCCCCGACCCCGCGGACCGCCTCGATCTCGTCGGAGAACTCGACCCGGCCGGTCACAACTTCACGGGCCCCACCGCATACGGCGAGTGGCTGCGCGACCGCGTCGCACGCGACCTCGCCGAGGCCGAACTCGGTCGCGACAGCGCCCTCAAGGCGGGGCTCTGGTCGCTGAGCGCGGCGCGCGGGTTCGCGAGCCGCCTCGGCACCCTCGGCGGGTTCGACGCCGAATCCCGCGCCGCCGGCTTCGCGACCCTGTTCGCAGTGGGCGGCCTCGCGGGCTCCGGCCCGCCAGCGTTCCGCAACCGTCAACTCCTCGCGCTCATCGATGCCGGGCTCGTGCGCTTCATCGGCCCAGAGGCGCTGCTCGACGTGCGCCCGGAGGGATTCGTCGCTCGTTCTCCCCGCGTACCGGGGTCGGATGTCACCTCGACCGTGCTCGTCGACGCCTGGATGCACTCGCACGACGCGGCGCACACCGCGGACCCGCTCGTCTCCTCGCTCATCGCGGCGGGCCGTGCACGCCCGTTCGCGGTCGCGTCGCGCACCGGCGGATCCGTCGCGACCCGCGCGCTCGATGTCGACGGCGAAACCGGCCGCCTCATCGGCGCTGACGGGCGACTCGACCCCGCGGTGCACTTCGCCGGGATCCCTGTCGACGAGGCCATTCACGACACGATCATCAGCCCGATGCCCGGCACCGACCCGACCATGCTGCGCGAGACCGACCGTGTTGCGCTGAGCGCCCTCGAGATCGCCCGCGCAGCGCAGAACACCGCCACTTCCGAACCAGCAAGGAGCACCACATGACCGCCGAACGCCCCACCGCGATCGTCACCGGAGCGACCGGAGGCATGGGCCGGGAGGTCGTCCGCGACCTCTCCCGCACTCACCGCGTCATCGCCATCGGCCGCAACGGCGAACGCCTCGACGCGATCGCCGCCGAGACCGGCGCGGAACGCTGGCAGCTCGACCTCACCGACGAGGCGGGTCTCGAGCGAGGGATCGCGGGCCTCACTCGTCTCGACGTGATCGTGCACGCGGCCGCCGTCTCAGGCGGGCCCGCTCTCGACGCCGCGGAAAGCGCCGACTGGGCCCACCACTTCGCCGTCAACGTCACCGCCCCGGCCGTGCTCACGCGGCACGCGCTGCCGCTCCTGCGCGAGTCGGCGGGCACCGTAATCTTCATCGGGTCCGGCGCGAGCACCCGGCCGGTGCCAGGAAACCCGATCTACACCGCCACGAAGCACGCGCTGCGCGCGGTCGCCGACGTGCTGCGGATCGACGAGGAGCCGCACCGCGTGCGGGTCGCGACCGTCGCCCCCGGGCAGACCGACACCGAGATGCTGCGCCGGCTGATCCCTGACGCGAACTACACACCCGAGCGGTATATTCGGCCCGAGTCCGTCGCCTCGACGGTGCGGTTTATCGTCGACGCCCCAGCCGACGTGCAGCTCACCGACATCGCCGTGCGCCCGCGGCAGGAGATCGCCCGCATCTGAGCTTGTGCGGCGGTTACACCGTGAAGTCGGTCGCGACGCGGCCCACCGCGTGGCGCTTCACCACTGCGCCCGCAGCGACGTGGTCGGGGTGCGACGCGTAGGCCGCGAGCCCGTCGGCGTCGTCGAAGTCGGCGATCAGGGTGACGTCGTAGTTGTCGCCGTCGAACAGCTCGTTGCGGTGCACGTCGATCGCGCGCAGAGTCGGCACGGTGTCGATGAGTGGGAGTAGCGCGTCGGCGATCTCCCGGGCCTGGGCGTCTCGCTCTTCACGGCTGCCACCGCCGAGCTTCCAACTCACGATATGGCGCAGGGTCATGTGTGTCTCCTTGCAGTCAGGGGGTCGTGGGTGCGGCCCGGAACAGCCGCCGCTTCTTCGCTGCGCGCTCGATCGCGGACTCGAGCTTGCCGGGGTCGACCCGCCAGATCGAGTGCCTCTTGCCTTCCACGAGCACGACTGGAATGTCTTCGGAGTGGAGTCGTGCCAGGCGCTCATCCTCGAGAATGTCGAGCTCGGCAAGCTGCGTGGCGATCCCTCGCTGAGCAAGCGCCTCGCGCACCCGAGCGATCTCGCCCCGCGCGTCATCGCATAGGTGGCAGCCGGGCTTGCCGATGAGGGTGATCTGCACGGTCTTCACGAGCACCCAGTCTACGGTGACGGGCACGAAAAAGGCGCCGAGCCACTGGCCCGACGCCCCATCACTCACGCCTCGCGGCGCGGCGACTACTTCTTATTGCGACGCTGGTGACGCGTCTTCCGCAGCAGTTTGCGGTGCTTCTTCTTGGACATGCGCTTGCGGCGCTTCTTGATGACTGAACCCACGGTTACCTCACAACGTCTCTCGGGCCGACCGGGTGCATGGCCCACAAGACGCCAATATTACTCCTCCGACGGCCTGAGCGCGAACTCGCAGTCGATCAGGCGCGCAGCTTGAAACGCGCCACGAGCTCCTTCACCCGGTTCTCGGCGCGCGCCGCAGCCCGACCGAACCGCTCCGCCGCGGCCGCTGCCTCCTCGGAAAGCACCTCGGCATCCACGAAGTCGTCGTCACTGTCGGGCGCGGGCAACCGCTCCCCATCCTCGGACAGGTACTCGACGGTCACCTCCGTGTCGAACCCCACGGAGAGGAAAGGGATCACGAAGTCCTCGACCATCTCGAGCGGCTCGGGGTCGAGGGAGTAGTAGCGATGCTGCCCCTCCTCACGAACGGTGACGAGCTCCGCCTCGCGAAGCACCTTCAGGTGCTTCGACACGGTCGGTTGGCTGATCTCCAGCTGGCTCACGATCTCCGACACGCTGATCTCACCCTCGTGCTGGTGCTTTTCGAGCAGCACCTGCAGGATGTCGCGCCGCGTCGCGTCCGCGATGACTCCGAAGATATCTGGCATGCCCACCAGGGTACCGGAGCTACGCGGAACGCGGGCAGGTGTGTAGCATGACATCCATGGTGTCGCGGACGACGAGCCCGTCGAGCCCCGAGCCCGCCCGCATCGCGCCCCGCCATTGGATCGCCGGGAAGAAGGAGCCGTGACCACACGCGCACCGCGCCGCAGGAAGTTCGCGCCCGCATCGCCGAGATCCTGGCTCCACGCGTTCGTGAACTCTTCGCCGCCGCGCTTCGCGATCACCGTGTTCACGGCGCTCATCCTGTTCTGGACCCTGCTGCTCTCGCTACCGTTCGCGACGCGCGACGGCAGCGTCACCCCGCTCCCCGACGCGCTCTTCACCGCGGTGTCGGCGATCTGCGTGACCGGGCTCGCCACCGTCGACATGAGCAGCCACTGGTCGATCTTCGGTGAGATCGTGATCCTCGCTGGCCTGCAGATCGGAGGGATCGGGGTGCTCACCCTCGCGAGCATCCTCGGCCTCACCGTGACCCGCCGGCTGGGGCTCAGACAGCGCCTCCTCGCGGCGGGCGACACGAACCCGATGCGTATGACGAAGGGCGCCTCCGAGAGCCAGGCCGTCGGTCTCGGCGACATCGGCAACCTGCTCGCCTCGGTCGCGGTGAGCGTGCTCGTCATCGAGCTCGCCCTCACTCTGCTCATCACGCCGCGCCTCATGCTCGCGGGCCTCGACTTCTGGCGATCCCTGTGGGATGGCTTCTATCTCGCCGCCTCCGCGTTCACCAATACGGGGTTCGTCACGCTGCACGGCGGGCTCGATCCCTTCGCCACCGACGCCTACCTGCTCTCGGTGCTCGCAATCGGCGTGTTCCTCGGCAGCATCGGCTTCCCCGTCATCTTCGCGCTCTACCGGTACCTGCGCGGCGGCGGCCGGCGCACCCACCAGCACCTCGGGCTCCACACCAAGCTCACCCTCGTCACCACGCTCGCGTTCGTCGTGCTCGGCTGGCTGCTGATCGCCGCCCTCGAGTTCGGGAATCCCGCGACGTTCGGCACGCAGAACCTCGGCCAGACGCTCTTCAGCAGCGGCTACACCTCGGTGATGACCCGATCGGGCGGACTCGGCGTCGTCGACCCGGTCGACATGCACGGCTCGACGATGCTCGTCATGGACGTGCTCATGTTCGTCGGCGGCGGGTCGGCGTCGACCGCGGGCGGCATCAAGGTGACGACCATCGCGGTCCTCTTCCTCGCCGCTTACGCCGAGGCCCGCGGCTACCGCGACATGCAGGCGTTCGGCCGCTCCATCCCCACCGAGGTGCTCCGCGTCGCGGTGTCCGTGCTGATCTGGGGTGCGACCATCGTGCTCGTCGCGACGACCGCGATCATGCACATCACGCGGGTGCCGCTCGACGTCGCGCTCTTCGAGGTGATCTCGGCATTCGGCACGTGCGGGCTCACGACGGGCCTCTCCGCTGAGCTTCCCGACAGCGGCAAGATCATCATCCTCGCCACCATGTGGCTTGGGCGGGTCGGAACCGTGACGATGGCCGCCGCCATCGCCGCAACGAGCCGCTCCCGCCTGTACCGCCTCCCTGAAGAAAGGCCGATCGTTGGTTGATATTCGCAGTGATGCCCCCGTGCTCGTGATCGGACTCGGCCGCTTCGGCGCCGCCACCGCGGGCCAGCTCGACCGTCAGAACCGCGAGGTGCTCGTGGTCGACACCGACCAGCAGCTTGTGCAGAAGTGGGCCGACCGCGTCACGCACGCGGTGCAGGCCGACGCCCGATCGATCGAGGCGCTGCAGCAGATCGGCGCCGACGAGTTCCACATCGCCGTCGTCGCGACGGGCGCCTCCATCGAGGCGAGCGTGCTCATCGCCGCGAACCTCGTCGACCTCGGCGTTCCGCAGATCTGGGCGAAGGCCATCTCGACGTCTCACGGGAAGATTCTCGAACGCATCGGCGTGAACCACGTCATCTATCCCGAGCGGGAGGCCGGCGAACGGGTCGCGCATCTGTTGAGCGGCAGCATGCTCGACTTCATCCAGTTCGATAACAACTACGTCATCGCGAAGATGTATCCACCGCGGTCGATCCGCGGGATGAGTCTCACCGACAGCGGGGTGCGCACGCGATACCGCGTCACAGTCGTCGGTGTGAAGACCCCCGGTGAACCCTTCACCCACGCGACGCAGGACACGGTGGTCTCCCCGTACGACCTCATCATCGTGAGCGGCTCCGCGGCCGATGTGGAGCGGTTCGCGGCGATCGGGTAACCGGGGCGCCCCTACTCGCCAGCCGCGAGTTCCCGTGATCGGCGCACGTTCGACTCGAGCGCCCGGTCGAACAGGTCGCCCCAATCAGCGGACAGCAGCACACCGATCGCCTGCTCCGTGGTGCCGCCGGGGCTCGTCACGTTCCGCCGCAGCTGGGCCGGGTCCTCACCGCTGCGTGCGAGCAGTTCCGCGGCCCCGGCGATCGTCCCCTCGACGAGCGTGCGCGCCTGGTCGGGCGTGAAGCCCCGCCGCTCGGCCGCGGCCATCATCGCCTCCGCATACAGGAAGAGGTAGGCGGGACCAGATCCCGACACCGCCGTGACGTCGTCAATCTGCGCTTCGTCCACGACGAGCACGGCGCCGACCGTCTCGAACAGTCGCCGCACCGTCTCGACCGCTTCCGCAGAGGCGGTCGCTCCCCCAGCAACGCCGCTCACACCCCGACCGATGTGCGCCGGCGTGTTCGGCATCACCCGCACCACCTGGATGCCGACCGGAACGAGTGCCTCGATCGACGCGCATGTCACGCCGGCCGCAACACTCACCACGATCGCACCGGGCTCAAGATCGCCCGCGATCTCGCGCACCGTGTCGTGCAGCATCGCCGGCTTCACCGCGAGGATCACTACGGCCGCGCCCCGCACAGCCACGCGATTCGCGTCCGGATCGATCTCCGTCGCGTGAGCGATCACGTCGCTCGCCCCCGCAAACGCACCGGCGCTCGCCCCCGACCGGGTGGTCACGGTGAGCGGCCGCTCGATGCGCACCGAGGGATCCCTCAACCCCGCAAGGATCGCCCCGCCCATCGAGCCGACCCCGATCATCGCGGTCCGCGGGAGGGCAAGCTCGTCGTGCACGGCAGTCTCGTCGGTCTCGTCGGCCTCTGCAGCCCCGTCAGTCTCTGCAGCCTCGTTAGTCTCTGCGGTCTCGTCCATTCGCTCATTCTAAGGTTTGAGCGGCCCGCGCCGGCCTCCCGGCTCCTGCATACCTCGGAGCGTAGAATGGCCGTCATGGCGGGCCACGGGCGCTCGCCCCGCATTCTGGAGGCAAGACACCAATGAGCGCGACGGGCGGCAAAAAGGCGATCATCGCAGCGTTCCTCGCCAATTTCGGGATCGCGATCACGAAGTTCATCGCCTGGGCGTTCTCCGGTTCCTCCTCGATGCTCGCCGAGGGCGTGCACTCACTCGCGGATTCAGGCAACCAGCTCCTCCTGCTGATCGGCGGTCGCCGCGCGAAGCAGCGCCCCAACAAGCAGCACCCGTTCGGCCACGGCCGAGTGCGCTTCGTCTACGCGTTCATCGTCGCGGTCGTGCTGTTCACGGTCGGCGGCGTGTTCTCCGTCTACGAGGGCATTCGCAAGCTGCAGGATCCGCACCCGCTCGAGGTGTGGTGGCTGCCGATCCTCGTGCTCGTGATCGCCATCGTGCTCGAGAGCTTCTCGCTGCGCACCGCGATCCGCGAGTCCCGCCCCCTCAAGGGCGACGCCACCTGGTCGCAGTTCATCCGCCGCTCCAAGGCTCCCGAGCTGCCGGTTGTGCTGCTCGAGGATATCGCGGCGCTCACCGGCCTCGTCTTCGCCCTCATCGGCGTCGGCCTCACCGTGATCACCGGCAACGGCATCTTCGACGGCATCGCAACGATCGCGATCGGCGTGCTCCTCGTCGCGGTCGCCATCGTCGTCGGCTTCGAAGTGAAGAGCCTGCTCGTCGGCGAAGGGGCGAACGACGAAGACCTCGCGAAGATCGAGGCCGCGATCCTGCACTCGAAAGACATCGGCCGCATCATCCACATGAAGACGCTCTACCTCGGGCCAGACGAATTCATGGTCGGCGCGAAGATCGACGTCGCACCCGACGCGACCATGCACGAGGTGTCGGCGATCGTGAACCTCGCCGAGCGCCGCATCCGCGAGGCCGTACCGGCCGCAAAGGTCATCTACATCGAGCCCGACATCTACATCGACCCGAACGCGGAGACCCCGTCGACGAGCTCGATCGTGATGCTCTCGAGCGACTAGCGGCGCGCGGGGCGTAGCTAGCGGAGCGCGGCTAGCGGCGCGGTTTCAGCGACGCGCTGCGAAGAACTCCGCGAGCACCGCGGCGCACTCCTCGGCGCGCACGCCCGAGATGACCTCTGGAACGGGGTGCGGCAGTCGACCGTCACGCAGCAGGTCGTACACGCTGCCCGCGGCACCCGCCTTCTCATCCCAAGCCCCGAACACGACCCGCGGCACGCGCGCCGCAAGAATCGTTCCCGCGCACATCACGCAGGGTTCGAGTGTGACGACGAGCGTGCAGCCGTCAAGCACGCGGTCACCGAGCGCGGCCGCAGCCTCGCGGATGGCGAGCACCTCGGCGTGAGCTGTCGGATCCCTGTCCGTCTCTCGCGCATTGCGCCCGACACCGATCACCTCCCCGGCACCGTCGAGCACGACCGCTCCGACAGGGATCTCGCCGGACGCGGCAGCGGCCCGCGCCTGACCGAGCGCCAGATCCATGGCGTGCAGGTGCTCGGGGGAGGCCGGGATGGTCGTCACGACAATAGGATAGATCCATGCGAGTCTTCGTTGCGGATCACCCCCTGATCACCCACAAGCTGACGGTGCTGCGCGACAAGAACACGCCGCAGCCGACATTCCGCATGCTCATCGAGGAGCTCATGACGCTGCTCGCCTACGAAGCGACCCGCGAGGTGCGTGTCGAACCGCGCGCGATCGAGACCCCCGTTGCGCCGACCACCGGTGTGCACCTCAGCACACCGCTGCCGCTCATCGTGCCGATCCTGCGCGCCGGGCTCGGCATGCTCGACGGGATGGTCAGGGTGCTGCCGACCGCGGAGGTCGGGTTTCTAGGCATGGTGCGCGACGAGGAGACCCTCGAGCCCGTGACCTACGCCGAACGGCTGCCCGACTCGCTCGCGGGCCGACAGTGCTTCGTGCTCGACCCGATGCTCGCGACAGGTGGATCCCTCGCCGCAGCCATCAAGTTCCTCTTCGACCGCGGCGCCGACGACGTCACCGCGATCTGCGTGCTCGGCACGCCCGAGGGCATCGAGGCGATTCGTGCGGCGGCCAGGGATCGCCGGGTCACCCTCGTGCTCGGCGCACTCGATGAGGGGCTCAACGAGCAGGCCTACATCGTGCCCGGGCTCGGCGACGCCGGAGATCGGCTCTACGGCACCGTCGGCCACTAGCGCTGCCGGGCATGAGCACTGCCGGGCATGAGCGCTGCCGGGCATTGATCCGAGTTGGCCACCGGCACTTGACAATTCGGTGCCTGGACTGATTGACTGTTGCGCATGTCTGACGATATTCGCACCCAGTCCGCCCTCGAGGTGAGCTTTGGGATGACCGGCATGATGATGGCCGGTCGCGACGTCATGTGCTGTCGAATGCTCATGCGCAACGCGCACTGAATCGCAGAGACCTCCTTCCTGCGCGCGTTGCGTCGAGCCTCCGGTTCGACCTGAGCCACGCGCCCGTTTCGGGCATTCCCCGCGAGTCACCACGCCGAATTCTCGGCCTCTCGCACCACGCAACACACGCCTTCCGCATCGCGGAGCGACAGCCCCAGAAAGACCACATCATCATGAACGCCACCATCCAGACCGCACGCCCCGACCTCACCGCTGACCTCCCGCAGAGCGCCGCACCCGTACGCCACGTTCCCGAGGGCACCGAGGTGCGAGGTTTCGCGCTCTACGTCGGACTCTCCGAAGATAAGATCGCCGGCGGCGACCCACGACTCGGCGAGATCGTCGGCAAGATCAAGCAGCTCGTCGCGGAGCTCGCCCCCACCGCAGACACCTACGCGGCCGTCGCCCTCGCACCCGAGGGTACGGGCGGGCGCGACGTTGACGTCGTCCGCCTTGCACTCGGCGACCCCGCGGCGCAGGCCCGGCAGAAGCAAAACGACGTCGACGCCGCGGATCGTGCGGCGAGCGGAGTCACCCTCGACCTCTCCCGGAAGCGCGTGCTGCTCGACAATGTTCCCGCGGCGCTCACCTTCCGCGAATTCGAGCTGCTGCAGTACCTCGTGCTGCGCGAGGGGCGCACCATCAGCCGTGAAGAACTCATCACCGGGCTCTGGTCGGGCGCCGAGACCGAGGAGATTCCGAATGAACGGACCATCGACGTGCACGTGCGTCGACTGCGGGTGAAGCTCGCGCACTACCAGGACATCGTGCGCACCGTACGCGGCACCGGATACCGCTTCGACCGTCACGCCGACGTCTCCATTCTTCACTCTTCAGGCCCGAGCCCCGACGTCTTTTGACGCGCCGCGCGGATGCCGGTGCTTTCGGGACTCCGCGTACTGCGGTAGCCTCAGAAGCACATCTCGACCCTCATTGAGGAGGAAACTCATGACGAATCTGCCCCCAGAGGATCAGAGCGGGTCCGCGCAGGGCCCTGAACAGACGCCACCGATCGGCGAACCTCAGCAGCCCACGCAGCCCCAGCAGCCGGGTCACGGTGCGCCGCAGCAGCCGGGACAGTACCAGGCCCCTCAGCAGCCACCCGCTCAGCAGCCCGGGCAGTACCAGGCACCCCAGCAGCCTCAGCAGCCCGGACAGTATCAGGCACCGCCGCAGCAGGGGTACCAACAGCCCCAGCAGCCCGGTTACCAGCAGCAGGGCTACCAGCAGCAGCCGGCAACCGATCCGGTAAGCACGATCACCCTGAACTACTGGCTCTCGGTGTTCTTCGTGTGGATCCCCGCCTTGATCTTCTTCATCATCGAGAAGGACAAGACGAATCCGCTCGCGCGCGCCTACCACCGCGACAACCTGAACTTCTCGCTCGTGCGCACAATCGTCTGGGCTGCGATGTTCGTGCTCAGCTGGATCCCTTACCTGGGTTGGATCCTGGTGCTCCTCCTCTGGCTCGCACAGATCGTCCTGTTCGTCTTCCACATCATGGCCGCGGCCAAGGCGCCAGAGGCCTACCGTCGTGGCGAGCAGCCGAGCTTCGTGTTCAACTTCCCGATGGTGAAGTAGTCAATGAAGTCGTAGGTCACGTCGCCACACCTAAGATCCCTCCGCGCTCTGCAGTGCGGGGGGATTTTTGTGTGTGCTCACCCACGCATCCCTTCTTCCCACCGCTCACACCCCCACTCCGCGCCCCGCATCCCGCGCCCCGCATCCCGCGCCCTGCACCCCGCGCCCTGCGCAGTTCTCTGCACCCCGCGCCCCGCGCAGTTCTCCGTACCCCGCGATCTACGCTCTGCGGGGGATCTCCCGTCTGCGCACCGCGAACCCAGGATTACGGTACGCAGGGCGGAGATCCCCCGCAGACGGGAGAAGTTCTGCCGGGTTTGGGCGCAACTTAGGCCGGCGGTGCAGGGCAGGGCAGCATTTGGGGCGGGGCAGTGCGGGGCGGGGCAAACAGTGCAGGGCAGAGCAGAAACAGAGGGATCGCGGCTCAGACCGAGATCCCGCCGAACGTCAGCCGCGCGGCGATGAGCAGCATGATCCCTGCCACGATCCAGTCGAGCACCTGCCAGGCGCGTGCCGTTGCGAAGAAGCGGGTGAGCGCGCGGGCTCCGTATCCGAGCAGGAAGAACCATCCGATGCTCCCAATCGCACCGCCGAGCGCGAACCACCACCGTGCGGGGTCGCCCTGGGCGTTCCCGATCGACCCCATGAGCACCATCGTGTCGAGGTACACGTGCGGGTTGAGGTAGGTGATCGCGAGGCAGGCGAGCACGGTCTTCTTGAGGGATCCCGCGGACCCCTCCCCCGCTACGAGCACCTCGGGTTTCATCGCCCGGCGCGCGGCGGTCCACGCGTACCAGAGCAGAAAGGCAACGCCGCCCCACCGCACCACTTCAAGGAGTATGGGTGCGCGCTGTACGACAAAGCCGATTCCCGCGACGCCGAGGAATTCGAGCAGCGCGTCGGTGAGCCCGCAGATGAGCACGACGGGCAGCACGTGCTCGCGGCGGATCCCTTGCCGCAGTACGAACGCGTTCTGCGCGCCGATCGCGACGATGAGCGAGAGGCCACTGCCGAGGCCGACGAGGAGGGGAAGGATCACGGAGTCGACACTACGGCCAGCTGTGCCGGAACTACTACTTCAGATTGATTCATTATTCTGATGGATCTTCAGTATTACTTCAGAAAGGGATCCCGTGGAACTTCCCGTCAAACACCTGCCGACCTTCATGGCGATCGTGGAGGAGGGAAGTTTCGAGGGCGCAGCCAAGCGCCTGCACGTGACGCCGTCGGCGATCAGTCAGCGTGTGCGCGCGCTCGAGCAGCGGGTCGGCTCGGTGCTCCTCCGTCGGACGAGGCCGGTCTCGACGACCGAGGCGGGCGCGGTGCTGCTCCGTGCGGCGCGGCAGATCTCGCGGGTCGCCGCTGACCTCGCGGAGGAGCTGGGGGCGGGGCCGGCTGAGGGATCCCTCATCCCGCTCGTCGTGAACGCCGACTCGCTCGCCACCTGGTTCGTGCCCGTGCTCGCCCGCGCCGCCAGGGAGACAGGTGCGCGCTTCGAAGTGATCCGCGCAGACGAGACGGTCTCGGTCGAGCGTCTGCGCAGCGGCGAGACGATGGCCGCCGTCACGGCGACGGCCGAGGCCGTTCCAGGCTGCACCTCGACGCTGCTCGGGTTGCACCGTTACCTCGCCGTCGCCTCGCCAGAGTTCAAGACCGAGCACTTCGCAGACGGCGTGACCGCGGCCGCGCTCGCGACCGCCCCCGTGCTGGAGTTCGACCGGCACGACGCGTTCCAGCGGCGGTTCATCCGGCGGACAACGCGTACGCGGCTCGATCCGCCCCGCCACATGATCCCCTCGTCGGCCGAGTTCGCCGCCGCAATCGAGCACGGGATGGGCTGGGGCATGCTCCCCGAGCAGCAGGTCGCGCCGGCCCTCGCCGCGGGTCGACTCGTCGAACTCGCGCCGGGCGCACCGATCGATCTGCCGCTCTACTGGCAGCGGTGGAACCTGCGCTCACCGTCGCTCGACGCGCTCACGGCCATCGTGACCGAGGAGGCCGCGTCGGCTCTCAGCGCTCCGACGACCCGGAGCCGGGCGGATTCGCGTCTGCATCATCGTCCCGGCCCGCGACATGATCCACGCCATGATCCGGCACGCTCTGATCCAGCACGCTCTGATCCAGCACCGCGTACCGCGACACCGGCTTCGGGGCGAGCTGCGGTTCCCGACGAAACTGCCCCGTGAGCGCGAGCACCGCGACAACCACAGCGAGCACGATCCAGCCGGCGACACCGAGCGGACTGACGAGCGCCATGTCGAGGGGTGAGTCCATGGCGTGGAGCAGGAGCATGAGACCTGCGGACGCGTTGAGGGATCCGTGCGCGACCACCGCGGGCCACACCGAGGCGGTGCGCAGCCTGGTCCACCCGAGCAGCACACCCCAGAACACGCACCCGACCGTCATCAGTGCGACGCCGGTCCAGTCGGTGCGGTTGAAGTTGTAGCCGAGCAGGATGAGCGGAGCGTGCCACAGCCCCCACAGCGCTCCCGAGAGGACGAGCGCAGGCCACACCCCGAGTGGCCGCAGGGCCGGGAGGAGCCAGCCGCGCCAGCCCACCTCTTCGCCGAACGCGGGGAGCGAGTTGGCGAGCGCGGCCACTGGAACCGTCGCGATCTGGATCGCGACGAGCAGGCCGAGGGGCGGCATCGTCTGCGCCGCGAGCTCGGCCGTGGCCGGGTCGAGCGTCGCAAGCTGCGCGTCGAGCACCGCACGGAAGCCCGAGAACTCGGTGAGGTCCAGCTGCACCCAGCCGAGTAGTGCCGCAACGGCGAGCGACGCGAGCACGAGGACGAGGGGCGCGAGGATCGCGGCGACGATGAACCAGATGACGCGCTTCGCGGGACGCAACGGCCAGATGCCGAGGAACCGAAGGCGTTCGCGGCGCGGCGCGCGCACGATAAAGATGGCGGCGAGTGTCGCGATCGCCGGCGTAAACATCATCGCTGTCGCGAGGAGCGTGAAGTGCGTCCCCGCGGCAGGGTCGTTGGTGTCTGCAGGGCCGGCGAGCCAGAGTGGCAACGCGACGAGCCACGCGAGCCCGAAGGCGACGAACACGAAGAGTGTCACCGCGCCCCACGGGACCGGCGCGAACTGGTCAGGGCGGGATCCCTCGACCGCGTGTTCTGCGGTCGCATCGTGCCCGGTCGCATCGTGCCCGGTCGCGTCATGCCCGGTCGCATCGTGCCCGGTCGCGTCATGCCCACCCGGGCGATTTTGCGCCAAGTGGTCTCTGGCTTCGCGCACTCTGGCTTCGATCTCCCCTGCTGCGGGCTCTCCGGCATCGCTGTGCGCCACGTTCGGCCTCCTGTCGGTCTCGACCACCCTAACGGGAGGCGAACGTAGCCCGCAGCCCCGCTCCCATTCCCCCACTCCCCTCCCGCTCCGCTCCCCTCCCCTCCCACTACCCACACTCCCCGACGGGTACCCCTGCTCAACGACAAACAGCAGGGGTTCCCGTCGCGGAGCATAGGTACCCGGCGGCAACAACTGCGCGGGACGCAGCGGAACAGTGTGGACCCGGGCGGAGCTCGCCGGAACTGACCGGAACCGAGCGGAACTGACCGAAACCCGGCGGAACTAGACGGCTCTGAGCGGAACCGCGGTGGGCGATGACCGGGGAGCGCCGTCAGAGGAGGCCGAGCTCCATCGCCCGCGTCACGGCGCGGGTGCGGTCCGAGACCTCGAGCTTCTCGAATATGTGCAGCAGGTGCGTCTTCACGGTCGACTCGCCGATGTGCAGTCGGGAGGCGATGAGCCGGTTGCTGAGGCCCGCGGCCACGAGGTGCAGGATCTCGGTCTCCCGCGGGGTGAGCAGCGGGGACGCCGCCGGCACTGGGTCGGCGATCTGCCGTTTGAGCGCCCGGGCGAGACGAGTTGCGGTCGCGGGAGCGAGCACGGTCTCCCCCGCGACGACCGCGCGCACGCCCGCCGCGAGTTCCTCGGCGGGTGCCGCTTTGAGCAGGTAGCCGTCGGCACCTGCCTCGACCGCTGCGAGGATCTCGTCGTCGTCTTCGTAGGTCGTGAAGACGAGCACGCGGGGCGGGGCGAGGGGTCCCTCAGCTCCCGCAGGGCCCACCCTGCCCGCACCCGCATGCCCTTCGACGATGCGCCGGGTCGCCTCGACTCCGCCCATGCCGGGCATGCGGAGGTCCATGAGTACGACGTCGGGGCGCAGCTTTGCGACGAGCGCGAGCGCTTCCTCGCCCGAGGAGGCCTCGCCGACCACCTCGAAGTCGGGCTCCGTCTCGAGCAGCCCGGTCACCCCGCCCCGCACGATGGGATGGTCGTCGACGACGAACACGCGGATCATGAGGCAGCCCCCGAAGTGCGGCGTGCGGGAGCCCCGCTCGCTGAGTCCGCATCAGCATCAGCATCAACATCCGCCGAAGTCTCCGCCGGAGACTCCTCTCGCACATCCGGCAGCGCAGGAGCGGGTGACTCACCGGACGCGGAGCTGGACGCGACACTGGACACCGCACTGGACCCGGCACCGGACGCCGCGATGAGCGGGATCTCGACTTCCAGCAGGGCCCCGCGCCGTGCGCCGCCGGGCGCCCGCCCCGGCCCGAAGCGCACGACCCCGTCGACGGCCCGCACGCGGTCGGAAAGCCCACTCAAGCCGAACCCACCACTGGCCCCGGGCTCGGTATCGGGGCCGACCCCGTCGTCCGCGACGGTGAGCAGCGCCGCACCGTCCGCGGCCCTGAGCGCGACCTCCACCCGTGATGCCCGCGAGTGCTTCCGCGCGTTCGCGAGCCCCTCCTGCGCCGCGCGCAGCGCGACGACCTGCCGTTCCCGGTCGAGCGGCACCGGCTCGAGCGCGCAGACCACGTCGAGCCCGGTGTCGGCGCGCAGACGCGCCGCGACCCGCTCGATCGCGGCTTCGAGCCCGCCGTCGCCGAGCGGCTGGGTCGTCGCGACGAGGGCTCGCGCCTCGACGACCGCCTCGCGGGCGGCCGAGGAGACCCGGTCGAGACGATCCCTCGCCCGTTCGTGCTCACCAGCGTCGAGGGCACGCTCGGCCTGCTCGCTCAGCATCACGAGCCCGGCGAGGGTCTGCGTGAGCGTGTCGTGCAGCTCGCGGGAGAGCCGCTCGCGCTCGGCCGCGGCCCCGCTCGCCTCCGACAGGGCGGCCACCTCCGCCTGCGAGTCGCGCAGCTGCTCCGCGAGCGAACGGTACTCCTCGCCGCGGGCGAAGATCCGCGAGATCCACGTGCCCATCGCCACGGCGAAGATGAAGGAGAACACGGCGGTCACGCCGGCCGAGAGGAAGGCCGCCGAGGGGCTCCGCCCGGCGATGTTTGCGAACATCGCCGTGCCGACAGTGAGCGCGATGCCCGCACTCCAGGCGACGGCCTCGCCGTAGCGTCGGGGGATGGACCAGGCGATCGGGTAAGCGACGACCTGCAGGAATGCGTACATCGGTTCGGTGACGACGCCCCACGCGGTGACGAGGAGGAGGATCGCGAGGTAGGTTCGGCCGGGGCGGCCCGGTGGCGCGTCGACGAGGGTGGCCCGGAGCACGCGCCGCCCGAGTGCGAGGTAGACGATCGCGAAGCCGGCGAGCGGCGCGAGGAGGGCTGCGAAGCGGAGGTCGGGCGACGAGACGGTGCTGAGCCAGGGTGCGGGGTCGTCGTGGCTTTGCACGATTCCGAGCGGGACCATGACTGCGGTGACGAGACCGACCGCGAGATCCCACCACAGGAGTGGGAAGCGAGCATTCCGCTCGCGATCCCTCGCCTCCGTGATGACCGCCGTGCTCATGCTCTCAGCCTCTCACGAGCGCCGCACCCACCGGAACGTGAGGAGACTGATCACGAGCCCGACGACAAGCCAGCCGGCGAGGACGAGAGCGACGAGCCCGAGATCCCAGGAGCCGGACTGCTCGGCCGCGGCGAACGATTCGGGCAGAAACACGGAGCGCATGCCCTGCGCGAGCCACTTCAGCGGGAAGATCGAGGCGACGTTCTGCAGCCACTCGGGGAGCATCGAGAACTGCAGGTAAACGCCCGAGATGAACTGCAAGAGCAGCACGATCGGGAGCACGACGGCAGTCGCGCTGCGCGCGGATCGCGGCACGGCCGACAGCGCGATGCCGAGCAGCGTCATGGTGGCGATGCCGAGGAGGAACAACCATGCGAATCGCAGCCACAGGTCGGGTTCGGTCGGTAGTTCAACGCCGAGCCCGAACCTCGCGAACGCGAAGAGAAGGGCGATCTGTGCGATTGAGGTGATGAGGATCATCCCGGCCTTGCCGATGAAGTACGACATCGGCGAGATCGGGGTGCCGCCGAGCCTGCGCAGCCAGCCCTCGCCCTTCTCGCGGGCGATGTCGACGGCGAGGTTCTGCACGCCGGTCAAGAGTATCGCCGCGGCGACCATGCCGGGCAGGTAGTAAGCGGCCATGGTGATGCCGTCCTCGCCGTCAGGTCCCCCGCCGATCTCGCCCACGGATTCGAAGGCGACGCCGAAGATGCCAAGCATGAGCACCGGGAAGAGGAACGTGAAGAACACCGTGTCGGGCATGCGGAAGTAGGCCTTGATTTCCATGCCGATCGAGGCGATACCCGCGCTGAAGATGCCGGGGCGCGCGTCTGCTGCTCGGGTGTTGCGGGGCGCGTAGCCCGCGGGCCGAGGGTTGCCGGTGCGGTGCGTCGCGAGGGATCCCTCGCCGTCGTCCGAGACCGCGAGAATCGGGGTCGTGTTCATCGTTTCGCCTCCGCTTCGATGAGTTCCAGATAGATTTCTTCGAGGCTCGGTCGGCTCACCTCGAGGTCGCGGGGTTCGCCCACGGTGCCAGATGCGTCGCGGGGCTCGCCCGCGCCGTGAGACACGGAGCGGGACAGTTCCGCGACGAACGCCGCGGGGGTTGCGGTGCGCTCCTCGCGCCGCAGGCCGTCGGCGTCGGTCCAGCGCACGACGGGCACGCGCGCCGCCGCACCGCCGAGGTCGGCGGGCGGGGCTTCGGCGACGATCTGGCCGCCGGAGAGCACGCCGACGCGGTCTGCGAGGTGCGCGGCTTCATCAAGGTAGTGCGTGGTGAGCAGGATCGCCGTGCCCTCACCGGTGAGCCCGTCGAGCATGTCCCAGAACTGGCGTCTCGCCTCGGGGTCGAAGCCGGTGGTGGGCTCATCGAGGAAGAGGAGTTCGGGCCGGCCGACGATGCCGAGCGCGACGTCGAGCCGCCGCTGCTGCCCGCCCGAGAGTTTCGTCGCCCGCTTTCCGGCGTGCTCGGTGAGGCCGACGAGCGACAGCACCTCGTCCACGCTGCGGGGCTCCGGGTAGAGCTTGCCGAAGTGGGTGATGAGTTCGCGCGGGGTGTACGGCCCGAGATCCCCCGTCGACTGCGCGACAATGCCGACCCGTGACCTCCAGTCGCGGCCCGCAGAGAGCGGGGCTTCGCCGAGCACGCTCACCTCGCCGGCGTCGGGCCTGCGGATCCCTTCCAGAATCTCGATCGTCGTGCTCTTCCCGGCGCCGTTCGGCCCGAGAAGCGCGTAGGTCTCGCCGGCCTCGATGTCGAGGTCCATCCCGTCGAGGATCACCCGCTCGCCCCGCGAACCGGTGCTCGGATAGCGCTTCTCGAGCCCGCGTACGCGCACGACTTCGGATCTCTTGGTGTGTTGCATGCTTCTATCGTGCCCCGTCTGCGGGCCGTGCGGCAGCGGCCGGTCGGCTGACTTTGCGGGGCGCATTCCTCCACCGATCGGTGGATGCCGCGTAGGCTGAACGGGTGGGTCAGGAACAGACAGCGCGCGCGAAGATCCGTTACGTGGCGATCGGCGACAGCTTCACCGAGGGTGTGGGCGACGAACTCGCCGACGGTTCGGTGCGCGGCTGGGCCGACCTCGCGGCGCAGGGCCTCGCCGACGCGACCGGTGAACCCGTCGCCTACGCGAACCTCGCGATCCGCGGTCGGCTCCTCGCCCCGATCATCGCGGAGCAGCTCGCGCCGGCGCTCGAACTCGGCCCGACGCTCGTGAGCTTCAACGGCGGCGGCAACGACATGCTGCGCCCCGGCACCGACCTCGCATGGATCAGCGCCGAGAGCGAGCAGGCGCTGCGGCGAGTGCAGGAGGCGGGCGCCGAGCCGCTGCTACTCGCCGGCGCGAACCCGACCGGCGGACTCCCCGGCGGCGAGCGCGTGAAGCGCAAGGGCGACGAACTCGTGCTCGAGGCGCGAGGGATCGCCGACCGGCTCTCGATCCGCTTCACCGACAACTGGAGCGACGCAGAGCTTGCGGGGCTCCAGTACTGGTCGCACGACCGGCTGCACCTCGCCGCGGTCGGGCACCATCGGGTCGCCGCGAACGTGCTGCGCACGCTCGGACACGAGCCACCGGCGGACTGGGTGATCGACGCTGCGCCGATCCCTCGCCCCGGCCGCATGGATCAGCTGCGGTACACGAGGGATCACGTGCTGCCGTGGGTGAAGCGGCGCCTCACGGGCCGTTCAAGCGGTGACGGGCGGACCGCGAAGCAGCCGGGGTGGCAGCTCGTGCTGCCGCGCGGCTGAGGGCCCGCTCAGTGCCCGCTCATCCCGCCCCGCGCGGGACCGCCCCGCGCCGGCCGGCCCGCCCTACCGGCACCGCGTTTTTGATCCGGCAGTTGTGCAGGCTATTTCTCACCTGAATCCTGCACAACTGCCCGATTGTTCGGAGTTGGTGAGGGATCGACGCCCGCAGCGGAGCGTTCACGTGGCAGCGCGGCAGTTCCCGCAGAGACCGAAGAGGTCGACGACGTGCTCGATCTCGCTGAATCCGTGCTCGGCGCCGACCCGCTGCGTCCACTCCTCCACGCCGGTGGCCGAGAGCTCGACGGTGTGCCCGCAGTTGCGGCAGATTAGGTGGTGGTGGTGCCCCGTCATCGAGCAGGAGCGGAACAGGTTCTCGCCCTCGGGTGACTGCAGGGAGTCGGCCTCGCCGGTCTCGGTGAGGCCGGCGAGCGCGCGGTACACGGTCGCGAGGCCGATCGTCGAGCCGCTGTCGCGCAGCGCCTGGTGGAGTTGTTGGGCGCTCACGAAGCCGCGCGCCTCGGCGAGTGCCGCGCGCACGGCCTCACGCTGCCACGTGTTTCGCTTCGGCTGCATTTCAGACCTCCCGCACCGCTCGACTGCCCTCCACCGTAGCGAAGTTCCGGGGGTGTGGCCCGCGCCCTGTCCTGCGCCGCCCAAGGTGCCAGGCGCGTCGCAGCGCGCGCACGAGCAGCGCCGCGCCGAACAGCGCAGTGAGCACAAGACCGACGGACCCGCCCGCGGCGATGCCGAGTTCGCGTGACAGCCACAGCCCGCCGAGGCCGCCGAGCACTCCGATCGCTGCGGAGAGCGCGGGGATCCACCCGAGCCGGTCGGACAGCGCACGCGCGGCGGCAGCGGGCGCGATGAGCACGGCGACGCCGAGGATCGCGCCCACGGCCGGCATCGACACGACGACGGCGGTGGCAATCACGCCGGTGACGGCGAGCTCGACGGGCCAGCTGCGGAAGCCGGCCGAGGCGAACCCCACCGGGTCGAAGGTGTGGAAGAGGATCCGCCTGCCGAAGGCGAGGATGACGAGGAGCGACGCGACGAGCACGATTGCCGTGGCCCCGACGTCTTGCTCGGTGACGCTGAGCGGGGAGCCGACGAGCAGCGCTTCGACCGGCACGCCGAGCCCGGGGTTGAGGCCGGCGAGGAGGGTGCCGAGCGCGAACCCGAAGGCGAGCACGACGCCGCTCGTCACCTGTCTCCCCTGCCCAGGAATGCGGGCGAGGAGGGTCATGAGCAGCACGAGGAGGAGCGCGAAGAGCGCCTGGCCGAGCAGCAGGTTCCAGCCGAGCACCGCGAAAACGACGCCGCCGGGGAAGGTGGCGTGGCTGAGCGCGACGGCGAAGAACGACCGCTGGCGGAGCACGATGAGGGTGCCGGCAACTCCGGAGAGCAGCCCGAGCAGCGTGAGCTCGAGGGCGGCGAGGGCGAAGTAGCTCATCGGCGCACCGCCCAACGGGCACCGCGGACGACGGCGGCCACGGCGTAGGCGGCGACGAGCAGCAGCACGACGATGGCGCCTGGTGGCGCCTGGGCGCCCGCACCGACGGACCACTCGAAGGAGAGCCACAGCCCGCCCGCACCGGCGAGGAGGGGCACGAGGATCGCGATCGGGATGAGGAGCGCGAATTTACGGGTGAGCAGGCGCGATACGGCCAAGGGGATGGTGAGCAGGGCGATAACCATGAGCACGCCGAGCGCTTGGACGCCCGCGACCACGAGGAGCGCGACCGCGACGCCGAGCAGGAGGTCCGCGGCGAGCGGCCGGAACCCCGCTGCCTCCGCGCCGTCGCGGTCGAAGGCGCGGAAGAGTTGCGCCCGCCAGGTGACGAGCACGACGGCGACGGCGACCACGGCGACGGCGAGCACCTGTGCGAGCTTGGTGTCGGTGACGGTGAGGAGGCTCCCGAAGAGCAGCTCCTGCAGCTGCGAGACGTACCCTTCCTGCCGCGACACGAGCACGATGCCGAGGCTGAACAGGCCCGTCAGCACGACGGCGATGCTCGCGTCGGCGCTGACCCCGCCGCGTCGTTCGAGCACGGTGAACAGCACCGCGGCGAGCACCGCGGCCACCACCGCGCCGGGTAGGAGCGCCGCCGTGCCGCCGACGGCCGCACCCACGACGAGGCCGGGAAAGACGGCGTGCACGAGGCCGTCGCTCACGAACTCGAGTTCTCGGAAGCTGATGAAGAGGCCGACGATCCCCGCGGCAATGGCGAGGATCACGACGGTGACGAGGGCGCGCCACATGAAGGGCAGCGCGAAGATCTCGAACGGGTCAAAGACCGCGAGCGAGGGGCCACCGAGGGCGAGGGATCCGAACACCGCCTGCACTACTCGGTCTCCCGGGTCGTGGTGACGGTGTGCTGGTCGAGCTCGACGGTCGTGTCGTGGAAGGCGTGCTGCACGGCTTCCAGGGTGAGCGCCTCCTCGAGGGTGCCGAACGCTGCCGGGTGACCGGGTTCGCCGGGAACGTGCCCGCTCGACAGGAGCAGCACGTGCGTGCAGGACTGCTGCGCGATTTCGAGATCGTGAGTCGACACGAGAATCGTGCGTCCCTCTTCCCGGAGCGCGCGGACGAGCCGCAGCAGCGTCTCGCGGTTTTCGCGGTCGAGCCCGTTGAACGGTTCGTCGAGGAGGAGAAGTTCGGGGTCGGAGACGAGGGCCCGCGCCAGGATCCCTCGCTGCTGTTGACCACCCGACAGCTCCCCGAATCGCCGCCCGGCGAAGGGAGTCAGCCCGACCCGTTCGAGCGCGTCGGCGACCGCGGCCCGGCCCGCCCGGCCGATGGGCCGCAGCGGCCCGCGCGAACGGTAGAGGCCCATAGTGACGACCTGCCGGAGCGACACGGGGAGGGAGATGTCGCGGGTATCAGCCTGGGGCAGTGTGCCGACGCGCCTGCGGGCCCGTTCGGGGGTCTCGCCGAGCACGCGAAGGGATCCGGCAGTGAGGTCCGCGAGACCGAGCACACCGCGCAGCAGCGTCGACTTGCCCGAGCCGTTCGGCCCGATGAGCGCGACGGCGGCGCCCGCGGGCACCTCGAGCGTGAGGTCTTCGACCCTCGTCACACCCGCATAGCCGAACGCAGCCCCCTCGAGTGAGAGCGCTGCGTTACGGGCTGTGGGTGGTGCGTTCATTCCAGCAGCGTACCGGGCAGGGGGTCTGGGGTCGCACCCCAGGCCTCGAGAATCACGCGGGTGTTGTGGGCGGTCGCGCCGATGTAGGTGTCGGCTCCCGACCCTTCGACACCGAGGGAGTCGGCGTAGAGTGCGTCGGCGTCGATGACCTCGATTCCGGCCTCCTTCGCGATGGTCTCGGCAAGCTTCGGACTCATGGATGACTCGACGAACACGGCCTTCACGCCGTGCTCACGGATGGCGTCGACGAGTTCGTCGATGTCTGCGGCGCTCGGCTCCGCGTTGTCTTCGAAGCTCGGCAGGATCGACCCGGCGAACGTGATGCCGTAGTCGTGCAGGTAGTAGCGGAGCGAGTCGTGTCCGCTCACGAGCACCCGTTCCTCGGCCGGTACGCGTTCGAACTGCGCCGCGATCCAGGTGTCGAGCTCGCCGAGCTGCTGGAAGTAGGCTTCGGCCCGCTGCGCGTAGTCATCTGCGTGCTCGGGATCCACTTCGCCGAGACCCACTGCGATCTCCTCCACCATGCCCGACGCGTTACGCGGGCTGGTCCAGATGTGGGGGTTCACGGGGCCGTGGTCGTGGTCGTGCGCATCGTCATCGTGGGCGTGATCATCGTGCGCATGTTCCTCATCAGCGTCGCCGTGATCGTGATCCGCGTGGTCATGATCCTCGTGATCGTGCGCCTCGGCGCCTTCCGCCTCCGCCGTGATCACTTCCGCCTCTGCGAGGTCGATGCCGTCGGCCGCGGTGATGATCTCGCCGTCGAACCCGGAGGCCTCGATCGCGCCATCGATGAACGTCTCGAGTTCGACGCCGTTGACGATGAGCACGTCGGCCTGCCCGAGCGCGAGGAGGTCGGCCGGCGTCGGGTCGAAGTGGTGCGCTGACCCGCCTGCTGGCAGTAGGCCCGTGAGTTCGATGTCGTCACCGCCGACGATGGCGGCGAAGTCGGCGAGCTGGGTGGTGGTCGCGACGACGGCGAGGGATCCCTCGCCCCCCGAACCCTCCGCCCCGCCCGAGGGACTGGATGCGCACGATGCGAGGGTGAGCGCGGCCGCGATCGCGAGCCCGCCCGCTCCGAGGAGCCGGCGCCCGGCGGTGCTGCGGTGGGGTGTCGTCATGGTGACCTTTCTTGTTGAGAACGAGTCTCAGCATATCGCTAACGAGAATCGTTTGCAAGAAGCGTCGCTGGAGTCCCTAGGCTGGACGCATGAGCACCCTCCCCGACACCGCGGTCGCGCTGCGCGACGCCCTGCGCTCCGGCGCGATCACCGCGACCGAGGCCGTCGAGCACGCCCTCGACCGCATCGCCGAGCACGAGAGCCTCGGTGCCTTCATCGCCGTCACCGCCGACCGCGCACTCGACGAGGCTCGCGCGACGGACGCGGCTTTCGCCCGCACCCCGGCTGACGAGCGCGACACGCTCCCACCGCTCCACGGCTTTCCCCTCGCGTACAAGGACCTGCTCGACGTGACCGGTGCACCCACCACCTTCGGCACCGCAGCGATCCCACCGGCGCGCGCGACCGAAGATTCCCCCGGTGTCGCCGTACTGCGAGCAGCGGGCGCCATCTCGCTCGGCAAAACGCAGGTGCCCGAGTTCGGGCTCAACTGCTACTCGGAGAACGACATCGCGCCGCCCGCGCGCAACCCGCTCGACCCCACCCGCACGCCCGGCGGCTCCTCGGGCGGCAGCGCGGCGGCAGTCGCTGCCGCCATCCTCACCGCGGCGCCAGGGAACGACGGCGGCGGATCGATCCGCATCCCCGCGCTCGCCTGCGGCCTCGTCGGGTTGAAGCCCGGCCTCGGCGCGATCCCGACCGACCTCGTCGACGGACCCGTCAACGAGTTCGGCGCGCCCCGCTTCGTCACCTCCGGGCCGATCGCCCGCACGGCGGAGGATGCGGCCCTGCTCTTCGATGCGATGCGCGGGAACAGCGCACGCGGAGAAATCACTGACAGCGGCGAGGGATCGGCACTGAGCGCGGTCCGCCGCGCCGACGATCTCACGGGGCTCCGCGTCGGCCTCAGCGCCGCTTCACCGTTCGAGGCGGCACACCCGACCCCGATCTCCCCCGAGGCGCTCGCTGCCTGGCAGGCCGCCGCAACCCGGCTTACCGCCCGCGGCCACCGGGTCGAGGAAACGGCGTTCCGCTACGACGAGCGCTACCCGGAGTCCTTCGGCACGAGCTGGATGGCGGTGCTTTCGACCATCGACCTGCCCGCGGGCGGCGAGGAGCGGTTGACGGCGTTCACGCGCGCGTTCCGTGAGCGGGCGCTCGCCCGCAGCCGCGAGGAGCACGTCGCTGCCGCACGCGATCTCACGGAGATCGCCGCGGATTTCCGTGCGCAGTGGGGCGCCTACGACGTCGTGCTCACCCCCGGGCTCGCGACCATTCCGCCCGAGATCGGCGCCTTCACTCGCCTCGACCCCGACGCGGACTACCGCGCCCAGTGCGAGTGGACCCCCTTCACCTCGATGGTGAACGTGTCAGGCCTCCCCGCGGTCGGGGTCCCCGTCCTCACCCTGCCGGGCGGACTCTCGATGGGCGTCCAGCTCATCGGCCGCGAGGGATCCGAGGCACAGCTGCTGCAGCTCGCCGCACAGCTCATGCAGGGCTGACTCGCCCGTCAGCGCGCGGGACGAAGGCTCTGCGTCCGCATGATCTCGCGCAGCATCGGGAACTCCGCTCCCGCGACCGCGGCGAAGTAGTGCGGGTGCGCGAAATCTCCCGCGGGCGGCTGCGCCTCGCCGTCGCGATAGGCCACGTATGTGCCGCCCGCGCGGCGCACGATGAACGCGGCCGCCGCGACGTCCCACGAGCTCGTCTCGAACGACACGGTCGCGTCGAGCCAGCCCGCCGCGATCCAGCACAGCGCGATGCAGGTGCTGCCGAGCGAGCGCACCTGCCCGAACGCGCGAGTCACCTCGGCGAACTGTTCGAGCGCGAGCTCGGGGAAGTGCACGAGATCCCTCGCGAGCGGAAAGTTCATGGCAACCATCGCCCGCGCGGGGTCGGCGGACCCCCGGCTGCGGATCGGCGTATCGCCGAGAAACGCGCCGCGATCGTCCGCCCAGAACAGGTCGCCCGCGACCGGGTCGTAGACCACGCCCGACACGACCTCGCCGTCGACCACCGCGGCGATCGACACGGCCCACATCGCGACGCCGCGCGCGAAGTTCGAGGTGCCATCGATCGGGTCGACGTGCCACTCGATGGCGCCTGCCCCGCCTGCCTCACGGTCCGTGCCGTCCGTCTCGCCGCCCTCCTCACCGATGATCCGGGAGCCGGGGAATTCTGCGGCGAGGATCTCGCGGATTCGCGCCTCGCATTCGCCGTCGTAGCGGGTGACGAGATCGTACATGTCCGCCTTCGTCTCGACCGCGAGGTCCGGGCTGCGGAACCCGTCGAGCGCGATCGCGCCCGCTGCGCGCGCCGCACGGACCGCGCAAGCGGTCAACTCGCGAACCGGAATCGCTGTCGCATCCACCGGAACCTCCTGTCGTCGCCCACTACTCGCCAACACCACTGCCCGCCGCCACCGAGCATAGGGGGCTCCAGTCGTCGACGCTGCTCGAGTCTCGTTCTCGGGGCACGGGAGTAGGATGGATCGCTGGCGCGGACAGCGTCAGGACTGGTAGACCACTGAGGAGGCTGCGGTGTCGGTAAAGGTTGCCCTCGCGGGGATCGGGAATTGCGTGAGTTCGCTCGTGCAGGGAGTCGAATACTATCGCGGCGCGGCCGACGACGAGCAGGTTCCGGGGCTCATGCACGTGCGTCTCGGCGGCTACCACGTCTCCGATCTTGAGTTCGTCGCCGCCTTCGAGGTCGACGCCGAAAAGGTCGGCAAGGATCTTGGTGAGGCCATCTGGGCCGGCCACAACAACACCATCAAGTTCTCCGACGTGCCCGAGCTCGGCGTCACCGTGCAGCGCGGCCCCACGCTCGACGGCCTCGGCGAGTACTACCGCGACGCGGTCGTCGAGTCCGAGGCAGAGCCCATCGATGTCGCACAGGCGCTCCGCGACTCGGGCGCCGAGGTGCTCGCCTGCTACCTGCCCGTCGGCAGCGACGACGCGGTGAAGTTCTATGCGCAGGCGGCGCTCGACGCGGGGGTCGCCTTCGTCAACGCCGTGCCCGTGTTCGTGGCGAGTGACCCGGCGTGGGCCGCAAAGTTCGTCGAGGCGGGCCTGCCCATCGTCGGCGACGACATCAAGAGCCAGGTCGGCGCGACGATCACCCACCGCGTGCTCGCGCGCCTCATGGAGAGCCGCGGCGTCGCCCTCGACCACACGTACCAGCTCAACGTCGGCGGCAACATGGACTTCAAGAACATGCTCGAGCGTAGCCGGCTCACCTCGAAGAAGATCTCGAAGACCCAGTCCGTCACCTCGAACATCGACGTCGACCTCGACGCGGACGACGTGCACATCGGCCCGAGCGACCACGTGCCGTGGCTCGAGGACCGCAAGTTCGCGTTCGTGCGTCTCGAGGGCCGCGGCTTCGGCGACGTGCCGATGAGTCTCGAGTACAAGCTCGAGGTGTGGGATTCTCCGAACTCGGCGGGCACCATGATCGACGCGATCCGCAGCGCGAAGGTCGCGCTCGACCGGGGCGTCGGCGGGCCGATCGAATCGGCCTCCGCATACTTCATGAAATCGCCGCCCGTGCAGAAGCCCGACCACGCGGCACGCGCCGAGCTCGAGGAGTTTCTCGCCCGATAGGCGGGTCTCCCCCGCGACGGCACCGTGATCCCTGATCTCGCCCCCTCCGCGTGGGCGCTCCTCGCCCTCGCCGCGACGCTCGTCGGGGTGTCGAAGACCGCGATCCCGGGCATCAACACCGTTTCGATCGCGATCTTCGCGGCGGTCCTGCCCGCCCGCGCATCGACGGGCGCGCTCCTGCTCCTGCTCATCGTGGGCGACGTGTTCGCGCTCGTCACCTACCGGCGGCACGCTGACTGGCGCACCCTGGTGCGCCTCATCCCCGCGGTCGCGGTGGGGCTCGTCGCGGGCGCGCTCTTCCTCGCGGTCGCCGACGATTCCTGGGTGCGCCGCGTCATCGGGGTGATCCTGCTCCTCGTCATCGCGTTTACCCTGTGGCGGCGGTGGCGCGGCAACCGCAATGACAGCGGTAACGGCGAGGGATCGGGGCCAGCCCGCGCACCACGTCTCGCTCGCGCCGGCTACGGATCCCTCGGCGGGTTCACGACCATGGTCGCGAACGCCGGCGGCCCCGTCATGTCAATGTACTTCCTCGCGTCGCGTTTCTCGGTCCTCTCGTTCCTCGGCACGGCGGCGTGGTTCTTCGCGATCATCAACCTCGTGAAAGTGCCGATCTCCGCGGGGCTCGGCATCATCACCGTCGAGACGCTCGTGCTCGATCTGCTGCTCGTGCCGGGCGTCGTACTCGGCGCACTGGCCGGCATCTGGACGGCGAAGCGGATTCCCCAGCGCACCTTCGAGTGGGCCGTCATCGTCTGCACGATCGCGGGTTCTCTGTACCTGCTGTTCTGACCGCCGCCGACGCCGTAGGCACCGGCGGCGTCACAGCCTGCACGGTCGCATCGATTCAATATGAGACTTTCCGGGCGGCACCCGGAATGCCCGCCTACCATGAGGAATCACGGCACAGCTGACCCCACCCCGACCTGAGGAGACATCGTGTATCGAGTATCGGTAGACACCGGCGGTACGTTCACCGACCTGGTCGTCCGAGACGACCACAACAACATTTACATGTCGAAGGCGCTCACCACGCTCGATCGTGCGTATCTTGCGATCGAGCAGGGCCTTGAGGACATCGCGAAGACGATCGGCATCACCGTTGATGAGCTCGTGAAGAAGGCGAGCCAGATCAACTACGGTACGACGCGTTCGACGAACCTCGTCGTGACCGAGCAGACGGCGAAGACGGCGCTGCTGACGACCGATGGTTTCCCCGACGTGCTGCTGCTGCGCGAGGGCGGCAAGGCTGACCCGTTCCGTCGCCTGCACTACCGCGGTCCGTACATTCCCCGCTACCTCACGTTCGAGATCGGCGAGCGTATCGCGAGCGACGGTTCTGTGTACACGCCGCTCGACGAAGCGACGGTCGTCGAGGCTCTGCGCCGCTGCAAGGACGCCGAGGTCGAGGCGATCGCTGTGAGCCTGCTGTGGTCAATCAGCAACCCCGCACACGAGCTGCGCGTGGCCGAACTCATCGAGGAGCACCTCCCCGGCGTGCCCTACACGCTGTCGCACCAGGTCAACCCGAGCATCCGCGAGTACCGTCGCGCCTCGGCGACCGCGATCGACGCGTCCCTGAAGCCCGCGATGCAGAAGTTCTTCGGCGATCTCGAGGAGGATCTCGAGAAGGCCGGCTTCACCGGCACGCTCCTCATCTCGACCTCATACGGTGGCGGCTGGCACGCGGACCGTATCGCCGAGCAGCCCGTCTACTCGATCGGCTCGGGCCCGTCGATGGCGCCGCTGGCCGCGATCGAGGTCGCGAACCACAACCTCCCCGGCGGCGCGGTGGAGAACACCCTGCTGGTCACCGACATGGGCGGCACCACGTTCGACCTGTCGGTCGTGGTCCGCGGCGAAGCGGCTCGTACGAGCGACACGTGGCTCGGCGGCAAGTGGGTGGGTGACATTACCGGTACCCGCTCGGTCGACATCGAGAGCATCGGCGCCGGCGGCGGGTCGATCGTGTGGGTGGATGGCGGCGGTCTCATGCGCGTCGGCCCGCAGAGTGCGGGGTCGGAGCCCGGGCCCGTCTGCTACGGGCGCGGCGGCACCGAGCCGACGATCACCGATGCCGCGCTCGTGCTCGGCTACCTCGACTCGTCGAACTTCCTCGGCGGTCGCCTCGGTCTCGACGTCGAAGGTGCACGCGCCGCGATCGGTCGCGTCGCCGAGCGTCTCAACATGACGATCGAGGAGGCCGCGAACGCCGCCCTCCACATCTCGGTCGACAACATCGTGACGGCGATCCGCGAGAAGACCGTCGCGAAGGGCATCGACGCGCGTGAGATCGCGGTCGTCGCCGGCGGCGGCGCTTCTGGCCTCACGATCGGGCTGATCGCCCGTGAGCTCGGTGCGGGGTCGGTGATCCTGCCGAAGGCGGCGGGTGCCATGAGCGCGTACGGTGCGCTGTACTCCGAGATCGTGAGCGAGTTCGACGCGGTCACCTTCATGACGACCGACAGCGACGGCTTCACCGTCGACAACGAAGGCGTGCAGCGGGTCGCCGCCTCGGCCGACGAGTTCTTCACGACGCTCGAGTCGGGCACCGTCGCGACGACCGCGACCGACTTCTACATGCAGGCCCGCTACCCGATGCAGGCGTGGGAGCTCACGATCCCGCTCGGCGATCGCGAGACGCTCAATGGCATGAGCGCCACCGACGTCGAGGAGTGCTTCCACCTCGAGCACGAGCGCGTCTTCGGCGTGCGGGAGGTCGGCAAGCACATCGAGATCGTCTCGTGGGGCGCCCGCGCCCGCGCGCAGCTTGTCGCGAGCGAGGAGCTGGGCAGCTTCGTCTCGTCGAGCTCCGCGGCCGACAACGACTCCCGCCCCGGCTACTTCAGTGAGGGCGAGTGGCAGGACACCCCCGTGCTCGACGGCCACGAGGTCGTCCGCCGCGGCACCGTCACCGGGCCGGCCATTATTCGCGAAGACATCACCACCATCGTTATCCACCCCGGGCAGTTGCTCGAGGTGCTTCCTTCCGGCGACTACCGCCTGAGCAACCAGGCCGTCTGAATCGGATCAGGAGAGGGAGAGAATCATGAGCACCACCTACTCGACCAGCATCATCGACATGTCGGTGATCGCCAACCGTCTCGACGGCATCGTTCGTGAGATGGAGAACACGCTGCTGCGTGCGGGCCGTTCCGCCGTGCTGAATATGGCGCGCGACTTCTCGTGCAGCATCATCACGGGCGACAACCGCCTGCTCGCGACCGCTGAGGGCCTCCCGGTCCACGTGATCGGCAGTGAGCGCCTCGGCAAGGCGATGACCTCGATCCACCCGGATCTGCGCGAGGGCGACGCGTTCCTGCACAACGACCCGTACGCAGGCAACACGCACGCCGCGGACCTGACGCTGATGGTTCCCGTCTTCGTCGACGGCGTCCACATGTTCACGACGCTCGCGAAGGCCCACCAGGCCGACATCGGCAACTCGGTGCCCAGCACCTACATGCCGTTCGCACGCGACGTGTACGAGGAGGGCGCGCTGATCTTCCGTGCGACCCAGGTGCAGCGCGACTACACGGATCTGCCCGACATCATCAACATGTGCCGCAGCCGCATCCGCGTACCCGAGCAGTGGTACGGCGACTACCTCGCGATGGTCGGCGCAGGCCGCATCGGTGAGCGTGGCCTGAAGGAGCTCACCGACAAGTACGGCATCGAGCAGGTGAAGGCGTTCATCGACGACTGGTTCAACTACTCCGAGCGGATGATGCGCGACACGATCGCGAAGATGCCCGCGGGCATCGCCGAGGGCACCGGCACACACGACCCGGTCGGCGACCTCGTTCCCGACGGTGTTCCCGTGAACGTCAAGGTCGAGATCATGCCGGACGAAGGCCGCGTGGTCATCGACCTGCGCGACAACATGGACTGCGTCGACGGCGGCATCAACGAGTCGGAGACCTGCTCGGTCAACAACTCGATGACGGGCGTGCTGAACTGCCTCGACCCGAACGTGCCCCGCAACGAGGGCAGCTTCCGCTGCATCGAGGTGCTGCTGCGCGACAACTGCATCGTGGGCCGGCCGAAGTTCCCGCACTCGACGTCCGTGGCGACCACGAACGTGGGTGAGCGTCTCGTGATGACGACGCAGCGAATCATCGCGGAGCGGTGGCCCGGTGAAGGGCAGGCTGAGGGATCCAGCGGACTCGGCGCGGGCTTCGCGGTCGTGTCGGGCAACGACTACCGCGGCAACGAGCCCCAGGCGTACATCAACCAGCTCTTCCTGGGCAGCCAGGGCGGACCGGCAAGCCCCGGCTATGACGGCTGGATCACCTACGGCAACTCGGTGACGAACGGTCTGATGCTGCGCGACAGCGTCGAGGTCGACGAGCAGAAGTACCCGCTGCACGTGCGCCAGATGCGCGTGCGGCCAGACTCGGGCGGTGCGGGCGAGTGGCGTGGCGCGCCGGGCACGATCGTCGAGTACGGTCCGTCGCACGCGACGATGACCGCCTACTACGTGACCGACGGCAACGTGAACCCGCCGCGCGGCGCGGTGGGTGGCGGATCCGCGGCCCCCTCGGAGCCCTACGTGCTCACCCCTGAGGGCGAGGAGACGACCGCGCCGCTCATCGGCAGTCTGGGCCTTGAGCCTGGCGAGTTCCTCGGCCACCGCCTCAGCGGCGGCGGCGGGTACGGCAGCCCGCACGCGCGCCCCGCGGAGAAGGTCCGTGAGGACGTGCTCGCAGGCTTCGTGTCGTTCGAGGCCGCACGTCGTGACTACGGTGTCGCGTTCGTCGAAGACACGCTCTCCGAAGCGCTGACCGTCGACGAGGCGACCACCGCCGAGCTGCGGAAGTAACGTTCGGCGCTGTGGGCGGGCGTGTTTGACCCGCCCACAGCGAACCCCCATCGGGGAGCAAGAGGGCCCGTCGGCGCAGATGCGCGGACGGGCCCTCTTGCGATTCTCGGAGGCGTACGGGTGAGTTGGATTACGCGATCGCCGCGAGGCCGTCGCGGAGCGCCTCCACGACGTCTGATCCCTCACCCGACGCGTAGCGCTTCGTGTACTCGAGCACGGCGAGCTTACTCGCGAGCGAGATGTGATGCTCCGAGTTCAGCCGGGCCGTCTTGGGGTCGCGGTCGCGCGCCGCAGCGTCGGCGATCGCGATGATCTCCGGGTATGAGATGCGCACCCGTTCGGGGTCGACGAAGGAGTAGTAGCGGAAGATTCCGATGCGCGCGTGGATACCCTCGAGCATCGCGGTGAGCACCGGATTTCCCGAGCCCTCGAGCAGAATCCGATAAAACTCAGACTTCGCGAGACTGCGGCTCTCGAAGTCGCCGTTGAGGTAGGTCTGTTTCATGCCCGCGACGAGCTCGAGCATCTCCTTGGCGAGCGCGTCGCTCGCCCGCTGCGCGAAGAGTTCCGCAGCAAGGCCCTCGAGCTCCTGCCGCACCTCGTACAGCGATTCGATGTCCGCTGGAGTGAGCACGGTCACCATCGGGCCGTGCCCCGGCCGCACCGTGACGAGGCTCTCCGACTCGAGCTGGCGGAGCACCTCGCGGATCACCGTGCGCGACACGTCGTATCGCTCGCAGAGCGTCTTCTCGTAGAGTCGCTCCCCCGGGGGGAGTGCGCCGTCGACGATTTCGGCCCGCATCGCGGCCACCACCTGCTCGCGAAGCGGAGCAGCCTGCCGGCTCACGGCTGTAGACACGTCTCCTCGTTTCTCGCGGAAGGTCCGCGTTGCCTTGATCATAAAGACTTCAGCGGCGGAACGCGAAAGCGCCCGCCGCTGAAGTGTTGACTACCGGGAAGGATCAGCGCGCTGTGTAGCCGCCGTCGATCGGCAGGTTCACACCGGTGATCCAGGTCGACTCGTCGGAGGCGAGGAACAGCACCGCGTAGGCGACGTCCATCGGCTTGCCGAGTCGGCGGATCGACTGGTTCGAGGTCATGTGCTGCTCGTAGGCCGAGAGGCCCCCCTCGAACTCGCTCGCGACGCCCTCCACCAGCGGGGTGAGCACCGTGCTGGGGTGCACGGAGTTCACGCGAATGTTGTGCTGACCGTAGCTCGCCGCGTCCTGCTTCGTGAGCATCGTGACCGCGCCCTTCGCGACGTGGTACGGGGAGAACTCGTCGTTGCCGATGAGCCCGTAGATCGACGAGAAGTTGATGATACTGCCGCTCTTCTGGGCGATCATGTGCGGAACGGCGTGCTTCGTCGCGAAGAACACACCCTTCACGTCGACCGCGAACAGCGCGTCCCACTCCTCCTCGGTGACCTCGTGCGTCTGCTTGTCAGGGCCGATGATGCCGGCGCAGTTGACGAGCACATCGACGGTGCCCCAGCGCTCGACAACCTGGGCGACGACGTCCGCGACCTGCTGTTCGTCGGCGACGTTGAGCGGGTAGAAGACGGCGTCACCGCCCTTCGCGACGATGGCGTCGACCGTCTTCCGGCCAGCCTCCTCGTTGAAATCGGTGACCGCCACGCGGGCGCCCTCCGCCGCGAAGAGCTCCGCCGTCGCCTGGCCCATTCCCATCGCCGCACCGGTGATCAGTGCGACCTTGTCCTGCAGCCTTGCCATATCGTTCTGCTTCCTGAACCGCCGGCGCCCTTAGGCGCTGGCCTTCTCGGCCTGCTCGGCGCCGTGCTGGAACGACGGGTAGCCCGCGTCGGCCTCTGCCTTGCAGAAGTCCTGGTACACGCCGTGGCCACCCATGTAGACGTTGATCTCTTCGCGCTTGCCGGGGATGTTGTCGCCGATGAACCAGGCGTTCGCCTTCTTGCCCTCTTCGTACATGACGGTGGCCTTCGCGGCGCGGGTGGTCTCCTCGGTCCAGCGATCCTCGGACTCTGGCGTCGACTCGAAACGGTCGACTCCGTTGTCACGCATCCACACGACGGCATCGCGCACCCACTGGGCACCCATCTGGATCGGAACGACGAGGTTCGCGTACGGGGTCTGCGGCCCGAGCGAGAGGAAGAGGTTCGGGTAGCCGTGCATCCCGATGCCGAGGTTCGTCTTGAGACCCTCGTCGGCCCACTTCTCCTTCAGCGAGCGCCCGTCACGGCCGACGATGTCGATCGCGGTGAGCGTTCCGGTCATCGCGTCGAAGCCGGTCGCGAAGATGAGCATGTCGAGCTCGTACTCGGTGTCGCCGACGACGACGCCGTTCTCGGTGATCCGTGTGATCGGAGTCGTCAGCGTGTCGACGAGGTGCACCGAGTCGCGGTTGAAGGTCGAGTAGTAGTTGTGCCCCGTCGGCACGCGCTTGCCGTTGAAGGTGTAGCCGCGCGGCGAAAGCAGCTCGGCCGTCGCAGGATCCTTGACCGTCTCACGAATCTTGCTGCGGATGAACTCGGCCGCGAGATCGCTCGCCTCGGGGTTCGTGGCGAGGTCGTTGAAGGCCTCGTTGGCGAAGTGGAAGCCGCCCTCGTTCCACTTGCTGTTGAAGATCCGCTCCCGCTCCTCGGGAGAAACCTCGAGCGCGCTGTGCTCGGCCGGCTCCATGGCGACCGCGAAGGGGTGACGTGCGGCCTTCTCGAAGATGGCGTCGTAGTTCTCGCGCAGATACTGCATGTCAGCATCGGTCACCGGATCATTGGTGGTCTCAACGATGTAGTTCGGGGTGCGCTGGAAGACGAAGAATTCCTTCGCGAGCTCACCGACGACCGGCACGATCTGGATGCCCGAGGCACCCAGGCCGATGATGCCAACGCGCTTGCCCTCGTACGAGACTTCTTCGGAAGGCCAGCGAGCCGCGTGGTACTTCTCGCCCTTGAAGTCCTCGATGCCGGGGATCGCGGGGAAGACGGGCTGGGAGAGCACGCCCATGCCGCTGATGAGGAAGCGGGTGGTGACGGTGCGGCCGTCGGAGTAGGTGACCTCCCAGAGGTTCTCCGCCTCCTTGTAGACCGCGCGCTCAACGAAGACGTTGAGCTCGATGTCCTTGCGCAGGTCGAGGCGGTCGGCGACGAAGTTCAGGTAGTCGAGCACCTCGGGGCCGGAGGGGTAGCGCTCCTTCCACACCCACTCTTCGCGCACCTCCTTGGAGAAGGAGAACGAGTAGTAGCTGTACTCGCTATCGGTGCGCACGCCCGGGTAGCGGTTGATCCACCAGGTGCCGCCGATGCCGTCGGCACCGTCGACGACGTGGGTGTTGAAGCCCGCCTCGCGCAGGTGGTGGAGGATCGCCAGGCCGGAGAAGCCGGCGCCGATCACCAGCGCGTCATAGTCGGTCTTGGTCGTGGTCTGAGTCATGATGTGTGCGTCTCTTTCTGAATTGCGGGGGAAGAAGTTCGTGATCAGCGGCCTGCGCGGTACCACTCGGCCATGCGACGGATCTCCTCGTCGGCGCGCTCGTGGCGCCCGGCGAGGAACGGGAACACGTGCTGCATGCCCTCGCCGATCGAGAAGGTGACGTCCACGCCGGCGGCCTTCGCGCGCTCGTTGAGCTGCACGCTGTCGTCGAACAGGGATTCGGTGTCGGCCGCCGTGATGTACAGGCGGGGGAAGCCGGTGAGGTCCGCGTAGAGCGGGTTCGCGAGCGGATCGGTCGGCGAGGCCACGCCGTCGATGTACCGGTCGATGTTCGCCTGGAGGCCCTCGCGGGCGATGAGGAAGTCGGTGGCGTCGTTCGTCTCGATCGTCGAGCCGGTGTTCTCCATGTTCAGCCACGGCGACATGGTGAGCACCTGCGCCGGCAGCGGCTCGCCGAGGTCGCGCAGCTTCAGAACGGTGGCGATCGCGAGGTTTCCACCGGCGCTATCGCCCACGAGGTTCACGTCTTCGACACGGTGCCCGGCCTCGCGGAGTGCGCGAATCACTGCGACGCCGTCTTCGATGGCCGCGGGGAACTTGTGCTCCGGTGCGAGCCGGAAGTCGGCGACGAACGCCGTCACACCAGCGGCCTTCGCGAGGTGGCCCGCGAGCTTGCGGTGGCTGCGCGAGGAGCCCAGCGCGAAACCGCCGCCGTGCAGGAGCACGAGCACCTGCTGCGGGTCGGCGTCGAGCGGCGTCACGAGAATGCCGGGCACTCCGCCGATCTCCGTGTCCTTGTAGGTGACGCCCTCGGGCTCACCGGTGACGCGCTGCCAGTCATCAAAGATGATGCGGAGCAACTCGGTCGACATATCCGGGTAGCGACCCATTTCAACAGCCCACTCGGCGTAAACCTCTCCGAGGCGATCGGTGGGGCGGGGTGCAGTCATGCTGATGCTCTCCTTCGAACACGGGGGTGCGGGTGATAATTGATGAGTGAGCCCGGCATCGATCACGGTGCGCGATCCCTCACTCCGAGGGATCCCTCGCCGCCATTGATACGGACCCGTCGCGACTAGCTTCGCCCCCGTGAGCTGCAGAAACCTGCCAAGAGTCTCATTTTGAGACTCAGGTGTCTCACGATGATTCACTCTGAGACACCGCCCGATGCGCGCGCATAGTCTGATCCTCGAATAGCCTCCGCAGCACACGACTTCTGCGAACTCGAAGAAGAGAGCGGGAGGGGATTCAACACCACTAGCTGCGCACCGCGGGCACGCTCATCGGAGAACGGCCCCAGTAGCGGACGTGCGGCCGACATGACCAAGAAGGGTGAATACAGGACATGATTCGGAGAAAGGTTTACCAGGGTGCGGCAATCGTCGCAGTCGCTGGCCTCGCACTCACGGGTTGCGCCTCAGGCGATTCCGGCAACGGTGGCGGAGACGCGGGCGGCAGCTCGGTCGTTCCGGAGGGCCAGGAGCTCGGCGTCATGGGTGTCCAGGGTGACATCTCGCCGATCACCGAGTTCTGCGGCGACGAACCGGTCAAGGTTGCGCTCGCCGACGGCTTCGGCGGCAACTCATGGCGCAAGGTCACGCGCGCAATGTTCGAGGACTGGGCATCGGGCTGCGACAACATCACCGAGGTGCTCTACACCGACGCACAGGGTGACACGCAGAAGGCGATCTCGGACATCAACTCGCTCGTCGCGCAGGATGTCGACGTGATTATCAGCTTCGTCGATGGTGGCGAGGCACTGCTTCCCACGATCCGCCAGGCCACGCAGCAGGGCGTGAGCTTCGTACCGTTCGTCGGTTCGCCCGGCGGCGAGCCCGGCGTCGACTACGTCGACTTCGTGTCTGAGGACATCGAGACCTACGGTGAGGGTCTCGCGCGCTGGACGATGGAGCAGATGGGTGGCGAGGGCAACCTCGTCATGCTCGGCGGCATCGCGGGCAACTCGTACTCGCAGGGCGTCTACGACGGTGTCGTGCGCGCGCTTGAGGACTACCCGAACATCACGCTCCTCAACGAGGACGGCCCGGTCTCGACCGACTGGGAGCCGGGCAAGACCCAGCAGGTGGTCGCCGGTCTCATCACCTCGTACGGTGACATCGACGGCATCGTCTCCGACTACGGTGGCGGTTCGGTCGGCGGCATCCGCGCCTTCCAGGCTGCGGGCCAGGAGATCCCGGTGTGGTCGGCGAACGACTCGAACGACTTCGCTTGCCTGTGGTACGAGCACGGTTCCGAGGATTCGAAGTACCAGATCGCGACGATGTCTTCGCGTAACTTCGTTTCCCAGGCTGCGCTGAACAAGGCGCTCGCGGCGCACAACGGCATCGTCAACAACGATCCGTCGATCTTCGCGCTCGAGATCATCGAGGATTCAACGAACCCCGACATGATGCCGGTCTGCGAGCCGAGCCTGCCGGCTGACGCGATCAACTCGTCGGGTCTCTCCGTCGAGCAGCTGCAGGAACTCTTCAGCTAACCCACCCACCGGGTTCGCCCGGTACCCGAGTTCTCCGGAGTGACGTTCACCGTCACTCCGGAGAACTCCTCGTCTTACCACAACGACGTGTGCAATCAGGAGACTCACATCATGAAGCGACTTGACGGCAAGATCGCCATTGTCACCGGCGCGGGCCAGGGCATCGGCCGCGCCACCGCAGAACTCTTCGCGCGCGAGGGCGCCACGGTGTACGCGACGGCTCGTTCAGCGAACCACGAGTACGAAGCCGACACCATCACCTACCGTTCGCACGATGCTGCGGATGAAGCAGGTTGGAAGGATCTCGTCGCGGAGATCCTCGAGAAGCACGGGCGCATCGACGTGCTCATGAACAACGCCGGCATCATCGAGTACGACCCGATCGACTCCCTCACGCTCGAGGCGTGGAACCGAGTCGTCGCCGTCAACCAGACCGGCGTCTTCCTCGGCATGCGAGAGGTGATCCCTCACATGCTCAAGCAGGAGATCGGCTCGATCATCAACGTGTCCTCGATCTGGGGCAACGCCGCAGTCGGTGGCGCGCACGCCTACCACGCGACAAAGGGCGCCGTGCGCAACATGTCGAAGAACGCCGCCATCACCTACGCGACCACCGGCGTGCGCATCAATTCGCTGCACCCCGGTTTCGTCTGGACCCCGCTCACCGAGCACCAGGCACCCGAAGTAAACGAGTACGTCGTCGGGCAGACCCCGATGGGGCGTGCAGGACAGCCGGAGGAGATCGCCAACGGTGCACTCTTCCTCGCGAGTGACGAGTCCAGCTTCATGACCGGCGCCGAGCTCGTCATCGACGGCGGATACCTCGCTCAGTAGAAGGCCTGGGGGTGCCCCCGCATCCCCTCCGGACCCAGGAGAACAATCATGACCGAATCCCCCAGCGTGCAGCTTGCCACCGGGGCCGAGGGTGTAGCGGCTGAGGAGGGCGAGCTGATGCTCGACCTCCGCGGAATCGAACGTCGATTCCCGGGCGTTCACGCACTCAAGAACGTGAACCTCAAGGTACGCGCCGGCGAGGTCCACGCTCTCGTGGGCGAGAACGGTGCGGGCAAGTCGACGCTCATGGCCGTGGCCTCGGGCGCACTCGAGCCGAACGAGGGCACTATCCACATCGGCGGGGTGCAGCTCGAAAGCGCTTCACCCGACGAAGCCCGAAACCTCGGTCTCGGCATCGTCCGCCAGCACCCCGCTCTTCTCCCCGACCTCACGGTCGCCGAGAACATGGCGATCGGTGTCGGCTACGACCGAGTCGGCGGAATCGGCCGCGCTCCGGCGTGGTCGCGCGAGCAGCTCGACTCGTGGGGAATGGACATCGACCCGACCGCCCGAGTCTCCGATATCCCGGTCGAGCAGCGCTTCATCGTCGAGATCGCGAAGGCCCTCGCGCTGCAGCCGAAGGTACTCATCCTCGATGAGCCGACGGAGCACCTGAGCGCTGCCCTTGTCGAGCGCCTGTTCAGCCGCGTGCGAGAGGTCGTCGCCGCCGGCACCGCGGTCGTGTACATTTCGCACCGCATCCCCGAGGTCAAGCGCATCTCCGACCGCCTCACCGTCCTGCGTGACGGCGCCGTTCGCGGCACCTTCCAGGCGGATGACGTGAGCGAGGATCAGATCGTCGAACTCGTCATCGGTCGCGCGCTCGACGCGGTGTTCCCCGAGAAGGGCAGTGTCGCCGGAACGGTTGGCACGAAGGATCAGCTCAAGGTCACGAACCTCGGTTCGGCGGGCTTCTACAACGTCTCGCTCAACGTAAAGGCCGGCGAAATCGTCGGTATCGCGGGCGTGCAGGGCAACGGCCAGAGCGAGCTCATGCGTGCCCTCGCGGGGCTATCCGGTTCCACGGGCGAGGTGCAGGTCGACGGCAAGACCGTGCGTCGCGGCAGCAACGTCGCGGCTGACAAATCCGGAATGGTGTTCATCCCTGCGGACCGTCACGGTGAGGGCGTCTACATGCCGCTGTCGGTCGGTGCGAACATCGTGTCGCAGACGATCGGCAAGGTTGCACCGGGCGGTGTCATCAGCGAATCCAAGATCGCGAAGGTGGCGCGCGAGCAGATCGCGAAGCTCGGCATTAAGACCCCGTCGAGCCGCACCCCGATCAAGTCGCTCTCGGGCGGTAACCAGCAGAAGGTCGTACTTTCGCGGGCCCTGCTCGCGAACCCGAAGGTAATCCTGGCGGAGGAGCCCACGCAGGGCGTCGACGCGGGCGCACGCGTCGAGATCTACCAGATCCTCCGCGACGCTGCAGATCAGGGTGCCGCGGTTGTCCTGCTGTCGTCCGACGGTGTCGAGCTCGAGGGCCTGTGCGATCGCGTGCTCATCATGTCGCGCGGCCAGGTCGTGAAGGAACTCGTTGGCGACGAGGTCAGTGAGGAAGGCATCGCACACGCAGCGCTCACCTCGACGACCTCGCGCATCGACGTCGTCGAGAAGCGGGCCACCTCGGGCGGTTTCCGCAAGTGGCTGCGCGGTGACCAGTCTCCGGCCGCGGTACTCGGCCTCATCGTCGTCGCACTCGCGATCGCGGTGGGGGCATCGAATGCCTCGTACTTCTCAGCGTTCAATATCGGGAACTTGCTCTTCCTCGTCGCGCCGCTGATCCTCGTGGGATCCGCGCAGCTCGTCGTGGTGCTCGGAGCCGGGTTCGATCTCTCGGTCGGTCCGTTGATGGGCTTCCTCGTGGTGTTGGGGTCCTTCTGGATCATCGACGGCGGGAGCATATGGTTCGGTCTCGCGCTCATCCTCGTGGGGGCGCTCCTTGTGGGATTCGTGAACGGTTTCCTCGCCTCACGATTCGGGATCAACCCGGTCGTCGTCACACTCGCCACCTACATGGGCCTGCAGGGCGCGTTCCTCGCGCTCCGTCCGGTACCTGGCGGCCTCATCTCGTCGCAGCTCACGAACATCGTGAACTACCGCATCGGCATGATTCCGGTCGCGTTCATCGTCGCGGTCGTGATCGCGCTCGTGCTCGAGTGGTGCCTGCGTCGCACGCGCTGGGGTCTCAAGCTGCGCGGCTACGGCTCCGATGCTGAGGCTGCCGAGCGACTTGGCATCCCCGTGCGCCGGGTGCAGCTCATGTCGTACGTGTTGGCTTCGCTGCTCGTGCTCCCCGCCGCCCTCATCATGATGGCTCAGATCGGTATCGGCGACGGTCGTCCGACTCTCGCCTACACGCTCTCCTCGGTGACCGTGCTGGTGCTCGCCGGCGCGAGCATCTTCGGTGGCCGCGGATCCTTCGCTGTGATCATCGTCGCCGCGATTCTCGTGCAGCAGGTGATCAACGCGATGCCGTTCTTCGGGCTGAGCCAGGAGTGGTCCTACATCATGCCGGGCATCATCACCGTTGGCGCCGCCATCTTCTACGCGCAGCTGCGTAGGTCAAGGAGTTGAACATGAACACCCAGAATCCATCCAAGGCAAGCCAGTTCTGGACGACGGCGCTCACGGGTCGTTACACCTCCATTTGGATCGCCACGATCCTGCTGTTCGCGATCAGCCCGCTCATCGCACCGGGCAGCCTCGGCGCGGCACCGCTCTTGAGCATGCTGCCGTTCGCGGCGGTGCTTGCGATCGCCGCGGCGGGCCAGACGCTCGTCGTCCAGCAGCGCGGGCTCGACCTGTCAGTGCCGGGCTCGATTGCGCTCGGGGCCGTGCTCGTCACGAAGCTGCCACAGTCGTACGGTTGGGGGATCCTCCCCTCGGTGCTGCTCGCGCTCGCTGTGCCGCTCCTGTTCGGGCTCATCAACGGCATCATCGTCGTGGTCTTCAAGGTCATGCCGCTCGTCGTCACGCTCGGCATGAACAGCGTGCTGCTCGGCGTCGTGTTCGGTATCGCCAACGGCACCCCTTCGACGGCGCCCGCCGCGCTGAACAACTTCACGCTCGACCGGACCTTCGGGATCCCGAACACGATGATCATCGCGATCGTCGTGATCGTCATCGCCGGCTTCATCGCAGGACGCACGATCATCGGTCGTCGCCTCACCGAGGTCGGTGTGAGCGAACCGACGGCGCGCGTGGTCGGTACCCCGGTCGTGAGCTACCAGGTGCTCGCCTACGCGGTTGCCGGCGCGTTCTACGGTGCTGCGGGAATCCTCCTCGCCGCATACACGAAGACGCCCGCGCTGTTCCTCGGTGATTCCTACCTGCTGCCGACCGTTGCCGCGGTCGTGCTGGGCGGGACCGCTCTGACCGGTGGCCTGTCGAGCATCGTCGCCTCCGGCGTCGCAGCTCTCTTCCTGACGCAGCTCGGTCAGCTGTTCCGCGCGGTCGGCTGGTCCGACGCGTGGCAGCTCATCGCGCAGGCAGTCGTGCTGATCCTCGTGGTCCTCATCCGCGAGATCGTGCCGATGATCAAGAGATCGATGGCAGATCGAAAACAGAGCAGGTCACCGGAGCCCGCGGCGGTCGCCGCCTAGCGGAAATCACTCCGCGCACGTGGCTTGCGCACACGCATGAAGTTTCGGCTCGGTCCCTTCGGGGTCCGGGCCGAAACTGTTTCCCGGGCCCTGCATTCACCGCCCGCTCCCTCTGAATTTGCTTCCCCGCGCGCCTCGCCGAGTGGCGGATAACGGCCCTTTTTCCAGGGATCGGGGCCCTTTTCTGCCACTCGTACGCGAACCCGGCTCTTGCGCTGCAGGCACGCTCAACTCCGTCGCGCCACTCGATACAGCGGGCGCGACCGACTGCGCAAAATCACAGCGCGCTACGAGGAGAGCTTGTAGCTCTTCATCTTCCGGTAGACGGTTGCGCGGGAGACGCCGAGGATCTCGGCGGCGCGCTGACGGTTGCCGCCGGCTTCGAGAAGCGCCCTGCGGATCGCTTCCTCCTCGGCCCGCTCGATGAGCCCCGTGGTGCGCGGGCTGCGGATGTCCTCGGGCAGTACTTCGAGCTCCACCGGTCCGGCCTTGTGGCGACTCAGCACCTCGGAGACCGTGCGCTGTAGTTCGCCCAGGTTGCCGGGCCAGGAGTAGTGCTGCAGGGATCGCAGCGCCTCGGGGCTCAGCGTAATGTCCGAGCCGGGCCGCTCTCGCTCGACGAAGCTGTTCCACAGTGCGGCGATGTCGGTGGAGCGTTCGCGCAGCGGGGGTGCGGTGACGAGGTGCGTGCCGAGCGTCAGTGAGAGATCGCGTGCCTCGCGTTCGTCACCAACAGTCGCTGTGAGGGTGACCCGGTTGCCTTCGGGGACCGCCGCGATCACGGAGCGCAGGCCGGCGAGTGTGCGCGGCTCCGGCGTATCGATGTTTCGGATCACGAGACGGTGCTGTTCTTCGAGGTGCTGCTCGAGACGCTCGAACCACCGACGCGTACCGACGACTGGAATGACGCTCGCGTCCATGACGGCGACGTCGTGCGCCGGGTGCGCTGGGCGGTAGGCGTGACCGACAGCGAGCGAGGTTTTCCCGCTCCCCTGCTCGCCCGCGATGAGGAGCGGGCTGGAGGTCGTTCGCGCTCGAGAGATCTGTTTGAGGGTGTCGCGCCAACCGCTCGATCGCCCGACGAGCGGCTCCGTTTCGCGCAGGCGCGGCAGCGCAACTGTGGCCGTGCGCTGCTGTGAGGGAGTGACCCGTACGAGAATGTTGCCCGCGCCCGGGAACCGCTCGATCTTCAGGTCGACCTTTCCGAGCGAGGTTTCGCCTGTTGCGCGGCCGCGGGAGTCCGCGTCAGCGGCAGCCTGCCGGATGAGCTGGAAATCAACGGGGCTGAACTGGCTCGCGGAGGAGTTCTGCACGAGGAGGCCCTGCGCGCCGAAGCCGATGACGGGAACGCTGCCGTTACGGGTCATCCGCATGAACTCGTCGAGCAGCTGCCGGGTGCCGGGCTGTTCCATCGACATCATGTGCTGCTCGAGATTGGCCGTGAGGGTACGGATGAGGGCCTGCAGGAGGTCGGTGTGGGGGGCGACGTCGCAGGAGAGCGTGACGGCCCCGAGCAGCTCGCCGGTGATGGGGTGGAAGAGTGGCGCACCGGTGCAGGCCGCAGTCCGGTAAAACTCGGAGAAGTGCTCGTTCGCGATGACCTGCGTGAGCTTGCGGGTAGCGATGACGGTGCCGACGCCGTTGGTGCCGACCGTGTCTTCGGCGAGCACTGCGCCGCGGACTGTGCCGACGCGGTCGAGGTGCTCGAGGCCGTTCAGGCTTGGTGACCAGCGGTCGAGGATTCGCCCCTGCTGGTCGGCGAGCAGGAGCCCCACACCGGTGCCGTCGAGGGATCGCGCGAAGCTCTCCATCGGGGTGTGCAGCAGGTCGAGCAGTGAGTCGTCGAGGAGGTCGAGGTCGACAACAGGGACATCGCGCACGCGCTCTGGCATGCCGAGGGCTTCTTTCGAGCGAATCCAGCTGTCGACGATGAGCTGGCTCGGGCCACTGGGGTCTCCCGCGAGCGGGTCGCTCTGCCCCAGGACCACCTCTTTTGCGGTGTCAATGTTCAGGGGACGGAGATCAGGTGACGCCATTGTTCCTCCCTCGTCGCGGTATGCGGCTTGACTGCCTTTGGCAGCTTAACTGTTCGAAATCGGAAAGAGCCCGATCGATATGAGAAGGATACCGTATTACGAGCATATGGTGGTACGCTGGATCCACGCCTGGTACCCGAGGCGACAATTCCGAGTTTCAAGGGAGAACTGATGGCTCAGCGCAGCGCGACCCTACGCGGTCACGAGATTCCACTCGACCTCCACATCGGCGGCGAGTGGGTTTCCACTGACAGCACCTACGAGGTCACGAACCCCGCGGACGGCACGGTCATTGCGGAGATGACGAGCGGCGGTGTCGACCACGCCGAGCGCGCGATGGCTGCCGCAGCCGCGGCGCAGGACGAGTGGACCGGCTGGGCACCGCGTGCTCGCGCCGACCTCATGCACCGTGCGCACCGCCTCATGCTCGAGCGCGAGGACGCCTTTGTCGAGACCATGACGCTCGAGAGTGGCAAGCCGGTCGCAGAGGCCAAGGGCGAGTTCGCGCTCTCAGCATCGTTCTTCCTCTGGTTCGCCGAGCAGGTCGCGCACCTCCACGGCACCTACGCTGAGGGATCGAACGGCGGCTACCGCATCATCGTCGGTCACCGGCCCGTCGGCCCCGCCTACCTCGTCACCCCTTGGAACTTCCCGCTCCTCATGTCGGCACGCAAGGCGGGCGCGGCACTCGGCGCCGGCTGCACCATCGTCATGAAGACGGCGCGCGACACCCCGCTGACGCAGGCGCTCTTCGTGAAGGTGCTCGTCGACGCGGGCTTCCCCGCCGGCGTCGTGAATCTCATCCACACGAGCCAGACCGGTGACGTGTCGACGCGGATCATGAACGATCACCGCCTCCGCAAGGTCAGCTTCACCGGTTCGACGGGTGTTGGCGCGCAGCTGATGGCTCAGGCCGCCCCGGGCGTTGTCAATGCGTCGATGGAGCTGGGTGGCGACGGCCCATTCGTCGTGCTCGATGACGCGGATGTCGATCTCGCGGTCCGCGAGGCGGTCGCCTGCAAGTTCCGCAACGCGGGCCAGGCCTGCGTCGCGGCGAACCGCATCATCCTGCACCGCGACATCGCGGAGGAGTTCACCGAGAAGTTTGTCGCCGCGGCGAAGCAGCTCACGGTGGGCGACGGGTTCGATGAGAAGACGAACGTCGGCCCGGTCATCTCCGACCGTCAGCGCCAGCGGGTGAGCGCGCTCATCAACCAGTTCGTCGACGCGGGCGCCGAGGTACTTCTCGGTGGCAACCCGGTCGAGGGCCCCGGCTACTTCTTCGAGCCGACCGTCATGAACCTCACGTCGGAGCGCTTCGACTTCTGCAACGACGAGATGTTCGCACCGGTCGCCGCACTGTACACCGTTGATTCGACGGCCGAGGCTCTCGAGTTCGCCAACGACACCACCTATGGACTTGCCGCATACCTGTTCACCGGCGACGTCTCCCGCGCCTTCACGATCGGCGAGCGCCTCGAGTTCGGCATGGTCGGCATTAACCGGGGTATCATGGCAGACCCCGCCGCCCCGTTCGGCGGCACCAAGATGTCGGGCATCGGTCGCGAGGCCGGTCAGGACGGCATCTACGAGTTCCTCGAGCCGCACTACATGGCGCTCACGGTCGATGAGAAGGGAGCCCTCGCGTGACCGAGGAGAACCGCAATGACATCCGTCTGGGGCTGCTGCGGCAGCCGGGTACCGTCATCTTCGGTCCCGGTCAGCGGCAGCACCTTCCCAGCCTCGCCGCCCGTCACGGTCGGCGAGTGCTCCTCGTCACCGACGCGCGCATGTCGACGACCCCCGAGTTCACCGACCTCGTCGCAGCGTTCAAGGCTGAAGACCTTGAGGTGCACGTGTTCGGTGAGGTCGATGCCGAGCTTCCCCGCGAGAACATCCAGCGCGCGGTCGAGCAATTCAGCGGCGAGAGCATCGACGTGGTGGTCGGCATCGGTGGCGGCAGCTGCCTCGACATGGCAAAGGTCACGGCGCTCGTTCTCGCGCAGGGTGGCGACATCCGCGACTACTACGGCGAAAACCTGGTGCCGGGCCCGGCGCTGCCGATCATTACCGTACCGACGACCGCTGGCACCGGTGCCGAGATCTCGTGCATCGGCGTCGTATTCGACACCGAGCGCGGCGTGAAGGTCGGTGTCGCGAGCGCCTATCTTGAGCCGGTCGCCACGGTCATCGACCCCGAGTTCACGCTCACCGCTCCCCCCGGGTTGACGGCGGCGACGGGTGCCGACGCGCTGTCGCACCTCATCGAGTCGTTCACCGACATCTCGAAGAACCCATCGCTCGAGAAGATGCAGAAGCACCTGTACGTGGGCAAAAACCTGCTCACTGACGTGTACTGCCGGTACGGTCTCGAGCTGCTGAACACGTCGCTCGAACGGGTGGTCGCGGATCCGAGCGACATCGGTGCTCGCGCCGACACGATGCTTGCCGCATACTGCGGCGGCATGGCGCTCAACACCGCGGGAACGGCCTCTGCGCACGCCCTGCAGAGCCCAATCGGCGGCCTCACGCACACCCCGCACGGGTTTGGCGTGGGTGCGCTGCTCCCCTATGTGATGCGCTTCAACCTCCCGGCTCGCGTCTCCGTGTTCGCAGAGCTCGGCCGGGTGCTGGGCGTCGCGAACGCAGCGGACGATGAGCTGACACAGGCCAAGGCCGGTATCGAACGCGTCGATGCGCTACTCACCGCCGTTGGGGCCCCGGGCGACCTTCGCGAATTGGGTGTCGAGGAGAAGGATCTCGAGCACATCGCCGAACAGGCAATGCTCTCGACGCGACTCCTCGCGAACAATCCCCGCGAGATGTCGCAGGCAGATGCCCTCGAGGTGCTCCGCCGCGCCTACCGCGGCGACCGCTCCTACTGGTCGGTGTCGTGACGACCCGCAGCATCGCGGTTCTCGGTTCGGGTTCGATCGGGGTCGCCTTCACCGTGCTTTTCGCGTCTGGCGGTGCGGAGGTGCGCTTGTGGGATCCGATTCCCGAGGCGAGGGATCGCGCCCGTACCGAGCTGCGCGCGCGTCTCGAGCTGCTGCACTCAAGCGGGCTGCTGCGGGACTCCCCCGAGACCGTGTTCGATCGCGTGACATTCCCTGGTGAGGTGACCGAGGCCGTCGCCGGGGTAGCTCTTGTTCAGGAGTGCGCGCCGGAGCGACTCGACCTCAAGCGGGAGCTTTTCTCTTCGATCGCGGACGCTGTGTCGGATGATGCGGTGCTCGCAAGTTCGAGCTCGGCGATCGTGCCGTCGCTCATCGCCGAGGGCCTGCGCCGGGCCGACCAGGTCATCGTCGGGCACCCGGGGAATCCGCCGTATCTCATCCCGGTGATTGAGGTCGTGCCGACCGAGGCGACGCGACCCGAGGTCGTCGACGCGGCCCTCGATCTGTACCGCGGCGCGGGTCTCGACCCGATCCTCGTGCGCAAAGAGGCCGAGGGTTTCGTCTTCAACCGGCTGCAGGGCGCGATCCTCCGCGAGGCCTACTGTCTCGTCCGCGATGGCGTCGCGAGTGTCGAGGATATCGACACGGTCATGCGGCAGGGCCTCGGTCGCCGCTGGGCGTTCATCGGGCCGTTCGAGACCGTCGATCTCAACACGCGCGGAGGTATCGCCTCCCACGCCGAGAAGATGGGGCCGGCATATGCGCGCATGGGCGCCGAGCGGGGCCAGGATGATCCCTGGACCCCCGAGCTCGTCGCGGACGTGGCACGCCAGCGCCGCGAGGTGCTTCCGGAAGCTGACTGGCAGTCGCGGGTCGAGTGGCGTGACCGGCAGCTGTTGGAGTTCCGCAAGACGTTCGACGCGCCGGAGCCTGACGCACGCTGAGTTCGCCCTCGGGGCGATGGTCGACACAGCAGCGGAAGCATATCGTTGAGCTGTTCGGGAGTGGTGCGCGCGACACCGTGCGCACCACTCCTCACCCGCACTGTGAGAGGAAACGCATGTCCAGGAAGGCCATCGTCACCGGAGGCATGAGCGGCCTGGGCGCCGCCTGCGCAGAACGACTCGAGAGCGACGGTGTCGAGGTCATTCGTCTCGACATCGCGCCGTCCGCAGATTTCGTGGTCGATATCACCAACCACGAGGCCGTCGACGCGGTCGCAGCTGAGGTCGGTCCGGTCGACATCCTCGTCAACAGCGCGGGCATTCCCGGCCCGACGGAGCACCCGACATGGGAGATCGATCCCGCGGCGTGGCGCAAGACCATGGAGGTAAACTCCACCGGCACCTTCCTCGCCTGCCGCGCGTTCATCCCGGGAATGCGGGAGAAGGGCTGGGGTCGCGTCGTGAACATCGCGAGCGTCGCCGGCAAGGAGGGAAACCCCCTCATGGCGCCCTACTCCGCATCGAAGGCAGCGGTCATGGCCCTGACGAAGTCGCTCGGCAAGGAGCTCGCGAACGACGGTGTGCTCGTCAACGCGATCGCGCCGGCGCTCTTCGCAACTCCGCTCAACGATGCGGAGTCCGAGGAGTCGCTCGAGTACATGCTGCGGGCTATCCCGATGGGCCGTCCGGGCCAGCCGCACGAGGTCGCCGAGCTCGTCGCCTGGCTCGCCTCCGACCGGGTGTCGTTCTCGACGGGCGCTGTCTACGACATCAGCGGCGGACGCGCGACCTACTGACGTCAAGCGCGCCAAAACGCGTGTGGCCGCTCCCGGAAGGGGGCGGCCACACGCGTTTCAGGCGATGCACGCCTCAAGCAACACGAATTTCAGGCAACACGCACTTCAGGCAACACGCACTTCAAGCAATACTGACGCGCACGACGGCCTCGTGGTGCCGGCCGACGATCACCCGGCGCGGGCCTGCGAAACGCTCGATGAGCGAGGGATCCTGCGCGTCGATCCAGAAGGGTCCTCCTGCGAGATCCCCGAGCTTCGCCGAGGTGCACACGATGAGGAGGTCATCGGCGTCGACGCGCGCGAGCACGCGCTCGTCGATCTGCTGGTTGCCGCGGCCGAGCAGAAACCCCTGCCCGCCGACGGGTGAGACGACGAGCTGCACCCGTCGCCCCTCGGTGAGGCGTGCGAGTTCCTCGGCAGAGCAGTCGCTGCCGACGAGCTCGCCGTCGATGACCGCGTCGACGCCGAGCAGCGTGGACTCAAAGCCCATCGCCTCGCTCACGCGGCGCACGGTCGTTCCCGGGCCGAAGAGCACGACCGCTTCCGGATCGATTCGCTCGTCGACCTCCGCGGCGATCCCGCCGAGCTGCTCCCCCGTTTCGGCCGTCGAGCCGATCTTTCCGCCCTGCGTGCTCCCGCGGCGGCCGAGCACGCGTGCGCGCCCGTAGATCCGAGAGTTCAGGCGCCCGTTCCGGCGTGCCTCCTCGTCGATGTCGACGATCTCCACGGGGTGTGACACGCTCGCGCCACCAGAGGCGGCGATGATGCCCGCCGCGGCTTCCGGGGACCTGGCGAATACGCCCGAGTGCATCTTCACGCCGGCGGGCACCCCGAGCAGGATGACCTCTTCATCGGTGCCCGCGAGCACGTCGCGGGCGGTGCCGTCGCCGCCGGCGAAGACGATCACGTCGACGCGGGGTCGCAGCTCAGCCGCGATCCGGCTCGTATCGGCCGCGGTGGTGGGGCGGCCGGCCTCGGGGATGGGCAACACAAGCGCGGGCTCCCAGCCCGCGGCGCGCACGGCATCCTCCCCCATCGCGCCACGAGCCGTCAGGATCTCCGCAGTCACGCCCTGCCTGGTGAGCGCGCGCAACAGTCGTTCGGCGCGCGACCCCGAGCGCGGCACGGATCCGCGTGCGAGCGCCTCGGCCTGCGCTGCGGCGCCGTCGCTGCCGCCCAGGCCGGCCGGACCGCCGATCCCGGAAACCGGGTTGACGATCAGGCCGATCCTGAGCGGCTGCGCGGGGCTCATCTGTGGTGTGCCTTCGGGGCGCGCGGCCGGACGGGCAGGTCCTGCGGCGCCTCCCAGCGCGGCACCTGTGCCTGGTCCTCGCCCTGGTACTTGCGGCGGTAGGCCCGCCACGAGGTAGCCCAGGTCTCCGGATCGGTCGTCGCGTCGACGTCGATCGTGTGGATCCCGGAGCGGTGCGGAGCGGAGCGGACCGTGTCGGGGGCGTTCCGCGCCTCTTCGGCGGTGTGCTTGAGCGAGGCGATGTACTCGTCAAGCTCGCGCTTCGAGTACGACTCGGTCGGCTCGAGCGTGACCGGCTCGGGCACGATGTACGGGTGGTGGCTCGTCCAGTAGTGCATGCCGTAGTCGGCCATGCGTGCACCGATCTCGGAGCTCGTCACGCCGGTCTCGTCGGTCAGTTCCTGCCACGAGTAGCGCACCTGCTCGAGGCGGTGCTGGCCCTCCGCGTACGGCGCGGTCATGCCCTCGACTTTCAGCAGCTCGGCGAGCAGGTAGTTGTTGTTGAGCACGGCGATCTCCGATACCGCGCGCAGCCCTTCGGCTCCGAGCGACCTGATCCACGCGTAGGCGCGGATCAGGTTCGGGATGACCCCGTAGAAGGGGCGGATGTCGGCGGTCGCCTTCTCGCGGCGCGGCGCCCACTCGTAGCCGTTGTCGCCGCGTGTGAGGCGGGGCCCCGGCAGGAACGGCTCGAGTGCGTCGGTCGCACCGATCGCGCCGGCCGCAGGCCCGCCGCACGCGTGCGGCGTCGAGAACGTCTTGTGCAGGTTGAAGTGGCACAGGTCGAAGCCTGCCTCGCGAGCCCGGGCGATGCCGAGCAGGCCGTTCGCGTTCGCCTGGTCGTAGACGCAGATCCCGCCGACGGAGTGCACCGCGTCCACGTACTCGGTGATGCGCGGGTTGAAGATCCCCGTGTCCTCCGGGTTCGTGATGAACAGTGCGGCGGTGCGGTCCGAGATCACGGACTTCAGCGCATCGAGGTCGGGGAATCCGTTCTCGTCCGGGTAGAGGGTGATGACCTTGTACCCGGCGGTCTTGGCGGTGGCGGCGTTCGAGGGGTGCGAGAAGATCGTCGTGACGATCTCGTCGCGCTGGTCAGCCTCGCCGCGGTCGGCGTGGTATGCCTGCACGATCTTGACGTTGCCGTAGATCGCGGCGGAACCGGAGCCGGCCTGCAGGCTGACCGCGTCCATGCCCGAGACCTCGGCGATGTAGCTCTGCAGCTCGTCGAGGATCTGGAGGGTGCCCTGCATCGTCGCCTCGTCCTGCAGCGGGTGCGTGTGCACCGACTGCGGCGAGCCCGCGAAGCGCTCGTTGATCTTCGGGCTGTACTTCATGGTGCAGGTGCCCTGCCCGATGTCGACGTTGAGGTCGGCGCCGAGGGTCTCCTGCGACAGGCGCAGGTAGTGGCGCAGCAGCTGCGACTGGCCCACCTGCGGCAGGTTCGCGGGGGTGCGCTTGCGGAAGGCGGCCTCGGGGCTGCCGTCCACGGATCCCTCGGGGACGCTCGGAACCTCGATGCCGCGGTGCCCCTCAGCGGAGAGCTGGAAGATCAGCGGCTCGTCCCAGCGGGGCGCGTGGTAGCGGCGCAGCAGCGGCTTTTCCACGGCCTGTGCGAGGCGCTCTGCGGTCTCGGCACGCTCCTCGGCGGTGATGGTCGCCGGAATTGTCTCGTGGGCGGTCATGCGAGGATCTCCTTCAGTGCGTCGGCGAGCTCCGCGATGTCGGAGCTGGTGTGCAGTTCAGTGATGCAGTACACGGCCGTGTCCGCGTCGCCGCGGCCGAAGACCGTCTGGGCGCTCGCACCGCCGAAGACGCCGCGTTCGAGCAGCGCCGCGTTGACGTCATCGACCGAGCGGCCGGGGAAGCGCACGGCGAACTCGCGCCAGTGCGGACTGTCGGCGTGGAGCACCTCGACGCCGGGGATCGCGGCGAGCGCGGTCATCGCTTCGCGGGTGCGCACGGCGACGGTGTCTCCGAGCTGCTGCATGCCGGTGGGGCCCATGAGCGCGAGGTATGCGCCCGCGGTGATGCCCCACAGTGCGGCAGCGGTGCCGACCCACTCGATGCCCTCCTCGCGCATGGCGAGCGAGGTGCGCTCGTAGGCGACGTCACAGAATCCGATTTCGCCCTCGACCCGGGTGGGGGCGAGGCCGAAGAGGCGGGAGGGGTATTCGAAGACGAAGTGCTCGTCGTCGTGGGTGGCGATGAAGCCGCCGTTCGCGCCACCGTAGTGCATGCCGATGCCGAGGGACTGGATGTCGCCGCAGACGATGTCGGCGCCCCAGGTTGCGGGGGCCTCGGTGAAGCCGAGGCTGATCGGGTCGGTCGAGCAGACGACGACCGAGCCGTTCGCGTGGGCGAGTTCCGCGATTTCGCGGGCCTCGGCTTCGATGACGCCGTAAAGGTTCGGTGTCTCGATGAAGACGGCCGCGGTGTCGGGGCCGATGAGTGCCCGGACGTCTTCGGCGTGGAGGCGGCCGGTTTCGGCGCGGGGCGAAACGAAGTCGATCTCCATCGCGCCGTCGAGGAAGGTTTCGATCTTGTCGCGCTTGCCGACGGCGAGCAGGTCGGTGACGATGACGCGTGAGCGGCTCGTGACGCGGCCGGCCATGCGGATCGCGGTGGCGGCGGCCTGGTAGCCGTCGTAGGTCGGCACGTTGACGACGTCCATCTCGAGCAGCTCGGCCATGAGCGAGGTGTACTCGAAGATCGCCTGCCACTTGCCGTGGTCCTCGTAGGGTTCGCCGGCGTAGGCGGTGAGGAACTCGGCGCGGGTGTTGATCTCGTCGCAGACTGCGGGCACGTGGTGCGGGTAGCAGCCCGAGCCGAGGAACGAGACGGCCTGCGTCACCGGGGTGTTCTTGCCGAGCAGGCGGTTGACGTGACGTTCGAGCTCAGCCTCTGCGGCGAGCGCCGGTGGCAGGTCGAGCGGTCGCTGCATGCGCAGCTTTTCCGGGATGACCGAGAAGAATTCGTCGACCGAGTCCACGCCGATCGCGCGCAGCATCTCGGCCTTCGTCTCGGGTGCCGAGTTCGGGACGTAGGGGTGGACGGGTGTCGCTCCCTGAGCCATACGGAACCTCCTCCATTGGATCGTGTCGCGCGGTGCTGCGACCTCTGTATCCGAATCTAGGCGGCCGATCCGGCAAACGTCATAGACGATCTGGATAAGACTTCAACAGGCCCACTCCATGGGGGCGAAAGCGGCGAGGGATCGCACTCCGCCGCCGTCTGCCTACCCGAGCGCCCGGAGTTCGCAGGCGAGCCAGAGTTCGAGTACGTCTCCGGATTCTGTGAAGGATCGGCCAGTGAGGTCGGCGACTCGTCGCAGGCGCGACCGCATGGTGTGGCGGTGGATACCGAGTTCTTGCGCCGCCGACTCGATGTTCGAGGTGTGGTCGAGGTAGACGGCGAGGGATCGCACGAGCTCGGTGCCGTACTGCTGGTCGTGCGCGTCGAGGGGTGAGAGCACCGCGTCGGCGAAGCCCGAGCGCTCGACCGGGTCGCCGAGGAGGAGCATGGCGCGGTAGCCGGTGACCTCGGTCAGGGAGAGCGCCGTGTCGCCGCGGCGCTCGGCAAGCGCGCGGGCGCGGAAAGCCTGCGTGAGGCTGAGCCGAGAATTCGCGGGGGTGACGACGGTGCCGATGCCGGCCGGGCCGAGTTCGGAGAGTTCGAGGAGGCCGATGAACCGCGAGACGGCCCGCTCGTCCGGGTCGCACAGGAGCACCGCCCACTCGTCGTCGCGGCGACTCGCGACTATGCCGCGGCAGTGCGGTTCAAGCTGTGCCGCGATCGCGTCGATCTGCTCTTCGGAGGCGGCGCGAGGGATCACGGCGACCTGTACCGTGTCGCACTCGATGCCGAGCTTCGCGAGACGCACGGAGCTTTCGACCTCGTCGAGCTCTCCGCCGAGCAGCTCTTCAAGGGCCTGACCGCCGATCCACCGCTGCTGCACGGCGGCGGAGTTGCGCAGTTCGAGGAGCACGCCGAGGAGGGAGACGACCATGCTCACCTGCGCGCGATCGTAGTAGTTCATGCTGCCCTGCTTCACGGCGACGAGCACGCCGCGCCCGCGGCCGCGCGTGCCGAGCGGGGAGATGATCGTCGTCTGGTCCGGGTCCTCCTCCGACATGGACCAGCGGCGCGAGGTCACGAGTCGCTTCTCGATCTCGTCGCGGCGCGCGATGAACCGCTCCTCCGCCGCGGGGCCGCTGGCGGCGAGGGGGCGGAACCCCGCGTCGTAGACGGCGGCCTCAATCGCGGTGTGCGCGTGCATCGTGGTGAGCACCGCGGCGATCCCGTCCTCTTCGGTGATGGCCTCGCTGAGCTGCCGCTGCGCGAGCAGCGCCCGGCGGAGCGGCTCGATCTGTGCGTCGTGCATCGAATCACTGACGAAGCGGACCACGCGCTGCAGGGGCGTCCCCTCGGGGACGTGGACGAGCGCGATTCCGGTGCCGGCCGCAGCCTCGATAAGGCCCTCGGGCACCTCGTGGTGCGGCAGCGTGGCGCCGGTGCTGAGCCCGAGGGCGCTGACGCCCGTCTGCGCGAGGCGGGTGCAGTAGTCTCGAATTGCGGTGCCGTCGCCGAACAGGCCGAGCCCGGTGGTGAGCAGCAGCTCCTCACCCGTGAGCCACGGGGTCGGGTCGACGAGCTCGCTCACGTGCGCCCAGGCGATCTCCGGGTCCCTCCCCTCGGGAAGCGTCAGCGGAGTGAGGCCGAGCTCGGGGTCACGCAGCACGGTGGAGAGGCTCAGCACCATATCGGGATCCCTCCATCACGTATGTTCACTGAATCCAGTTTATACACCCCGGACATCTCCCGCTGTCGGGGCGAGTGTCAGGATCGTAGTGCTGACGAGCACGGGCGTCGGGCTTTCCGCCCGATCCGATACCACCAGGGAGGGTGATCGTATGCGGGGTCTCACCGGAAAGGTCGTCGCCATCACCGGTGCGGCCGGCGCCATCGGCAGCGCAACCGCTCAGCGCTTCATCGAAGAGGGCGCGCGGGTCGTCGCCCTCGACTACAACGCTGAAGCACTCGACCGGTTCTCCGCCGCGCACACCGAGGCCGCCGCGAGCGCGATCATTGACGTCGCCGATCCGCAGTCGGTGGAGGATGCGTTCACCCGCGTCGCCGACGAGGTCGGGGGCGTGGATGTGCTCATCAACAACGCCGGCATCAACGCGCGCTTCCCCTTCACCGAGATTCCCGCCGCCGACTGGCGTCGCGTGATGACCACGAACCTCGACGGCGCATTCTTCGTCGCGCAGACCGCAGCGAAGCAGATGCTCTCGAAGGGATCGGGGGTCATTCTCAACACGGCCTCCACCAACGGCCTCGTGGGGTACCGGAATCACAGCCTCTACAGCACCGGGAAGGGCGCACTCGTTGAGCTCACCCGCTGCATGGCGCTCGATCTCGCGCCGAAGATCCGGGTGAACGCCGTCGCACCCGGCTACATTCAGACGCCGCTCATGAGCGCTGGCGCCGAGCAGGCCGACAGCATCCCGCTCGGACGCTTCGGGCGCCCCGACGAGGTCGCAGCGCTGTTCGCGTTCCTCGCCTCAGACGATGCCTCCTTCATCACGGGACACCCGTTCGTCATCGACGGTGGCGAGACGGCCGGCGGGCTCCTCAGCAACTTCTGAGTCGGACCGTTCAGGATCGACAGCACCAGCGCACACATCGACCAACTCGAAACGGGGTGAGAGCCAGTTGGCAGACATCTTGCAGTCGGGCACCGACCGGCTGATCTACGATTTCATGCGGGGATCGGGTCTCCGCGAGGACCCGGTCATCGGGTTTACCGCGCAGGGCACGGTGCTGCAGAACAGCGCCGCACGCCGCTTCAGCGCCGCAGACCTCACCGCCATTCAGGAAGCGGCGGCCCACGCCGACGCGCGCGGTCGCGCGGTCGCCATCACCTCGCACGGCGAGGTTCGCCTCGCGGTAAGGACCTACACGGGTAGTGAGAACCGGCTCGTCGGCATCACGATGCCCGCCCCGGGCCGCACCGCCACCGTCACGTCGATTCATCGAGAACTCGCCGCCCTCGCCGGCCGCTCCGCGGAGTGGCGCGAGGCCGTCAAGTCGGTGGAGCAGGCGCGCACGACGAGCCGCCCCCTCATCCTCTTCGGAGAGGCGGGTACCGGGAAGACGTCGCTCGCCATGAACAGCGCCTACGGCGCGGGTCCGGTGCCGGCCGGCACGTCGGTGATCGATGCCGGTCAGTTCGAGGTCATCGGCGCGCGCCGCTGGTTCGACCGGGTGCGCGGATCCTTGCACGAGAACATGAACGTCGTGCTCTGCAACATCGAGGTACTCGAGAAGCGGCAGCTCACCGGGCTGCGCGCGATGCTCCGTGCGAGCTCGCAAATCCACCGTGTCACGATGACCGTGACCGCGACCGAGCGCAGCGAGGCCGAACCGTACGCGCTGCTGTTCGGCGCCCACGCGATCGAGGTGCCCGCGCTGCGCGACCGGCTCGAGGATCTCGAGGCTCTGTGGGCGAAGTTCGCGGCGCGCGAGCGCCCGGGCGCTGCGCTCGGCCTCGACGAGGGCGCGCTGATCGCGCTGGGCCGCTATACATGGCCGGGGAATCTGCACGAACTGCAGACGACCGTCGCCCACGCGTGCAGCCAGCGCTCGCACGGCAACGTCACCGTCGCCGAACTCCCCGACCGCATCCGCACCTCACGCTCGCAGGGGCTCATGGTGCAGGCCGAGCAGGATGCCATCCACCGAGCGCTCATCGCGACCGGCGGCAACCGCACTCGCGCCGCCGAGATGCTCGGAATCTCGCGCGCCACGATGTACCGGAAGGCGAAGGCGTTCGGCATACCGGCCTGAAGAGACGACCCCGAAGAGGGCCCGGACCGATCGCCACTCTTGGACTGACCGCAGCCAGCGGGCTCACCTTCTGCTTGCGTGCGCACCGTCACCATCCACGCTCGCGCGCGGCCGAACGGTCTCGTATGCGTTGAGGAGCCGCTCAGCTGACGCCGCCCAGCTGTGCCGCCGCGCATGCCGGCGCGCCGCCGACCCCATGCGCGCCGCGAGATCCGCGTCGCCGAGCAGGCGCTCGATCTCCGCCGCCCAGCGCAGGGGGTCGTCGCCCGTGATGAGGGTGCCCGTCTCACCGTCGCGCACCGCCTCGTGCAGCCCACCGGTCGCGCGCGCGATGACGGGCACGCCAGATGCGGCCGCTTCAAGCGCGACGAGGCCGAAGGTTTCCGAGTGCGACGGGACCAGCACGACCGCGGCCGCGCGAACCCGCTCGGCGAGCTCGCTGCGGCGCAACGCGCCGTCGAACGACGTGGTCGAGAGCATGCCGCGGGCGACGACGGTCTCGTGCAGCGTCCGCGCGTATTCGTCTCCGTCGGGCGGCGGCGAACCGGTGATGCGCAGGGCCGGGCGTCGGTCGCGAGGGATCGCGGCGACGGCGTCGATGGCGAGGTCGAAGCCCTTGAGCGGGTGAAGCCTGCCCACGACGAGCACCTCGGGGCGGCCACCCCGTGCGAGCCAGTCGCGCTGCTCCGCGCACTCGGCGGTGGCGCAGGGGTGGAATAGCTCGGTGTCGACTCCGAGCGGAACGACGACCACCCGCTCGGGGTCGCCGCCGAGACGCTCGAGCACGGTGGCGCGTTCGGCCTCGCTCACCGCGATGACGAGGTCGGCCTCCTGCGCGAGTCGCCGCTCGCCTTCGAGCCGGCCCGGTGATTCCGGCCGCTCGCCTGCGGAGAGGGGGCTGTCGGCATCCGCCGCGATGGAGTGGAAGCTCTGCACGAGCGGGACCCCCGCCGCGCGCGCGACCGGCAGGGCGGCGATACCCGAGAACCAGTGCTCCGCGTGCAGCAGCCGCACCGGTTCGCGCGCGATTTCCGCGGCGAGCGCCCGCTCGAACTCGCCCATGACCTGCTCGTGTTCGCCCTTCGGGAGCAGTCGCGCCGGGCCCGCGTCGAGGTGCACCACAGTGAGTCGCGGGGCAAGCTCGACGCGAACCTCGGCGTCGGGGCTGCTGCGGCGCGTGAAGATGCGCACCTCCTGGCCGCTCCGTGCGAGCGCCTCCGCCTGGGCGCGCACGACAACGTTCATGCCGCCGGCGTCTTTCGTACCGGGCACGTCGAGCGGCGAGGTGTGCAGCATGACGAACGCGATGGGCGGCGGGGCGGAACTCACCCCTCGAGCGTAGCGCGGCGCGCATTCACTTCGGCTCAGTCCTTTGTGATCGCCTGCACGATCATGTCGCGCAGTTCGTCGTCGCCGAGTCCGTGGTCGAACACCGCGCGCTGCAGAATGACCCCGACCCACAAGATTTCGACCTTCGTGGCATCGGCCTCATCGACGATGTGGGAGATCTGCTGCTTCACTGCCCGCGACCACGACTTCACGAGTTGGGCGTAGGCGGGGTTGCGCGCCGCCTCGGAGTAGAGGGTGAGCAGGAGCACCGTGTCCTGCTCGTCCTGACGTATCGCCGTGCTCACGCGGAGCACCGCCTCGACCAGCTCATCCTGCGTGGTGGCCGACTCGAGGGGCTCGCGGTAGCGTTCCGCGATCTGCTCCACGAAGTAGCTGAACGATTCGAGGAGCAGGTCGTTGAAATCGTCGAAGTGATAGCTCGCGGTTCCGAGCGAAAGCCCGGCCTCGTTGACGACCCGCCGGTACGAGACCGCGGCGATCCCGTGCTCCGCGGCAACGCGCAGCGTCGCCTCCATGAGGGTGATGCGTGTCTGCGCGGAGCGCACGTTCGTCTTAGCCATGGGGCGGCCTGCACACCTCGATTCGGATTGGGCGCACATGTATGGACGCCGAAAATCCTTTGCCATACTACAGACCCAGGGGTCTGGAGCCTCTCGTCGAGCAACCCTAGGGTCTCGCACCGCATCTGCGGACGATCGTCAGCTCACGATCGCAACACCCTAAACAGCGGGGCTCCGCGTCACGTCAAGAGCTTTCTTTTGCCAGTTCGGGGAATACTCTGGAGTCCGCACCGTTACACCGAAGTGATACCCCCCAGGGGTATATATTGATGGGTGGAGGTTTCGCGACCCCCATCCTCACCTCCACCAGATCAGACCCCACGAAACGGAGAACTCATGATTGACACGACCGAACGCACCACCGAATTCCGGGTCACCGGAATGACCTGCAGCCACTGTGAGCAGGCGGTCCAGACCGAGGTCGCGGCAATCTCCGGCGTGACGGGCATCGCGGTCAGCGCCGCGACCGGTCGCCTCGCCGTCACGAGCACCGGCCCGGTCGACGACGGTGAGGTCATCGCCGCGGTCGACGAAGCCGGCTACACCGCCTCACGCGCCTAAGCCGCAACCACACAGCACACAGCACACAGCCACACAGCCACACAGCCAACCAAGGGAGCATTCCAGATGGCCAGCATCGAACTCGAGATCGGCGGCATGACCTGCGCGTCGTGTGCGAACCGCGTCGAGAAGAAGCTGAACAAGCTCGACGGCGTCGAGGCGACAGTGAACTACGCGACCGAGAAGGCCCGCGTCACG